>Ga0210386_10000328_pt1 | contig 43697 bp, 40 predicted proteins | sample IncBWH32OmetaG_FD_160091 | JGI IMG/M metagenome (GOLD analysis project Ga0210386, IMG submission 160091) | Forest soil microbial communities from Barre Woods Harvard Forest LTER site, Petersham, Massachusetts, United States - Inc-BW-H-32-O ...
ACCGCAGCGAGCACATCGTAGAGTCGCGCGAGATCAGCAGCTTTGAATGCGACGTGTGTGGCATGACCATCGAGAATTGGAACTCCGCTTGGGTGCCTCGATATCGGTTCATCGCCTGTCCAGCTACGGGTCCGAATGACAACTACCCCAAACGCCCCTAGGGATTCCAAACAACTCGCAAAATCGATTTACTGCCCAGCACGCCCGCGAACCGCGGACTCACCAGCGGCCTTCCTAGAGTCATGGGAGGGCGGTTGGGAGGATGCTAGTCATCGATTGCCCGCCAGCGTCCGTTGATTCCGAGTTTCCGGCGCTCTTCCGCAATCCAGTCCTCAGCCTGCTTCCTGCTGTCGAACTTCGGTATCACAGCATCAGCGCCAATGCCGTCATAGATTTCGACGGTAAAGGTCCCATCATCGGCTTCATGGATCAGGTATCGAGGTCCGCTCATCGCCCGAATATGCGCCCGTAGTCGGTCGGTTTCCACCCCGATCGTACCAAGATCTCGGGCCTGGGCGACGCGCAATGAGTCGGCACAAGCAGCACCGCTGGATGCGTTGCAGGAGGCTTTGCTGCGAATTCAACTTTCGCGCTGATCGAAACTGGCCCTTGGCTGAAGAGGGGCGGCTCGCAAGGGTCGCCCTTTTTCATTCATCGTTACGACAGCAACGCTGGCTTGATAAGGGCCGTCACCAGTGACAACTTGTTCCGCATCGGGCTACGTTGGACCCGACACGCCGGCAACGCATCGAACGCCTCATTCAATGGAGGTCTGCGCCCCGGTGGCTAGTAGGCTCAGGCTACGGTCCGAGCACCGCTCGGCGCGGCTAACTCTACGCAACTGCAACGCAACGACATAAGCCGTCGAGGGAAGCCTTGGCGGCTTTTGCGTGGGTGACCAAATTAGATTAGCCTGATAAGCAGAGTTTGTCGGAGGGCGCGGACGTGAACTCCACCCTTAAAATTCAGACGTCAGAGCTAACCCTGATCGAAAAGATCAAGGCCGAGATCAAGAAGCGTGCGGAGGCGAAGGCCAAGCGTATGATGCTTAGGCATCCTAAAAGGTTGACGAAACGACACGCCTAGCGGCGAGATTTTGATCTAGGACGCGACTTGCGGCTAGCAGACGCCCGAACGCTTTTATTTTTAGTAGGCCGTTTCGGCGCAGGTCGCATCTTGTGCTTCGGCTCGCGCTGCGAGTCGCGGACCGGCTCAGGTTGCGTGTTGACCGGTTGGGGTTGCGTGTTGCGAACCGCCTCGGCGAGCATCAGGTACAGCTCAGCCTTGGTATTTTTTTGCGGTCTCGCGTAACTGTCTTTTGCCAATTTGATTAGTCCCTCGCTGTTATTTGTCGTCGGGCTTCGTCGCTTCCCTAGCCAAACGCTCCGCCTTCAACCGCTCGAAATTTTTCCGGAAGGCTTCCTGCACCTTCTCGTATTCAGTTAAGATCGGTTTTGCGGCGCGCTGAAAATTCCGTCCCGCGTCTTGTTGCGCGGAGTCCTTTTTGTCTCTCATGGATCACCTCCAACAGTTAGTGACCGGCGAGATGACGATAGCGCAGCACTAGTGTGCCGCGAGAAAAACCGCTGATTAAGCTTGCTGATTAGGTTTAATGTCGGCGGAGACCGTCTTTGTCTGATCGGGCTACTGCCGCTAGTGGATCAGCTCATCGTTATCGACGGTCTCTTTGAAAAGCGTCCTCAACAACCGCCATAACTCGCGGTGCCCAGCGGTCTGACCGCCTTGCTTTAGGTAATCCGCAATATCCATCGTCGCCGTTTGCATCTCAATCGCGCCCGCAACGGTCGTGTCTAAATGTGCCACTTCGCGCTCGACGTATAAATTCTTCGCGTCGGTATCGAAAACTAGCGTGCAACAATCCGCATGGGTGATCTCAGGGCCTTTTACCTGACGATACAGTTCTCGTCTTAAGTGAGCCATTTGATGCTCCTGTCAGAAGTGCTGACCTAATCCACCATCAATCATACCAACCCTTGCGATCATGCGGCAACGTCTTGGCTGCATGTCAGAGCCGTTCTCCATGACAGGGGCGGCTCGCGAGGGCCGCCCTTTTCCATTTCATCGAATGGGGCAGCAGTGCTGGCTTGAAGAGCATCGCCGCCAGTCACATCTCACAAGGATCGGGGATCGTTGGCCCGAGACTGGCAACGCACCCAACGGCCTCATTGAAGGTCGCCTGCGTCCAAATAACAGCGAGCACGGGCTGCGTTCGACCGCCGCTCGACGCAGTACCTCTACGCAAATGCAACGGCACGAGCCGTCGAGGGACAACACCTTGGCGGCTTCTGCATGTGGTCAGTCATGAAGGACTACAATTGCCTATCTCAATAAAGAGATCATCTGGCTTGTAAGGATTTCCAGTTAATTTTGCGGTAGGGTTTTCGCGGCGTCGCTGCTCCCAAACCCCTGATCAATGTAGCCCCCACCGCAGATCATCTCGAACCGGCGCATGTCGCTATCGAGTTTTGCGCTGCCCACACCTGGCCGACACTGAAAAAATTCCGACAAGGTAGCATCCGGAGTTTGGACGCAAGACGCTACTGGCATAGGGTCCGCCTCACCATAATTAAAAAATGCCCAGTTCGCGTCGGCATTATCTTTGAAGAGCGGCCACCATTTGCTTTTCTTTTCGTCGCGGTCATCGGCAGTCAAGCGACGCAAGACGTATTTTCTTGAACCAAACTCCCGTGGACGCCAAGCGCCCGTTTGTGTTTGTCGTAGTGCAATCCCCCAGCATGCTCGACCGTACAAAGATATTGAGTTGGTTCGGCGAGCGCAATGTCGCTCGACGCGCCAACTAAAAGAAGACCAGTCCATGCAAGGATAGCTTTCATCGAATAGTCAACGATCTTGGTTGCCACGACTATCGACTCCGCGAGCACATCGGTGGGAAATTAGCACATTGAACATCAGTCATACCAATCCTTCCGATCTTGCGGCAGCGTCTTGGTCTCTCAACAGCTACTCCCCACTCACGCCCTCGACGTGATTGACCCCATCGCCGACCAGCGCGCCACGGGCACCTTGCCCGCCATCCGCTCTCCCCTACCAGTTGCAACTCAAAAAACCCTCGCGCGAAGGGAACCGGATGCGCTAGGTCGCATTTGTAGACGTACAGGCACACTTGCTACGTCAAGTTGACCCTTTCAACCCTTTCACAACAACCTACGGAAGGATGCGACCATGCCACGGGTGAAGCAAGCTGCGAAGCACGCGCACGCAACCAAAGCCGCCGCCGTAACGGCACTCGGTGCGGCCGGGCTGGGTCTTTCGCTGGCGGGGAGCGCATCCGCATCCACGATACCCACCGCTCATATCCCGAAATCTGACAACATCTCTCCCAATCAGCGCTTGGTTCTTAGCGAAGAGGAAATGGCCGACGTCAGTCTCGCCACGTTCCATCTCTTCGATAAGGAAAACGCTGGCAGCGACATACAGCTAGCCTGGGTTCGTGGCTGCCGTGGCTGCCGTGTTGGAGGTTGCCGTGTCGGGGGCTGCGGGGGATGCCGTGTCGGGGGCTGCTGCGCACGCTGGGGAGCGTGCCGCATTTGCTAAGTTACACGACCTAGCGGATGAACGACGAAACTTGACGAACTGCCGTGCGGCATCTCCGCCCGCAGGGTCCAGCGGCCACATCCGGGAGGCCCCTGCAGTACAGACAGGGGTTAAAAGTGTTCTTGAAGCGGCGGTCGCCAGGGTAAAACCTTGACGGCGTTTACGCGTGGCACAAACGCGCACGGCCGGCGGCGACGGCGTGGAAGCCAATCGCGTCAGGACTCTTGCCAGATTGGCTAACTGGGGCGCACCAGCCAAAGCTCTGGCGCCCCAGACAAACGCTAGGCTGCTTTCACTTTCTTCGGCCGTTGCATACGCTCGTTCTCATCCTGCGTATTGCGCACGGCCTCAGCCAGCATCTCGTACAGCTCAGCCTTGGTTCTCTTCGGTTCCCGCTTGGGAGGTTGCCATTGTGTCATGGCCAATAGATGGGGATACCGGAGGCTGAATTAAACCCCAGCCGGGACCTTTTCTCGCAATGTAACCCCCCAGAATCCTGTCTCATTTCGTTAAATAGTTACCCAATGCGCGGACCCTACCCGACGACCTAGGTGCCCGTAAGCCACTGCCAAAAGCGAACCGCAGCGCTGCTGCAAAATTGCCTTAAGCCAGTCATCGTTTCGGTCGGAGCGGGAGGCAACCATTCGTTGGCGTCGTGCAGCGTATCGAGTGGAGTAGTGCCCGTGTCGAGTGATCTTCAAGCCAAATTGGAAAAGTACGAGCGTAAGGCAGCGCAGTACAAGAAGTCGGCCGAAGAGGCGACCGGTGAAGCGAACCGTGCATTTTATCAGGGGCTGGCGCGCTACACCGACGACCTTGCGGCGAAATTCCGGCAAGTCATCGCCAAGCGGAGCGACACATCCCTGCCAGCCGAGTGATCTTGGTTTGAGGCGGTTCCTCGCGGGCTGAGATTGTCTCGGTTTGCCGTGCGTTCGAGGATCTGGATCGGGCGAGATTTCCGCGCAGGTTGCTGCTCAGCCCACCCAATTCTTCTTTTGCAGAACGTCGAACCAGACGGCGAGGCTGATGATCAGCCCCTTGATGATCAGCTGGTAGAATGACGAGACTCCGAGCAGGCTCATGCCGTTGTTCAAAACGCCGATGATCAGCGCGCCGATGATCGTGCCGCCGATCGTGCCCGAGCCGCCGGAGAGGCTGGTGCCGCCGATCACCACAGCGGCGATCGCGTCAAGTTCGAACATCGTGCCGAGGTTGGGGGAGGCGCCGTTCAACCGTGATGCCAACAGAATGCCCGACAACGCCGAGAGCACGGACACCACCACGTAGACGATCATTTTCGTTTGATAGACATTGATGCCGGAGAGGCGTGCCGCCTCCTCGTTGCCGCCGAGCGCGTACAGCCTTCGGCCGAACCGGGTATGGCCGAGAACGAAGATGGCAACGCCTGCAATCGCGACGAAGATCGCGACCGGCACCGGCAGGCCGTCGCTTGAGCCGAACACGTAGGCCGCGAGCAACAATCCGGCCGCGGTGACGACCGCGCCGGGCAGGCCTTTCTCGAACTGCGAGGTGGTGTTGGCCTGGCTCTTGTCACGCGCTGCCCTGACGAGCGCGGTGACGCCGGCCAGCGCCGCGATCGCCAGCAGAACCAGCGTCGGCCCGGGCGGAATATAGGCGCTGCCGAGCGCGGCAAAGGAGGGATCGGCCACCGGAACGGAGCTGCCGCCGGACAGCGACAAGGCGACGCCGCGCCCGATCGTCAACATGCCGAGCGTGATGATGAACGGCGGGATACGGTAATGCGCGATCCAGAAGCCGTTCCAAAGTCCGATCAGGCCGCCGACGATCAACAATGTGACGGGAACGGCGAGCCACGTCGAAAGCCCATATTGCATCAACAGCGTCACGACCACGGCCGCGACGCCCACGACAGAACCCACCGACAGATCGATCCCGGCGATCAGGATCACCATCGTCATCCCGACGCCGATGATGCCGACGATCGTCACTTGTCGCGCGACGTTTGAGAGATTGCGTGCGGTGGGGAAGGTGGGATCGATCAGTGCGAGCGCCACCGTCAGCACCACGAGCGCGATCAGCGTCGCATTGGTTTTGATGAATTGAATCGCCCCGTTGCGGTGCATGGCTAGTGTCCCCGATTCCGAAGTTCGTCGCGTTTTGCGGAGCCACATTTCGAACTTCGGAATCGAAAGGACACTAGCAAACCTTTTGATCTAGTGTGGCTTTGGTTCAGAAGTCCGCATGACGAACCTCCGGCAGCAATGATGCGGACTTCTGAACCGCCACACTAGTTACTTCTCCAGCAGCCGCGCGCCGGTCGCCCATTCCATAATCGTTTCCCGGTTCGCATTCTCGCGCGTGAATTCCGAGACGATGCGGCCCTCGTTCATCACCAGAATCCGATCGCTCATGCCAAGGACCTCTTCGAGTTCGGAAGAAATGACGATGATCGCCACGCCTTGCCCGGCGAGTCGATCCAGGAGTTTGTGGATTTCGACCTTGGCGCCGATGTCGATGCCGCGGGTCGGTTCGTCCAAGATAAGGATCTTGGGCTTTGCATTGAGCCATCGCGCCAGCAGCACCTTTTGCTGGTTGCCACCGCTGAGCGTTCCGACGGGCGCGTCGACGCTCGCCGCCCTGATGTCGAGTTGTGCGACGTATTGTTCGGTCAGCGCACGCTCTTGGGCGCTGTCGATGACCCCCACCGGCGGCGAGCTCACCGTCTGCAACGAGGCGATGGTGGTGTTGAAGGTGACCGGTTGGCCTAGGAACAGGCCGAGTGCCTTGCGGTCCTCGGTCAGAAGCGCGATGCCGTGACTGATAGCATCGGCCGGCGAGCGGATGTCGACCTTTTTGTCGTCGATCAGCATCTCGCCATGGGTAGCCTCGGGAAAGGCGCCGAAGATCGCGGATACGAGGGTGGTCCGGCCCGAGCCCATCAAGCCGCAAAGCCCGAGGATTTCACCGCGATGGGCGGCGAGCGATACGTCCCTGACCTTGCGTTCGCCGGGCAGGGACGGGTGATCGACCGAAAAATTTCGGATCTCGAAAACCTTTTCGCCGCGCCGGCGCGCGCTCTGCGGATACATCTCCTTGAGCTCGCGGCCGACCATCCGGGCGATGATCTGGTCGAGCGTGATATCGGATATCGCCGCGGCTTCGCCGATCGTGCGGCCGTCACGCAGCACCACGACGCGATCGGCAATCTCCGCGATCTCTTCCATCTTGTGCGAGATGTAGCACATGCAGACGCCGGCTTGCCGCAAGCCTCGGATCACCCGGAAAAGTTCCGCAACCTCCTTGTCTGACAGGGCCGAGGTCGGCTCATCGAGGATGAGAATGCTCGCCTGTTTCGACAGGGCTTTGGCGATTTCGACCATCTGCTGCTTGCCGACCGCGATGTGTTTCACCCGGTCGGTGGGTTTGATGTCGACAATTCCCAACTCAGCGAGCAACGCCTGGGCATCGAGGTTCAAACGGCGCCAATCGATGGCGCGAAAGGCGTTGGTCGGCTGGCGGTCGAGAAAGATGTTCTCGGCGACGGTGAGCTCAGTAATGAGATTGAGCTCCTGATGGATGACGGCGATGCCCGCATCCATGGCCTCGCGTGGGCCGCGAAACCGCCGCCTCTCTCCCTTGATGAAAATATCGCCCTGGTAAGAGGGATAGGGCCATACGCCGCCGAGCACTTTCATCAGCGTCGATTTGCCGGCGCCGTTTTCGCCCATCAGCGCCAGAACCTCGCCGGCGCGAGCCTCGAAGGTGGCATCGTCGAGCGCCCTGATGCCTGAGAAATCCTTGACGATGTGCTCCATCTTCAAGGCGACCGCGGAAATGTGCCGCGCGAGAGGAGCCTGTGGGTCGGTAATCATTTTCGCCAGCTATTCCCGATACTTACCGCAACCAAAGGTGGCTTTTGCAATAACCTGCGACCTTCATGCTCATAAACATTTAGTGAAAGACGGCCGAAATACCTGAACTTTTATCGAATGTTAGGAGGTCTCCTGCAAATCTGGAAGACCGCAGGGTTCTCCGGCGGCCGGAGCGAGTGGGCAGTGCTCCGCCGGTTGAGACAGCGTTGTACCTGAGGGGCGAAAATGAAAGAGCTTCCGCGGTTTTGGCGCTTCATGGGGTCGCGATCCGGTCGTGGCTTTCTGTTGCACTTGGCCATCTGTGCGACGTTGTCTGTCGCCGTCGGTTGCGGCTTCTATTATTTTAGCCTTAACTGGTTCAAGGAGCACAAGAGCAGCGAAAAAATCACCGCGCTCCAGCTCGTGGATGCCTTTGTCACCAACTATTCAGCCCTCCGGTCGCAGCTCGGAAACGGCGCCCCGGTTCCTGCCTCGTTCCGGGCCCACGCCATCGAGGCTTTCAACAGGCAAAACGGTCAAAATTCCGAGTTTCGTCTGGTATCGGTCGGTCGTCCCGGCCGAGAGATCCTGACGGCGCCGTCGGATGAAAAAATGGCCGAAGCCGTCGAGGCCTTTGCCGCGATGTCAACGCCGAAGCCGGTGTCCGAATTCCTCGATGTCGACGGCCAACGCGTATTCCGCACCGTCTACCCGACGATTGCGCAAGAGCAGAGTTGCGTCAGCTGCCACAACGCGCTGCAGCCGGATAAGCCGCAGTGGCATTTGAACGACGTGATCGGTGCGTTCGTGATCGACGTGCCGATGTCCGCTTTCCTGCGTAGCGTCACGTGGCAAAGCGCCGGCATCGGGCTCGGCCTGTTCCTCGCTTTGTCGCTTGCCGGCCTGACGATCTCTCTCATTCATTTCCGGCAACTCGAGGCCCTCGACGCGTCGGCCGCAAAGCTTGGCCGCACCCAGAAATTTCTCGATACCATCATCGAGAACATGCCTTTGTCCGTCGCCGTCAGGGATGTACGCGATCGTTGCTTTGTCCTCATCAACCGCACCGCCGAAGCCATTTTTGGCATCGAGCGCGGCAATTTGATCGGAGAAGGCGTGCAGGACCGTTGCGAGGAAACAGAGCAAAACCTGTTTCCTCTCGCCGACGAAGCGTTGGCAACGCTCGACCTCCAAACGGTCGGTGAGCACACGGTCCGCACCCCGCATAACGGCCCGCGCGTCCTGACCACCAGGAATCTTTCGATTCCGGACGAGACCGGAGAACAGCGCTACCTGCTCAGCCTTTCGGAAGACATTACCGAGCGCAAAGAAGCGGAAGCCCGCATCGAGCACATGGCCCACCATGATGTCTTGACGGACCTGCCCAATCGCCTGGCCTTTGTCGAGCATCTCGGCCGCTCGATCGACACTGCTGCGGCGAGCAACGAGTCGTTCGCCGTCCTGAGTATCGACCTCGACCGCTTCAAGGAAGTCAACGATACGTTTGGGCACGCGGTCGGCGACGATCTGCTGCGTGCGCTGGCGCAACAACTGCGGGCGCTCGCCGGAGAATCTTATTTGGCGCGGCTCGGCGGCGACGAATTTATCCTCATCACGCCGATGGGAGATCAGCCTGCGCTTGCCGAAATGCTTGCCGGGCAGCTTCACGCCGCCGTCGCCGGGGATTTGAATCTGAACGGCCAGAATCTGCGCGTCGGTCTCAGCATCGGCGTTGCGATTTTCCCGGCGGACGGGACCGACGCCACGACGCTGCTCAACAATGCCGATGCCGCGCTTTACCGCGCCAAGGCCGCCGGCCGTGGCAAGACCCGTTTCTTCGAAATCGAAATGGACAACCGGCTGCGCGAGCGGCGCGCCATCCAGCGCGAATTGCGCACGGCGGTGGATCGAAACGAGTTCCGTCTGCACTACCAGCCGCTGGCCAAGATCGACGGCGAGGTGATCGGGTTCGAGGCGTTGGTCCGTTGGCACCATCCGCAGCGCGGCATGGTTTCACCCGCAACCTTCATTCCGGTTGCGGAGGAAAGCGGGCTGATCATCCAGATCGGCGAATGGGTTCTCCGCGAGGCCTGCCGCGAAGCGGCAGGCTGGCAACGACCGCTGCAGATCGCAGTCAATCTCTCGCCGATCCAGTTCCGCCACGGCGATCTCCCCGGTCTGGTGCATTCGGTGCTTCTGGAAACCGGCCTTTCGCCGACGAGGCTGGAGCTTGAAATCACCGAGGGCGTGCTGGTCGAGGATTTCGATCGCGGGCTTTCGATCCTGCGCCGCCTGAAGTCGCTCGGCGTTCGCATTGCCATGGATGACTTCGGCACCGGATATTCCTCGCTGTCCTATTTGCAATCGTTTCCGTTCGACAAGATCAAGATCGACCAGTCATTCATATCGAATGTCAAAAGCAACCCGCAGTCGGCGGCCATCGTGCGCGCCGTCATCGGTCTGGCGCACGGGCTTGATCTGCCGGTGCTCGCGGAGGGGGTGGAGACCAAGGCCCAGCTTGATTTTCTCGCCGCCGAATCGTGCAACGAAGTGCAGGGTTACCTGATGGGGCGGCCGTACCCGATCCTTGAATATTCCGAACTCACCGGCCGCACCGACGTCGCCGCAGAAAAGCAGCTGATCGCTTAGCGCAGGCTATTTTCCGTAGACCTGCTTGTGGGTGTAAAACCCCTCCGCAATGATCGTCTGGTCGAGATTGCTCTTGTCGACCAGCACGACCTCCGTCACCAGCGTCGGCACGTCGACGGCACCATTGTTGATCATCCGGTCGACCTTGAAGAGGGACTTCGCCTCCTTGTCGGGGTTGGTTGCCAGCTTCACCGCGATTTCCGCCGCGCTCTCGGCCAGCGGATCGATTTTTTTCCAGATGTCCACGGCCTGCTTGCCTTGCGCGACATACTGAATGTTGACGAGGTCGGCGTCGGAACCGGCGACGAAAATCTTCTCCGCGCTGGCGAGCCCCTGTCCGTCGAGCGCCGCGATGACGCCTCGCGCCATGCCGGAGTTGTTGCAGATCACGGCATCGATCTTGTTGCCGGATTTGGTCAAGAGATTTTCCGTGGTCGCCATCGCCTTGTCGGGCGACCATCCCTCGTGCGACTGGTCGGCGACGAGCTTGAGCTCGGGGTTGGCCTTGAGCACTTCGAGCACGCCGCTGCTCATCGTATTGGCGTTGGAATCGCCCGGCTGTCCGCGGATCAGCACGACATTGCCTTTCGCCGCGCCATATTTCGCCTTCAGCCACGCCACCATGGCTTCCGCCTGAAGCTTGCCGACCGCCCAGCTGTCCTGCATCACCATGGCGTCGAGCGGGCCGTTGACCAGCATGGCGTCGTAGCCGATCACCTTCACGCCGCCTTTGTGGGCTGAGGTGACCATGCTGCCGGCGGTGCCGGTGTTGACAGGCTGCAGCACGATCGCTTGCGCCCCGCGCGACAGCATGTTTTCGAATGCCGCCAGTTGCGTCTGTTCGTCGTTGTTGGCGGAGTCGAAGATCACCTCGGCGCCAAGCGCCTTGGCCTTGGCGAGGAAGGCGGCCTTGTCGCGCTGATAGCGCTCTTCCTGCATGGTCTTCAGGAGGAACCCAATTTTGACTTTGTCAGCCGCCGCGGCGGGCGTGAGGAGAGCGGGAAACGGAACAGCAAGCGAGGCAAGACCGCGCAAGATGGTTCTGCGGTGAAAATCCATGGCGCTTCTCTCCCAACGGCCTATTTCCTAGGCGTTCCGGCTTTTGTTTCGTTCGATTGATCTATCGTAACTGCTTGGTCCGATCCAGCTTCCACTTGGTCGCAAAACCCTCTAATGGGGCGCATTGCTCTCAAACGCCGAGGTCGCCAACCCCTTGGAATCTCCACCCGAAGAATTTCCGCCGGAAACCTTGCCGGAGCCGGCACCGGCCGCGCGCGAGCCGCTCCTGACACTGCCGGGGGCGCTCACCGCCTATATCGTGCTGCTGGCTGTCATTCATTTACACGTGCTGTTGCCACGCGACCTCGAGAACTGGGTCATCGACGTCTTCGGATTCATCCCCAAGCGTTACGATTCGACGCTCTTGGTTGGCGGCATCCCGGGCGGCGAGGGCGCCAAGGTCTGGACTTTCGTGACCTATTCGCTGCTGCACGCCAATCTCACCCATATCGGTTTCAACGTCTTGTGGCTGTTGCCGTTCGGCAGCGCGTTGGCGCGCCGTTTCGGAAGCCTGCGGTTTTTCGTCTTCATGGCGGTGACGGCGGCCGCTGGCGCGCTGGCGTACCTGTTGACCAATGAGCACGGGCTGGACGCGATGATCGGCGCCTCCGCCTCGGTCTCCGGCGCCATGGCGGCTGCGATTCGCTTTGCCTTCGTGCGGGGCAGTTTTCTCTCCTTCGACCGCAGCAATGCGAACGCCGCCGCCAAGGTGCCCGCGCAGCCATTGTGGCGGGCCTTGCGCGATCGCCGCGTGCTTTCCTTTCTCGCGATCTGGTTTGGCGTCAATATCGTGTTCGGCCTGGGATCGATTGGGATCGGCACCGAGGGCGTCAATGTCGCCTGGCAGGCCCATATCGGTGGCTTTTTGGCCGGACTTTTGTTGTTTTCCCTGTTCGATCCGGTTCCGCGCACGGCTGGCGATGCTGCAAGTGCGTCATCGCAAGATCAAATCTGAATCCCATTATCGCCGCTTGCGGGACCGGACGATTTCATCCATCATTTGTAAAATAGCGGCACGGCATGGACCGTGATGTGCTTTTCAAGCCGTATCCGCAATCCAGGCGCCCGCAACTAAATCGGCGCCACACTGTTGTTTGAAGACTCTAACGTGAACCAAGAAGGCGCTCGTTCAAGGGCGCGATTTGCTTCAGGGAGACGACAATGACGGTACGTGCGATTCTCGATACCAAAGGTCACCAAATCCAGAGCGTTCCGCCGGAGGAGAAACTTTCGGCCGCGATCAAAATCCTGGGTGAGCGCAAGATCGGCGCCGTGCTTGTCATGAGCGCGGGCCGGATTGAGGGCATCCTGTCGGAGCGCGACATCGTGCGCGTGCTGGGCGAGCGGGGCGCTGCGGTCCTCGAGGAGCCCGTCAGCGCGGTGATGACGCGCAAGGTCGTGAGCTGCAAGCAGTCCGATACCGTCAGTGCGATCATGGAGATGATGACGGTCGGAAAATTCCGCCACCTGCCGGTCCTCGACGGAGAACGGGTAGTCGGCCTGATTTCGATCGGCGACATCGTCAAATGGCGCGTGCAGGAATACGAACACGAGCAGGAAGCGCTGCGCGAATATATCAAGACCGCCTGAGCGGTATCGCTCGCGCCATCGATTCTTAAGGTTCTTCGTCGATCGTTGCCGGCGGGATGGCCGGCGTCGGCGCCAGAACCTCGATCACTTCCTGGATCGAGGCGATCGCGCGTTCGGTGGCGCGCGTGCCATAGGCGATCAATTCGTCGGCGCGGTGAAAATCGAACCAGCCGATCTGGCCGACCCGTGGGGTAATCAAAAGATCCGGCGGGTCTCCGGCGAGCCGCGCACGGGTGATGCGATCCTGCATGATGTTGAAGGCGTCGACCATCACGGAAGAAATGCCGGGCCGGCCGGCGCTGCCGAAAAATTCGCGCTTCACGGCGCGTTCCGCCGAGAAGAACTTGCCGATACCGCGTTTCGGCGGGGCAACTTCGACGGTCTCTTCGCGCACCACGGCGGACGCGCCATGCGAATAGATCGTGGTGGAGTGCGCAAAGATGTCGCTGGAGAGGTTGGCGGCGATCACGATTTCGGCCCCCAACGCCCGCGCGGCCGACACCGGCACCGGATTGACCAGCGCGCCGTCGACCAGCCATCGGTCGCCGATCAGAACCGGCGCAAAGATGCCCGGCAGCGCATACGAGGCCCGCATCGCATCCACCATCCGGCCGTGCGTGACCCAGGTTTCGTGGCCGGTGCGAACTTCGGTCGCGACCGTCGCAAATTTCAACGGCAGGTCCTCGATCAGGGTCTGGCCCATCGCGGCCTCCAGCTCCGCGGCAAGCTTGTCGCCGCCGATCAGGCCCGAGCCGTTGAGCTTGAGGTCGAGATAGGAAAGGACACTGCGCGGCTGCAGGCCGCGCGCCCATTCTTCCAGCGTATCAAGATGTCCGGCCGCAAAGGCCCCGCCGACCACGGCCCCGATCGAGGTGCCGACGACGACATTGGGGACGATGCCGTGGGCAATCAGCGTCTTGACGATGCCGATATGGGCAAAGCCGCGCGCCGCTCCACCACCGAGCGCAAGTCCGATCACCGGCCGCCGGCCGGCGGTCTTGTCGCGGACGTCTCCGTTGTTCTGGCCTCGTCCGATCCAGTTATTCAGCACGCTAAAAGCAATCTCCTAAAGGGCGCACAAAGGCTATCGCGAGAAGGCCGCTCTCGCCAGAATGGCTGACAAGCATGGTTTATGCCGGGGTTCGGGGTGAGATTGTGACGGGACCGCGGCGAATCGGTATGAGTAACGGGAGTGGCCGGTGCCGGTTCCAACGCTTCCTGTTCGACCAATGCAGGCTTGAATTTGCCGCGTTTTCAGTGAAAAGCATCCATCATGATCAGGGGAAGGCAGGGTAACCGCGGGTGGCGGGGCGGAGGTTGGCGCTTGGCGCCGGCGTTTGCCTTGCTGTTGGGATTTGCGGTTTTTGCCCCCGTTTCGGCGCAGATGTTCAGTGATCGGCCGCCACCGGTGCCGCCGGCGGCTGTCCCCGAGCCTCCCGCCGGGCCCGCGATGAACCTGGCGCCGTCTTCCGGTCCGGCATCCGTGCCGAATCTGCCGCCATCGTTGACCGCGCCTCCCGCCGTTGCCGCCGTGCCGCCGGTCGTTCCAGCCCCGCCACCCGGCGCGGCCACGCCGACCCAGGCCGTGCTGGCCCTGACGGCGCGCTTCGGCAAGGACCTGCCCGCGGTCACCAGCGGGCTGGTATGGCGCGTCTTTTCCGACCGGCCGGATGAGACCGGTACCATGAAATTGGTTCGTGAGGACCGCGGCGCAACGCCGAACATCGTGTTGCCGCCCGGCAATTACGTCGTCCATGTCGCGCTCGGTCTCGTCAGCGCGGTGCGGCCGGTGACGCTGAAGGCGGAGACCTACCGCGAATCCTTCATCCTTCCGGCCGGCGGCCTGCGCATCGAGGGCCGCGTCGGCGCCTCGAAGATTCCGCAGAACCAGATTTCATTTTCGATCTACAAGGGCAGCCAGTTCGAGGCGGGCGAGCGCGCCTCGCTCGTGCCGAACGTGGCGCCCGGCGACGTCGCGTTGCTGCCGGAAGGCACCTATTACATCATTTCCAATTATGGCGATGCCAACTCGGTGGTGCGTTCGGACATTCGCGTGCAGGCCGGCAAGCTGACGGACGTAATTGTCACCCATCGCGCCGCCGTGATCACGCTCAAGCTGGTCAGCGACCGCGGCGGCGAGGCGCTGGCCAACACCGCATGGTCAGTGATCACGCCGGGCGGCGACGTCATCAAGGAATCGATCGGCGCCTTTCCCAAGGTGATATTGTCGGAAGGCGAATACCGGGCGATCGCCAAGAACGAAGGCAAGGTTTACGAGCGTCCTTTCAACGTCGTTAACGGTGTCGACGGCGAGGTCGAAGTCGTCGCGCGCTGATTTTTTCCCGTCGCGTGCCCTGTCATAGTTTCTAACGCGGACTAACCATCGCGCGATTTAAAACTATCATAATCGCTGCATCGCCTTCCTCCACGTGGAATTTTTACATCCCTTTAAGCGCGGCTCGCATTGATGGCGCGCGCTAGTGGTCCGATTCTAACATTCGCATCCCTTCTCAACGAGCACTTTGCGAATGCTAGAATCAAAGGACCACTAGCAAACATAGGTTTCTAGTGGAGTTTCGGATTTGACATTCGCTCGACGAACTCGCGGCCAGATGGGCAGCGAATGTCAAATCCACTCCACTGAGAATTGCGCGTTTGGGGAATGCCATGCTTGCTGCCAGGAAGCCGTCGGAAAAATCCGCACCCGAGATGTTCGATGATGTCCCGGTCCTGCAACGCAAGTGGCAGGCCGCGATGCGCCCGGGCGAAAAATTGCCGGCTTACGAAGACGTGATGCTGGGAAGCCTTGGCCGGCTCGCCGATCACATCGTGCTGCTCAAGGACGGTCCGCAAGGCCTCGAAGTATCGCGCACCGGACGCTATGCCCAGATCTGGCTGGAACATGATCGCTGGGATGTCGCGCTCGATACGTTGTCACCGGATTGCGCGACCGCGCTCGCGGAAGCCGCCTCCAATGCGCTGGCCAAGTGCCGCCCTTGTCATGCGACCGCCCATTGCGTGCGGGACGGCCTGGTCCGGACCTACGATCTGTTGGCGCTTCCGACCTCCTCGCGCTGGGGTCACACGCTGATCGGCGTCTATGTCAACGAGCGCGATGCTCAATACAATCTGCTCGAGGCGATCTTCTCCACGACCGATGAGGGCGTGCTGTCGCTTGCCGCGATTCGCGATGCAGAAGGCCGGCCGTTCGATTTCCAGATCGTTCACCACAATGACGGCGCCGCGCGGCTGCTCAAGCTGCCGACGGCCGAATTGCTGTGGCAGCGGCTCGGTGGCGGGCGGAATCTTCTCAGCACCGGTCACGTCATCGAGCGCTTGCTCGCGGTGGTGCGAAGCGGCGAGGGGGACCAGTTTGAAATCGACAGCGACGATCGAAACCTGAAGCTGGGCGTGACGGCCTTCGGCGACATTCTCGCGCTGACGATTTCCGACGTCACTGCCTTGAAGCGGCGTGAAGCTTCGTTCCGTCTGCTGTTCGACAACAATCCGATGCCGATGTGGGTGTTCAGCGCCGAGACGACCCGGTTTCTCGGCGTCAACGACGCGGCGATCCAGCATTACGGCTACGCCCGCGAGAAATTTCTCGCCATGAAGCTCGATGAAATCTGGCCGGAAGACGAGCGGACCAGCCACAAGGAATCGCTGCTGCATATCGGGGAGGCCTATCAGTCCAGCCGTAACTGGCGGCACATCAAGGCCGACGGCAGCGAAATCCACGTGCTGACCTTCGGGCGGCGGGTGACGTTCGACGGGCATGACGGCTACCTCGTCGCCATCGTCGATATCACCGAGCGGCGCCAGGCCGAGGCCCGCATTGCCTACATGGCCCATCACGACGGGCTGACCGACCTGCCCAACCGCGAATTCTATCAGGAACGGCTGCGCGAAGCGCTGACGGAAGCGCAAACCGGCAACAAACGTGTCGCGATATTGTACGTCGATCTCGACCTGTTCAAGAACGTCAATGATTCCTTCGGTCATCCGATGGGAGATCGCCTGCTTAGGCTGGTCGCCGACCGGCTGCGGTCGCAGGTTCGCGGCAATCATCTCGCCGCCCGGCTTGGCGGTGACGAATTTGCGGTGATCCTGACGTCCGACATTTCGCCGAACGAGGCCAGCGATTTCTCCACCCGACTGATCGAGGTGTTGAGCGCCAGCTACGACATCGACGGCGTCGAGGTCGTGATCGGCGCCAGCGTCGGCATCGCGTTGTCGCCGAGCGACGGCACGACCAGCGAGGAGTTGATGCGTAACGCCGACATGGCGCTCTACCGGGCAAAATCCGACGGCGGCGGCGTGCATCGCTTCTTCGAACGCGAGATGGATCGCATTGCCCAGAAACGCCGCGACATGGAGGTCGACCTGCGCCGTGCGTTTGCCAACGGCGAGTTCGAACTTCACTACCAGCCGCTGGTCGATATCGGCACTGACCGCATCAGCGGTTTTGAATCACTGCTGCGCTGGCAGCATCCCGACAAGGGCATGATCTCGCCGGCGGAGTTCATCCCGATCGCCGAAGACATCGGATTGATCGTATCGCTTGGGGAGTGGGTGTTGCGCGAGGCCTGCGCCGAGGCGGCCAAGTGGCCTGATGAGGTCAAGGTTGCGGTCAACCTGTCGCCGGTACAATTCCGCAGCCGCAACCTGGTCCAGGCCGTGATCTCGGCGCTGGCGCATTCGGGCCTGTCGCCGCGGCGGCTCGAGCTCGAGATCACCGAATCGGTTTTTCTGGCCGAGACCGAGGCCAATCTCGCCATCCTGCACCAGTTACGTGAACTCGGCGTGCGGATCTCGATGGACGATTTCGGCACCGGCTATTCGAGCCTCAGCTACTTGCGAAGCTTCCCATTCGACAAGATCAAGATCGACCGTTCCTTCGTCAAGGATCTCGCCGAGCGGCCGGATTGCGTGGCGATCGTGCGGGCGATCTCCGGCCTTGGCCGCAGCCTCAACATCACCACGACGGCCGAAGGTGTGGAGACGGTCGACCAGCTCGACTGGTTGCGCAACGAAGGCTGCAACGAGGTGCAGGGATTCCTGTTCAGCGCGGCAAAGCCGGCGGGCGAGGTCGCCGCGCTGTTGTCGCGATTCGGCCGGCGCGCCTCGCAGGCGGCGTAAGGAGCGCTCCTTCGCCCGCGTAGATGCTTCCGCTTCGGAGTGTCAGCTCGGAAAAATCAGACAAGTCGTGGTGCCGTGGGCGAGCAAACGTCCCTCGCTGTCGGTGAGGCGTCCCTCCGCGGTGCCGATGCGGCGGCCCCGGCTCAAGACCAGGCCTTCGGCCCTGATCTGTCCGGTTTCGGGCGTAATCGGCCGCAGCAACGAAATCTTGAATTCAAGCGTCGTCTGACTCATGTCCTTCTCCAGCGTCGATTGGACGGCGAGCCCCATGCAGCTATCGAGCAGCGTCGCGGTGAGGCCGCCGTGCACCGTGCCTGCCGGATTGAGGTGATCGGCGGTCGGCACGATCGTAACGACGACGCGTCCCGCCTCGGCCTCGATGACGTCATAGCCAAGCGTTTTGGCGATCGTGTTCAGAGGCAACGTTCGGTTGGCAAGGCCTTGTACGAACTCCAGCCCCGTCATCTCCTTTCGCGCTTCCGCGCCGACCGTTCCATAGGTTCTGGCTACGATCCGACTTCGCATATGTGCCTCCGTTCTTCGTTTGCTTGGCATCTCGACGTCTGCGTTTGTCGCAAAGCCGAAGGTGGCCGTCCGTAGAGTTGCAGGAATGCCGCGCGCATGCGTCTTGGGTGGGAAAATCCCGCGCGTCGTGCGACGTCTCCGATGGATAGCCTGGTGTCATCGAGGAGCCGTTTGGCGCGCTGGATGCGGAGCGAGAGTGCGACTTCCGAAGGCGAGGCATCGAGGTGGTCCGCAAACAGCCGCGAGAGATGACGCGAACCAATTCCGAGCCTTGAAGCGAGCCGAGCCACGTTATCGTGGTCGAGCGCGCCTCTCTCGATCAGGTTCAGCGCGCGCTCAACTGTTGTCTGCGTGCCTTTCCAGGCTGGACAGAACGGCGCGGTCTCGGGCCGGCAACGCAGACAGGGGCGAAAGCCGCCGCGCTCGGCGGCCGCGGCGCTCGGATAAAAGCGGACATTGCAGGCAAATGGCGTTCGCGCCGGGCAAACCGGCCGGCAGTAGACGCCGGTGGTCTTGACCGCGACGAAAACGACGCCGTCAAAGCTGGGGTCACGACGCTGAAACGCTTCGTATTGGGCGGCAAAGTCGAGCATAGCCGACGCTATACAAGCGACAGAGTGGTTGGACCACCCGCTTGCCGTTGACCATGTCCGAAAACGACCGCTCGCTCTGGACGGCGGGGTGTGCGCTAGAACCGCGTCACGATATTCGACAGCACCGGCCGCGGCCGGTCCTCGCTCGGCTTGGAAACCGTGCCGATATGGATGAAGCCGGCGAGCTTCTCATCCGCCTTCAATCCGAGCCCGGTGAGCACGTCACGGTCGAAGGAAAACCACCCCGAAAGCCAGCACGCGCCATAGCCAAGCGCGGTCGCGGCGGTGACGATGTTCATGGCGCTCGCACCTGCGGACATCTCCTGCTCCCACGGCGGCACCTTGGGATGCGGTTTTGTAAAGCTGACGACGCCGATCACCAGCGGGGCATCGGTCAGGCGCCGCTTCTCCACCTCGATATCGGCCGGCGACGCATTCGGATTTTTCTGCGCAAAGACGCCGGCGATGACGTCGCCGGCGCGGGCGCGCGCATCGCCTTCGAAAATGATGAAGCGCCATGGCGCAAGCTTGCCGTGATCGGGCACCCGCGCGCCGATGGTAAGGATAGTTTCAAGCTCGGCGGGCGAGGGGCCGGGTCCGGTCATCTCGCGCGGCTTGACGGAGCGGCGGGTTTTCAGAAGTTGCAGGGCATCTGGCACGAGGTGTCCTCAAATGGTGGCGGTCACACCGGGAGAGATAGGCGCGTTGCCACGGCGGCGGAAGCGCCTTTAGAGCAATGCTAGAATCAAAGGACCACTAAAAATACAGGTCTCTAGTGGAGTTTCAGATTTGACATTCGCATTGCGAATCCCGGGCTACGAGATAGCGAATGTCAAATCTACTCCACCAGCCGCGCACGCTTCACGTCCGGCGGCGTGGCTTCTTCCACAAGTGCTGCGATCGCCTCGTCGGTGGTCATCACCTTCTGCCCGTCGCTGCCTAACCGTCGCACCGAGACCGAATGCGTCTCGGCCTCCTTCTTGCCGACCACGAGCAGCGCTGGAATTTTCGCCAGCGAATGCTCGCGGACCTTGTAGTTGATCTTCTCGTTGCGCAGGTCGATCTCGACGCGCAGGCCCGCGCGCCGCGCGGCTGCTGCGACCACCTTGGCGTATTCGTCGCCTTCGGAGGTGATGGTGGTGACGACCGCCTGGATCGGCACCAGCCAGAGCGGGAAGTTGCCGGCATAGTGCTCGATCAGGATGCCGATGAAACGCTCCATCGAGCCGCAGATTGCCCGGTGCACCATCACAGGCGCCTTCTTCGAACCGTCGGCATCGATGTAGAACGCGCCGAAACGTTCGGGAAGATTGAAGTCTACCTGCGTGGTGCCGCATTGCCAGTCGCGGCCGATCGCATCGCGCAGCACATATTCGAACTTCGGCCCGTAGAAAGCGCCTTCGCCGGGATTGATCTCGGTCCTGATGTGGTTGCTCTGGGCCTTGATTTCCTGCAGCACCGTCGCCATCACGCGTTCGGCATGGTCCCACATCGCATCAGTGCCGACGCGCTTATCGGGCCGTGTCGAGAGTTTCACCGTCAGTTCACCCTCGAAGCCGAAATCGGCGTAGGTCGAAAGGATCAGTTCGTTGATCTTGAGGCACTCTTCCGCAAGCTGCGCTTCGGTGCAGAACACATGCGCGTCGTCTTGCGTGAAGCCGCGCACCCGCATCAAGCCGTGCATGGCGCCTGAGGCTTCGTAGCGATGCACGACGCCGAATTCCGCCAAACGTAGCGGCAGGTCGCGATAGCTCTTCAGACCATGCTTGAAGATCTGCACATGGCCGGGACAGTTCATCGGCTTGAGCGCAAACCAGCGTTTGTCCTCGGCCTCATCGCCGGCGGACTGTGCGGCGAACATGTTTTCACGGTACCAGTCCCAGTGGCCGGAGGTCTCCCATAGCACCTTGTCGAGGATCTGCGGTGCGTTGACCTCGCTGTAGTCGCCGGTCAGGCGACGGCGCATATAGGCGATCAGCGCTTGGAAGATGGTCCAGCCCTTCGCGTGCCAGAACACGACACCCGGGCCTTCCTCCTGGAAGTGGAACAGGTCGAGTTCGCGGCCCAGTTTGCGGTGGTCGCGCTTTTCGGCCTCCTCGATCTGCTTCAGATAGGCATCGAGGTCTTCCTGTTTGGCGAACGCCGTACCGTAGATGCGCGTCAGCATCGGATTGTTGGAATCGCCACGCCAGTAGGCGCCCGCCACCTTCATTAACTTGAAGGCGTTGCCGATCTTGCCCGTGGAGGTCATGTGCGGGCCGCGGCAGAGATCGAACCAGTCGCCCTGGAAATAGATCTTGATCGGCTCGTTACCGGGAATGGCGTCGACCAGTTCGACCTTGAAGTTCTCACCCTTGTCGCGGAAGACCTGTTTGGTCTTTTCGCGATCCCAGACTTCCTTCGTGAAAGGTTTGTCGCGCGTGATGATCTCGCGCATCTTCTTTTCGATTGTCACGAAATCTTCCGGCGTAAACGGCTCGTTGCGGAAGAAGTCGTAATAGAAGCCGTTCTCGATCACCGGTCCGATCGTGACCTGCGTACCCGGCCATAGCGACTGCACCGCTTCGGCGAGCACGTGGGCGGCATCGTGGCGGATCAGTTCGAGCGCGCGCGGATCGTCGCGGTTGACCAGCTCGATCTTCGCGTCATTCTCGATTGGATCGTTGAGGTCGGCCAGTTCGCCGTCCAGCGCCATCGCCACCGTGCGTTTGGCGAGCGAAGGCGAGATGCCCTTGGCGATTTCCATTCCGGTGGTGCTTTTGGGATACTCGCGCCTGGCGCCGTCCGGGAAGGTGAGGGTGACCTTATGCAGGGGTTCGGCGGGCTTTAAATTCGTGAGGCTGTATTGGAATCCCGATGCGGGCGGATTCTTGTCGGACATGATCTTCTCCTCAAAGCTCACTCCTGCGAACGAGCGCAGGTAAGCGGGATGAGAAGCGGTATAGCAGGGGAATCGGGCGATGCAATCGGTGCGGACGGAGAAAATCGGCGGAAATCGATGCGAGGCTCGAGCGCATCCCTTGGTTGTTGAAGATGGACTAATAACCGCGGACTTGTTAAGCTTCGCCTGCTCTCCCGTTTTTCGACCGGCCTTCTTTCAGCCCCATGATCGTGCGCGCCGTCTTCGCCCTCGTAGTGACCTGTGCGCTGTCTTGTGGCGTGGCATCGGCGGCCTCACCAAAGCAACGGCCGCACGCTCCGAAGTCGCCGGAAGAGCCCATGATATTTTATGTCGTCAAGGGCGCGCCCGGCGCCTGCGGGCGCGATTGTGACACCTGGATCGAAGCCGAAGGAAAGGTCGAGTCCGACACGGCCGCGCGTCTCAAGACATTTCTGGGTCGCTTTCGTGATCGCAACCTGCCGATTTATTTCGCCTCGCCCGGCGGCAACCTCGATCAGGCGATCGCGATGGGGAACCTGCTTCACGGCAGGCCGACCGTTGCCAGAGTAGGGCGAACGACGGTGCGGGAATGTGGCTTCGAGGCGCAGGACAGCGAGGTCTGTGTCAAACTCAAACAATCGGGCCGCGAACTCCATGGCGACCTCTTCACCAACGGTGCGATCTGCGCCTCGGCCTGTCCTTATGCTTTGATGGGCGCGGCCGTCCATGAAGTCGCGCCGGATGCGATCCTGGCGATCCACTCGCCAAAGGTCGTGCTTAATTTCCACGGCGGCCGGCCGGAGGCCTTCGTAGTCGCGGCCGCCAACGAGCGGGGCCGTGAGCGTGCCGATCGCGCTGCTTCGGGTTACCTCGCCAAAATGGGAATCGACGCCGGATTGCTCGCCCTCACCAGGACCGTCAAGTTCGAAGACATTCACGTCCTGACGCGCGACGAGATCGCACGCTTTGGCCTCGATCGCCGCGAGCTCGTCGAGACCGCCTGGAGGTTTGAGCCCACCGCGCTCAACATGGTGCGCAAGATCGCCACGGTGAGGGCACCGGGTGAAACCTCTTTCAGGCTGATGCAGTGGCGCGTGTTCTGTTTTGATACCGACCGCTTTGCGCTGGATTTTCAGCGGCCGATACCGGCTGCGGGCATTGCCTCGGTGTCTATTGCGCACAGCGGTGCGAGCGCCGTCTATTTCAGCGGGCCGACAAAGGGACCGAGCGTCGAACAATGGAGCATGGGGCTGATACGCTCGCGGTTAGACGCACTGGTAAACCATCCGCAAATTGACATCATCGAGACGTCGGTTGCCGCGGACGGGCGCCTGATTCCTCGGGCCACCAAACTGTCCAACGAGGGTTGGGCCGGCGCCATCGAAACACTCCTGGCCAGCTGTCCGCTGTCGAAGGGGGATCTCATTGTTCAGATGAGCAGCCAGGCAACCAAGTCGAACGAGGCCGCTGCAAAGTAACGGCAAGCAAGCGGTCGGCATATCATCAGACGGTGTTCTCTCATGCGGCGCGCGACTTTATTTCATGAACGTCGCTCTGCGCCCAATTAATTCCCTTGCTGCCCTTTCCATCGGCATGCGTGCAGTCTAGATGCGTGAGCATGCACAAGCCGTCGTCTGACAGTCCGGTCCATCGCCGCTTTGCGCCGACGGCGCTGATGTTTGGAAATCTCGTCACCGGTTCGTCGATCCTGGCGCCGGCGGGCATGCTGATCGAACTGTCGTCCGATCTCGGTATTACCGTTCACACCGCCGGTCTTTTGGTGACGGTCGGCGCGATGGTGCTTTGTATCGGCTCGCCGCTGACGGCGTGGCTGACCAGCCGGATCGAGCGCCGCACCTTGCTCACCGTGACACTCGCCGTGCTCGCGCTCGGCAATGCAGCTTCCGCGTTCGCGCCCGGTTATACGACGCTTTTGCTCATCCGTCTGGTGATGCTGGCGATCGGCGCGCTCTATACGCCGCAGGCTGCGGGTACTGCCGCGCTGATCGTGCCGGCGGAAAAACGCGGCGGCACTATTGCCTATGTGTTTCTCGGCTGGTCGCTGGCGGCGGCCGTCGGGCTGCCGTTGATAACCTTCATGGCCAGCCGCTACGGCTGGCGCGCTGCCTTTGGCGGCATCAGCGTCGTCGGGGTCTTGAGCTTTCTCCTCTTGATGTGGCGATTGCCGGCGGGCCTTGTCGGCACACCGGTCGATCTCAAGACATGGGCCGATCTCGGACGTAATCGCGTGATCGTCATGCTGCTCGCGATCACCACTTTGCTGATGTCGGGCCAGTTCGCAGTGTTCACCTATATGGGGCCGTTATTGTCGCGGCTGACGCAGGTCGGCCCCGACGCCGTCGGGCTGGTCTTTGCGATCTACGGCGTGTGCGGCTTTATCGGGATTGTCATCGTCAGCAACGTCGTCGATTCCTGGGGGCCCTTGAAGACCTCGATGCTGTGCATCTCGTTCGTGCTGGCCGGGATCGGCGGATGGGCGCTCTCCGCGGGATTCTATCCGCTGATGGCATGCTCGGCGGCGATCTGGGGACTGGGTTTTGCCTCCAGCAATTCGATGCAACAGGTCCGCCTCGTGGCCGCGGCGCCCACGCTCGCCTCTGCCTCGGTGTCGCTCAATACATCGTTTCTGTATGTGGGGCAGGCGATCGGTTCGGGATTCGGCGGATTGTTGTATGCGCACGATCTTCTGTACGGCATCGGCTATGCCGGCACAGCGTTTGTGGCGCTGGCGCTGGCCACGGTGGTTTTGACGCGGCGCCTGTCGTTGGCAAAAAGTTGAAGAAGTTTTTTAGCGGCTGATCGAGCTATCGGCGCCGGAGGCCGCAAACCGCGTCAGTGCCGGCGTCAAGGCCATCTTGGCGAGCACCTCGCGCACCGGTCTGTCGGTCCAGGCGTGGGTGACGTAATCGCGATGCGTCACGCCTTCGGGCGTTTTGACAAAGACGACGCTGCCGGGACGCAACGGGCCATCCATGTCATCGGAGACGGAAATGCCCTTGTCGCGGATCATCTGCATCAGTTCCTGATCGTGCCGCTGGGTGTACTGGGTATAGGCGCTGACGAAGAACCCGGAGCGGTTGTTGGCGACCCAGGAGGCGAACTTGTCGAGCTCGCCATAGACCGCATCGAGCAGCACGACGCCGCGGACACGGTTACCGAGCCCGCCGACTTCGAGGCTCCAGGCGGTCGGCACGAAGCCGCCGCTATAGCCGACGATGACGATCGGCATATTGGCGAATGTCTTGGCCGCGCTCGGATCGCCGTAAAGTTTGGCGAGATGATCGGCCGATTCATTGATGAAACGCTTGAGCCCGCCGGGCTGCCAGAATTTGCCGGCGCTGGAATCGGCCGCATCGAAGGCGAGTTGCGGTGCGAGCAGCACGGCGTTGGCGCCTGAATCCGAAATCTGCTGCGGCAGGAGCTGACGATCGCGCACGTCACGTTCCAGCGTCGCGCCGTGGCCATGGAAGAACACGACGATGACGCCGGGCTTGTTGGCGTCGAAATGTTCGGGGACGTGCATCAGCACGCGGTTGTCGTTGAAGGTCTCGTCCTGCCAGTAGACGCGGCCGGAATAGCTGCGGTGGCCGTGGCGGTCGCCGTTGGAAACGTTCAGGAACGGAGTATCGGTGCGCGGATTGTTGCCGTTGTAGGGGAAGGCGGACGATTTCAATCCGATCAGGGCCGTTTGTTCTTCACGCTGCGGACGTTCATACGGCATGGTCGGCGCCAGCGAGGCGACGCGATACGGTTGGGTCTGCACCGTTCGGCGGGTCTGCGCATCGGCCACGTTCGCCGGCCGTTGCTGTAAGCTTTCGGCGGCGGTCGGGAAGCGATCCTTGAATTGCGGTTTGGGGAAACGATCGTCGAACGTATCGCTGCTGCCTTGGACGTTTGCAGCGAGCGAGCCCGCGCTCGGCGCCTGGCCGCACTGGGCGAGTGTGAATGAGAGCGGGACCAGGACCGACAGTAGAGGGAGCCAGCGGCGCGGTGGGATGGCGCGCGAACGCGCATGACGTGGCGATCCGGGCTTTTTAGCCGGCGTCACGCGAACATAGACGTCAGATTTCGGATTGGCCCCGACCATCCACCCCTTTGCCCCAACCGCCGTAAACCGGCCGATGTCAGCGCGATTGTGTTGCGGTGACGTTAATCCTCCGGAAATTCTCCCCATTCCCGGAACGACCCAAGCAACACGAAATCGTGTCGCGATTGTGGGCCTGGGTCGGGAAATCCACTACAGCGCACTGGGAGAGGTATCTAAACACCAAAATCCTGTCGGATTTAAATTATTACCCCGTCTCCTTGAATTGGCCGAAGCTGCCCCGCACGATGTTTACGGCAGGGCATGGCGCCCAAAGTGCGGGCGAACATGGCGGATACCGGAACTGCGTCATTGGGAGGCCGGCTCTCCGGCGGGTCGACGGTTTCGGTTGCGGTTGCTACCGCCATCGTCGTCGCCGACATGGTTGGCGTCGGCGTCTTCACCAGCCTCGGCTTTCAGGTCAAGGACATCCCTTCCGGCTTTGCGATCCTCGTGCTCTGGACCGTGGGCGGCATCGTCGCGTTGTGCGGCGTGTTTTCCTATAGCGAGCTCGGCGCGATGTTTCCCCGCTCGAGCGGGGAGTACAATTTCCTCAGCCGTGCGTACCATCCCGCCTTCGGTTTCGTCGCAGGCTTCGTATCGGCAACCGTCGGCTTCGCGGCTCCGGTGGCGCTCGCGGCGATGGCCCTTGAGCAATATGGCCGGGCGATTTTCACCGACGCGCCGCCACTGCTGCTGGCGGTCGGGACGGTCTGGGCGGTCTCGTTGATCCAGCTCACCGGCGTCAAACACTCCTCAACCTTCCAGTTGATCTCGACCATCCTGAAAGTGGTGCTGATCACGGCTTTCCTGATCGCGGGCTTTGTCATCGGCACGCCGCAAGCCGTGTCGTTCACGCCGCAAGCGAACGATCTCGGCTATGTCGCCAGCGCGCCGTTCGCGATCGGACTTGTTTTTGTGATGTATTCGTTTTCCGGCTGGAATGCCGCGACCTACATCATCGGAGAGTTGCGTGACGCCAGCCAGGATCTCCCGCGCGCCTTGTTTTCGGGCACGCTGATCGTTCTCGTGCTCTACGTGGCGCTCAACGCCGTATTCCTCCACACCGCGCCGATCGACAAACTGGCGGGCCAGCTCGACGTTGCCCGCATTGCCGGCACGTACATGTTCGGAGAGATCGGCGGGCGCATCGTCGGCGCGATGATCTGCATCGGACTTGTATCGTCGATCAGCGCGATGATGTGGATCGGCCCGCGCGTGATGATGACGATGGGCGAGGATATCCCGGCGTTGCGGGTTTTTTCCCGGAAATCGACGCAAGGCGCGCCGGCCTATGCCATCCTGTTTCAGCTCGCGGTCGCGACCTTGATGTTGTTTACGCGCAGCTTCGAGGCGGTGCTCGATTTCATCCAGTTCTCGCTGCTGTTCTGTTCGTTCTTCACCGTAGCAGGCGTAATCAAGCTCCGCATCACGCGGCCCGACCTGCCGCGGCCCTACCGCGCCTGGGGATACCCGGTCACGCCGATTATTTTCCTGCTCGTGACCCTTTTCATGATGTACTATCTCGTCGTCGAACGGCCGCTGCAGTCCTTTTTTGGTGCTCTGATCATGGTGTCAGGCCTTCTGATCTATGTCGTCTTCCGCAAAAAGGACGATTCCGGCTCCGCGACCTCATCACCCACTCGCCCCGCAGGTCCAGGTCGCCCATAGAATGTTCCGCACCTTCAAAATTCTGGCCGCCGCCGCGGCCATGTTGCTCGCGGGTGCACTTGGCGCGGCTGACGCCGCTGACGTCACGCCCGACGATACCGCGCGGTTTCTCGCGGGCATGATGCCGTCAGTCGACTCGCCGCTGATGGCCTTGACCAAGGATCCGTCCTGGCAGCGCCATGCCAGGTTTTTCGATTCCGCGTTCGGACAACTCGATCAGCGGCAGATGTCGAAAGTCCGCGCCTGGTCGGATGCCAATCTGACCGCGCCGAAGCCGACCATGTTCTACATGTTCTCCGGTCCCGACTTTCTTTACGCCGACGCGTTTTATCCGAAGGCCACCACCTATGTGCTGAGCGCGCTCGAGCCGCCGGGCTCGGTGCCGGACTTGACAAAAGTACCGCGCGGAGGCGTCGATGCGGCGCTTGCCAATGTCGAACATTCGCTCGGCTCGATCCTGAGCTTTTCGTTCTTCATCACCAAGAAGATGAAAGTCGATCTGCATGAAGGGCAGATCAACGGCGCGATGCCTTTGCTCTATGTGTTCCTGGCGCGCTCCGGCAAGACCATCAAGAACGTCTCGACGGTGGCGCTCGACAACAAGGGAACGGCGTATTTTGCCAACGACAATCCCGGCGCCAACGCCACGCGCGGGCTAAGGATCGTGTTTGCGGGAAGCGATGGCGTGGAAAAGACGCTGTATTATTTTTCGACCGATCTGTCGGACTCCGGCGTCAGGTCAAGCGGTTTCCTGAAATTCTGCGCCACGCTCGCGCCCGGTAACAGCCTGCTCAAGAGTGCCTCCTATCTTCTGCATTCCGGCAGCTTCTCGACGGTGCGCGACTTCATCCTCGCCAACAGTGCAACTGTCATTCAAGACGATTCCGGAATCCCGCTTGGCTATTACAGCCCAAAGAAATGGCGCTTCCTTCCGTTCGGCCGTTATGCCGGTCCGATCGATAAATTTCCCGGCAAATATCAGCAGTCCTATGCCGAACTGTTTCGGCGTGCCCAGCCGATAGATTTCGGCATCGGCTATCGCTGGCGTTCGTATGAATCGAACCTGTTGCTGTCCGTGCGCTCGCCGGACGATAGCTCGGTGACGGCGGAAACGACCTCGTCGACCGAGCCGGTGGCTGAGTTGGCGCCCAAGCCGCGACCGCACAAACCTCGACCGCGGCCAGCACCACCACCGCCGGCGCCCGAACCGGTCCATAAATTTCTTTGGTTCTAGTGAGGCGGCACTACCAGCGCACGGTCTGGCTCGGCTCAACGAAGTTGCTGGTGATGCGGGCGTGAGAATGTTCGATCAGAAAGTGGCCGACCGCGATAATGACCAGCAGTATCGCGACCACCGCCAACAAATCGATCTGCCGGGGATCGTGACCACTGGGTTGGAATTTGGGGCGCATCGGTGATGTCCTCCATAAAGAAGACATCAAGCCAACTCGTGAGGAACGTTCAGGTTCCCGCGTGACTACAACCATTTCGAATGATGCAACGCAGCGTAGTGGTCACGCCGCATTGACGCCACGCCAACGTCCGAACCGCCACGGCAGATACCAGCGCGCCCGCTCGGGTTTTGTCGTGGGCACGTTGTCGATCCCCGACGTGCCGAACGGCTGGCAACGCAACAGCCGCGCCAGCGTCATCCATCCGCCGGCCCACAATCCGAAACGCCCGATCGCTTCATCGGCATAGACCGAGCAGGTCGGCAGATGCCGGCAATTGTAACCGACCAGCGGCGAGAGCGTGTGCCGGTAGAGCCAGATCATCGCGCGGCCTGCCTGTCGCGGCAGTCGTTCGGCGTGATGCGAACAATCTTCGCAACACGCGGAGAGCGAAGGCAGCTTGAACGGCGAATGCTTCATGGGCGGCTTGCTATGTGTTTGTGCGGCAATTGCTTGGTTCCAAAGCAGGGAACCTGCTCACATCAATAATTGTGCCACAGTTTTATAAATATCAACGGTTTGCACGGCGGCGCAACAAAGGTCCTCTGGACGATTCGGTCAACTGCGTTTACGTTTCATAACGAGGGGATGACAGACTCGTTTTAAGTTTTTGAACCGGTGCGATCGCCTGTTGGCGATTGCGGGGAAGGAACCAAATTGAAACTCGTCAGACTTCGCTTCCGCGGCTGGGCGGTATTGATCGCAACAGCTGCCTGTCTTGCCGTTCCGGGGGCACTCATCGTGCTCGGTGGTTTGGCTCACGCCAACGGAACCCTCGAAGAGCGCAAGCTGCCGATGCAGTTCAGTTGGGTGGCCTGTCAGCCGCATTGCGGTGGCTGGATCAGCGCGGTCGGCATCGTGACGGCGGAGAGCCCGAAGGATTTTGAGGATTTCGCGCAAGGACGCGATCTTCGCGGCGCCACCATCGTTCTGGATTCCAGCGGTGGCTCGGTCAACGACTCCATCACGCTCGGGCGTCGCTTCCGCAATCTCGGTCTGATGACAACGGTCGGCACCAGCGTTCGTACCCACACCACGCAGGGCGACCACGGCGCCATCGATCCCCAAGCCTATTGCGAGTCGATGTGCGTGTTCCTGCTGCTGTCCGGCAAGACGCGCTATGTGCCGGAGGCGGCGCATGTGCGGGTGCATCAGATCTGGATGGGCGACCGCGCCGAGGATGCGCGGGCCGCAAGTTACTCCGCCGACGATCTGATGATCGTGGAACGCGATATCGGGCGGCTGGCGAAATACACCTTCGATATGGGCGGCGGCGGCGATTTGCTTGCGCTGTCGCTCAACGTCCCGCCCTGGGAAGAATTGCATGAGCTGTCGCACGACGAGCTGCGGCTGACCAATCTTGTGACCACAGACGCGATCGCTGAAGTGCTGCCGCCGATGGGCGGATCGGTCATGCAGGGCGTGGCGCTGGCCACCAAGCCGGTGCAGGACCGTTTCACGAGTTCGGCGGTGAACGATGCAGCCACGCCGGCTGCGAAATCCACCCGGACCGCCGAGGCTCTTGCGCCGAAAGCCAGCATCGCGGCAGCGCCGGCGCAGTAGCGTTAATCCATAAAATGAGGAGCGTGCGTTAAGCCGAAGCCGGCTGCGCCATTTTTTCGGACGCGCTTTTGGCCTCGATCTGGCCGATCGCATCCACCACCGCATCGAAGGTCAGCATCGTCGAGGCGTGCCGCGCCTTGTAGTCGCGGACCGGCTCGAGCAAGGCGATATCGGCCCATTTGCCGCCCTCGGGCGGCTTGCCGTTTTCCTTCAGCATCTTGCGAACGGTCTCGCGCAACTCACGCAATTCACTCGCGGTAGAGCCGATGACATGGGAGGCCATGATCGAGGACGAGGCCTGGCCAAGAGCGCAGGCTTTCACGTCGTGGGCGAAGTCGGTGACGATGCCGCCGTCCATCTTGAGGTCGATCTTTACCGTCGATCCGCAAAGCTTTGAATGCGCGGTCGCGGTCGCATCAGGCGAGGGCAGGCGGCCGAGCCGGGGTATATTCCCGGCGAGTTCGATGATTCGCTTGTTGTAGATATCGTTTAGCATAGGTCGGTACTTTCACCCCGCCGGTCGGAGGCCGCCCTTGGCGGCCACGGCGCACGACCCTATATATGGCTGGGAATGGTGGAAATACACCCCGCCATTCCCATAAGGTGGTCCGAAACCGGTACCCGTTGGCCACCGTAAATCGATATCTGTGGGGGACTCAGGCGCCAGGCGATATACCGCCCCGTCTGCCGGTGACACTCCGGTCTTATTGACCGGTCGAACGGAGCTGACATGGACGCATTGATTAAATCCCTTCGCCCAGCGAATACTTCCGAGCCAAAGCCCTCCGAGACGAAGCCATTGGACGTCAGGCCTGCTGAGCTTGACCCTTCCGAGTTTCTGGCCGCCGCCGTCCGCGCGGATCAGCCCCGGCCGTCGCGCTCTGAGGCCGAAGCGGCAGTGCAGACCCTGCTCAGCTATATCGGCGAGAACCCCGGACGCGAGGGGCTGCTCGACACGCCGCGGCGCGTGGTCGAGGCCTTCGACGAATTGTACCAGGGCTACCACCAGTGCCCGGCCGAAGTGCTCGATCGCACCTTTGGCGAAACCGCGGGCTACGACGACTTCGTGCTGGTCCGCGACATCGAATTCACCTCGCAATGCGAACATCACATGATGCCGTTCTACGGCCGGGCGCACATCGCCTATACGCCGGTCGAACGCGTGGTCGGCCTGTCGAAGCTGGCGCGGCTCACCGATATCTTCGCACGCCGCCTGCAGACCCAGGAACATCTGACGGCGCAGATTGCCGCGGCCATCGATGAAGTTCTCAAGCCGCGCGGCGTCGCCGTCCTGATCGAGGCCGAGCATACCTGCATGTCGGTCCGCGGTGTCGCCAAGCATGGCGCGACGACCTTCACCAGCCGCTACACCGGCATGTTCCGCGACAATCCGGCGGAGCAGGCACGTTTCATGTCCCTGGTGCGATCGCCACAGCGTTAAAATGTCCGCCTCATCCGATAGCAACGACATCGAAGAAGGGCTGTCGTTCCGGCCCAAATTCGATGCCAGCGGCCTTGTTACCTGTGTCGCCACCGATGCCTCCACATCGGAGGTGCTGATGGTTGCGCATATGAACGAGGAGGCGCTCCGCAAGACCATTGCGACCGGCGAAGCCTGGTACTACAGCCGTTCGCGCCAGGCGCTGTGGCGCAAGGGCGAAACCTCCGGCCACGTCCAGCGCGTGGTCGAGATGCGCGCCGACTGCGACCAGGACGCGATCTGGATCCGCGTCGAACAGACCGGTGCGGCGTGTCACACCGGCCGGCATTCCTGTTTCTATCGCAAGGTCGAGGCAGCCGATGGCGGTGCGCGACTGTCGTTCGTGGACGCTACAGGGCAATTCGATCCAAAGGCCGTCTACGGCAAGTGATGCGTTCCCTTGCTAATTCCTTGGGGGACGCCCCGGGAACCCTCTTAACCCGCTCTTAACCATAATCCCCGCACTGTAAGTCCAACTGAAGCGCTGGTGGGAGCCTTCGCGTCAGTCCCTAGAACTCAAGGTCGTTTCGCGGGGAGCGGAGACCAGACAATGTCGGTCGACACATCGAATGCCCCGGCCACGGCAGGTGTCGATCCCGCACGCGTGCGCGTTGCCGGCGCGATCAAGCAGGCCGCGGCTTCGAGCGGCACCAGCTTTCAATATCTCCTGACGACCGCCAAGATGGAATCGGATTTCAATCCGACGGCGGGGGCGTCGACGTCTTCGGCCCACGGGCTGTTTCAGTTCATCGACCAGACTTGGCTTACGACCGTGAAGGAAGCGGGCGCCCAGTTCGGCTACGGCAACCTTGCCGACATGATCAGCAAGTCTTCCGACGGCAGTTACTCGGTCTCCGACCCTGATGCGCGCAAGGCGATCATGAAGCTGCGGGACGATCCGACGGTCGCTTCCGCCATGGCCGCGGCGTTCACCCAGTCCAACAGTTTCAAGCTCACCGGCATGATCGGCCGCCGCCCGAGCGACAGCGAATTGTACATGGCGCATTTCATGGGCGTCGGTGGTGCGGCCAAGCTGATCGGCAATGCCGAGGATAATGGACAGGCTTCCGCCGCGCGGCTGTTTCCGAATGCGGCCGCCGCCAACCGCTCGATCTTCTATGACCGCAGCACGGGACGGGCGCGCAGCGTCTCCGAGGTCTATTCGGTGCTACAGCAACGCTACGATAGCGCAGCGACCTCGTCGGCCACCCAAAGCGCGATGGCTTCCGTCGGCGGCGATGTCGTCAAGCCGAGCGTGGCTATGGCGAGCGCGGCTCCAAGCGTATCTTCAGGCGCACCTTCAAACGTATCTGTGGCGGACACAGCGAGCTTTCTCTCGAGCTTCCCGGATACGCGGTCGGTTGCGTCTGCCGCACCGGTTGCGATCGCCTCGGCCTCGACATCGACCTCCGCAGATGCTGCCGCGCCGGTAAGCCCGGTCTTCCGTTCGCTGTTTCAGGACGGCGGGCGGTCGCAGCCGGTGTCGCAGGCGGTTCGCGAGCTATGGGGCAGTTCCGCTTCGCTGACGGCGGATACGCCGGCATCGTCAGCCGCATCGACACCATCCGCCTCGGTCGCGGTGCTGCCGCCCGCGAGTTCTGGCAGCGGGCTCGATCTCTTTAGCGATCGCAGTGGTACGTTCAGCGGCTAGCTAAAAAGGAGAACGCGAGGCCTCGCCGCAGGCCTTAACAAAACGTCAATGAAACCAGCCGCTTATAGTGAACGCTTTGTTAAGCGTCGTGGTTTATTTTGTCTTGCATTGGCGCACCAAAAAGGCGCCAGAGGTTTTTGCGTAAGCCGGCAGGACAATGATCGTTCGGCAGTTCATCAGTTGGATAAAGACGGCCCCCGCCGGCGAACGCGCCGAGGCGACGCGGGCCTTGGCTCGGGCCTGGCTCATCTCCGATCTTTCCGAAGACGACAGGGCAGCGGCCGAAGGCGCGCTGTTGATGTTGCTGGATGACTCGTCGCCTCTGGTGCGCCGGGCGATGGCGGAAGTGTTTGCGCACAGTCAGGAGGCGCCGGCGGCCATCGTGCAGGCCTTGGCGCTCGATCAGCCCTCGGTCGCGTTGCCGATCCTCGAATACTCGCCGCTTCTGATCGATGCGGACCTCGTCGACATCGCCGCCACCGGCAACGGCGAGACGCAATGTGCGATCGCCCGCCGCATCAATCTTCCGCCCTCCGTCTGCGCCGCGATTGCTGAAGTCGGCACTGCCGCCGCAGCGCTGGAATTGATCGAAAACGCCTACGCGGAACTCCCGCCGTTTTCCTGGGACCGCATCGTCGAGCGCCACGGCCACCTTGCAGCAATAAGGGAATCGATGCTGGTGTTGGAGGATCTGCCCGCCGCTACACGGGCCGCGCTGGTCGCTAAATTGTCGAATACGCTGGCGCAATTCGTCGTCGCAAAGAACTGGCTGAGCGCCGACCGCGCCGAGCGGGTGGCGGACGAGGCGCGCGCTCGCTCGACGGTCAACATCGCCGCGTCTTCGCGCGGCGACGATATGCGCGGACTGATCGCGCATCTGCGCGCGACCTCGCAGCTGACCGCGGGTTTGATCCTGCGGGCGCTGCTGTCCGGCAATCTCGAATTGTTCGAAGCGGCACTCGCCGAATTGTCCGGTCTGCCGCGCGCCCGCGTCTCGTCTCTGCTGTTTGATCGCGGCGAGGCAAGTCTGGTGGCGCTCCTGCAACGCGCACGCCTGCCGGAATCGACCTTCGCCGCGTTCCGCGCTGCGCTCGATGTCATTCATGAGATGGGCTTTACCGATACGCTTGCGGGCGCGGCGCGCTTGCGCCGCCGCATGGTCGAGCGCGTCTTGACCCAATGCGAATCCGATCAGAACGCCGCAGATCCGCTTCTGATCCTGCTGCGGCGCTTTGCGACGGAATCGGCGCGGGAAGAGGCGCGCTTATTCTGCGAGGAACTTGCGGCCGAGGAGGCCGTCGCGCCGATGCAGTACGATCTGGCCGCGGCTTAAACGCACGAGACCGACGGCACTAGAGATCGACAAGGGCAGGCTAGGCCTGCCTTGTCATTTTCAAATCGTCATCCTGGAAGTAGTGAAAGCAGGCGAGGCCCGGGGCGACGGTGATGACGTCAATCCGCCGGCACGATGCTCGGCGCCATGATGGCCTCGAGATGTTCGGGGCGGTCGCGATTGACGCGCGCGAGATATTCGTCGGCGACGCCGCGCAGGCGCCGGCTCAGTTCGTTCGACATGCTGATGCTGTCGAGCTTGGTGTGCTGATGCACGATCGCCTGAACGGCGTTGATATGGTGCGCGATCAGATCGGAAGGCACCCGTGGCAGATCCGGAGCGTGTTCGATGATCCGGCAGAGGCTCTCGGCAACGGTGCCGGCCGGAGGAAAGCCGAAGGTGACGGCGTCGCCCTTGATGTCATGGGCGGCACGGAAGAGTTCGTCGCGCGCGGCTTTCGTAAAGCCGTCCTTGAGAATGACGGCATGGGCAGCTGCAAGCCGCTCGACTTCGATTTCCATCCAGTGCCTGAATTCACCGGACAGGTCGGCGAGCGCTTTTTCCGCGCGCGCAACGGGATCGTCGATCTCATCATCGGCCACCCGCCGCATCACCTTGCGCAGCGGATTGGGCTGCGTGATCACATGGTGATCGGCGAATTTCTGGACCTCGATGTCGGATTTGCTGTTCGGCATGCGGTTTATTTTCCTGCTAGTGGTCCGATTCTAACATTCGCATCCCTTCTCAGCGGCCACTTTGCGAATGTTAGAATCAAAGGACCACTAGCAAATATATATTTCTAGTGGAGTTTAGGATTTGACATTCGCCTTCGGAGTTTGCGGCTAGGCTTGTAGCGAATGTCAAATCCACTCCACTAGATGCCGGATTTGGCCTTGTCGAGCAGCGAGGGCTGCTGAAGGATTTCCATCTCGCCGCCGACGCGCCGCTCGGGCCCGATATAGGCGCCGTTGGGGTTGCGCCTGCGGTCCGGACCGAAATAGGTCTTGGTCTTGATGAACGGGCGCGGATTGGCAACGACGTTCAGGATGCGTTGATACAGGCCCTTGGCGGAAATCGGCTTCGCAAGAAATTCGGTCACGCCCGCATCGCGCGCCACGGTGACGCGCCGTTTCTCGGAATGTCCGGTCAGCATGATGATCGGGGCGTAAGGGTTACCCTTTGATTCCGGCTGCCGGATCATTTGCGCCAACTCAAGCCCGTCGAAGATCGGCATCGCCCAGTCGGTGATGACGATGTCCGGGACGTAGTGGGTGTACATTTCGAGCGCGGTGGCGCCGTCTTCGGCCTCATAGGCCTCGCGTGCGCCGAACGAATGCAACAGCGTGCGCAAGATGCGGCGCATATGCGGGTTGTCGTCGCAAATGAGGAATCGGAGCTTATTGAAATCGATACGGAACATGGTCGCGCCCTTCGGGACAGCCGACAAGCGGTATACCCGTCGTTAACCATATCCGGGCCGCGTTAATGAATGGTTGCGATGGCGCCTCTCGAAGGGCGCTCACTCAACTTTTAAGGCGGGGCAGGCGGGCGCGCGCGCGGCGATGGAACGTCCCGGACGTCAAGGCGTCAGTAGCCGAACTGTTCGCGCAGGATCCGTTCATCGAGGCTGTGGCCGGGATCAAACAGCATCCGCATCGAAATGGTCTTGTCGGACAGAACTTCGACGCGGCGGACGTCGCGCGCTTCGTCGTGGTCGGCGACCGCAGCCACCGGGCGCTTGTCGCCTTCGAGCACCTCGATGACGACGAAGGCGGTATTGGGAAGCAGCGCGCCGCGCCAGCGCCTCGGCCGGAACGGGCTGATCGGCGTCAGCGCGAGCAGCTGGGCTCGGATCGGCAGGATCGGTCCCTGCGCCGACAGGTTATAGGCAGTCGAGCCGGCGGGTGTCGCAACCAGGATGCCGTCAGCAATCAGCTCGGGCATGCGTTCGTGCTCGTCGATCAGGATTCGCAGGCGCGCGGCCTGATGGGTCTGGCGAAACAGCGCAACTTCGTTGATGGCGTGATGCAGGTGAACGGTGCCGTTGACGTCGGTAGCCCGCATCAGGAGGGGGTTGATCAGCGTTTCGCGCGCGGCCGCCAGACGTTCATGCAGATGATGGGTCGAGAACTCGTTCATCAGAAAGCCGACGGTGCCGCGATGCATGCCGTAAATGGGTTTGTCGGAATGCATATATTGATGCAGCGTTTGCAGCATCAGGCCGTCGCCGCCGAGCGCGACGATGACATCCGCGTTGGACGGATCATGATTGCCGTAGGCCGCAACAAGCTGCGCCAGGGCCTCCTGCGCTTCCACGCCGGCACTCGCGACAAAGGCAATCCGGTCATATGGCTTGGGTGTGGTCATGAATCCCCAGGGGTGTCCTGTGAGCGCCGTCATGCAAGCGCTTCTGGCGGTGGATGGTCGTCTATACGACCATGGCGGTGCTTGTCGAGACGATCACCGAAAGCAGGCTAAAATTCGCCGCCGATGTTGAATATATCCTTCGAGGCGTCGAAATCATCGCATTGGTTTGCGGCAAGCAGGAGAAAAACTTGACAAGATTAATGACGATCCGGCCTGCGATCGTTGGCCTCGCGGCTATTGCAACGGTGGCGCTCGCAAGCCGGGCAGGGGGTCAGGATGCCAGGCCGCAGCCGTCTTCCCCGCCGGCGACGGCATCGCAGCCCGCGGCGGTGCCTTCCGGCCAGAAAGCGGGACCGTCGTCTTCGCGCGGCAACGTCGCCGCGGCGTCGGGCGAGACACGCCGGCTGCCGGAAGATTCCACCACCAAGCAAACCATCACCGTGAACGGGCGGACGCTCGCATTCACCGCAACGGCAGGCTCGCTTCGGCTGTTCAACGGAAGGGGAGAGCCTTCAGCCGACATCGCCTACACCGCATATCAATTGGACGGCGCCGATCCGCGCAGCCGTCCCGTGACTTTCTTCTTCAATGGTGGGCCGGGAGCAGCTTCCGCCTATCTGCAACTCGGCTGTGCCGGACCCTGGCGATTGTCCATCGAAGGCGATGCGGCCGTCTCCTCGGCGTCGCCCGAACTGAAACCCAACGCCGAAACCTGGCTCTATTTTACCGACCTCGTCTTCATCGATCCCGTTGACACCGGCTATAGCCGGTTCGTTTCGACCGATGAGGACGTCCGCAAGCGGTTCTTCTCCGTCGATGGCGACGTCAACGCGCTGGCGGTCGCGATCCGCCGCTACCTGGAGAAGACCGATCGCCTGCTGTCGCCCAAATTCGTCGTCAGCGAAAGCTATGGCGGCATCCGCGGGCCGAAGATCGTTCACGAGTTGCAAACCGAGCAAGGCGTCGGCGTCAGAGGATTGATCCTGGTTTCACCGCTGTTGGACTTTCGCGAATTCGGCGGCACGAGCCTGATGCAATATGTCATCAGCCTGCCGTCGATGGCGGCGATCGCGCGGCAAGCCAAACACCCGGTCACCCGCGCCGATATGGCTGACGTCGAGGCTTACGCGCGTGGCGATTTCCTCACCGACCTGATCAAGGGCGAAGCCGACAGAGAGGCCACCACGCGATTGGCCGACAGCGTCTCGGCGCTGACAGGCATCGACCAAGCCGTCACCCGCCGGCTGGCCGGGCGCCTCCATGTTTCGGAGTTTCGCCGCGAGTTCGACCGCCGCGATGGCAAGGTGACCGGACGCTATGACGGGTCGGTGCTGGGCTTCGATCCCGATCCGGATTCAAGCGAGGGTCATTTCGGCGATCCCTCCGGCGATCCGCTGATCGCCCCTCTGACCAGCGCCGCGGTCGATCTCACCATGCGTACGCTGAACTGGCGTCCCGATGGGCCTTATCATCTGTTGAACGGGTCGGTGGAGCATTCCTGGGACTTCGGACGTGGGATCAATCCGGCGCAATCGATTTCCGAGCTTCGGCAAATCCTGGCGTTCGATCCAAAACTGAAGCTTCTGGTCGGACACGGATTGTTCGATCTCGCCACACCCTATTTCGGGTCGAAAATCCGGCTCGATCAGTTGCCGGTCTATGCTTCTTCCAATCGGGTCAAACTCGTCGTCTATCCTGGCGGGCACATGTTCTATTCGAGCGACGCCTCACGCCAGGCATTCCGCAGCGAGGCGGAAGCGTTGATGAAGTAAGGACAAGAAAAGGCCGGCGCAGTCACCTCCGTCGGCCAATTCAGTCGTTTGCCGTGATCAGTAGACGAGGCCGGTGCCCGCCGGCTGGTCGAGCGCCATCGCAAGCGACTTGTACTCGGCGCAGTCGGTCCCGCAGATCTGCTTGATGCGACCGAGGTGGTACTGGGCGGATTCGCGGTTGCCCTGTTCGAGCTGCCACAGTCCGTAGTACTGCCAGGTGCGGACATGGTTCGGATCGGCCTGGAGCGCACGCTCGTAATAGGCTTGCGACACCTTGTAGTCGCCGAGCTTGCGATAGGAGTAGCCGATCAGGTTGGCGACGTCGGCGACGTCGTCGCGACCGAGTGCCTTCAACTGCGCGATCGCGGAAGCATAATCATGACGATCGTAGATCGTGGTGTAGGCCGCACGATAACCTTCGAGGAACTTCGGATCGTCGATGCTCGAGCTCTTGTCGTTCTTCTTTTTCTTGTCCTTGCTCGAGTCGGCCGGTGGCGAGGGGGTATCGCCACCCGCGGCCTTGGCCGAGTTGACCATGGGCATCGCCACCATCGCGGTGGCATACATCGCAAGGGTCAAAAGCCGGATCGCAGTTTTGGTCATGCGTCTCTCCTGATTTCGGTATGAGCAACCCTATACGGGAGCCCATCCATTTGAACACCCTTAGTCTGCGATCATTCCAGCGACATTTTTTTGCAGTTTTCGGGAATTTTTTGCGGGGCTTGTCCGGCGACGAGATGGCTCGGCGGTAACATGCTGATCAGTCGTTTGTGATCTCCGCCTTTATTTCAGCGGTGCCCAACATGACCAGGAGTTCATCGAGATGAACGGAAGCCGTGGACCGGCTTCACGGCGGGTTCAGCGGCCGCTTCGTAAGGTTGCTCCAAGATCGACGAGACCGGCCATCCGACCGGCACCCTGTGATCCCTTTCAAGAGGAGTTATCCATGTTGAAGACCGTTTCCGCTGCACTGCTTGCCGTTTCCGTTCTCGCCGCACCGGTGTTGGCTGCAAACACGAGCAAGACCGCGCAGGCCCCCGTGACCAAATCCGCCACCGTGACTCCGTCGGCGCAGGTGAAGAAGAATCCCCTGAACGCGAACGCCAAGATGGGCCGCCACCATGTGCGGCATCACCGGTATCACCACTCCCACAAGATGGCGAAGGTTCACAAGTCCCTGAAGGTCTCAGCCAAGCCTGTAACGCACCCCGCCAAGCGCGGCTGATGACGGGCCGCGAGCGCGGTTCGCTTCCCCGAAGCGCCATCGCGGCGATCAGGCCCGGCCCACGCCATCCCCCACGGCGTTGGGCCGGTGCCTGTTTTTAAAGGCGCCTGCTTTTAAAATGCGAATTCCCTTTCATTTTCGGAAGGGTTAGAAACCCTCGGCGATGAGCTTGCAAAAACACGAGGCGCGGCGGTTGGGGATTTCGGCAAAGCGCGTGGCTTTCCTGATGTTGCCGATCGTGCTTGCGGCGTGCGCGGGCGGCGACGAGGGCCGAAGCTTCAGTCTGTTCAGCGACAGCAAGGATACCCCGCAGTCCTTCCCTCCCAACTATCGCTCGGAATTGCTGGCTTTCATGAGGACCTATCTCAACAATCCGGTTGGTGTGCACGAGGCCGCCATGGCCGAGCCCGTCATGCGCGATGTCAACGGCAAGATGCGCTACATCAGTTGCCTGCGTTACTCTGCGCGCGAATCCGACGGCAGCTATCGCGAGCCGCGGGAGCGCGCGGTGCTTTTTCTCAATGGCCGGCTGGACCGCCTGATCGAGAAGGGCGGCGAGCTCTGCTCGGGCGTGGCGATGGCGCCGTTTCCTGAGCTGGAAAAAATGTCGCGCTGAGCTATGGCCGGACGGGGCTTTCGAAGACGGCCGGCTCCCCGGCCTCCAAAAGTGGAACTTGTTCTCATCACATTTTGGCGAGCTTTGTTCCCGAGCGTGAACCTTGCGGCCGCTGTGCCGACCAAATCGAAAGATTGCTGCCGAAAAAACGTCAGGCGTGGAACAAACGCCGCTGTGGCGCCGCGGCTACATCCTGAAAACAACTGCGTTTGGCGGTGCCACGAAGCAACCAAATTGACGCCACGTTGTTTGGTTGTTGTCGATGACGACGATAACGGGGAACTTCCATGAAGAAAATTCTGCTGAGCGCTGCCGCCTGCATCGCGTTCGCGGCTCCTGCTTTCGCAGCCGATCTTCCGGCGCGGACCTACACCAAGGCTCCGGCGTATAAGGCGCCCGAGGCCATCTACAACTGGACCGGTTTCTACATCGGCGGCCATATCGGCGGCGCTTTTCCGGGAAGCTCGAGCCTTGAAAACAGCAACGCCCGCTTTATGGGCGGTGTGCAGGGCGGCTTCGACTACCAGTTCTCCAACAACTGGGTGATCGGTGCCGAGGCCCAGTATAGCTGGCTGACGGGCAACAGCGGCAGCGGCGTCACGTTCCCAGGCGGCACGGTTGTGACCGCCAACACCGACCAGCTTGGTTCGGTAACCGGCCGGCTCGGCTACGCCTTCGGGCCCACGCTGCTCTATGCCAAGGGCGGTTATGCCTGGCGCGACAACAACAACATCGGCGTGACTACCGGCGGCGTGCCGGTTGCCTTCACGGTCGACCAGAACCACCGCGACGGCTACACGGTCGGCGCCGGCATCGAATACATGTTCACGCCGAACTGGTCGATCAAAGGCGAATACCAGTACTACAACTTCGGCAACACCAGCTTCACCAGCGGCCCGGCGCCGATCGTCGGAAGCCGCTTCCACGACGACGAGCATACCGTCAAGCTGGGCATCAACTACCGGTTTGGATGGGGTGGGCCGGTCGTCGCGAAGTACTGACGTCGCGATCACCCTCGGTGAACGAAAAGGCCGGCACCGCCGGCCTTTTTATTTGACCCGATTTGTTTGACCCAATGAAAATCGGGCGGAGAAATTTTTTTCCGATGTCGCGAAACTTTCGCGTCAGATCGGTTATTATGGTGCTGCCGGGTTGCTGGACAGCACACATGCGCGTTTTCACCTTAGCGTTGGCCTTTTGCGCGATCGCTTCGCCTTGCCCGGCGCAGAGCGTGCTGAAGTCCGAGCCGCTGATGCTCGCCCCCTACGAAGTTGCCTTCGTCCAGAACGCCACCTGTCCGGTCGGACAGGTGCTCAAGGTCACCGGCGCCATCCGCGGGCTGCATCGCCGCAAGGCTTGCGTGACCTTGACATCAGAGCAGGCCTCCCTGGCGGTTGCCACACCCTAGACGGTCGGTAACGCGGCGGGCTTTTCGGCTTTGGCCGGCTTCAATTCTCAATGCCTTTTCAGGCGTCCGGGCTTACCGTGTCCCATTGCAGGCCACGGGAAGCTTCCCGCTCGGCATCGGCCTGGTTTCGTATCGGATCTTCCTGCGGATCAGCCCGGCAGGGCCTGATCTCGTAGTCATTTTCCAGCACGGGCCGGGGCGCCGGCGTGTCTTCCCCGGATACCGCGTCTACCACCAGCCCGCTTTTACGGGCGAGTTTCCAGACGTCCGCTTCCGTCGGGTAGGCGTTGCTTAGCCGGGCTTCGTTGCAAAATAGCGCGTAGGGCATCCTTTACTCCGCGAACAACCCTCTAAACGCAGAAAGTGCGGTCGGGTTGCATGCCAGATGCGGCCTTGGAGACCGGTGGGTGAGTCGTAAACGGGTTATGAATGCCGCAAAAAATATCATGCGGGACTCATTTGGTAGAATCGCCTGATGTTTGCGTTTGCCATGAGCATCATTAGCCAGATCTCCTGCGGGCGAATCCATATGACGCTGGCGCTCGCGTTGTTTGCGGCCTGTGCCGCCAATCTGGCGCTGCTATGTGTCTTTTTCTGAGCCGTTCGGCAGGCGGCAGCAGCGGCTTTGGCAACTTGGCCTTGAAAGTCGCCTTTTTTCCTCGATATTTTAGCTTGATCGTGATCGCGGCCTGAAAGCCGGGTCGAGCGTCCCTGATATCGCAGGTCGAAAACGAAAGGACGGTCTCAATGCCGAGAAAAGGAATCACGGGCCACGATGAGTGGGTGATTACGGAAGCGCTGGCGACGGCGCTGATCGCACTCGAACAATTGCCGCCCAAGCATCAGCCGGCGACCCACATGGATGAACTCAAAAAACTGCTCGCCGCCGGCTGCCAGACGGGGACCGTGAACCTGCATCTGGCCCAGGCCAAATGCCGCCTGTTTCCGGCGGCGGACCGGGAGGCGATCTACCGGGAATATGGCCTGGAGGATGGCCAAGCGTGACGGCCAAGCTGGCCCGACAACGATGGCCCTTTGCCGGCATCTCTGCTATTTGACCCGCCGCGGCCCGCACCCGCCACGGGTGGGGGGTACCGACGACAAACTACGATTTTTCGTCGCCAATTTGCCGGTTTAGCTCAGCGGTAGAGCAGCGGTTTTGTAAACCGAAGGTCGGGAGTTCAATCCTCTCAACCGGCACCAGCGTTTA
>Ga0210386_10000329_pt1 | contig 43663 bp, 47 predicted proteins | sample IncBWH32OmetaG_FD_160091 | JGI IMG/M metagenome (GOLD analysis project Ga0210386, IMG submission 160091) | Forest soil microbial communities from Barre Woods Harvard Forest LTER site, Petersham, Massachusetts, United States - Inc-BW-H-32-O ...
CCTCGATATCGCGCCAGCGTACGAGCGCGCCGAGCCAGAGGCCATCATCGCCGACGGCAATATTGCCGAGGCCGGGTAGCCGCCGCAGATCGACCAGCAGGCTCGGGGTCGCCAGACGGAAGGCGAGAACCGGCATCAGGCTTTGTCCCCCGGCGATGACCAACGCTTCCGGGTTCGACGCGAGCAGGTCGATTGCTTCGCGAAGGGTGCCGGGGGCCCGGTAATCAAAGGGCGCGGGTTTCATTGCTATGCCTCGCGAGGCAAGACCGAACCGGAGGCAATTTGCGCGCCGCGCGTTCTGGAGGGCGTCGAGTGCGCGACCTCCAAACGTTCGCACGGGCATCACGAACTCGCAACCACGCTATCCTCCAGGTGAAGACAGCAAATGCGCACGCGCTTACTGCAGCATGACGCCGCTGTGCGGAGAGGCGTGGCGCGCTTCGGGCTCAGCAGATGTAACCGCATCCGGCGGCGCAACCTTGTTTCGGTATCATCGAGCTGCTGCCCTCGCTCATCGTATCGTGAATATCCTTATTAACGAGAATCTTTTAACAAGCTTTAGGGGGGAGGAAGATACCGTATATGCACCGGTACGTTCCCAGGCGAATAGGATACGGAAGATGCTTGATGAGTTGAATGTTTCGCAGGATGAAATTTGGTTAGCCGTATCGTCTCTCTAGCGTCAGTTTTGAGCCGCCCCCTCAGCCGCCGGCCGCCAACGTGCCATTGTCGCCGCCTTCAACCCGATTCGTCCCTCCCGGCGGCTATTCCCTCACTAATACGCCTTGGTTTGCAAGCGGTTGCGTCTGCGCGTGTACGATAAAAATCGCGATGCCGGTCGCAGGGTCGGGAGATGGAAGAGACCCGCGCTCTATCCGGCCGTAAAGCGGTTTCTGGAAGCGGCGGGCTTTGCGGTAAAGGGCGAGGTTTGCGGCTGCGACATCGTCGCGGTGCGCGCGGGCGAATTGCCGCTTCTCGCGATCGTCGAAATGAAGCGCGGCCCGAATCTCGACCTACTGCTACAGGCGGTCGACCGGATGCGCCCGGCGGACGAGGTGTGGGTCGCCGTGCCGATGACCCGGCGTGGCCGCGACCGTGACCCGCGCGTGCGCCGGTTGTGGGGTTGATCGGGCTCGGCTTGATGGCGGTCGATACGGCGCATGACCGGGTCGAGGTGTTGGCCGAGCCCCGTCCTACAAACCGCGATCAGACCTGCGCCGCCGCACCCGGCTCCTCGACGAGCACGCGCAACGGCACGGCGACCCGTCGCCCGGAGGCTCGGCCCGCCAGCCGATTATGACCGCCTATCCCTGCGCGCGCTCGCCTGCGCCGCTGGACTGCGCGCCGGCTCCGGGCGGCCGCGCGACCTACGGACCGCCGTCCCCGACGCCGGCCGCATTCTGCTGCGCAATGTCTATGGCTGGTTCGAGCGCACTGCTCGCGGCCATTATCGCTTGACCACGCTCGGCCAGGCCGCGGTGCAGCGCTGGCCCGCCGCCCCGGCGCGGGCATCGCCGGTAGGGCCGCTATACCGGCGGCATTAGCTTTTCCGCGATGCACGAAGCCCAGAAGCGCGCTGTGCTGCGAGGCCGGCGACCTGGGGCTCGGCCGGGCTGGCGGAGGTAGCGGCGACCCGACCTCGCTCTTTCCCGTGAGCTCGCTCAAGATCGAGCCGCCTGACCCTATCATGCGAGTATGGCGCTCGCGTCGGACCGCCGCGGGCAAGGGTGTATCTGACATGTACGCCGATAAGATGCTGGCTGGCTCGGTGGCGCTAATCGCGGCCTTCTGGGTGGCGATCTGCGCGGCGGCGCCTGAGGTCATTTGGCAGGGCTTGCGCATCGCCGTGGGCCATTTGACGCGCGCCGATCTCCTGTCGGCTCTACTACTCGGCCTGATCCTCGCCTTTTTTGTCGAGCCGTTGTTGCGGCGGACCGGCGATTTCTTTGGCCCGTCGCGACGGGCCTCGGCCGAGGAGAGACGCAACCCATTGTTCACCGCGGGACTCAGTCTCGCCTTTGCGCTGGTTTCGGTCTGCGTGCTCGATGCGACGAGCGCCTTTGTCTCGGGCCGCGCTGACACCATCGGCGAGCCATCGGGGCTTGCCGCTGCGATCGCCTTGACTACGGCGTGGTCGATCGTGCCGTTCGCGATTTCCCTCGCTTGGCTCAGCGTTCGCAATCGCTGGGTCAGGGTGCCGATCGGGGTCATCGCCGGCACCGACGAACCCGACGCCGCTCGCAGCCATGGTGCACCGCTTGGCGACACCACACGGCAAAAAGCTCTACGCCCGGCGCAAGCACACCCCGGAACCGGGGTTCGGCATCATCAAATCGGTTCTGGGCTTCCGACAATTCCTGTTGCGCGGCCTCGACAAAGTCCGCGGCGAGTGGAGCCTGGTGACGATGGCCTGCAACATGAAGCGGATCTTCGCCCTCGCTACCCGCTGAGGGAGCATTGGGCGATTGTGACACAACCGCCACCGGGTCAGCCCGCAACCCTCCGCCAAGTCTCCAACCCGTTCAGCCTCGCGCTGTCGACGCAACTCGGCGTTCCAGCCCTCGATCAGCCAAACTCCAGTCCGACAGGCTGCTAGCGGCGGGGGCGGCGGGCGATGTAGTCGGCGCTCTGCATTTCGGTGAGGCGGGAGACGGTGCGCCGGAATTCGAAGGTGCCGTCGCCGCCGGTGTAGATTTCGGCGGGCGGGACCGCGGCTGAGGCGACCAACAGGGTGCGCGCCTCGTAGAGCGTGTCGATCAGGATATTGAAACGGCGGGCTTCGTTGCGCTCGTCGCGCGCGAGCCGCGGGACGCCCTCGACGATGATCGCGGCATAGTGTTCGGCGAGCGCCAGATAATCGGCGGCGGCGAGCGGCTGCGCGCAGAGATCGGCAAAGCCGAACCAGGCGACGTTGCGCGCCGCGCGCGGCACGGTCAGCCTCCGTCCCTGGACGGCCAGGGTCACAGGCGCACCCATCGCACCGTCGGTCAGTTCGGCGAAGGCCGCTTCCAATGCCCGATGCGCCGCCTCGCCCAAAGGCGTGTAGTAGACCCTTTTGCCAACCAGCCGGGCGAGCCGGTAATCGCGGCCGCTGTCGAGTTCGAGCACGTACAGCTTCTGTTTCAGCAACTCGATAAACGGCAGAAACCGGTCGCGGTTCAACCCGTGCTCGTAAAGCTCGTCCGGCCCGCGGTTCGAGGTCGCGACGACGACGATCCCGGCATCGAACAATGCCCGAAACAGGCGTTCGAGGATCATCGCGTCGGCGATATTGTCGACCTGAAATTCGTCAAAGCACAACAGCGCCGCCTCGCGGGCGATGTCGGCTGCAACCTTGGCGATCGGTTCGCGGGTTTTATCCCGCCTTTCCTGTTCGATGCGGTCGTGCATTTCGAGCATAAAGGCGTGGAAATGCACCCGTCGCTTGTGCGGCCCCGGTGCGGTGGCAAAGAACAGATCCATCAGCATCGATTTGCCGCGCCCGACCGGCCCGCACAGATAGAGCCCGACCGGCGCCTGCGCGCCGTGGTTTTCGCTGAGACCGAAACGCGCGAGCCAGCCGCGCAGCCCGTGCTCCGGGCGATAGTCGAGCAGCGCGCGATGGAGGCTTTGCAGCCGCTCGACCGCCAGCTGCTGCGCCGGGTCGGGATCGAGCCGCCCCGCTTGGCGCAAGGCGCGGTAGAGCGCCATCGGCTCCTGCGCCGATGGCATACCGCCGGCGTCGGGCGCCGTCATCGCGAGCTGAAGGGATCGAGGCACATCGGGAGGCGAAGGTTCGGCTCGGGCGCGGGCGTTGCGGGGGCGGGAGTTGCAGGACGAGGGCGGGGGGTCTACTTCACGCGGGGCTGCGGCGCAACCTGGATCGCGGCCTAAGGAGGCATGGGATGAACGAAGACCGCTTCAACATGGACATCCGCAAATTCCTGAAGATCGTCGGGGTGACCGCGCAGCGCGAGATCGAAAAGGCGGCGCGCGCGGCACAGGCCAAGGGCGCGCTCGCCGACAGCACGGTGCTGAAGCCGCGCCTCACCCTCTCGATCCCCGAGATCGGGCTCGAACATGTCGTCGAAGGCGAAATCGGCCTGTCCTAACCAATTCTGCAAGCGCCGCGCGTTTGCGTCCCGCCGATTGCGGGAGATTGCGGGAGAGGGTGAATTAGAGGTCAATCCTCGGCCGGCGCCGCGTCCGGGCCGTCGAGGCCGAGCAGGACCAGCGCCTCGGGCTCGGGCAGTGTCTCGATCTGAGCGAGCTTGCGATCGATCTGCCGGCGCCTGACGGCGACGTTTTCGATCGTATTCGAGGCCTCGCTCAGCTTTTTCTGGACCTTGTCGAGCACCTCGCCATAGCGCCCGAACTCAGTCTTGACCGCGCGCAGCAAGTGCCAGACCTCGCTCGACCGCTTCTGGATCGCTAGGCTGCGAAACCCCATCCGCAGACTGTTGAGTAACGCGAGCAGGGTCGTCGGGCCGGCGACGACAACCCGCCAATCGCGCTGCAAAGTGTCGACAAGCCCTGGCCGCCGCACGATCTCGGCGTAAAGCCCCTCGGTCGGCAGATACAGCAAGGCGAAATCGGTCGAATATGGCGGCGCCACGTATTTGGCGCAGATGTCGCGCGCAGCAAGCCGGATGCGGGTCTCGATCGCCTTGCCCGCGATCTCAACTCCGGCGCCGTCGGCGCGTTCGGCCGCGTCCCCCAACCGCTCGTAATCCTCGGTCGGAAATTTTGCGTCGATCGGCAGCCACAGCGGGCCGTCTCCGTCGGCGCCCGGCAGGCGAACCGCAAATTCGACGCGCTGGTTGCTGCCCGGGCGAATCTCGACATTGCGCTCGTATTGCTCGGCGGTCAGCGCCTGTTCGAGGACGCCGCCCAATGAGATTTCGCCCCAGGTGCCGCGCGCCTTGACATTGGTTAGTACCCGCTTCAGGTCGCCGACTCCGGCCGCCAGGCTCTGCATTTCGCCGACGCTTTTAAACACCTGTTCGAGCTGGTTGCTGACCAGTTTGAAGCTGGCGCCGAGCCGCTCCTCGAGCGTCTTGTGCAGTTTCTCGTCAACCGTCGCGCGGATCGATTCGAGTTTTGCGGCATTGTCGGCGCGCATCGCCTCGAGCCGGCCCTCGACCGTGCGCTGCAGCGAATCGCCGAGCCTGACGACCGCTCCCGCGACCTCCTCGCGAAGCGAGCGGGCGTCCTCGGCGGCGATGCCGCGGCTGCGTAGCAGTTCGTCGCGCAAGCCCTGGTCGAGGTGCCGCAGCGCCGGTTCGAGCGGCCCCTCGCTGCGGCGGGCGAGCATACCAAAGCGCAGCAGCAGGACGACGCCGGCCGCTAGTGCCAGCGCCGATACCAACAACGCCGCGACGGCCAGAGTCTGGACGCCCATACGCGGCTCCGAAGTTGACCCGAGGCTTATTTGGCGGCGGTCACCATGATCTCGACCAAGACCTCGGGGCGCGCCATCTCGGCTTTGACGCAGGCGCGGGCCGGCGGGTTTTCGGGGTCGACCCAGGCGTTCCACACCGAATTCATGTCGGCGAAGAGCGCCATGTCCTTGATCCACAGATTGGCCGACAGCAGGTTCGATTTGCCGGTCCCGGCCTGCGCCAGATACGAATCGATCTTGTCGAGGATCTGCTTGGTCTGCCCCTTGATGTCCTGCGAGGTGTCGCCGGCGGTCAGCCCGGCGAGATAGACGGTGTCGCCGCGGACGACGGCGCGGCTCATGCGCGGCCCCGGCGGCTGGGTCATGTCGATGCGGCGGATATCCATGGTTTTCCCCCTCTCGAATATCGCGATGGCCGAGGCCTTCAGCCGGCTCCGGCCGGCGGGTCGGCGTAATCGACGATACGCCTCTCCGAAACGTGAATGCCGAAAGTGACAAGCGCCCGGTCGCCGATCGTGCGAAAGCTGTGCACGCGATTCGCCGGCAGCGCAATTGTTACGCCCGGCTCCAGCTTGATCACGCCGTCCTCGCCCTCGACCGACGCCTCGCCCCGGCCGTCGAGCACAGTCAGCATCTCGACATAGGGGTGCGAATGCAGCCGCGTCTCATAGCCCGGTGGCGAGGTCTGGATGCCGGTCCGCACCGGCACGCCGATGCCATTGTCGTCGCCGACGACTGGGCAATAGCCGGCGCCGCCCGGAAAAACCATGTTCGGCCGCTCGCTATGGCGGATCAGGATTGGCAGGTCGTTCATTTCAGCCTCGCGGGCGACCGGTATGCACACCCACTCTATCACAAGGCTTTCGTGTAAGATACGCTGATGCCGCCGATTCAACTCGCCGAGCGATTGGCCCTGCTCCTCGCGCTGGCCTTCTTCCTCGGCCTCGCCTTCGAGGAAGTCTACAAACGCAACGAGACTGCGGTCCCAGGCGGCGTGCGCACGTTCCCGCTGGTGGCGCTCGGCGGGGCACTCCTGTATCTGGTCGAGCCGCATCACGCCTTCGCCTATTGCGTCGGGCTTCTCGCACTGGCGGCGTGGATTTCGATCTTCCTGCGGGTCGATCGGTCTCAACCCGGCACAAGCCGCACTCTGGTCATCCCGGCGACGAATCTCCTGGTCTACGCCATTGGTCCGGTCGCCCTGACCGAGCCGGTTTGGGTTTCTATCGGCGCCACCGTTGCCGCGGTGTTGCTTGTCGGCCGGCGCGAAGAGATGCACGGCTTTGCCCGGCTGGTCCCACCGGACGAGATCCTGACCGCCGGTAAATTCCTGATTCTCGCCGGCATCATCCTGCCGCTCATCCCCGACATTCGGCTGATCCCTGCGGCGCCGTTGACGCCCTATCGCGTTTGGCTCGCCGTCGTCGCGATTTCCGGCCTGTCCTATTTGACCTACCTCGTTCAGCGTTACCTTCCGGTAAAGGGAGGCGCCTTGTTCCCGGCGCTGCTCGGCGGCGCCTATTCGTCGACCGCGGCAACCGTCGTTCTCGCCAAGCGCCAGCGCGAGGCCGCCGCACCGCGCGCCGAACTGTCGGCCGGGATCGTCGCCGCGACCATGGTCATGTATCTGCGGCTGGCGATCGTCGTCGCCTTGTTCAGCCGGCCGTTGGCCGCGAGCTTGGCGCCAGCGCTCGCCTTGCTGTTCGCCGCCGCCGGGCTCCTTGCCTGGTGGGAATGGCGCCGTGCTGAGCGCGGCAACCCCGCGGATCTGGCGATCCCCGCCGCCAACCCGCTGCAATTGACGACGGCACTGGTTTTTGCCGCCCTCTTTGTTGCGATCTCGCTGGCGACGGTGTGGGTTGAAAAGCTGTTTGGCCGGACCGGCATCTTTACCCTCGCGGCCGTCGTCGGGGCGAGCGACATCGACCCGTTCGTCCTCAACCTCGCCCAGGGCGGGGCGCCGGGGATGAGCGGTTCGGCCGTTTCCGCGGCGATATTGATCGCCGCCTCGGCCAACAATCTCGCCAAATCGGGCTACGCGATCGGCTTTGGCAGCCTGGCGCGGACGCTGCGGCCCGCCCTGATGCTAACCGTTCTCGCCGTCCTCGGCTTCGCCGCCGCCGCGGCCTACCTCGTGTGAGGCGCCGGGCGCCCGCCGCTACCGCCGGTCGCGGAAAAAGTCGCGCAGCAGGGCGGCGGCGCGGCGCTCCTCGATGCCGCCGTAAATTTCCGGGCGGTGGTGAATCGTCGGCTGGTCGAAGAGCCGCGGGCCGTGCTCGACCGCCCCGCCTTTGGGGTCGAAGGCGCCGAAATAGAGCCGGCGCAGGCGGGCGAGCGACATCGCCGCGGCGCACATCGCGCACGGCTCCAACGTCACCCACAGATCGCACTCGGCGAGCCTCGCCGCACCGAGCCGAGCGGCACCCGCGCGCAACACCAGCATCTCGGCATGCGCGGTCGGATCGCGGTCCTCTTCGGCCCGGTTGCCGGCGGCTGCGAGCACCTTTCCGGCATCGTCGACCAGCACCGCGCCGACCGGCACCTCGCCGCGCGCCGCGGCCGCTTCGGCTTCGGCCAGCGCCAATGCCATCGGCGGCGCGTGCCTGTTCATCCGGTGTGGCGGCGGCGGATCGGCTCGGGGATCGCGATCGGCTTACGCGTCGAGAGCCGCATGAACAGCCCCTCCTGCTCGGCCTCGGCATGGACGCCGCCGGCGACGGTGAACTCGGCGGCGAGCCGCCAGCGCACCCGGCCGAGCCCGGCGACGCGCATCCGACCGAGCAATTTGTCGGCGATCGTCACCGGCCGGCGATAGGCTATCCGCGTCGCTGTCAAGATCGGCGCCACGTCGTCGGCGAGCGCCTGGACCAGCGGATAGGCCTCGTCCATCAACCCGAGCCGCAGATCTTCGAGCCAGCGAATAAACACGATATTGCTGACGATGCCGGCAAAGTCTATGTCGTAAGTCTGGATGCGCAATGGCAGCTCGTAGAATTCGTCCATCTTCCCACCGACATCGATCGGATCACAGCATGGCACAACCGGTCATCGGCCTCACTCTCGATCACGAGCCGGCGGGCGGCTGGTCGAAGTTTCCGTGGTATGCGATCCGGGAGAATTATTGCAACGCGGTGCGCCATGCCGGCGGATTGCCGGTTCTCTTGCCGCACGAGCCCGATGCCGCCGCCCTCTATCTCGACCGGATCGACGGGTTGATCGTGACCGGCGGCGGGTTCGACCTCGACCCGGCACTGTTCGGGGCGGCAAGCCGCCATCCGACGGTCACAACCAAGGACCGCCGCACCGCCTTTGAGCTGGCCGCGACGCGGGGTGCGCTCGCCCGCGGGATGCCGGTGCTCGGCATCTGCGGCGGCCAGCAATTGCTGAACGTGGCGCTCGGCGGGACCTTGATCCAGCATATCCCGGACGAGGTGCCCGACGCCCTGCCGCACCGCCAGCCGAACCCGCGCAACGAGCCCGGCCATGATGTCCGCATCGTCGCCGGCACCTTGCTGCACCGCATCGCCGGGACCGAGCATCTGCCGGTCAACAGCGCCCATCACCAGGCGGTCAAGGATGCCGGGCCCGGCGTCGTCATCGACGCGGTAGCCGAGGATGGCGTTGTCGAGGGCATCGAGGACCCGCGCCGGCGGTTTTGCCTCGGCGTCCAGTGGCACCCCGAATTCGAGATCAACGAGGCCGACCGGCACATTTTTCGTGCCTTTGTCATGGCTGCGGGGGCGTGACCGCGACCGGCCCCCTCCCATCCCCTCCCCCGCCGGCGGCGGAGGGCCAGAGTGGGGGCGCGGCGCCGGAGCGCATCGCCAAGATGCTGGCGCGCGCGGGGCTGTGCTCGCGCCGCGATGCCGAACGGTGGATCGCCGATGGCCGGGTTTCGGTGGACGGCGCGGTGTTGACCAGCCCAGCCGTCACCGTTACCGCGGCCAGCGACATCCGCGTCGACGGCAAGCCGATCCCGCAGGCGGAGCGGGCGCGGCTGTGGCGCTATCACAAGGCTTCGGGCCTCGTCACCACGCATCGCGACGAAAAGAGCCGCCCGACGGTGTTCGCCGCGTTGCCCAAGGATTTGCCGCGGCTGATCTCGATCGGACGGCTCGACCTTAATTCCGAGGGGCTGCTGCTGTTGACCAATGACGGAGCGCTCGCGCGCCGCCTCGAGCTGCCGGCGACCGGCTGGGTGCGGCGCTACAAGGTTCGGGTCCATGGCGAGGTCGATCCGGCGCGACTCGCCGCGCTTGCCCGCGGGATTACGATCGACGGCGTCATCTATGGCCCGATCCGCGCCGGCCTCGAACGCGCCCAGGGCAGCAACGCCTGGATCGCGATGGCGTTGAACGAAGGCAAAAACCGCGAGGTGCGGCGGGTGCTCGAGCATCTGGGGTTGCAGGTGACGCGGCTGATCCGGCTGTCCTACGGGCCGTTCCAGCTCGGCAATCTGGAGCGTGGAGCGCTCGCCGAGGTGCCAAGAAAGGCGCTCGCCGAGCAACTCGGCGCCGAAGCACCCCGATGGGCGGCGCATGCGGATCGTCGGCGGTAGCCATCGCGGCCGCCGCCTCGTTGCCCCGCCGGGCGAGACGGTGCGTCCGACCAGCGACCGGGCCCGCGAGGGGTTGTTCAACATCCTCTCGCATGGCGGGCTCGCCGCGGAGGGCATTCCGTTCGCCGACGCGGCGGTGCTCGACGCCTTTGCCGGCACCGGCGCCTTCGGTCTCGAGGCGCTGTCGCGCGATGCCGCCGAAGCGGTGTTTGTCGAGAACGACCGGGATGCGCTTGCGGCCTTGCGCCGCAACATCGTCGCTCTCGGCGAGACCGCCCGCAGCCGCGTCATCGCTGGCGACGCCACCCGACCGCCGCGCGCCACGGTATCCTGCGCCGTCGTTTTTCTCGACCCACCTTACAAGAGCGGGCTCGCCGCCCCGGCGCTGACCGCGCTTGCCGTCGCCGGCTGGCTCAGTCCCGACGCGCTCGCCGTGGCCGAGATCGGCGCGCGGGAAGCATTCCTGCTGCCCGACGGGTTCGCATTGCTCGACGAGCGCGTCTATGGCGCAGCACGGCTCGTCTTTTTGCGCCGCGGCAACGAATAGTCAGTGCTGGATGCGAATGACGATTTTGCCGAGATGCCGGCCGGCGACGAGATGGGCGAAAGCCTTGCGTACGGCACGGAGCCAGCTCGTCGAAAATCCGGTCGATGACCGGCGCGATGCAGTGCTCGGCGACAAAGCCGAGAAGACGATCGAGCTCTGCGCGGCGAACGGGATGCGCGGATTGGAGGTGGTAAAATGCACGCTGGCGGGATCACGCCGCGGTCGAGCGCCAATACCGTCTTGATCAGCCCGCCGAGGCCGGCGCACTGCTCCAAATGCCCAAAATTCGTCTTGACTGAATCAATCGCACAATGTTGGACGCGCTCGATTCGCGTGCAAAAGGCCCGAAGCGGCCGGCGCCAGCGACAAACCGGCTCAGTGCGTCGTCGTCGCGGCCGTCGATCTGCACCCAATAAAACCGGCCCGCCTCCGGATCGTCGGCGCGTTGCTGGACGATGAATGGCGTCGCCGAGCGACTAAAGGTCGCGACGACAAACCCGCTTCCAAGCATGTGCGGGCGATGCCGGCGCCGAGGTCGCGACTGCCGCCGCTGATTACGACGACTGGGCGGTCCATCGGTGTTCGTTAGCCGCGTCCGGCCGGATCTTTTTAAAGCACCGGCCGCGCTGGCCGTCATCGGTGACCCCAATATGGAGCGGTACCTTATAGGGCGACAGCCGCGTTCGCCAGAAACGATGGATCCGCGCTTCGAGCGTCGCCGGGTTCTCCGACCGCGCCAGGCTCAACCGAGCCGCGAGCCGCCACGATCTGTCCGGTGACTGGGTTCGGCCACCCCCAAACCGTTGCCTCCTCGACGTTTGTCCATTTCAAGCAATATGTTCTCGACTTCGGCTGGATAGGCTTTTGCCCGCCGACATTGATCAGATCGCTGGTTCGCCCCAGTATTCGCATGTAGGGACCATCGGTCAAAGCTCGCAGGCATCTTCCTCACACCCGGCCACCCAACCGTCCTCGCCGTTGCTCGCCACAACTCGGACGGGCTGCTAGAGCGGCCGAAATCGTATATGGCATCCGTATGCTAATCTCAGGCGACTATATCGTCAATGGCCAGCGGCGAGGCAGGCCCGCAAATCATCGCGCTCGTCCTCGTAATCGTCCATCGCCTGCTGTAGCACGTTGTCAGAAGGCAAAGCACGCAGCGCCGCAGTAATCTTTTTTATTGTCGCATCGTCATAATGGACAGGCTGAGGGCACTGGCATGCCGTTGACCGCGTACTGCTGCACCCGGTTATCATCAACGCCGCAGCCAGCACAGCAACGCCCGTCGCGATCCGTGAACCCATGCCTATCCCCCCTTCGCTGCAGCACCATGGGTTTAATCGGGCTTTTGATCAAGTCTGAAGCACGATCGAGGTTAATGTGCGGCCGTTTTCTCAGGCAGTAGAACCGCGGCAAGCCCCGCACTCGCGACGAGCAGCTGGATCACGGCTCGCAGGATAATTCCGTCGATCTGCACTCCGCCGGCGGCAAGGAGGGCGCCAAGTCCGGCGTAAGTTGACGGCTCGGCAAGCCGTGCGAGAACAAAGCCGAGTAACTTCATGCTAACCCTTTACGTAAAAAAGAACAGTCAGGAGATGGAGTAGATACCGAACAGGCATTATCGGACGACCGTGACGATGCGGAGCCCTTCTGGCCCGAAATTAAACTCTTGGCTGGCCCCATTGGACAATCGCACCAGGCACAACCCGGTCTCGACATTGGCCGAGAGGATCAGACCAGGCACGTCCTCCATTGTGTCGCGGCGAACAATCTTGTATCGCCGTCGTTCGCTTTCGGGATCTACGGCGGTCAGCTTACGGGGGAGCATTGTGCCTCCGTCAAAAAAAGGGGACGGTGGGTGGGTGAGATTTATTTTCGATCCTGTTTTTGCACGATCTGTGTGCGAAGATCGGCGATAGCATCGATGATCCGCGCCAAGGCGGAACGCATCTCCCCCTGAAAGTCGCGCTCATCGACTCGGCGCTGCTCAAGGGCTTGTTCGGCGGCAGCGATCCGCAGTTCATGCGACGCGAGCTGGACGTCCACTTCAGAACGGAGATTTTCAATGTCTGCGCGCAGGCTGATGTAGCTCGTCACCGCGCCACCGCTGACGGTGAAGAGCAGGACTGTTGCCTGCAATAGATGGCCGAAGTTGATCTCCGGAGAGAATCGAGGTTTGACCATCAAGGAACAAAAGGCGCTACCGGGGTGGCCTTGAGCAACTCTGCCAACACTCCGGCCCAGACTGGCTGGCAAGTCGTGTTCTGCAGCGCTAATTGCACCGCGCGCTTCGCCTCGATTGCAACCAATATACCCGGCTTATCGCCCGCCGCCGAAATGGCGTTTCCAGTTGCCTCTAGCACCGGCCAGCAGGCGACTCCCGCAGAGTCCCCGACGGCCGCGGCAAGGGTCGTTGCACTCTGTGCATCGTCTGCCACGACCTGGCCTATTTGGGCGCACCCACCCAACCAAATCGCGAGGAAACTCATCAATACCAGTGTTACGGTCGCGACGATTCCATCATTGACGATGATCGCGCGCCTGTCGACGAAATTCCAGAATCTCGACATCTGTCCTGGCCTCCAGCTGCTTACTAAAAAAGGCACACCTCGATCAGCAAAGGTCGTATGCGCCAGTGCCGAGGAGATTAGGGTCGGCACCATATCTACTAACACTACATCTCTCATGGCGACAGAAACTACTGACAGATCATTTCAACTCGAAATGTCGAGGTAAATCGATTAAAGTTAAATAGAGTCGTCACACTGATCAATAGCTTCGTTTTTAGCCTTAGCCGAGCATGTTTTCACCGCCCGGTGATCGTTTTGGTCCCGGCCCCATCGCGCTCAACTGCTTTCCAGCGGATTGTCGTCGTCTTGCTGCACGAGACGGCGCTGCTCTATCGGCTGGTGCTGATCGGTCACAACGACATACCGTTCATCCTCGATCGGCAACGGACTGTCGCGCCGTGTCGTGCCCGAGGCGATCTCGCACGGAGCGAGATGGTCCTTGACCACCGCCACCGGGAACGTCCCCGGTATGACCGATGACCCGACCGGGACATAGCTGTAGATCGTTGTCTCCGAAAGGGTCTGCGCGCCGCCGCCGACGGTGTTGAAACCCGGGAACTCGAAATAGAGCACCTGGCCGACAAACTGCGTCGGCAACACCTCGTAAAAGAACGATGCCGAGCCGAGCGACAGGAATTGCGAGCCGGCCGGCAGGTCGATCGCGTAGGTGCCATAGAGCCCGCGATAAAGACCCGTCAGCGCGTACTGATTGGCGCCGGTCAGCGTCGCGGTCGTGTAGCTGAGGAATTCGAGAAGACCGGCGGGGGTCCGCACCGCGCACAGCGAGGCGCCGTTCGCGGCGAGCTGTGCGGAGACGCTGTTGAGGCTGCCGTTGCTTTCCGCCAGATCGACTGGGAGCGATGTCCCGCTCGCCGGACAATCGGCGGTCGTGTAGCCCATCGTCGAGCGGCCGACAAATTCGCCGAATTTCCCGAACGTGTCGCCGTCGAGCGAGACATAGACGCCGGCGCCGCCCCAATTTGGATTGTATGTCGCGGCCGGGCCGCCCGACAGCCCGATGATGATGTAGGGCGAGGTCTGGCCTTGTGCGACGAGAAGTTCTTCCGTCGGCTCCAGAATGAACGGCGTGTTGACCGAGGGTGCAGCCTGCCCGTAATTCGGCGAAGATGATTCCGATGCGCCCGATTGCTTCGGATAGGGCGTCGCTGTGCCGCCGCCGAAACCGAGCATCGTCACGCCGCCAAAGGTCGTGATCGGCGCCGGCGGTGGGTACATGACAGCACCCGGGGTGCCGAACCAATCCTCGGCGGTGACCGAAAGCGTACCTTCGTCGTCTTCCTCGATCGACGTGATTTGAACTGTGATCGCCTGTGCGCCGAGGTACGGATCGGTGATCTGCACGAGGTCCATCGGCTCCAGCAGAACGTATTTCCAGCCAAGCTGAAACGCATAGGTGTTGCGGTAGAGAAGCTGGCGTTGCAGCACGATCTGCGCCGCGATCGTCGCGACGAAATACGGGTCGACGATTGCGTTTGCCTTGACCGACGTGTCGCGGCGGATGCCGTAAAGATCAATCGAGCCTTGGTCGAATGCCTCGGTAACCGAGGTGGCATAGGACATGCCCCGGTTCTTGACTTCAAGCTGAACCATGTTCATCGCGTCGGCTGGAGCCGATCGCGTGATATGAACCGGATCGTCGGTAAAGCCGCCGGTGATCGGGCCGGCGCCCATACGCAAGGCAGGGCCACCCGGCGTCACCCCGAGATACGTTCCAACGCTCGATTCTTGAACGATGTAATCGTTTTCGCCGAGCGAGTAGATCGGCGTCGTATTCGGCGTCCAGGCGTAGGGGCCAGCGGGCGACCCGACATTCAGTGTTTCCGAGCCGCCCCCGACGTGGTTCCAATTGACCGAGATCGCGACCGGCTGGCTGGTATTCTGAATTTGTACGATCATCAGCCCGGCCGGGGTCACTGAGGCATATATGCCATTGGCCGAGAGTGTGCCGTTGCCGGGATCGGTCAACGTGCCGTTGCCGGTGATCGCTGTCGCGACGCCGGCTCCCGCCGCGGCGTAACTGACGATGTCGTTATTGGTCAGTTGGTGAGTGATCGTGACCGACCCGAACCACCCCGAAATCGTCACCGACACGATATCGTATTGAACCAGCTCGCCCAAAAAGGTGAGCGGCGTCCACAGCGACGAAAGCGGCTGATCGCCGTAGGGGATGATCTTGAGCAGACCTCCCGACCACACGATCGCGCTGTTGGTGGCAGCGGTGATCTCCGACAGCATGTTCGAGGCGGCGGATTGCGTGTCGTACACCGGCGCCAGCATAAAGCCGACAGCGTTGCAATAATTGGCGTAGTCGGTAAGACTCCCTGAAGTGTCGAGATTTGCGGCCGGGAATTCGGCGCCATACCTGTCGTTGGTCAGCAGGTCGATGACGATCTGAGCCGGGTTGGCGTCATAGCCGTTGGGCGCGGTGCCCGACTCCAGCCCATAAATTTCGACGTTGAAGTTCGGCAGGGCCGGGCTCTGGCCGAGCTGGTATTGGATGGCGTCGAACCATGCTGTGCCGGAATAATTGAGCAGCGTCGCCGGAACCCGCCAATTGCTGTCGGATGGCTGGCCGTCGGCTCCCGGCTGCTCGTCGATCGATTGCGCGTAGGGCGTCAACCCGCCGAGCAAGGTGGTGATCGTCTTGTTGAACCACACCAAGCCCCAATTGGCGATCGGCCCCTGGCACACCCCGGCGATAAAATCGACGGCGTATATGACTTGCGAGCCACCGCCCTTGCCGGCGGCTTTTGACCCGCCGCCGCCCTTGCCCTTGCCGGTCCCGGTCGCGTTCGAATTGAAGTTCTGGTAATCGAGCAGGTTAATCGCGAGCCGGTTCGCGCCGTAGACGAGGGGGATGGCGCCCCCCGGCGTCGATGCCTGAAACCGCAGCGCCGCGGCGACATTCTTTTTCTTAGCTTCCGCACCGCCGCCGAGAATACCGGTCATTCAGTCAAGCATTCCGTTCAGGTTGCGTTTTTGCAAATCAGCAAACGGGCTGAAAAACCGCGGCGGCCGTGCGGCGAGCAACGGCTTGGCCGCATCGCCGCGCACGACGCCCGCGGCATGCCAGGCATGAATGATCCTCGGCCATTCCACGACGATCGCGCCATGCGAAAAGCAGCGGCCAAAACGAAACAGCGCCACGTCGCCGGGTGCGGGTGCGTCAACCTCATGCGCGTAGGCGAGCAACCCGTCCATGTAGCGCTCTACCCCGCGGTGCAGGTGCCAGTCCGGCGGGTAAAACGGAATCTCGATCACTGGGACGACGCCTGCCGCCTCATAAACCGCGGCGAGCAGGGTCAGGCAGTCGCAACCCACGCCCTTCAGCCGCGCCATGTGGTGATAGGGTGTGCCGAGCCAGCTCTCGGCTTCGGCGACTACCGCCGCGCGCTTGGCGCTCATCGATGATCGCGCCGATGCGGATGCGATACCGGGGGCGCCGGCGGCGGCTTGATCGGGCGGTGCGGCGGCTCAGGTCGGCGGAACGTCGCTGGCGCGGCGTTGTCGTCCTCGCGCCGCATCCGCAGGTACTGATCCCACTCGTGCTCGAGAGCCGGCTTGTTGCCGGCAAATTCGAGGACGCCACAGGTGTTTCGCTTCAGATCGGTTACGGGGTCGAAGCCATGGCGCAGGAACATCTGCCAGCGGTCCCAGTATTGGCGATTGGCCTTGGCGCCGTGAAAGCGGTGCTCGATCGTGCCGGGCACATAGCCGACGCGGCCGTTGACCGCGTGCCGCGCGCGGCTCTGCCACGCCTCGAGCATCGCCCGATAAGTCGGCGCGACAGCCCGTGGAAAGGACTTCGTGACCTGGCCGAGCAATGACACGGCCTGATGATGATCGGCCGCGCCCATGCCGGCATATTCAAAGAGCCCGCCGATCAGGTTCAGCGTCTCGCGCTTGGTGGCCCAGCAATATCCGGGATGCGGGTAGTCGAACTGGCCGCCGCCGCCCTTCCAGAATTTGTGGAAGTCCTGTCCCTCGCCGACGACGATCGGATGCCCATGCACGTATTGACGCGCGAAGGACCGCCACACGTCGCCGTGCGCGTCATCGGGACCGAGGTCGTAGCAGGCATCCCACGGCTGCACGATGCGATAGTGCTGCAAGGCGTCGATCGTTGCCGCGGCCCAATCGTTGCGCCGCGGGAACACGTCGCTGTCGGACCAGCAAATGTATTTCGCCTCCGGCCGGCGCTGAATGCCGAGGTTCAAGAGGCATTCCTTGGTCCACGCCCAGCTGTCGGCGCGCACCCCGATATGCGTCACGATGCCGGGCATCTCGCACGCGAATGGCGTCTCGCCATAGGCGCATTCGACTACCGTGACATCGGCGCCGAGGTCGCGCATCGCCTGCGCCCAATCGACAAAATGTCGCTGCGGCGCCTGCCAACGCAGCGGGTTGAACCGCGCCGTGAAGACGTGCAGGGTTGGGCTCATTTCCGATTTTCTCCTGCGACGGCTGCGAGCAGCAGAAACAATGCGACGATGGCGATCGACAGGGCGGCGATTGCCCACACAATGTGCGGATCGAAATCGACGATGACGGCGTCGGCCGGTGGCGTCATACCGCGTTCTCCGGCGCCGGGATGTAGGGCATCCCGCCGAAATGGATCTGGTTCGAAAACGTGTTGGTGCAGGTGCCAAGGCTGCGGTCGCAACCCGGCAACAGCTGAAACTGGTCGCCGATATCAGGCTGGGCGAGAAACGCGAGCTTTACCTGGGCATATTGCCCCGCCATGAAATTGGCGATCGTGCGAGTCTCGCCGGCATTGGCGCCGGAGAGCCCGACGATCGTCCCCTGGGTGAACGGCGTCGAGGTGTTCGGCACGCCGACGATCTGCGTCTGCGTCGTGCCCGACCCGGCCGCGAAGGTGACGGCGAGGCTCACCCGGTCGAACTGGCACATTGCGTCGCCAAAAACGTGGTTGCAGGTCGGCTGCCACAACCGCCGCGGCATCTGGATATTCAAGAGCTCTAGATGCGACCGGCATTTCATGTCGATACCCGTGCGACTGCAATCGATGTCCGAAATCCGCCCGGCGAACATCACCACCGTCCCGACCACGGCACCATAGCTAGGCCACATAAAGGCGCGCTCGACCTGCAATACCGCCCCATCGAATTGCCCAGTCCAGGCGGTTTGCAAAAACGGCGTCGAGCCCAGCATGTCGCTTGGCTCGGGATAGATCTTCACGTCCAACTCATCGACCTGCACGCCAATCACGACATGCGTCTTTGAGCGCTCGAATTTTGGTCCCAGGGCGAAGAGGTTACGGTTCGTATCCGTGATCGCCGTCGTGCCGCCGGAATAGCGATGCACTCCGCCGCCGACCAGAGTGAATGTATAGAGGTCGGCCATGATGAACTGCTCGGACGAGTTGAGCAGCGCGATGAGGGCCGGTGAGGCCGGCTTCACGGAAACACCGAAATAAAGGTCAGCTTCTTGAGTTGCCAAAGCTGATACATAAAATTTTCGAATTGGTAGCTGTCGTCGGTAAATCGGCAGCGGAAATAATAGGTAAAATCCGCGGTGATCGCCACACCCGACGGGGGCGGCGTGTTGAAGGTGACGAGCCCCGACGAGTTTAACCCCGTGGCACAGCCATACGTCGAAGGGCTTTGCGTGATCCCGTCGAAATAGACGGCGTTCAGGACGTTAACCGCATCTATGGGCCGCACAAAGGCAACCGCCGCGCCCTTGGCATACTGAAGCTGGAATTGTGTCGTGCTGCTGTCGCCGGTGCCGATCCCTTGGCCAGTTGCGGTATCGTCGGCAGGGTCGTCGAACAGAAACGTGCCGTAGGCGCCGTAACAGGCTTCCACAAAACCGAGGAGCGTGCTGAGCTCGTTGTAGCCCGGCGTCTGGCGCAGAAAGTTGAAGACGAGCTGGAACTGGTAGAGCGGATAGGGGTAATCCATCGCCCGCAACTCGCGACCCGACACGGCGCGCTGAATGCGCGTCTGCGCCACCGGCGATTTGGTGACCGACCACGATAGACCGGGCAATGACGGAAAGACCCCAACATCGTTGACCGCCATCAGCTCGCCGTCCGCAACACCGAGCCGTTGCGCATCGCTTGGTTGAGCGCCGCTACGAGTGTCGAGCCGTTGTTCTTGAAAAAGGTTGCGACCGACTGCGAATCCATCGCCGATACGGCAAAGGTGGCGTTGACACTGGGCGCCGCGCCGCCGCCGGCAATCATCCCTTGCAATCCCTGGCTGATGTTGGCCGGGAGAACCATCTCATTGGCGTGCAACATCGCTAGCGATGTTGACGGGACCATCCAGCCGCCCGCTGCCGATGGCACTATCCCGCCGTGCTCGAAGCTGAACAAAGACCCGATTCCTTTGAACAGGCTACCAAAAAGGCTACCGCCCGAAAACAAACTGCCAAGACCCAAAGCCCCGGATAAACCGCCGGAGCCAAACAATCCTTCTGAGAGCCCGCCGCCGACGAGGTCCGCGCCGGCGCCGGTGATGCCGCCAGAGAAATCCTGGTCGCCGCTGCTTCCGCCGCTCCCGCCGGCAATGCTTCCGCCGAGCATTTTCCCCAGACTGTTAAACACGCTGCCGACCACTGAGCTGACGAATTCTGCGATAATCGATTGCGCCAGATTGGACAGAGCCTTCTGCACAGTCGTCGTGCCCACGATGATTCCGGTGATCGACGTGTCCAGTGCGCGCTGGATCGGCTGTAATAGACTTTCCCACTGTTTTTGACTGTTCTGTACCGCTTGGGCGTCGAGCTTGTCCTTGTCGGTCAGATATTTTTGATAGGCGAGCTCCTCTTGCTCCGTGAGCTTTTCCTGAGTTTGAGCGTCGTTCTGGGCAGCGGTCAGCTTCTTTGCGTAATAATCTTGCTCGAGTGCCCACTCGGAATCGAGCGCGTCCTTAAGCTGAGCGATCTCCTCGGCGCTCGAGATTTTACCTAGCGCGACCTGCTGCTCGATTGCCGCTTTCTTTTGGGTATAAGCGGCATCCGTGACTTTTCCATCGGCAGCGAGCGAGGCGAGCGTATCCCGCTCGTTCTGCACCGCGAGCTGCTTTTCGAGTTGATAAATGTTGGTCTCGACTGCAAGCTGCTCTTTAGATCCTGCTTCGGTCAGCGCCAGCTTGTCCTGCCAAAATGCCAGCTCCTCTGCCTTCGAATCGCTGAAGAACGATTGCTCTGCTGCAAGTTGACCTTGCAGTTCTGTGCGCCAGGTTGGGAGTCGGTTTGTCGTACCGCCGCTTCCTGCCCCGCCTCGTTGGCTCACGGAGATCCCTGGAGACTGGCCCAAGGAATTGCCGGTTTGATTGGTCGCCCCGCCTACGCCCCCGACAAGGCTGGCTGTCCTGGCCTGTAATGCGTTGACCGTTGACCCGATCTGCGCCGCCGCGGCGCCGATATGAGCCTGCGCCTGCTGCGCGGCGGCGCCGAGATCGCCAAATTGGGCTCTCATTGCCCCGGTAGCTGCCTCTACCGCATCAGCCGCGGCCGACATTCCCGACTGGAGGTCGTCGGTCTGTGCGGTAATGGCAACACTGGTTTCGATATCCGCCACGCCGTCCTCTCGACAAAAAAGGGCGCTCCGAAGCGCCCCGATTTTCGCTACACCGCCATGCCCCACATGATCAGCCCACGATCTTGCTTCTCCGCCGCAGCTCGGTAAAATCGAGCACGACAGGGCTTAGCCCTCTGTGGACGTCGCCGATCGCGAATGCTGGGCCCAAATCGGCAAGTAGCTGCACAATTTTGGGGTCGGGATCTGCCTCCGGTGCAGCCTTTAGACTCGGCGGCACCGCGCGTCTGCGTCGGGCCTTATCGATACCGAGATAGGCCGCGACCATTAGATGCAGCGGTGGGTGGTCTATCCAGTAACGCGTCAGCTCTTCGACATCGAAGAGCGTCATCGCGTCGATTATCGGATAACTGTATCCACAGGCGGTGGCGAGGAGGCCGTAGATATGCCCCCAGCTATCGTCGCGGTCGAAGTAGTCGTGGCCCCCGAGACCAGCTCGGGGGCTAAGGCTTCCCCCGATGGGCGTGCCCGCGATCGAAGACCCGAACCGGTCAGCACCGCGTTCAGCACCGGCCCGGCATTGCCAAGGTCCAACAAGTCCTCGACCGTCTCCGCCGTCACGTCAGGATAATTGCGTTGCAGGGCAGCGGCAACGATCTCGACCAAAACCGCAATCTGCGTTTCGCCCATCTGGGCGCCGATTTCGGAAAGCTGGCGGACCTTTGGCATCAGCAGCCGCAATTGGCCCAAGGTCAGGGGTGGAACGGTCCAATCGCGCCCGCCCATCGTGACTGTTATCCCGGAGATCACGTTCCGCCCCCATCGATCGCCGGCAGGCTGCAGACGGCCGCCATCATCATTCAACCGTGCTCAGATAGCCGATTGTCCCCGACGCATCGGCAAAAGCCATAAAGTCGAGTTCGCTGATCGTCCAATCATCGATTTTAGTCGGCGTCGACAGCTTGTTCGCTGTACAGGCATTCAGCCGCAACGCTGTGCCTTGACCGCTATACATGGTATAAAATGTTGCCTTGAAGGTCGGCGTCGTTCCCATCAATTGATTGGTCAAGGTCAGCTTATTGCCACTGGTCGTAACGTTGTAGGTGTATGAAATCAGAAGCGCCGCGTTCGCATCGGCCGCCGAGAAGGTATAGACACCGGTGGCGAAATTGACTGAGTACTGACCCGCTGCGGAGGGGGTCGTTACTCGATTGAAACGTTTGCCGGTAGCGGCATAAATGACCCCCAAATCGTCATTATAACTAGATGCGTTGGCCACTGTTGCCGTGAAGGGGGTTACCGCGGGGACGATGGCGGCTTCGAATTCCGAGACGGCAAATTGGCCCGTTGCCGCCGTTACTCCGAAGAAGATATCGGTGTACAATAGGCCAATAATCTGCGCAAACTTTGCCTTGCCGCTGATTTTTCCTTGACCACGGGCAATCGCCACTGGAAACTGCAACTGGCCGTAGAGCTCCTTGTCGGTCCAGTCGAAATCGATCTGGATGTCTTGGAGCACACCGAACTGGCGCGGGCCGATCCCCGAGCCGGTAACGTCTGTGCGCTCGCCCCAAAGCGCACCTGAGCCGAAGCTGAGCTGCATTTTAAATACTCCCTTGCAAATCGTTGTCCTCGACGCGGGCGGTCGCCTGGGGCAGGTGCTGGAGGTGTACCAACAGCCGTTTCAACGCTTCCTTGGCAGCATGGGCCGCATTCCAGGCCGCGGTGTCGCGCGCGACAGCCGAGCCGGGAAAATGATCCATCCACCAGCGCTCAATCAACTCACCAAGCTGGTCGTCGGTTTGGCCGGGCGACTGCGCCAGGACCGGTGCGGCTTCGCGATCGTCGCTCATGTCGTCGAATTCCTTTTTGAGACCGGCAGCTCCGCGATAGACCATGGCCCGTATCGCCTTGGCAGCGGGGACGCGGAGGTTTTGGCGGATGCTAGCCCGGGTGTGGGATATGGCGGTACCGGTGATTAAGACCGTTTCGATCCCGCGCACTATCGAAGCGTGAAAATCGTCGTTCTTGGGCGCCGCAACCGCAGTTGCCGGTCCAATGTCTGCGAAATGCGTCTGGCCATTAAGGGCATTCAGCACCTCGGCACCGGCACCGGCTCAGCGCATCCAATGAGCCCCATCGACGAGAACCCAGTTGTGACGGCGCCGGCCTGGAGGATAGAAATATCCGGTGTCCTGGTAGCGCGCGCCTTCACAGACACAGGATCTCGACTGGAACGATCGCGATCGCCTGGTCCCCGAGCACGCCTTCATCGGTTTCTATCTTGCCGGCGATATAAGTGTGCTGAACCAATTGAGGCAGCCCCAGATTCTGGATCCCGGTTGCCGGCGCCGGCGCCAAAGCGCGTTCGAGCGAATCAAGCAGCGGATTGAGGATCGCCGCCGGCGCTGCGTAGGGATCGCTCGCATGTACGTAAATGTAGAAATCAGCGTACAGCGTCCAGACGATCGGTGCGCCCAACGCCTTGACAGCGGCGTACCCGCCCTTTTCGCTCATAAACAGAGCCGGCTGTTCGGCCGGCGACACGTCGGACCAATGCCGTAGGCGGCGATTGGCGCTGGCAAAGGACCACGCGCGCGAAGCTAAAGCCCAAAGCGCCGAATAAATCAGTTCACGTTCGATCATTAGTCCAACGCCTCGCGCAACGCATCCGCGACGCCGGCGCTGATATCTGGAGTCAGATCATCAAGTGCCGAGCGCAAAAACGAACGTTCGGGCAGATCCATTCGCCGACTATGTGCGGCAATCCCTATTGTCTGGGCGGCGATCGGATGGCCAAATGCTTCCTTGATCTGGCGCAGGCTTGCCCGTACGTCGACTGTGCCGCTGAACCCGTATTCCTGCGCTGCGGCATAGTCGAGATCGCTGAAAACGGTCGCGCTGACCGTTGTGGCGCTTCGATCCACCCGAACAGAGATGCTTTGTTTAAGCGCTCCGCTGCGAGCATGCAAAACTTGGCCGCTCAACTTGTTCTGCTGAATACTATTTCGCAGATCGGCGCCGAGCTTGGCGATCGCTCGCGCTACTCCCTGGTTAGCGGCGTCTCTGATCGTGTTCAGACGATCGAGCGCCGCGTCATTGCCGATCAGTTTAGTAGAAATCACAATACGCCCGCGACAATCGCCGGATCGGTTGCGGTCGGCGCCATTATCACCGAATAGGCGGCAACGGGGGCTACAACTCGATATTGCTGAAGCAATGTCGAGATCGGTGCGCTGATATCCTTTTGCGAGTAGCTGACTGTCTCGCCGCTGCCGACTGTCTTCGAAACTTCACCAATCCGCGTTCGCTCGCGATAGCGAAGGGCCGCAAGCTCGATGCAGGCCTGGGCGATCTCCGGGGGCGTCGTCATATAACCGGCTGTGTACGAAAAGGCGACATTCTGCACTCGGCGGGTGAAGAAATAGCCGCGGACAGCTAACTCCGTCGACGAAAACAGATAGCCAGCCGTCAAGCCAGTGCTGGGTGAAGGCGGTGGCGCAGGCGGGATCGCGATACCGTCTATGGTTAGCGATAAAACGGCGCAGACCGGAAAGCAGCCAAATTGAAGGCGCTGGCCGCCGGTCCCATCACGCACTTCCAGATAGTCGGCAACGGCAATGCGACGGTTCAGCCAAGTCTGTATGTATTGGCTCGCAGCGGTAATCAGCCTCGTCAACAGCACGTCGTCGGTCGGGGGAAAGGCGCTTTGCCCGGTTTGTAGCCACGCCTTGACATCGGCCAAAGTCGTCAAGTCGCCATATGCCATCAGGCTCGCCCTCCGGGCACTTCATCCATCGCCCGAGCTACAACCGGCGCCCACGCGCGCTCGAGCCGGGCGACATCTTCGTACATCTTGCCGCAAGCCGCGCGCGCCTCGTCAGCGCCAACCGCAGCGATCAGCAGCGACATCAAAATCGTGCTGACGGCGTCGAGTGCTGCAGGCCACCCATGGGCCATTGCAGCGTCGGCGATCGTCGGATTAATCGCTTTGATCGCCTGGCGCACGATATCGACGTAGACAGCCTCGTCGATCCTCGACATTGTCGTACTCCCGAGCAAGCGCAGGTGTTTAGCGGTTCGCCCCTAGGGCGTTGCTTTTAAGGGTTTGAATGCTCGCTCTTGTCGCGTTTGTCCCGGCCTGACGGGAAAAAACCGTGCGCCGTCAGATCCGCTACCGCCTCGGCCGGTACAAGAAAGTCCCCATTCTTATCGGCTCGATATTGACTGCCGTCGTAACTGCAAGCGCCTGCGGTATCATGATGCAATCGCACCAGAGCGTTACACGGCAGATCGCCCGGTCGCGGCTTCGATGGCCCCATTGCAATCGGTTTTACCACAGCAAACCCACCATTATTGACCAAGCTAACTGCAACCTCGGGCGGCACGAGAACCAAGCCGTCCAGTCCGACGCGATAGCGCACGGTCCCGTGATTGGCCTCGTCCTGGCCGAACATGGCCCGAAGCGCTATCAGGTCGGACAAGTCGGTCAGCCGTTGGTGATGTTGGTGATGACGCCCATTGCGAACGGAGCATAGACGGCCAGCACCTCTTCGGCGTAGACGCCGACTTGGCGCTGGCGTGTGACGATCGGCCAGTCGATCTGATAGTAATCCTGCCGGGTCTTGACCTCGGCCACGTTAGGCACTTCGTTCGACTGATACTGGATCGGCAGGTTCTCGGCCCAGCCGATGATCGTGCCGGGCGGGACGCGCGGGTGAATTCTAATCGGGATGCGCAACCCGCCATAGATCGCGAACGGATTGTAGTAGAATTGCACCGTCCCGGACGCCGTCAGCTGATACTCGCCCTCGCTTCCGTCGGCGGGAGTGTCGTAACGCAGAAGCGGCCCGGAGCTGTTCGACAGCACTTTGGTGGTGATGTTCTTCAGCTCCTGAGAATTTACGTAAAGGACGGTCGGCGACAGCTCGAAATTGTTCCACATCGTCTGGAACATTGTGTCGATTTCGACCACCGAGCCCCGGCCTGAGGGCGTCAAGGTTGTGCCGGTTCCCGGGGTGCCGGTCGACAAAGTGTTGACGTAGGCGTTCGAGCCGGCCATGAGCGCGGTCGTCAGCAGGCCGTTATAAGCATAGTTCGGATTGGCCGAACTATCCCCTGTAATCGCGGTTTGAGGTTGGTTTCCGGTACTGAGCGGCGCCGAAACAGCGAGACTGTTGATCGTCGTGATCGCCTGCAATGTCTCGGTTCCGGTCGAGGCCGAGACGTACCAGGCATAGGCGACGGCGCCCATGATCGGGGCGACGCTGCAAAACAAGGTCTGGCCGAGTGTTACTGCCTGGCTCGCCTCACCGCTGATGTTCGATGAGCCACCGTTGAGCGCGAAGGTCTTGTTGTCGACGCCGGTGATGGTCTTGGTTGTGGCAACGCCGGCCGCCACGCTGGAATTCTGATAGCCTTCGAGGGTCAGGGCCACAACCTTGACGAAATACGTTCCAGCGGGCAGGATAGCACCGCTGCCTGATGCCGACAGGGTCGGGGTCGCTGGGGTACCCAGCATCAGCGAGGCGTTTCCAGCGAGGATCGCCATCTCCTCTTTCAGCATCATCTTTTGCAATAGCCGGAAAGTCATCCGCGCCTGGATGTCTTCGAACTCGCGACCGGCCGAGATCGCTTCAAAGGTCGCGGCGTCCTCCTCGCCAATAGTGACAAAGGTGGCAGACTTGCTCGAGGTCGAATACGACATCTGGCCCGAGCGTTGACCTTCCGGAACCCAGCCCATTGCGTCGAAGCCGGAGCCGATGATCGCATTGACCTGGCGCCAATTGGTCGCGGTGCCGGTGCCGCCGCCTACTCGCGGCATGACGTTGCGAATCGGGGTGACAAAGGGATAGAGATTTTTCGCGGGTGCCTGCAGGTCGTAGGCGACGAGGCCGGTCGCGGTCGAGATCGATTTGGTGAGCGTGTCGTCCGGCGTGGCCAGAGCTCTCTTCAACAGCTCCAGCGATTCCTGGGTAATCGAACTCATTTACAATTCCTCCCAACAGGGGGGCAAAGAAAACCCGGCGAGGCGCCGGGTTCGGTTACGGCGTTAGAGCCGAATTTACTCGCCGCGCGTCTCCTTCGCCCGCATCAGGCCGGGCGGCTGGATCGGTCGCGCATAGCTCGCCTTGATCAATGTCAGGGTCTGCTCTTCCTTGCTCATTCGAGAAAAAGCCGCGGCGAGTTCGTCGGGCGAGATGCCATCGCCGCCGGCGTCTTGTTGTTTGGAAATCGCGGTGACGTTTTTGGCAACCGCAAGTGGCGGCAGCGGGGTGCGCGCGATATCTTCGACCCTCTTCGTCAACTGATCGAGTCGCGGCACAATGTCGGTCAGGGTCGCGATCAAGGCCGCCTTTTCGGCTCGCTCCCCAGCCAGCATCTTGGAAAGGTTTCCCATCGCGGCTTTGCCGGGTTCAAATTCCGTTCCTTCCCATTCGGCCTTGTCGGCAAATCCGGCGGCGTCGCATTTCGCCCCGGCGGCTACGAGATGATCGTGCGCTTTGGCGAGGTGGCCCAGTGTCTCCTTGGAATGACGGGCGCCGGCTTTGGCGGTAACGCAACATTCGCCATCCGTCAGCTTGCCGATGCAGTCATGGGCCATATCCATCAACGCTTGATGACCCTGTCCCCTTTTGCCCAGCGCCGTCGCGATCATTTCCAGCATTCCATTTGCGGCGCCCGACAGCGGGTGCTTCGAGGCATCAACCGTGGAGTTTTGGCCCGGCCGGAATTCCGCCGCTGGTGGGCGGACCATAGGGGGCGCGGTTTCGGGGTAACGCGCGGTATCGACCGTCGCTTCCTCACTCGCCATGGCACCTGCGGCCTGCAACGCGTCGCGCGCCTTGGCGACGTGGCTCCTTTCAGCGAACAGCAAGCCATCCATCCCCATGCATTTATTGATCGCATGATAGGCGAGGTCGAGGAGCGCCTGGTCCCCGTCGCTATGCTTGGCTTTGGCGAGGATCGCGGCGCCGAATTTCTGCATTTTCACGCTTCGGCCTCGGCACAAATCAGCAATGAGAGTGGCGCCGGTCCTCCCGGCCGCCATGACCATAATGTCCGAAGCGCTCGGTTGCTCAGGGTCGGCGACGAGCTCCGCGTCATTTAAAATCTCACTGGTCTCTTCCGCCACCAGCGCATTAAGAAACCCGCACAGCTCGCCAATGACGGCTTGCAGCCTTGCGGGCTGCGGCGAGCCGTCGCCTTCCATCGCCGCTTCGACCAGGAGGTTCTCCTTCAGCCAGTTGAGATCGAGTATGATCCGCGCGACATGGCCGACGTCCCATAGTGCCTTTGTTAAGGCGAGACGGGTCGGGGTTCTTCCCGAACTTCTCATGTCTTGCGTCGAGGGAGGGCCTTCCTTATCGATTTTTGCTTTCCAGGCGGCGAGGATGCGGGCCTTGATCTTGTCGAGTTGGGCCGCTGTGTACCTCTGCGCATTGCTCGGCCGATTGATGAAGTTCCAGGCGGCGCGGATGTGCGCTTCGGTGTCGATCGGGTAGCGTTTCTTGCCGTCGGACTGATAACCCGGATCGGCGTATGCCACATCGCCGTAGGGTTCTTCATTCTCGGCCTTGTCCTGGGCCTTCTCCAGCGCGTCTTCGGCGGTCGCGATTGCGTTTCTCGCCGCGGCAATTAAATCAAGCCCCGAACCTGCTAGTTGTTCCTGGCACTTCAATGCCTCGGCCTTGGCAAGATGACGGTGCTCGGGCACGCCGCAGGCCCAGATTTGGAATGGCGGGTTGAACCGGGTCTCCGGCATGGGTGAAGCTCCTGACGCTTTCCAATAATCGAAAACCGCTTCGGGGTTGGCCGGACGATCGACCAAAGAAATCTCGTTCAACACAAGCCCGGTGATCGTCTTGTAGTCGGCGGGGTCGCGCTGCGTTATACGTCCGCCAATCGAATAGCCGTTGTAGACACCCTCCACCACCTTCTGCCACGCCTGATCGTCAACGATCTTGGCTCCGACATAGAGACCTTTGTCATCGACCGCGGCTTCCTTGGCGACACCAACCGCAGAGAGCTGGTGCATCTCTCGAATATTGGCAAATTTCATATAGTCGCCGAGCGCCCTAACGAGTGCATCGCGTTTGACGATCTCGCCTTGGTCGTCGCGCGCTTCGGTCGAGGCGTAACCCCATACTTCACGCCTTTCAGCATCGACCTTGGCGATTGGCAGATAAATTCTCATCGTCCGATTTCCGGGCTGTAGTGCTGGTTTCAGCTGAGAAGGGTTGCCGCAATCAAAAGCAAAAGTTAGACCGTTCTGGATGGCGATTTGCTGGGTCATTAACCCGAAGGCGCACACAGCACAGACGAATTGAGCTTCAAAACCCGGCCGTCGCTGAGCGTAGCTGTAGCTTCAAGAATATAGGTTGCGCCGATGGCTGACGCTGGCATCCCGCCGATAGTAGCGACCGAGAACGAGCCGGTTTTTGTTTGCAGAGAGCCGTCACGGGGCGACCGCAATTGGATCATCATTTCCGAGGCGGCCGCCAAAACCCGCGCTTGAGGAGTGGGGTCGGTTGCGGTCTGAAAGGGGGCGAGTGCGGAGGTCCAACTCGTCGATACGATCGTTGCCGCTCCCACATCCGCGGTGAAATCGAAAGCAAAATAATCGACCTCGCCGACCTCGATTGGGTCGAACGCCATCGGCAAACGCATCTTAGTTTCTCCGAAGAAGGCGAATTCGCCCTGGCGTCGTCAGCAGCCGAACCCGGTTGGGGCCGGTGTCCACTGAAAACAATTCAACAGAGGAAGTTCCTACACTCTCAATTAACAATGCAGAGTCGGCTACTATTACGATACCACCTGAAGATAACTCGACGACCAATTCGGCAACAGGTAAAAGTCGGCTGAGCACCTCTGCCGCCCCGGGATTGTCGTGCCATGTGGTGCCGACCCATTCGACGGCGTGGTTTTGGTCGACTGCGAGAACCGCGACCGTCTCCACCGCAGCGGCAATATCACGCCTCAATCTTGCGCTCCACTCGGGCGCCATCAGGGCGTCGCGCTCCACCAACACCCCACCCGACCATTCAATCGGCGCCGGCCAATAAATCGCAGCGGAAGAGAGGAGTTCCGTCGTCAGCAAGGGCACTGTACGCAAGACGGTTGACACATCTAATGCGATGGCCGGATCGACCAATAAGCGACGGCTGCTTTCGACTAGATTGTTGCTGTCTCGTAGGGGCGTACCGGCCAGCTCGAGCCTGGCCGCGACATCGGCCGCGGGCGAGGCCTGGACTTCTGCTCGAATTATTGCGTCTGAATTTAATTCAGTCCCGCTGGTGCCGAGGCTTTCCAGCGGGGTCGTGAGATCTCGCCGCCCGGCTGCCAAAAATTCTACCGGGTCGCCGCCCGCCTGAAAGCTGACGACGATCAGCCCCGCTGCCCCGTTGCCGCCGCGCCCCGCCCCCGAGCCGGGGAAGGTGTTGCCGCCGCCGCCGCCGCCGCCGCCGTAGTTGCCGGCGTCGCCGCCCTGGCCGGTCGCGGTCGCGTTGCCGAGCCCGCAGGCGCCGCCGCCGCCGCCGCCGCAGCCATGGCTGCCCCATTCCGACCCCGTGGCGCCATTGCCGGCGGCATCGCCGACGATCGAGGTGCTTTCGCCGTCCAGGGTCGAGCCGCCGCCGCCGCCGCCGGTGCCCGCCGTGCCCGGGTTGCCGGCGACCGAAATGTTACTTCCTGGCGCTGCGTAAACCGAGGCGCCGCCGCCGGTGCCGCCGGGGCCGTTGCCGCCGGCGCCGCCGGTGTAGGAACCTGGGATATTGCCTTGCTCGCCGGCAGTGCCGCCATCAGCGCCGCCGCCGCCGCTGCCGGGGCCAGCGGCACCTTCGGCGCCGGCGCCCCCGTTGCCCGATGGGCCAGCCGCACCGCCGCCGCCCGAGCCGCCATCGTTGCCCGACGAGTTGTTGCCGCCGGCGCCACCGGTATGGGTCAGGCTCGCGGCCGAGCCGCCGCCTACTCCGCCGGGGCCGCCGCCATTGGCGGGGCTGCCATTGATCAGATAGGCGGCAAGGCCGCCGGTGCCACCAGACGCGTTGACCAATGCTGTCGAAAAGCTTGTCCCGCCAAACCACGTGCCGCTGCCGTTGGCGCCGGTCCCGGCCGAGTTGCCGCCTTGGGCCGCAGCACCGCCAGCGCCGCCGGCGCCAATCCCGATATTGACCACCTGACCCGGCGTCAGCGCCAGGTTCACCGCCTTGGCATAGCCGCCGGCGCCGCCGCCCGCCGCCGGCGAGAAACCATAGCCGGTGCCGCCGCCGCCGCCATCGCCGACGACCTCGACCGTGTTGTTGGCGCTGTTCCAGTTGGCCGGGACCGTCCAGGTCGAGCCCGACGTCAGAAAGACGCGCACCGCCCCAGCCGGCTGCGCGCGCAGCACCGTCTCGGCGAATTCGAGTGGCGCCAGCACGTCGGCGGTGACCGATGTGCCGCTCGACCCCGGCTCAAATGAAACAACGATCGCAGCCGCATTGGCGGCCCCAGTCCATGACCAATCGGGGTTGATCGCCGCGGCCGTGGACTGTTCGTCATAGGCGGTCGAGCTGCCTTCGTTTACGTTGTTGACCCACGGCGCATTTTCCTGGACCGTGCCGACGCTGATCGTCTGGCTCGACCCGCCGTCTGTCCCGAGGGTGGCGATGATCAGGGAATTGCTTACCGAGGGCGTGATCGAGCCGGCGGCAAGAGACGTGGCGCTCGCCGCCGTGGCGTGGCTTACCTGGTCGTAGCTGCCGCTGCCTGGCGAACCGGAGAACGCCAATACGTTAATCGCGGGATAGCAGCCCCCGGCGGTGGCCGAGAAGGTGTGCGCGCCGCCGACCGTCGGCCCAAGGGAAAAGTACAGGGATGTTGTGACGGCGCCTTGGGTGAAGGCTCCGATCTGCTGCCACGAGTTGCTTTTGCTGTCGGAAAAGCTTGGCGTCGCTGCGTTGTAGTGGCTGACCTCGACAACAATCAGGTCGGCCCCAGTCGTGTTGATGCTTGAGGTCGACCCACCGCTTGGGCCGGGCGTCGCCGAGGTAGACGCAATGAGGTTCCAGGTCATGCGTTATCCTACCGGGCCAATGATCATCCAAACTGGCGCGCCGCCCCTAGAACGCGGAAGCAGCCTGAACCCGAAAGCCTGGGTGCTACCGTCGAGAGCTAAGTTCATCGACCGCCGCCGCCGAGCGTGGCCATCGGCGGATGCAGGATGCCGGTGCGGGCGTTGAGCACCTAGTCCTACAGTCTGCCGCGCTGCAATTCGATGCGGGTTCACGGCGCGGGCGAGGCTCTGCTGCACGCCTCCGGGCATCGCTTCGAGCCGCTTCACCATCTCGCGATCCCCGGCTAATTTGACCGAAAAATCATGGCGGCTGACGTGTCGTCCTGACCCGACCGCGGAAGATCAGCGGCGGCAGCCGTCGACGGCGCGGGTGCAACGGTTCGAAGCTCTTGAAGGTTTGCAGCGTCTCGCTCCAGGCGAAATGAGGGAAAGGACCCCATTGCGAGCGGCGCACCAAAAGATAGCCGCCAAACCGCCGCCACCGCCCCAGTGCCCAAAAGAGGCAGTTTGAGCGGCCGAAGATCATATCGCGTCGATCGCCAGGGTCGGCTGATTGATCGCCCATGACGGCAGGCCGCCAAGCGCGTCGGCCATGATCACGTCGCGGTCGATGTCGATCCCGGCGACCTGCCCGTACTGTATAAACTGCTGCACGCAGGCGCCGCGTACCGCGACGGGCGGCGTGTCGGCACTGAGCGAGCGCCAGTATTGCGTCACGATCAGGTCGAGATAAATCTGACCCGAGGTCAGCGGGCAATCGGCGCTGAAATAGAGACCTGGCAAATATCTTGCCGCCGCCACCGCGCGGCACCACGAATTGACATAGGCGATGATCGCCTGATCGCCGCAGCCGGGCCGCATATTTTCGAGATCGAGCCACAGGGTAGCACCCCCCGGATACCCGACGCTCGACGCATTCGCCGCGGCAGCCGCCCCATATAGCGTGCCGACGGCAGCCGTCGGCGTCCAATAGGCCGGCGGGCAATGCTGCACCAGCATCAGCCCGAGGCCGGCCTCGATGATCGTCTGCGCCTCACTCGCGGAAATGTCGCCCGCGGCGTTCGATCTGGTGCGGCTGACATAGCGGATAGCGCAGACGTAACCTTGCGCGGCAAGCGCTGGTGCCTGAGCTTGCGTCAACACCGTGTCTGTGTCGAACGCCTGCGCGCCGGGTGTGGCTGGGACCGAGATAAACGTCATCGCGCGCCCACCACGATGCGAAGCCGAAACATCAGGTCGTCGTCCCCTGCGTGCGCAGGTCGGCCGACCCCTTGTAGGCGGCGGTGCCGGCCGGCAGGGTCAGACGCAGCCACACGCCTTGCGCGCCGATGGCGTTGGGCGCCGCACCAGACGGCAGGTTGCCCGGCGACGGCACGCTGATAAAGGCGGGCTGGGTGACAAACGCGCCAGATCCGGTCGCCACAAAGGACGATGCCTGCTGCCGCGGGTTGCAGGTGTTGGTGTCGTTGAGCGCTGTCGTCAGCGCCGCGTCGAGCAATGCCCCCGACGGCAGGGTTGGGGTTTCGCTGGCGATCTCGACCTGCGCCCCGGTCAGGGCGGTCGCGGTGTTGTTGTTGACGACAAATACCTTCTCGAAAAAGTATCGCGCCGATCCGGTCGGCACGTCGGCGGCCGAGGTCGAGAAGCAGCGGATCACCGAGGTCACCGGGTTGGGGTCGCCATAGGAGGCCCCCGAGCTGGCAAAGCCTGTCTCGAACAGCATCCCTTGAAACACGCTGTAGGTTGTCGCGTTTGTCGGGATCGTCGACCAGTCGCGATTGATCGCCACCACGTCGGTGCCGTAGCCCGAAGTCGCGATAATCATGCGGAGCTGGTATTCGACGCCGGACGGGCTGTTGTTGGTGATCTGAATGATTTGGCCGGGCGAGACGCTGGCGCCGTCGCCCGATTGCAATTTCATCAGCGCTGGCGTCGTACCGCTGTGGCTGGCTGCACCAGTCTGCGCGGTGTGCCCGGAGATCACCGCGATGTTGCTGATCCCCGCCACGTCGCCGACCGGCATCAAATAGACCGCGGCGCCCGAAGAATGCGCGACGCCGCCCTGAAACCCGGAGACGCCGCGCGTCACGGTCCAGGTGGTCGTGCCCTGGCCGCCGGTCACCTGCATGATCTCGAAGCTGGCTCCGGTATCGACCGCGACATAATAGTTGCCGGAGGACGGGAAATTGGTGTCCGCCGTAACCGTCATCGAGGTGGCGGAACTGGTGATGTTCGCCGAGAGCGTCGTATCGGCGCCCCCGGTCGGGGCGGAAAGCGGCCCGTTCGGCGAAGCGCCGGAGACGACGCCGTAGAGCAGCCGCTCGAAGCTCTGCGAGCCGCTGACGGGCGTGTTGCCGTTGAGCGTGACCGCCGCCGGGGTCTGGACCACTCCGGAGCTGTCGCGCCCCGCGACCTGGATTTGAACGTGCGTATCGGTGGCGCTCGACGAGACGAAGTTGATCGTACCGGCCGGCGTGATGTCGTAGAAGGCGACGCGGCGCGAAAAATCGACCGCGCCGCCAACAGTAGTTCCATCGGCCTCCGGCATGTAGGCCGAGCCATAGGCAACGAGGTCGCTCGGAAGAACGCTCATATTGGCTCCTTAATTTCTCGTCTTTGACAGCAGGGCGCGTGCGGCCGCAAAAAGCAGCATCGTTTAAAAGCATCGCGATTGAGGAGTAGCGCCGCAGACTGGGCTTGGTGCCAGCTACTTTCGGCCGGGATGCTCCCCGCTCGAATAGACCCGGAACTCGCGCGGATCAGCCTCTAATGGGAGTGATCTGCTAATCCAATGTTGGGCTCGGCCTCAGTGGAATCGGGCCTGTTGGGGTTAGAAAAATCGGCCGGTCGCCGCCTTCAGTCGGCGGCAACCCGAGGATGTCGCGCGCCTCGTTCAAAGTATAGATTCCGTCCTTGACGTAGATGTCGAGTATGGATGCCTGATCTTTTGGATCAGTGGGTCTCGCGCCTGACCAGACGAACTGGAGGTCCGCGTGCCCCATACGGTCCTGTATGACGCCGTCGACGAGGCGTTTGACCCAGCCGGTCAGCGGAGCAAGGCCCTCCTCGAGCGCCGTCTCCTGCGCGGATTGGGCCGTCGCACGATTCACTTGCGGGGTGAACGCCGTGGGCGGCAGGGAAAAGGCGTAGCAGACGATCCGAGCCAACCACTCGTCGAACTCGTCCTTGTACGGCGCCTCTTTAAACGCTTGGTATCTTGCGCCAGTCGGCGCCCAAATTAACCGGGTCCGGCTGCCCGTGTTGCCGGCGAGGATGGAGTCGAACCATTCCTGGAATTGGCGGATCTGCTCCGCATTCCAGCCGTCCGGAGCATTCAACAGGCCGGGCGGGACGTTGCCCTCGGTGAAGTGCTGCAGCTGCATGAGTTGGCGGCGCAAGCCGATATTGATGGTCATGACGATCTGTTCACACGGCCCGAACCCATACGCCTTATGCGGCCGTCGGTTTCGAGGCAGGTAAAGCAGCTCATCCGCGGTCAGAAGTCGCCACGGGCGGCCATGAATGACCTGTTCATAAGCTGGCGCTGGCGGCCCAGGGCGCCGACCGGTATCATCGACCAATACTTTGATCGTCGAACCGTCGACAACGTCGAGACCGATAATGTCACCGCCACGGTTGCGTCGCATTTCGAGACACGGCGCATCCAACACCAGCAGATCTTCGAGCAACTCTCGTAACCAAGTTCCAAATGGCTGCTCGGCGTCGGGTTTCCGCCAGAATTCAGTCAGCGCCGCAATGCGCGCCGACACGTCCGTGGTTGGTTTATGTTCGTTGCGCGGCCTAATCTCCCATTCGAGTTTTTCGATCTGATCCTTACGGGTCTCGATCGCCAGCCGGGTAATGTCATGGTTTTCTGCCAACGCGCGCAGTTCGTGAAACCCGGTCGGCTCGTAACCGCGTGGTGTGTAAATCGTATTGTAACCAACCGGGAAATCCCAAACCCGGACACGCTCGCGTTCGGGCGGAACCAGCGGATAGCCCGGCGAAAAAATCCCTTGATCGGGTTGAAAGACCTCCCGATACTGGGTGATATCGTTTTGTGAACCCAACCCGCCCCAACTATAGGAAGCAAGAGAGGTGCGCTTTCCGCTTGGCGCGGTCATGCCGCTACCTCGGAAAGCTTCGAGCTGCGCGATAACCACATTGTCATCCTCGCGCTTCTGTCAATCTCATGAGACATCATCATGTTGGCGGCCGGAAGCACGAGAGATCGATACGGCTCTTGCAGCGGCCCGAGATGATCGCACTCTCTGCGGTCGAGGCCTCTCCGCTCAGAATGAAGACAGTGCCGCGCGCTTCCACGTATTCGGCGCGGCGCAGAAATAAAGATAGTTGATGTCGGCCTGGAGCTGCCCAACGTTACACGGGGCCCCGCTCGAAGCCGGCGTGCCAGGCGAGATCAAACCGCCAAGCGCATTGATCGTTTGCGGCGTAGCGCCGACAATCCGGAAATTGCTGCCGTCAAAACGGAGCTGGAGGAATTCGTAGTTTTGCCCGGCGGCAAGAGCGATCGACGAAGTGGAGGTGCCCCCTCGCGCTGGTTCGAGGATCGATCCGCCTGAAACTTCGTTGACCTGAACGGCCAGCGGCTTTCCGTCATCGGTCGCGAACCCCATGGTCCAGCCGGGCGCAATGGTCGTCGTCGCCGGCAATGTTACGGTGAGCCCGGCAGAGGTGTTATAGCTCGACAATGCGTTGCCGTTGTCGCTCGGCCCCGCAGCATAAGTTGCCGCCGATGGAAAATTCCAACGGTTGATGTCGGGCGTCGAGCCGGACATCCCGATCAGGGCGGCCGTCGCCGGCGTCGCTTCCGTAACCCGGAAGTTGCTGCCGTCAAAGCGCAGAACCAGCAGCTCATAATTTCCGGAGGCGAGAGACAAATTATTGAGCGCGTTCCCGCTGCCCGGATAAAGAATATTCCCGCCCGACGTGCTATTGACCTGGACATTGGCGATCTTGCCGTTGTCGTTGGTAAGCCCGATCGTCCAGCCCATCGAGATCGTATTTGTCGGGGGCAGGATCACGGTCAGAAAGGCGCCCGTGCTGTTGTAGGCCGAGATCACATTGCCGTTGTCGGCTCGGTTCGCGGCATAGGCGGTCGACCCCGACGGAAAGCTCCAATGCGAAATCGAGGCCGAGCCGATGCCGCCAATCGCCTGCCAGGTCGCCGGGGTGGCATCGACAACGCGGAAATTGCCGCCGGCCGACAAACTATCATATTGCACGGTCAAATATTCGTAGGCGCCTTCGCTGTTGTTGGCAAGGCTGACCGACATCGCCGAGGCACCCGACCCCGGCCAGATGATGCGGCCGCCGGCTGTGCTGTTCACCGCGACGGTCAGCGGCTTGTTGTTGTCGGTGGCGAACCCCATTGACCAGCCGTTGGGCAGGCTGGTGGTTGGGGGCAGGGTGACGGTGAGCCCGCCCGACGTATCGTACGAGGACAAGGTGTTGCCGTTGTCGCCGAGCGTGGCGGCGTAACCCGAACTCGTCGGATAAAGCCAATTGCTCGGCCAGGGCGGGGGCTCAAAACCCATGTTCAGCCGTGTGTTTCGGGTTGACGACACAATACGCCAATTGTTGCCATCGGACTGCACGCGCAGGTATTCGTAATTCCCGCCGCCCAATGTCACCGATGGCACGAACTTGCCCCCCAGCACGATATTGCCGGTCGGTGCGTCGACGGTCATTCCTTTGCCATTGTCGGTCGCGACCGCCATCGACCAGCCGGAATTCACATTGGCGACAGGTGGTAGCGTAACCACCATCGATGCCCCCGGCGCGTTGTAGCTGGAAATCGAGATTCCATCGTCGATCGGTGCTGCCGTGTAAGTTGCCGTCGATGGAAAAATCCACTTGGCGCGTGAGCCTGTTCCCTGCACCGACATCCCCACCGAATTCGGCCCAAAATTGATGACATTGCCGCCATAATTCGGATTTATCAAAATATTGCTGGTGCTCGATGTCGCGTTAACCGCGGTGACACAGTCGAAATAAGGCGAGACAAATGTATTCAATCCATTGTGGTTAAAAGTTATTGATAAGCACGTCGGCGACACTTCGAGGTCAAGTCCGAAAAAAGTGTTTGAAAAATTGTAGCCATTTTCGAGGACGACACCGCGTCCACCGGTTCCCGACGCGGTTGCCGATCCGGAGACGCGCGAGAATTGGGTTTGCTCAAAGGCCATTCCCGCGGCCCCGCCCGACGAATCGCAAACGGCATAGATGTCGCTGTCCAGGACATCGTTGAATTGGCACGCCCCAGCCGAGGGACTGGCGCTCGAGTTATTGACGATCAGATGATCGATCTTTATCGAATTATGCGCATCGGAGAAATCGGTCTTGCCGACGATGACTGCGTATCCAGGGGCATTGGCGTTGACAAACAGGGACCCTTCCTCTTTGAAATAAAAGCATCCGGTAGGGCTGCCGGAGCTGCCGCCACCGCACTGAATTTGGATTACGGGCCCTGTCGGCACGCCTCGGCCGTCTAGCGTGGCGCCATTTGAGATCAGGCGAAAGCCGTTGGCCGCCTGGCTTGCGTAGTCGATTACCAGGCCCGCAGTGACTTTGTAGGTGCCTGCTGGAATATGAAGCGGCCAATTATTCGCGATCGCGCTGTTTATCGTGGTCTGGATGGCCGTGGTGTCGTCGTGGCTATCATCCCCCACCGCACCGTTGCACCGCACATCGATCCACGGGCGACCGGAACACATCAGGACGTCACCGCCGAGCGTGGCAGTGCCCGTCGTCGACAAGGTCGAGAAATTTCCTGGTGATTGGGCGAAGGACCGGGCCGTCAGCGCTGCACACGCGGCGCCGACAGCGATCCCGACCGCGGCAATCTTGGAAAGAGACATCATCGCACCCCACCCCGGTCGTCTCCATTGCCGCCGCCGTGCCGACCTGTGGCTGCGTCGCGGGACACGTCACCGATGGATCGATATTCATGTTGTGTTTTCGACAACTAACCTCGTTACCAGCGCCGCGCGGCGTAGGCTTGACCGGCGGCGGAGCCATAGAGGCTGACCGCGCCCGCGGGCTTATATCCAGGAGGCGTCGCAAATACACTGCCCGGCGCGATTGGGATCGAAGCTCCTCCCGATGTTGCGACGCCAACATCGGAAACATAGACCGCCGCCGCGGAGTTGTTGGCGACCAGCCAGCCGTTGACCGGCACGATCCCGCCGAACAGCGTTTGTGCAGAGCCGCCGGCGACAACCGTGCCACTGCCGTCGCTTGCCACCGAACCGGCGGTATTGATTACCGGCAGCGGCGCCGCTGAGCTGACCGGCGTCGCGATCCCGGCGACGATCGCGGCGGGCGAATGCAGCGGCACCAAATTGCCGGAGCTGTCGAGCCCGGTCGATAGCGACTGCGTCGTCGTGTTCGCATCCTTGACCAACAGGGGCACAGACTGTGTCCTCCTTAACTCGCTAGTTTACGGTTTAGAGCGGCTCGGCTGGGACAGCTGGCCGCTCAGTTGACGATAGATGTCGTAAATTCCTTCGCCGATAATCGGGACCAGCAAAAGGTCGGTTATCGCCCAAACCAACGCATCGACACGGTCCGGAGAGAACCCCAGCCGGGCGCTTTCCGTACCGTCAAAGCCGCCTCGGATCAGGCTGCACATCTGATCTTCCAGTTGCGGGAAGACACCCTGATGGTGCACCCTCCCCTGCTCATAGAGCGCAGCCACGGGTTCGGCCCGGGTAACTTTGCCACGCGACGCACGGACCGGCGCGAACGACAGATCTGGATCCATCACCCGCAAGGTCGACTCGACCATTTCGCCGCCGTTGTTGACTTCCGCTACTACCCGGTCGGCATGATGCGCGTGATATGCCGCTACCGCGGTTTTGGCCCATTCCAAAGGCCGGTACCGTCCGGAAAGATCCGCTAAAACCCAACCGTGACCGTCCGCGTCTCGGCCGGCGACGATAATGCCCGTCTCATCCGCTGTTTCGCCCGAGGTAACCGCCGGATCAATCGCAACCACGATCCTTGCTAAGGGAGGAGCGATGCGTCCGCGCGTAGCCTCGATGCCATCCCGATTCCACAACCCGCCCGGAAGATCATCAAGGATTTCGGCCTCGATTTCCTGCCTGCCGAGCCGGGTTCCTTCATATTTGCGAATGATCTGGTCGAGGAAGTTCGGTGCCAGGTTGGGCCGGTTGTCATAGGTTGTGCCGCGCGTCACCGCGACTGCTGGGTCCTCGATCAGCGCCCTCAGCAGCTTGGTTGGCCGCGGTGTCGTGGTAACGACGACCCGCGGATCCTCGCCCAAGCGCAAACCGAACATCAGCATGTGCCAGGCGTCCGGATAGCGCCAGCTGGTAAGCTCGTCGCACCATGCCGCATCATGCTGCGGTCCGCGCAGCCGCTCGGGCTCATCCGCGCTGTAAAAGGTGGCAATCGCTCCGTTGGGCCAGGTCAATTGGCGCTTTGAGGGCTCGTAGCGCGGCCGATCCCAATGCGGCGAAATCGCCAGGATGCCGCTTTCGCCTTCGACCATGACACTGCGGGCATCAGCAGCGGTCGGTGCGACGAGCGCCAATCGGCGCGCGGTTCGTGCAGCCACCCGCGCGCGCACCAACTCCGCCCCGGTTCGCGTCTTGCCGAACCCGCGACCGGCCAACAGCAGCCAAACTCGCCAGCCACCCTCCGGCGGCAGCTGATTGGACCGCGCCCAGAACGGCCAATCATACAGCAGCGCAAGGGCTTCGTCAGGGTTCAGCGTGTCAATGATTCTGTTTCTGACCGCCTGTGGCAACGCGGCGAGCCAGCTGGCGTGCAAACACGTCACGCGTCCTCCGCGAGACCGGCCGCCGCGCTCTCCTGCCGGCGCCGGGGCGAGCCCGCGAGCATTGCGAAATGATCCGCGCCAGTGTCGAGCTTCACCATTATTTCTTGACGCGTCACTCGATTGTTCCCAAGGCACCACCGACCGCGTCTGCCGTAAAATTTTACTATCATGAACACCGGAGCGTATTATTAAATCATTCAAGGTCGCTGGCAAACGCCAGCACTCGTTCTCGTTACAATTTATCGACTGGGCACAATATAGGCGGTTTAAAACTCGCGATCCCTTCGAGCGGCACCGCGGCCTCCCCGATGGGCTCAAACCAGATCGCTGCGGCCGGCTTTGCCAATTTCGCTGTCTTATACCAGATCAATCCGGATTTGTCAATCGCAAAATCTGATTATCGCAATCATGCGGCATGTTGGTAATGCGTTTCGAGCGCACCCAACGCCGCGATCAGTATCCCCGAAGCGGCCTCTTGGCTGACCCGACGACCATTCCAGCCTTGTTCGAACGCCCATTCCTTTAGCGAGCACTCCCAGCCGACGACATGCCATAGGCATGATCCGCCGGGCGAACTCGGACCACCAACCGCGACGATCGCCCGCCAGACATGCTGACGGGCGTTTTCGACCCGCAACCCCGTTTCGCCACCGTCCTTCGCCCGGCCGGTTCGGCTATCCCTCGGTCGCGAATAGTCGAGCGCGCGCAGCGGATCGAGCTGCGCTTTAAGAAAGCGAACGCGAAAATCTTCTGCGGCTTGGCGCATCCCCGCGGTGATGGATCCCCGTCGTTCCATCGTCGCCAAGGTGTCGACGGCGCGGTAAGGGCGCGCCGAACGGCCCATTTCATCGGCGATCGGACGGTCCAGCCGTTCGACCGCCCCTTGCCGGATGCGCTCGTCGGTGGGAGCCAACTCCTGTTGAGAGGCTGCTGACAGGTTTTGTCGTCCTGATTTCAGGCGGGTCATTCTATTTCCGAACAAATCATGAACAAACCGGTCACGAAAAACAGCGGACGGCGTGCTCCAGCCGTCTCAAAAAACGCTGCGACGGTTCGCCGCCGTCTCGAGCCCGACGCCCGCCGACGGCGCTCGCCAGCGCTTCGACCTCGCGCAACCGCTTGACTTCCTCGCTCGTCCCCCAAGGAACGTGGCACAGCCTGTGATGGTCCGAGCAATAAGGCGAGCCTATGCGCCGCCGTACCCCGCAATTTCGGCGTTCACCATTACCGCCGAGAGGATAGGCGCACCCGGTATCGTTAGTGTCGTGCGGCTCGATAGATAGCGTCTCCATAGGTCCCTCGCACATTGACAATCGAATACCCTTGTTATCATCGCATCGCCATGATAACATGACTAGGTATGTTGTCAATATAGAAATTGCGTAAAGGGCATAGATGGACGCCTCCTGGTTTCACCAAGCTCTCGAGCGGATCGGCGCCACCCAGGCCGACCTCGCCCGCCACCTGCGGCTCGCCCCTTCGGCGGTCTCACGGATGCTCAAAGGAGAGCGTCAGATGAAGCAACTGGAGACCGTACAGGTTGCCGCCTTCCTCGGGGTGAGCCCGGACGAGGTGCTTCGCCATGCCGTCGCCGAGGTTGGTTCGCAACCCGCCGTCGATATGCCGCGCCCCGGACGTGGCCGCCCACCCTCGGCGCGGCCGTCGGGCATTGCACGCTCGCCGGACATGATCCCGATCCGCAGCGCCGGACGCGGCGGCAATGATCAGGAGATGTTTCTGCAGGATGAGATCGGCTACACCCCGCGCCCAGCCAATCTCGGCGGCGTGCGCGCGGCGTACGCCATCTACATGGTGGGCGACAGCATGGAGCCGCGCTACGAGCAAAACTGGCTATTGCACGTCAACCCGTTCAAACCGCCGAGGCGGGGCCGTGACGTCGTGGTCTACAAAAAGGGGCAGGCGGTGCTGATCAAGCAGTTCGTGGGCTGGGAGGGCGATACCCTGGTGCTGCGCCAGTTGAACCCGCCCGATACCCTGCGGATCCCGCGCTCGGACGTGGAGGAATGCCATCTCGTCGTCGGCACCGATCAGGAGGGCTGATCAACCTCGCAGCGCCACCCGTCTCCGCGCGGCGCTTCGATCTAGCCGCTGCCCGGCACGGGGACCTTGTCAGGCCGCCTCGGCCCGCGCCGCCTCCTCGATGACCAGACCGCGGTCCCCGGCGGTGACGCCCACCATCGACCCATCCGGAATGCGCCCGGCGAGGATCGACTGCGCCAACGGGTTCTGCAATTCGCGCTGGATGACCCGCTTCAGCGGCCGGGCTCCGTAGACCGGGTCGTACCCGGCGTCGGCCAGCCAGGCCATCGCCGGCGCATCGAGTTCGATCGTGATCTTGCGGTCAGCCAGCAGCTTTTTCAGGCGCTCGATCTGGATCGTTACGATCCCCTTCATGTCGTCGCGCGACAGGCGGCGGAACAACAGGATCTCGTCGAGCCGGTTAAGGAACTCGGGCCGGAACGCGGCACGCACCGCTTCCATCACCGCCTCCCGCGCGACCGACACGTCCGCTCGCTCGGGCAGGCGCGCCAACGCCTCGCTTCCGAGATTTGAGGTCAGCACGATCAGCGTGTTGCGGAAGTCGGCGGTTCGGCCTTGACCGTCGGTCAAGCGGCCGTCGTCGAGAACCTGCAGCAATACGTTGAAGACGTCGGGGTGCGCCTTTTCGACCTCGTCGAACAGGATCACCTGATAGGGCCGGCGACGCACCGCCTCCGTCAGACTGCCGCCCTCCTCGTAGCCGACATAACCCGGCGGCGCGCCGATCAGGCGGGCAACCGAGTGCTTTTCCATGTATTCCGACATGTCGATGCGCACCATCGCGCTCTCGTCGTCGAACAGGAATTCAGCGAGGGCGCGCGTCAGCTCGGTCTTGCCGACGCCGGTCGGGCCAAGGAACAGGAACGAACCCATCGGCCGGTTCGGATCCTGCAAACCGGCGCGGGCGCGGCGGATTGCGTTTGCGACGGCGGTGACCGCCTCGTCCTGGCCGACTACGCGGCGCTTTAGCGCGCCCTCCATGTTCAGAAGTTTTTCGCGCTCGCTCGAGAGCATCTTGTCGACCGGAATGCCCGTCCAGCGTGACACAACCCCGGCGATATGCTCCTCGGTCACCGCCTCTTCGAGCATGCGTCCGGCGTGCGTTTCCTCGACCTCTTTCAGCTTCCGCTCGATTT
>Ga0210386_10000330_pt1 | contig 43645 bp, 38 predicted proteins | sample IncBWH32OmetaG_FD_160091 | JGI IMG/M metagenome (GOLD analysis project Ga0210386, IMG submission 160091) | Forest soil microbial communities from Barre Woods Harvard Forest LTER site, Petersham, Massachusetts, United States - Inc-BW-H-32-O ...
GTCAAATCTTGTGCGCCGCTTCAGCTTCCCTCGCGGCATCTCACACGTGCGGAGCATTTATGGGAGCACCCTTAAGAATGCTACGGCGAATCAATCCCAGGACAGTAGTACCACCAGCAATACCGATACCACACTAAGTTTCCGCAACGATCTTCAAAACCCGCTCGACACAGTGCCGGAATTTGCGCCGCAGTCTCCGGTTTCGAATGAGAGCGTGCTTGCTTCTATTGCTTCCGACATTAAGCATTTGCATGCTCGCGCCATCGTGATTCGAACCAGCGATCCTCTCGATCTGCTTTTCCTCGCGCGCTACTTTCGCAAGCAATGCCCGGACAGTCGGCTTGTCCTCTTCAATGCCGAACGCCTGCTCACACGCTTACGCGGCGACTTCAACCTCGATGGCACTCTGATCATCACTCGTTTTCCACTCTTCCAGAATGCGTATCTGCAAACGCCTTACCGCGGCGAGTCGCGCCATTCGCTTACCTTTACCAACAGTCGGGAAGAAGGTATTTTTCTGGCGGCGCTCCTGCAAATCAAGTCGGAACATCTGTCGCTTCTCCAGTCGCCCTTTGCAGATCAGCACTTCGCCATGGCTCCCTGGATCGGCGTGGCCGCCGGAGGAGATTTCTGGCCCGTTGCCTACTTAGGCCAAGATCTCATTGCTCCCGCCAAACATGCGCCGGATAACGTTTTGCTTCTCACCGACACGCCGCCGGAACCGTTGCCGGTCTTGTGGACTCTTGTTTCTCTCGTCGTCCTCATTCTCTCTCTGGTTCATTTTCTGTTCTTTTTGATCGCCCTGCCTCTAAACGGCAGACTGCGTAAGCGCAGTGAAGAATGGGTAGGGAGACTGGCAGGCCATCGGGTCCTGTCGTATTATCTGTTTCCCATCTCGCCGAATGCCGAACAGTCCCGCCTCTTTACCGGCCAATGCTGGTGGCTGCTGAATATGAGCGCGCAGCTCATTCTTCTTCTGTCTTATTTGCTGTTGCCAGCGATTGCCTATCAGGCAAAGGTACAGAACACGCGCTCGGTTTTGGCCGCTATCGAGCAGTTTCCCTTTAAAACCACCCTACTTGCCGGATCTACGTTGATCGCGCTGATGCTCCAATTCTGCATGGCCGGCGCTCTGTTTCTGCTTTTATCCAAACGGCGTGCACATATCGGCAGTGGGTTTCTCGATCGATTCGAAGGCTTTACGTTGCCCTGCATCTCTCTTCTGTGGATCTTCTTGTCGCTTGGTCTTTTCGGCTGGCAGTTGGCTGACGCCCAAACTGGATTTGCCTTCGCTTACCGCAGCCTGCATCTTTCCTCGGGCGCCTGCCCTGTACTGCCGCTGCTGTTGGTATCCATTGGCTTTCTGGTTGCCGCCGTCGTAAATCTTAACGCGCTCAGTATGGCGATAACGCGCAACCCGGAACTGCCCCTCATTCAGTGGCCCTACATTGATTTCGAGTCATGGCGAAAGAAGCTCACCGATTACACAGAACTCTGGTACGGACTTCCAGGCGCAGATGGTGAGGTGCTGGCAGCCTCTGTGTTTTTAGCCTTCCTGCTGCTGCATCCTCAACGCATTTTTGCGACGTTCGATACGCCTGCCATGGCATGGCTATATACCTTCAACTTTGTCCTCTCGATCTGGACCGTTCTGTGGCTCTGGATACGATTTATTCGCATCTGGGGCGTCTTGCGCGGAGGACTGGACTCGCTTGAGGGATCGCCGCTTCGTTTCGCATTTACGCGACTTCCGGCGATCTTCTCCATCGATCCCATCTGGTCCTATGCAGGATTGCGCCGCGTCGTCGTGCTGCCCATGCGCTGGTTTGAATACCTGAAAGTTGCTCCGGAAATTCCCGGTACAAAGCAGCCTGCAATTACCGCTAACCTGCAGGACCTGCGCGTCATTCTGCAGGAGGTGCACAATTCGCAATGGGTCGATAACCAAACGTATGCGAGCTTCAGCAATCTGCAAAACCAATATGCGCTCAGGCTTTCTCAGGAAAAGGCCATTCAGGACAGTTGGGATCGTGGCGGTCCGGATTGCAACCGATCAGGCTCGTCTGCGGCAAAGGTTACGCAATCGGGTGAGGACTCCAGCGAAGAAGCGAGCGTGACATGCCCGCAGTCGCGAGCCGATCTGCCATCGCCCTGCGGCACGACCTTCGGTGCCGACAATTGTCTGGTCGAGCTCGGCAATGAATACATTGCGATGCGCATCGCAGCATACGTTCGCTATGTCACCTTGCACATGAAAAATCTGATGACGCTCATGTCCATGGGTTTTCTGCTGACGCTTCTGGCTGCGATCAGCTATCCGTTTGACCGCCCGCAGAGAATTGCATGGTCTTCAACCCTCCTCCTGGCGGCGCTGCTTTTTACCGTCGGGACCGTGCTGGCGCAAATGGATCGTGACGCAATTCTCAGCCGGATGAGCGATACAAAGCCCGGCCATGTGCGCTATATGGCGTTCCTGAAACACATGCTCGCCATTGGAGGGTTGCCGCTCATTACCGTTCTTGCCACGCTCTTTCCTGCGATCGGTTCATTCCTTTTCTCCTGGGCGGCTCCGGTTATGGAGAGCTTGCATTAGAGCCTCTTAGGCCTGTTATGAAGCATGGCGCTATGATTCTCTGGTGGACGCCTTGCTCGAACTCGATCATCTTTCCATCTCCTTCCAGGATCGCCCCGCGGTGGATCGTCTGACGCTCCGCGTCGTACCTGGAGAAGTGCTCGGCCTTGTCGGGGAATCGGGCTCCGGAAAATCGGTCACCGCACTCGCAATTCTTCGCCTTCTCGACCCGGCCGCGCGCGTGAGCGGCGCAATTCGCTTTGAGGGCCGCGATCTGCTCTCTCTGCCGATGAAAGAGATGCGCCAGCTGCGCGGTCGTGAGATTTCGATGATCTTTCAGGAGCCGATGACTGCGCTCAACCCCGTCATGCCGGTGGGCGAACAAATTGCCGAGGCGATCCGCACTCACCAGCCCGAACGAAATCGCCGCCAGATTCGCGAAGCCGTGGTCGAGGCGATGCAGGCCGTCGCGCTGCCTGAACCGGAGCGCCGCATGAACGACTATCCGCATCAATTCTCCGGCGGGCAGCGCCAGCGCGTACTGATCGCCATGGCGATCGTAAATCGCCCGCGTCTGCTCATTGCAGATGAGCCGACGACAGCACTCGATGTCACCGTGCAGGCGCAAATTCTTGAGCTGCTTGCCGACTTGCGAGAGCGTTATTCTCTCGCCATGCTTTTCATTTCACACGATCTCGCTGTCGTTTCGCAGGTGGCGGATCGAGTTGCCGTCATGCGGCATGGCCTCCTTTTGGAAGAAGGCCCGCAGGCAGCGATTTTTCAGGCTCCCCGGCACGCCTACACGCGTAGCCTGCTGGGTGCGATTCCAAACCTTGAGACCGATACTTCCCGCCCCCTGGTAACCCTCCCCGCCGAGTTTCCATCTGGCGCGGGCGAACTGCGCGAGTCTGCGCCGGGGCATTGGGTGCGCGGCTAGAACCTCTTGGAATCCAGGCGCGTTGGGAATAGATTGGGGATTGGCCCTATAACTATGCGCGCGCTTGTTCTATCCGATATTCATGCCAACCTGGAGGCACTTGACGCCGTCATGGCTGCCGCTCCCGCGCATGACGTGGTCTGGAACCTGGGCGATGTTGTGGGCTACGGAGCCAACCCGAATGAAGTGATCGATCGCGTACGCGCAGTAGGCAGCGTTTTCGTGCGCGGCAATCATGACCGGGTCTGTAGCGGCCTCAGCAGCATGGAAGACTTCAATCCCATCGCCAGTCGAGCCGCGAAGTGGACACAGTGCGTGCTCTCGGCCGAGCATATTGCATGGCTCAGGCATATGGCGACCGGGCCGATTATGCCGGACGGGCCGCAGGTCAGCTGCACGCATGGCTCGCCCCTCGATGAGGATGAATACATCCTCTCCATGCGCGATGCCTGGCAACCATTGCAAAGAGTCACCACAGCGATCAACTTCTTCGGCCATACGCACCTTCAGGGAGGTTTCGCCACCAACGGAGACGACTGGTTCAAACTGGTTCCCGATTACACCACGCACGATGAGCCGGAGGAGTATGAAGTCGAGCTGCGGGAAGGCGTTCGCTATCTGCTCAATCCCGGATCGGTCGGCCAACCTCGCGACGGCGACTGGCGCTCCGCATTTGCGATCTATGACGATGTGAAACGGATCGTGACGTTTTATCGTGTTCCTTACGATGTGCGGTTGGCGCAGATGCGGATTATTCGCGCCGGATTGCCGGATCGTTTGGCAACGCGTTTGCGGGATGGTCGTTGACCAGAGCTGTCATTCTGACCCGAACGCCGTGAAGAGGAAGAATCCATACGACAGCTTCAGTTAGCGTAAAAGTCGGTTATTCAGCGCCTAAAACTCCTGGCAGAAGCTGTGCGCATGGATGGCTCTCGCAATTCTGCATGGATTCTTCGCGCGGATTGCGCGCTCAGAATGACAGCCTATTGGACTTGCATTACCTGAGCAGCAAAACGTTCCATCTCCTCAAGCTGAGGACTACTTTGCAGTAGCACCAGGTCAACGCCGACTGCGGCGAACTCCACAAGACGTTCGGAGATTTGCTCGGGGGTGCCGACGAGACCGCTTCTCAACCCGCGGTTGGAAACTGAGTAGTCTTCCAGTGAAATCTTCTGTTCCAGGTTTGATCCGGTGATCCATTGCTGGTAGTTGGCATAGCCGCGTGCGGACTGCTGCACGTCGGTGATCCGTGCGACTTCCTTCTTTGCTTCCGCCTCGGAGTCGCGCACGATCGCATATCCGGCGATGCCGTAGGTCATCGGAGACAGCCCGGCAGCCTCACGACGCTTCCGCATGTCGGCGATCTTCTTGCCGACGATCTCTGGCGGATCGCCGTGCATGAGATAGGCATCGCATTTGGTGGCGATAAGGTTCTTTGCCGTCTCCGACTCGCCGCCTGCGTAGAGCGTTGGGCGCGGCCTGCTCACTGGCTTGGGTGAGAGCACGTTGTCCTCGACGCGATAGTACTTGCCCTGATAGGAGAACCCCTGCTGGTTCCAGCAGCCGTTCAATACTTCCAGCCACTCAGAGGTGCGCGCGTAGCGGTCGTCATGCTCGTCGAACTGGATGCCGTACTTCGTCGCTTCGTCGGCCCACCAGCTCGAAACTACGTTGAGCGTGAGACGGCCGTTCGAGATGTGGTCAATGTTCGCGGCCTGCTTGGCGAGGAGTGCCGGGTTGTGGAAGGTCGGCCTTACCGCGACCATCAGCTCCAGCTTCTTCGTCACAGCCGCGAGTGCTGCGGTTGTCGACCAGGCATCGAGCGAAGGCGCTTCCACTCCCTTGATGTCGTTCAGGTTTAGTTCGGCGATGAGCGTGAGGTCGTAACCGATCTCTTCGGCGCGCTGGGCCAGCTTGCTTACGTACTCCCAGCTGGTTTCCATCTGCTCGTCTTCTACGTTGCGCAGCCATCCGCCGAAGACGGGCAGCCAGAAGCCGTAGCGCATCAGCGAACTCCTACTGCTTCTGTTTCGTTTACCTTTGCGGCTTCTGCTTCGAGCCAGTCGACCAGCTTCGCGAAGGGATCGAAGCCGATGACGCGCGGTCCGTCGGCGACAAAGTTGGATAGGGCGTTGATGTCGTAGTAGAGGCGTTGACCATCGCGGTCGTCGGTGATGTACTCGATGCCGCCAAGCTCGATCCCGGTTTCGCGCATGATGCGCTCGACGTCGGCGATGACTTCCTGCGGCGGCTCGTAGCCCTCGACGCTGATGCCCGACTTGGGCGCATCAACAGGACACGCGGCGCGGTTCAGCTCGACTCCCGTTGGTGTGCGGCAGATGTCTGCGGGGCAGAGATCGAAGGTCTCGCCGGTGATGTGGACCTTGATGGCGTAGAGGAATTTTCCGTTCAGCACTTCGCAGCGGACGATGTGCGATTCGCGCGCGGGGATGAATTCCTGGACTAAGGCTGTTGAGTCCAGTCCAAAGGCCAGCTCGCCTGCGTCTGCCGCAGCTTGCAGTGCTTCGGGCGTGTCGAAGCGCTTGACGCCTGCTCCGGAGCCGCCGATGTTGGGCTTGACGACGATGGGCCAGCGCAGTCCTTCGGTCGCTGGCACGGCTTGCGCTGCACGATGGATGACGCGGGCTTTCGGGTAAGGCAGGCCTAATTCATCCAGTAAAGACAGCTGCGCAGCTTTCGACAGCTCCGTGCGGAAGGCTTTGAGTCCGTTGATGACGCGGACACCGCGCCGTTCAAGGTGATCGAGGAAGCCGAGGGTGTAAAAGATGGCGTCGCCGTGCTCGCGGTTCCAGGCCGAAGGGCTCATGCGGTTGACGACCAGCGAGAAGCGGCGCTCGGGATGCTCCTCAATTGCGTAGGCGTGCTCGATGGCGTTGAGCTTGACGTAGTCTGTGCCGCGACGGTCGAGTTCGGCGAAAAGAGGCTTGAACCAGTGTTGCTGTTCGTAATAAATCGCGATTGGCTTCGGCACGCTGACTCCTCCCAGAGCTGGGTTACTCCCCTCCCCCGGTTTTTGTGGCTCTTTCGTTTGTTTTCAATGATTTAGGAGGGGATCATCCCCTGATATCCCATTGATTTGAAAGACTTTAACCTACTTCTAGTGTTTTCAAGCACTTAGCGAGGGGTCTGATTTCGTCTTCGAAAAAAGACTTCTATTCAAGGATATCAAGTTTGACGAAATAGTATGCCAAAAGGATGGAAGTATAAGTCATTTGATTTTAATGGCTTAACAAAAGGTTTTGAAGATGGGCTTGACACGGATTTCCTTGTGGCTCGCGTTCGGGAAAGCGGGCCTTGCTGCGCAAGGCAAAAGGTGCACCTGCGGTGCGGGTCCTTCGACTCCGCTGCGCTTCGCTCAGGATGACATCGGTGAAGAAAGATTTCCGGCAGCATTGGTTCGTACTTCCCTGAAGGATACTGCAAACAAATACGCAGCTTCGCTTAGATCCCATACTGCGGAGAGTCGTTCACCAACCGGACGAGAACGCCAATACTTCATGGCTTCGTGATGTTGTTGTTCCGGGTTTTGGATTCGATGTAGGGTCCGCGTTTCGCTCATGGACTTGATTATTATACCCTGTGGAATGAATACGTTGCAGTTATGACGAGGTTATAGTCGGTGATAAGTGATCCAGATGTGGCAGCTGACGTGAGTAGGCTCCTCCAGCAAACTTTTCAAACACTCGGTGAGTCAGTCGTCGACGTAAATCGACGTTGTAGTAAAGAAGAAGCGGCCGCGTACAGGGAGAAGATCGGAGACATTTTCTACATTATCGTTTTCAAGCTCTTGGAACCCCTCTACGAACAACATCCCCATTTAAAGCCATCGGACTGGGACCAAACCCAGGTGCCCTAGAAATGGGAGGCGGGCCTTGCTGCGCAAGGCTATCAGCGCACCTGCGGTGCGGGTCCTTCGACTTCGCTTCGCTGCGCTCAGGATGACAATGGCGGGGGTAGAGCGCGAAGGTAGACTTCGGGCGTTGGTGATGATGCATATCGAGAAATGAAAAAGCCCCAGTACACACTGGGGCGTTTCATTTGCCCCGGACGGCTAGTCCGCCGCTCCTTCGGCTCGCCAAGCTCGCTCAGGACAGGCTCGGCATTGTCTTTGCTTCTAGGCTGTTGCCTTACTCGGCGGTGGCTTCTTCGCCCTTTACCGTGACCTTGATGTGGGCGGTGACTTCGCGATGCAGCTTGACCGGGATCAGGAATTCGCCGAGGGACTTCAGAGGCTCATCCAGATGCACCTTGCGGCGATCGATGTTGAAGCCCTTGGACTCGAGTCCGTGGGCGATATCTGCCGAGGTAACCGAGCCGAAGAGGTGATCGTGCTCGCCGACCTTCCGCTCGAAGACCAGAGCCACGTCGTTGAGCTGGGTGACCAGCTGCTCTGCTTCGCTCTTTTCCTTCGCCGAGCGGCGCACAGCCGACGCCTTCATCTGATCGATGACGGCCTTATTCGCTGCGTTCGCTTCCATGGCGAGTTTTTTGGGCAGCAGATAGTTGCGGCCGTAGCCGTCGGCTACTTTCACCACGTCGCCGCGGTGGCCCAGGTTGTTTACGTCTTCCTTCAGAATGACTTCCATTGCCAATCTCCAAATGAGGGCGCTTCGCGCCGTCTTTCAAACATAGATACAGCAGATCCTTCGACTACGCGCTGCGCGCCTCGCTCAGGATGACAGTGCTGCGGTTAGTAGCGGGCAGCGAACGGCAGAAGAGCGATGTTCCGCGCCTGCTTGATCGCGCGCGTCAGACGGCGCTGGTGCGTCGTGCACACGCCCGTCAGACGGCGGGGAACAATCTTGCCGCGCTCGGCCACAAAGCCCTGCAGCAGACGCACATCGCGATACGGAATCGCATCGATCTTCTCCGTACAGAACTTGCAAACTTTCTTGCGGCGGAAGAACTTGCGGCCGCCGGGACCACCCGGGCCGCCAGGGCCTCCACTGCGAGGACCGCCGGAACGCGGGCCGCCCGCGGGAGCTGCGCTTTCAGGCGCCTTCGGTGTCGTTGTTTCGTCAGACATATCCTTTTCCTTCTCCGCGAGCCATCGGCCAGCGGCGTAAATCTTTGTTCAAAAGCTTCTGTTATGCGCTTGCCGGGGTCGCTGCCGCGGGAGCTTCATGGGTTTCGACCGGAGCAGCCGCAGGCTGAGCGCTGAGCTTCTTGCGCGTAGCACGGATGGCCTTGATCTTGTCGATGCGCTTCTGCTCTTCATCCATGCGCACGGTGATGAACTTGATCACCGGCTCGGAGACGCGCAGACGGCGCTCAAGCTCGGCCACCAGCTTGCCGTCGGCGTCGACGGTCAGCAGAACGTAGTTGCCTTCGCTGAACTTGCGCACGAGGTAGGCCAGCTTGCGGCGTCCCAGCTTCTCGGTGGAGCGGACCGTGCCGCCGCCGTTGGTCACCGTGGCTTCAAAACCGGCGATCAGCTTGTCCACATCTTCGTCCTGCGTATCCGGACGAACGATAAACATTACTTCGTAAAAACGTTGCATTCGTTTCTCTCTTCTCTCGCATCATGGCTGCCGTTTGCAACCGTGACCGTTACGGATTTACCTCAGGGGCTAAAGCCCCCTTCGTTCCCTTGGGGTCTGTTGCGAGGGCTAAGCCCTCGCCGACCAGCCCTCATTCATCAGCCGCCGGGCCGTTTTGCTCGCGGCGGTTAAACTCGTTCATCGCAGCCTTGATGTCCTGCGACACAATCATCTCGACTGCCCTGGCCGCCTTGTCCAAAACAGGATCAAGCTCGGCCAGATCTGCCTTGCGCATCGGCGTCAGCAGATAATCTTTTCCGCGCCGTCCGCTCAACTCGCCCGGCTGCGGCCCTACCCCGATCCGGATGCGCGACCATTCTTCCGTCCGCAGCGCACCGTTGATCGATTTCGCTCCGTTATGCCCACCGGAGCTGCCGCCTGTTCTCACCCGAAGCGAACCCAGCGGCAGGGCCAGCTCGTCATACAACACAATCAGTCGCCCGCTCTCCGGATCGACTTCAAATTCCCTCACAAGAGCCTCGACGGAAATGCCGCTGAGGTTCATGTACGTTTCGGGCTTGGCCAGAACCACTTCGCGCCCTGCCATGCGGATTGTTGCCGTTACCGCCCGGCAGCGGCGATTCACCACCTGCACGCCGAAGTCATCGGCCATGCGATCAATCGCCAGAAAACCCGCATTGTGCGGTGTGAACTGATATTCGATTCCGGGATTTCCGAGACCGATGATCAGGAACACGCCGCGATTCTTTTCTTCATCCAAGAGCTAGTTTGGAACCCGGGGCTAAAGCCCCTTTTATCTTTCCGGCCTTGAAGCACCGGGCCTAAAGCCCGGTGCATCTACCCTTTTGTTGCCTCAGGGGCTAAAGCCCCGTTCTTCGCTCCTGGCTTTGTGTGAGGGCTAAAGCCCTCACCTACCAGACTCCGCCGACTACTTCTTTGCCGGAGCGGCAGCTTCCGCCGTCTCCTGTTTACCCTTCTTCACTACTTCCGGCTCAGCTGGAGCAGCCGCCGCAACCGCCGTCGCATCCGGTGTTGCAACTACTTCTTCCTTGATCGAAACAACGTGCGCGACGGTGCTGTTTTCATCCGTCAGGAAAGTCAGCTTGCCTGTGTGCGGAAGGTCGGAGACTCGCAGCACATCGCCAAACGCCAGGTTTGAGACGTCCACATCGATGTGGCTGGGGATATCGCCCGGCAGGCACTCGATTTCGACTTCGCGCAGCACCTGATCCAGAATGCCGCCTTGCGTCTTCACACCGACAGCGATACCGACCAGCTGAATCGGCACTTCCACGCGAATGGGCTTGTCGAGCGCGATGCGCTTCAGATCGATGTGCAGCAGAGATCCCTTGATCGGCTCATACTGCCAGTCGACGATCATGGCCTTGGCCTTGGCTTCGCCAATCTCGAGATCGAAGATCGAGTTGTGACCTGAGTCCGAGTGCAGGATGCGGAGAATCTGCTTGGGATCGACTTCGACGGCAACCGAGGGCTCCTGCGCTCCATAGACGACGGCCGGAATTCTGCCCTTGACGCGCACGCGGCGAGCCGCATTCTTGTTGAATTTGCCCTCGCGGGGCGTTGCTGCTACCACTTCCTGTGTAATCATTCTGTCCTTTTCCTTCGGGCACGGAAATTTCCGCTCCCTTTTCCAGCGGAAGAATTTTCGCCTTCTCGCCGGATGATCTGTGGAACCTCAGGGGCTGAAACCCCGGTAATTCCTGCTTCGTTGTGTGAGGGCTAAAGATCACCCCATTCCACGAACATCGCGCGTCATGGGGAACCCCGATGGCCCTCACCTACCTGGCATCAGCTGAACAGCGTGCTGACACTCGTCTCCATATGAATGCTTTCGATCGCCGCACCTAACAATCCAGCAATCGACCGCACTTTAATCTTGGACAGCTTCTGCGCATCTTCGCTCAGCGGGATGGAGTCCGTTACGATCAGCTCCTCCAACCTTGATTTCGCGATGCGCTCTACTGCCGGACCCGAAAGCACCGCATGCGACGCTCCCGCATACACTTTTGTCGCGCCCTTTTCGAGCAGCGCATCCACTGTCTTTACCAGCGTGCCGGCGGTGTCGATAATGTCGTCGATGATCAGGCAGGTACTTCCCTTCACATCGCCGATCACGTGCATCACTTCCGTCACGTTGATGTCCGTCCGGCGTTTGTCCACAATCGCCAGCGGCACACCCATCTTGGTTGCGAAGAAGCGCGCGCGTTCCACGCCTCCCGCATCCGGTGAAACCACGGTCAGATTCGGCAGGTTCAACTCCTTGAAGTAGCTCACCATCACCGGACTGGCGAACAGGTGATCTACCGGGATGTTAAAAAACCCCTGAATCTGCGCCGCGTGCAAATCCATAAACAATGCGCGATTCGCGCCGGCGGTCGTCAGCAAATCCGCGACCAGCTTGGACGAAATCGCCACCCGCGGACGATCTTTCCGGTCCTGCCGCGCATAACCGTAATACGGAACAACGACGGTGATTCTGCCAGCCGATGCGCGCTTCAGCGCGTCGATCATGATCAGCAGCTCCACCAGGTGCTGATCGACCGGATTACATGTGGGCTGGACGATAAACACATCCACACCACGCACATTTTCCAGCAGCTGGAAGTAAATCTCGCCATCGGCAAAACGCTGCGTCTTGGTTTCCCCCAGCGGCACGCCAATGTGCTTGCAAATCTCTTCGGCCAGCTTGCGGTTTGCTGTGCCGGAGAAAATCTTGAAGCGCTTGTCTTCGGCTAGCTTCTGCTGCCGTTTGCGCTCGGGCGCGGGCTTTCCGCGCCCATCCGTTGCTGCCTCAGTTGCTGCCTCAGGCGTCAATACTTCGATCGCTGTATCCATCTTCACAAGAAACCCCCAAGCTGGTTTGCGTTGGTTGTCGCTTATGCCGGCCAAACTTTCAGGGCCGGCGGCTTCAATTGTCATCACCGCTGTCATCACCGCGCCGTCACAGACGTTAACCATAGATGGCGCGGCGTAAAACTGGCTGGGCGACTAGGATTCGAACCTAGACAAAGTGCTCCAAAGGCACTTGACCTACCGTTAGTCGATCGCCCAAAACCCTGTCATTCCACCGAAGCGTGCACAGTACCCGCAGCGGATGAACATGCAGCTCACTTATTTCTGAAAACTACCCCAGTCAACTTCAATCATCGTCCCCCAGTACGCTTCGCGCGACAAGGTTTTTGTCCATAGCGAAGCAATTCCGTTAGCCGATAACCGCTTTTCCGCAGCCTCTGCCGCGTCTTCGCAACTGTACAGGCCGAAGACAGCCGAGCCCGATCCGGAAAGCGCAGCATAAATGGCCGCATGCTCCGGATTGTCCGAATACACTAATAGACGCTTGATGTCACCGAGTGAGGGATGCTGGCGGAAGACGACCTCTTCAAAGTCGTTTTCGATCCCGGTTCGGACAAGCGCGAGAAGTGGATTCCCGGGCCGGTCTTCTCCAAAGGAGAAGACACCGGAGGAGTGCGGCTCACAAAGACTTGCTGAGAGAGCCTGACTCAACTCTTTCAGTCTATCGGATGGGGCAGATGCGGTCAATCTTTCCTGCTCGAGCGCATCCCAGTCGCGAAAAGCCTGCGGTGTCGAGACGCCGAGGTCCGGGAGGGCCACAACGCAGTGTGTCTCCGGCAGATCCGGCAGAGGATACACCTCTTCACCGCGCCCCAGCCCCAGAACCGTTCCGCCGAGCAGAAAGAGCGGCACATCTGACCCGACTTCGGCAGCAATCTTCAGCCGCTCTGCTCCTGGAAGTCGTTGACCCAGCTCGATTTCCATGCCAATCAGTGCTGCGGCCGCGTTCGCCGAGCCCGCACCGAGGCCGCCCTGCACTGGCAGCCACTTCTCGATATGGATATGGACTTCGACCAAAGCTCCACTCAGGGCAAGTACACGGTCGAGCATCTTTGAGACCGTGTTTCGTTCATCGGTGGGAACGCGGTCGTCATTGGTTGTGAGGGTGACGCTGCTTTTACCGGCTGTCAGCTTGTGCGCTTCAATGGTCAACAGATCATAGGCAGCAAGCGTCTGATACATGGTGGTCAGAGCATGAAAGCCATCGGGACGCGAAGGCCCGATCGCCAAACCGAGATTTATTTTGGAAAATGAACGTACACGTGTCGACATGCAGAATGGATTTTAGTCTTTTGAAAAAAGCGGGGTAAACTACCGCCTACTATGACTTGTCGCACCCTCTCCTTTTCTGCCGCTCTCTGTCTTTCTGCCTGCTTCACGTTACCGGCGCAGCAAGCCGTAAACTCCTCGCTTGCGACAAGCGATGAAACTCCTGTCCGCACAAAGCACGCGATGGTCGTCAGCGTCCATCATCTGGCGACGGACGCTGGAGTCGAAGCGCTCAAAGAGGGAGGCAATGCTGTCGATGCCGCCGTGGCAACGGGCTTTGCGCTGGCCGTGGTTCATCCGGTGGCTGGCAATATCGGCGGCGGCGGGTTCATGCTGATCCATCTGAACAGTGGTCCGCAAAGGGGCAAATCGACCTTCATCGACTATCGGGAGAAAGCTCCTCTCGCTGCTTCCGCCGACATGTATCTCGATGACAAAGGCAATATCATCCCCAACGCCAGCATCGTCGGCTACAAAGCCGTCGGCGTTCCCGGCTCGGTCGCGGGCATGGCATACGCGGAAAAGAAATATGGCAAGTTGACGCTGGCCAAAGTCATGGGACCGGCCATCCGACTCGCCTCGGAGGGTTTTGTCCTGACCGAAGAAGAAGCAGGGGAGCTGCACGACTCCGATCTGACGAGGTTTCCTGAATCGAAGCGCATTTTCCAGCGCGATGGAAACTACTACCAGCCTGGAGATCTTTTCAAGCAGCCGGAGCTCGCGCAAACCCTGCGCCGCATCGCCCAGGATCCCGACGACTTCTATCATGGCCAGATTGCCAGGCAACTCGCCGCAGATGTGCAGAAGGGCGGTGGCCTCATCACGGAAAAAGACCTCGCCTCCTATGTTGTGAAAGAACGCGAGCCGCTCACCGGAACCTACAAGGACTACACCATCGTCTCCGCCCCGCCCCCGTCTTCCGGCGGAATCGTGCTGATCGAAGCTCTCAACATTCTTGAAGGCTACAATCTCAGCCGTCTTGGAGATCGCACCCCGGCTGAGATGCACCTTATTACCGAGGCCTATCGCCGCGCGTATATGGACCGCTCCGACTACCTCGGCGATCCGGACTACGTGAAAATCCCCATCGAGCAGCTTACGGACAAGAAGTATGCGGCGGCATGGCGTGCCAGTATTCAGGAAGACCAGGCAACAGCTTCTGCCAGTCTGAAGCGCCCGGCAGACTTCCTGCCTTCTCCGCCGACGATGGCCGAAGTGCGCCACGAATCAGCGCAGACCACACACTACTCAGTCATGGATGCGGAGGGCAACGCTGTTTCCGTAACAACTACGCTGAATAACGGCTTTGGCTCGGATGTAACCGCCGAGAAACTCGGATTCCTGCTCAACGATGAGATGGACGACTTTGCCTCGAAGCAGGGTGTACCGAATATGTATGGGCTGATTCAGGGGCCGGCGAACTCGATCGCTCCGGGCAAGCGGCCGCTATCAGCCATGACGCCGACGATCGTGCTCAAAGACGGCAAGGTTGCGATGGTGCTCGGCTCACCCGGCGGCGGCCGCATCATCACTACAGTTGCCAACATCTTCCTGAGCGCTGTCGACGAGGGCCTGAACATTCAGGAGGCGGTAGACGCGCCCCGCTTCCATCACCAGTATTTACCTGATGTGCTCTTGCTTGAACCCGGCTTCGCCGGTTCGACTGTCGAAGGACTACGCGCTCTTGGCTACCACGTCAACATAAGCAAAGGTCATTGGAGTGACGGAGAGTGCATCGCCGTGGATCCGAAAACCGGCGATCTTGAAGGGGGACAAGACCATCGGCACACCTTCGGTAAGGCAGCGGGCTACTGAGGCCGGCAAGCGTATCGAATTCGGGGAATACGTGCGAGCCTGCCGTGTTGAGACAGGCCCGCACACAGACACGCAGGCGCGAGCGAGAAAGACAGTCGGGTTAGATCTGTCCTCGCCGTGCTGCATCGGCTTCGCGAGCCATCCGCATCAGCGTGTTAAAAAACTTTTTCGGCTGCCCCATGAACAGGTTCATGCCGACAAGGCCGTTAGCCGCGGCGACCGCGCCTCCAAACTTGTCAGTGATTGGGCGAATCACGGCGCAATGCGGCAGTTTAGGGTGAATGAACTCGCATGGCACAGGGAAGATGAGATTGGTCTGCAGCAGCGGGTTCGGAGGATCGTTGAAATTGGGAAAGGTCAGTCCGTTATCCGTGACCGGCGGTCCGGAGACGGCGTTGCCGGCAAAATCCACCCATTCCAGAAAGTGGGCCACTTCGTCCGCGCCGATGCCGAGGGTGATTTCCAATACTTCTGCGTGTGTCACTTTCTGCCCAAGACTGGCATAAAGGCTTGAACCGGCCTGCTCGACCGTGCCGAAGTGGAAGGCCGCCGTGTTTGCAATGGCCTGGATGTGCATCTGGTTGTCGAAATCGGCATCCGTGATCGGAATCGATGTGCGGTTGGTAATCGTCAAGGCCTGGGGATACGTGGCCCCGAAGTCCGGATTCGTTGTGCTGCGATACCGGATATACCAACTCGTATCGACGGTCAGGTGCATCAGGTTGGTGAGCCGCCCAATGTTCTGCGCGCCCGTCGCCTGGCTTCCCTGGAGCGTTCGAAACTCATCCAGGTTAACTGGCTCTTCTCCCTTTGATTCGAGATAGGCGTTGAGAAAAGTCGCGTGGCTGATCTCATCATTCGTATTGCTGGTGATGTACTGCAAGCCATCACTATCGAGAACCTGGAACGCAGCCTGATAGGGGTTGGTGGAACTGTCGCTGGTAATGCCTCCCAGCTCCGCATATTGCTGCCATAGATCGCTTTCAATGATTTCGGCGGCAGCGACAAACCGGAGAATCGCTACATCGCCTCTATCCAGACTGCCCCTTGCGTCATCGTTTTCCTGCGCAAGCATCGTCTTCCCGCTGCTTAGTAAACCGGCGCCTGCTACTGCTGCGCCGCCTGCCAGTACACCATTCCGCAAAAACGAGCGGCGGTTTACCGAACGCTTCACCATATCTTCAGAGTTTTTCATCCTGCACCTCAAAACTGGGGGATTTGGCCCTGGTGAGGGGACAGTACGCCCTGCTTCGAATGAGTGTTGTCATAGCAATGTCATGAGATTGTCTTCGCAGAAGAATTCATATTGCTGTCATCAAAGGGTCTGGAAGCGGCCGGATGAGGTAACCGCCTGGCCTCGGAAGATGCGGGGTTTTTGCCAGTCTCCAGTGGCCTCTAGCGCAACCGGGTGAGATGAGAAGATACAATTCAGGAGCTATATCCAGGTTGATTCATGCTTAAGGCCATCTCGACACACGTATTCCTGCGCAGCCGTCTGCATCCCGGTTTTCTCGATGTCTTCGCGAAGGCAGGAGCGCAGGGCGTAGAACTTTTTGCCGCTCGCCAACACTTTGACTACACCAGCCGCCCCCATGTTCGCGAGATTGCGGAGTGGTTCCTGGCAAACCCCGTGGAAGCGTTCTCCATGCACGCACCCATGTTTCCCGATCTTGAGATGGGCCGTAGCGGAGCGCCTGCCGTGAATGTCATTCATCCGGAAAAATCGCGGCGCATCGATGCCATGGACGAGATCAAGCGCGCTCTCGAAGTTGCTGAGCAGATTCCACTCCGCTATCTCATCCTGCATCTGGGAGAGCGCGAGGATAGCTGGAGTCCGCGCTCGCTTGAGAACTCGCTGACGGCGCTTGAACACCTGCGGGCGTTCGCGAATCCTCTGGGCGTGAAGCTGCTGGTCGAAAATATTCAGAATGAAGTGACCCGGCCTCACAACATTCTGGAAATCCTGAACGTCGGGCATTTCAAGGACATCGGCGTGTGCTTCGATGCGGGTCATGCTCACCTTGGCGACGGCGTAGCCGCGGTGCTCGCGGAACTGCGTCCACAAATCCGCTCCACGCATTTACACGACAACAAGGGCGACCGCGATACGCATCTCTGGCCGGGTGATGGCACCATCGCATGGGAAGAGACGATCACGGAACTGAAATCAGCTCCGCAGACGCCGGCCGGCGTGCTGGAGATTCACTACGCGCTTGAAGAGACGCCGGAGAGCGTAGCTGCGAAGGCGCGGGCCGCCTTCGAGAAGTTCGGCCTGTAGCGCCTGGATTTTGTGCGATAGCTGAGGCCCTTGCCTGTCTCGCGTCTCGGAATTCATCTTGCCCTTTAACTACGATGATTCCGCCCTGCAACTACAATGATGGAAGGGTACGCAGCTTCCACCGCAGCCCGCCAATTTGAGATTCGTATGTCAGAAGAAACCATAATCACTGCAACTGAAGCTCCCATCACCACCATCGCCCGCGTCGGCGAGCATGAAGGAAAGTCCGTCACCCTCAGGGGCTGGCTTTACAACCTGCGCGAGAGCGGCAAGCTACTCTTTCCCATCTTCCGCGACGGTTCCGGAACCATTCAGGGCATCGTACCGAAAGCTGCCGTGCCGCCCGAGGTCTTCGAGACCATCAAGGGCCTGACGCAGGAATCGAGCGTCATCGTCACCGGCAAAGTCCGCGCCGACAAACGTGCTCCCGGCGGTTACGAACTCGATGTTGAAAACATCGAAGTCATTCAGCGCGTGCCGGAAGACGATCCGTTCCCTATCTCGCTGAAAGAACATGGCACCGACTTCCTGATGGAGCATCGTCATCTCTGGATCCGCACACCGCGCCAGTCGGCGATTCTGCGCATCCGCGCGGAGATCATCAAGGCGGCGCGTGATTTTCTGGATGACAACGGCTTCATCCTCACCGACCCGCCGATCCTGACTCCCGCTGCGTGCGAAGGCACCAGCACGCTCTTTCCAGTGGAGTACTTCGGCGACGAGGCGTACCTCACGCAGAGCGGCCAGCTCTACATTGAGAGCACAGCACTGGCATTGGGCAAGGTTTACAGCTTCGGCCCGACCTTCCGTGCGGAAAAGTCGAAGACGCGCCGTCATCTCACCGAATTCTGGATGGTCGAGCCCGAGTGGGCCTACGCCGGACTTGACGACCTGATGGGCCTAGCCGAGCAGTTCATCAGCTTCATTGTCGACCGTGTGCTCACCAAGCGCGCCGCTGACCTAAAAGTCCTGAATCGCGACATTGCCAAGCTCGAAACGATCAAGGCTCCTTTTCCGCGCATCCGCTATGACGAAGCGGTGCAGATGCTGAACGATGCTCACGCTAAGGGGCTGCTGGAACAGCCTTTCGAATATGGCAATGACTTCGGCTCGCCCGACGAGACCTATATTTCTTCGCAATTCGATCGGCCGGTCATGGTCCATCGCTATCCTGCTGCGGTAAAGGCCTTCTACATGGAGCCTGATCCGGACAATCCAAAATACGCACTTTGCGTCGATGTGCTTGCGCCGGAAGGCTATGGCGAAGTGATCGGCGGCTCGCAGCGCATCGCCTCCTACGACCTGCTCAAGAAACGCATCGAAGAACATAACTTGCCACTCGATGCCTTCAAGTGGTATCTCGATCTACGGCAGTATGGCTCCGTCCCGCACTCAGGCTTCGGCATGGGGATAGAGCGTGCGGTTGCCTGGATCTGCGGCCTTGAGCATGTGCGCGAGACGATTCCCTTCGCACGCACGCTGAACCGCATCTATCCATAATGCGACCTTGAGAGCAGAAGGTTCCACTTCATTTCTTCTGCACTTTGAGTAGGCGCTGGTTCTAACCCGCGCTGCGGCAAACGAAACACTGAGGTATCGAGAACGTCGGTATGTCAAAAATCAGCGAGACACTCGCGAACGAAAAAGCTGCTGTGACCGGCTCCATGGTGGGGCCTATCAAAAGTGGCGTGCAGTCCCTTCCGCCGCGCAAGATTCGCATCATCGGCGTGCCGCTCGATCTTGGCGCCTCACGCCGTGGCGTCGATATGGGACCGTCGGCAGTAAGGGTCGCCGGACTGGAAGCCCGTCTTGAAGCTCTTGGCCACAACGTGACTGACGGCGGCAATATCGGCGTCGCTATCGCCGAAACAAAGCATCTTGGCGAAGAAAACGCCCGCTATCTCAAAGAGATCACAGAAACGTGCACGAAGGCTGCCGATCATGTCATCGAGGCGCTCGAACAGGGCATGACGCCGGTTATCCTTGGCGGCGATCACTCCGTCGCAGCGGGCAGCGTCTCGGGTGTCGCCGAATATTACCGCCGCCAGAATCAGAAGATCGGTCTCATCTGGATCGACGCGCATTCGGACCTGAATACGCCGGAAAGCTCGCCCAGCGGAAATGTTCATGGCATGCCGCTGGCTGCATTGCTCGGTCTTGGACCAGATTCACTCAAAGATATCTGCGGCTTCTCACCTAAAGTTCTTCCCGAGAACACAGTCCTGATCGGCGTGCGAGATATTGACGCAACCGAAAAGGAAAACATCAAGCGGGTCGGCCTGGCCGAGGTCTACACCATGCGCGACATCGACGAGCGCGGCATGCGCACCGTGATGGAAGAGGCTCTGCGCGCCGCAGGACGCGGTACGGCAGGCTATCATGTCTCGCTCGACATGGACTGGATCGACCCGGAAGACGCTCCCGGCGTCGGCACGCCTGTACGCGGCGGGTCTACGTATCGAGAAGCTCACCTGGCGATGGAGATCATCGCTGACCACGGCCGCATGCTCAGCTTGGAAGTTGTGGAGGTCAACCCCGTGATCGACGAGCACAATCGCACGGCAGATCTCGCGGTGGAGCTGATTTCCTCGGCGTTTGGGAAGAAGATTCTGTAAGCCCGGTAGCCTCGTCAGTCACTAGAACCTATCTCATAAATCGCCAAGCCGGGTTTTGCTCCGACCGCGAACCTATACGTCGAGAAGCTTTTCGTCATACCAGACGTCTAGATAGTCTCCAGCCAGCAGAAAACGGTAGCCCGGGGGAAGCCCAAACAAGTGGCTGGCGTCGGGTAGGTTTTCGTAGAGATGTCTGGCATGCTGCGGCTTGAAGAAGTCCGCTGACCCCGAAAAGGATTCGCCGCACCAGATGTACCATCCACTCGTTCCGGGCGTCACAGGATGGCGAAGTCCATTGATCGGCCTCAGTCCGATTGTAGATGGTGCAAATCCGATCTTGTCATGTGGTGGGGTTCTTACGAATACAACACCGAATCGACCGCAGAGCGTTCGTTGAGTTTCCTCTATGTCGGAGTGATCCATCGGATTTACCTAGCTGAAGCTTACCAAGACGGGGTTCTGGCTGGATTGTCGGCAATACGGAAGTAATTTTGTCAGGGCTATCAGGGAACATTTATCAGATGGGTTCTAGTCTCCACAGCCTTTCTCCTTACAATGAACTTTTATGCCAAAACTTCGCATAGGTGTTCTTTTTGGCGGCCGCAGCGGCGAGCATGAGGTCTCACTGCTTTCGGCGGCTTCGGTTCTCAAGGCAATTGACCCCAAAAAATACGAAGTTATCCCCATCGGTATTACCAAGGAGGGCCGCTGGGTCACGTCCAGCGATGCCGAGCGCCTGCTCAGCGGCGAATCGATGACGCCTCGCCTGCTCCGCGCGGGCGATCCGCAGACGACGGCACCGGCCGCGGTCCTGGCGAAGGGTGAGTCGATCATCGTTCCGCCTGTACCTGCCAGGAACAAAACCGGCTCACTCGTGCCCTTCGAGACGCAGGGCAGCCCCGCGCATCATGCGCTGAGTGTCGACGTTATCTTTCCGGTGCTGCATGGAACGTTCGGGGAAGATGGGACGATTCAGGGGTTGTTCGAGCTGGCGGGCATCGCTTACGTCGGTTCCGGCGTCCTCGGGTCGGCGACCGGCATGGACAAAGACGTGATGAAACGCCTCTTCGCCTCGGCAAAGCTGCCGATCCCGAAGCACATCACTTTCCTGCGCGGCGACTGGGAGGCGAGCCCGAAGAAAATCATCAGCCGCATCGAAGCTGCGCTGAAGTACCCGCTCTTCGTGAAGCCTGCGAACCTCGGCTCGTCGGTGGGCATCAGTAAAGCACACGATCGTAAAGAGCTGGGTCCGGCAATCGAGCTTGCAGCCGGCTATGACCGGAAAATTGTCGTCGAACAGGGCGTCGGGGGTAAACGCGGCAAGGCACGCGAGCTGGAAGTCGCCGTCCTCGGGAATGATAAGCCGGAAGCTTCTGTCGTTGGCGAAGTCGTTCCCATCAAGGAGTTTTACGACTACGAGGCCAAGTATCTGAGCGAGGGCTCCGACCTCATCATCCCCGCGAAGCTGACGCGCCAGCAGACGAAGCAGGTGCAGCAGATGGCCATCGCCGCCTTTCAGGCATGCGACTGTTCCGGCCTCGCCCGCGTCGATTTTCTGCTGGAACCAGAGACAAAAGGGGGCAAAGCAGGCCGTATCTATCTGAACGAGATCAACACGCTGCCCGGGTTTACCGCCATCAGCATGTATCCAAAACTCTGGGCTGCGTCCGGCGTCCCATATTCGGAGCTGATTGACCGTCTCATTCAACTAGCGATCGAACGCCGCAGCGAGAAGGATCGCACCAATTATTCACGTTGAGCTATTGCGACAGGCGATGGGTAAGCGAGACACGCGAAAATTACGCGTATATGAATCCGCAAATTTTGAAGGAACCTGCAACCACCTGACGGTGTCAGAAATGATAAAGTCTGTGTCTTAACCAAAAAGGAGTAGCATCTGCTCATGACTTTGCTCGATGCGCCCACATATAACGCCCGCCGGGCACGCGTCATTCGCAACTCCATCATTGCCGGCCTGGTTGCGGTCGTCGTCATAGCCGCTGCGACGTGGTGGTTCTGGAACTGGCCTGCCCAACGCCGCGTCAACAATTTTTTCGCGGCAGTCCAGGCGGCCGACTTCGATAAGGCGTTTGGGATCTGGAATAACGACCCCAATTGGCAGCAGCATCCGGATCAGTACAAGCTCTACAACTTCGACCAGTTTAAGAAAGACTGGGGCCCATCCAGCGACTTTGGTGTGATCAGGAGCCACGAGATTACGATCACCAAGACCGTAGGCAATGGAGTGGTCATGGGAGTCGCTATCAACGGCGGCAAGACGCCGACCTTTTTGCGTGTCGATCACAAGACGAAGCAAATCGGCTTCTCTCCGATCGAGCTCTACACCGGACCCTAGCCCGTTGTTTTGCACAAGTTGCAACGAATTTTCCGGCTAAACATCTTTCTCTTGAGGAGGATGTCTCATGGAACCACGCCTGGATTATCAGAAAGCATTTCCGGAGGGCTATCAGGGCATGCTGCACCTGGAGGCCATCATCCGTCGCAGCGGCATTGAGCCGTCACTCTATGAACTGGTCAAGATTCGCGCCTCGCAGCTGAACGGCTGCGCCTACTGCATCGATATGCATACAAAAGATGCGCGCGCCAAAGGCGAGACGGAACAGCGGATTTACGCGCTTTCCGCGTGGCACGAAGCACCGTTCTACACCGAGCGCGAACGTGCTGCCCTCGCCTGGACCGAGGCCATTACCAACATCCAGCAGGGCCACGCTTCGGAGGATGCTTATACGGAGGCACGCATCCAGTTCGGCGAAGAAGATCTGGTAAAGCTGACCTATGCCATTACGCAGATCAATAGCTGGAACCGCATTGCGATCGCCTTTCGTCCCGAGGTGGGTGGCTATCAGCCGCAGACGGTCGCAGTCGCATCGGCCGCCAAGGGTTAAGTACCCAGCTGCCTATCCGCAGGGCCGACTCCGCCGATTTCAGTGTCCCAACTGGTTCAAAGCGTCGCGAATCGGGGCCGATGAAATCTGCAGTACCCCGCTGAACGGGGTATACATCTCCATGATGATGAAGATCGCAGCAGAAACCGCCAATGCGGAGATCAACAGCGATACGATTACGGTGGGATTCGTAGGTGCGAAAAGGCCAAGGCCGATGAAGATGGCCACCAGCCATGAGACCAAAACCACCAGCAGGGGAATGGACATCGATGACTGTTCCGCCTCGATGAACATGCGCCAGCGTGTCAGCCGCAAATTAGCGGCAACCGAGATGATCTCGGCCTTAATGGCGCTCTGCGAGTCATTCTTCGGCGTCAGGGACCGCAGTTGGGTATAAAAGCTCTCACCGCTCTCCCTCGGCCTGAGATCGACCTGCCGGGATGCCTCCCGAGGCCAGATGAGATCGAGCCCATTGGCCACAAGATCGCGAAACTCCGCACGGCACTCCCTGGTTTCCGGGCCATAGCCTGCCAACAATTGATCGAGGGTCACAATCCTGGAAGACATCTCGGCGACCTCGCTCTTTCTCGTATCGTATGAGGACTTAGCGGAAGAGACGAGCATTCCGAGGACCAGCGCAGCCATCGTCGCAATGAGTCCCATCGCCAGCTTTACGACGTCCTTTGCGTCCGATCCCAGATGATCCTCAGGGAGAGCCCGGTGAAGAGCCATGCCAACAAGCGATCCCGCAAAGACGCATGCGAAAACCACCGAGCTGACAACGATTGAATTCATGATCCTTCAGTACCAATGACTTTTACAGCCCTGGTGATCTCTTAGCTATGTCCTTTTGCAACTACGGTCCCGCACGCCGGATGTCCGCCAGTATATCCGTGACTTTAGTCGACTGTACGCAGCCGGCATCTAAAGCGTATAGTCAAAAATTGGGTTCGGGTAGCATCCCTCAAGGGAGCTGCACTGGAGAAAAAATGAGTGTGACAAATTTCTGTAGCGCAGACGCGCAAAATGCCTCGGCTCCTCGGGCCAAGGTAACCTTCCAGACACTTCAGGAAAAAAAGCACAACGGTAAGCCGATTACTGCGCTTACCGCGTATGACTATGCCACGGCGCGACTGGTGGACGAGGCCGGAATCGACCTGATCCTCGTCGGCGACTCCCTGGCGCAGGTCGTGCTTGGCTATGACACGACGCTGCCGGTCACGGTTGACGAGATGCTGCACCACACGCGCGCCGTAAGACGTGCGGTGAAACGCGCGATTGTCGCAGCGGATATGCCGTATGGCTCCTATCATGTGAGCGTGCAGGAAGGCGTGATGAACGCCGCGCGCTTTATGAAGGAGGCTGGCGCAGAGGCGGTCAAGATCGAAGGCGGAGCCAACCGCGTGGAGCTGGTCGAACGGCTTACTGACGCGGAGATTCCTGTCATCGGGCACCTCGGACTCACGCCTCAGTCGGTGCACCGCATGGGCGGCTACAAGGTGCAGGGGAAGTCGATTACTGCAGCCGATGCCCTGCTGAAGGATGCTTTGGCGCTCGAAGCTGCAGGTGCCGTCGCCATTGTGCTTGAAGGCATGCCGCGCGAAGTGGCGCAGCACATCACCGCAAAGCTGAATGTGCCGACGATCGGCATCGGGGCCGGTTCCGACTGCGATGGGCAGATCCTTGTCTTTCACGATCTTGTGAATTTGACCTTCTCGAAGCCGGCAAAATTTGTTCGCCAGTACGGCGACGCCGCCGGTCTGTTCCGTTCGGCGATCGATGGCTATCTGCGCGACGTTGAGCAACGCGAGTTCCCCAGCGAGAACGAAAGCTACCACTTGCCCAAAGAGACGCGCGCGGCATTGGACAGCTCATCGCCGCTGCGGCGCAAAGCATAAACGGCCATGCTGATCTTCAAAACTGTTGCAGAGGCGCAGTCTGCCTGCGCTCAGTTGCGCGGCGAAGGCCGCATCCTGGGTCTTGTTCCGACGATGGGGGCCTTGCACGAAGGGCACCTGTCGCTCGCGCGGGCAGCGAAGGCCGAGTGCGATATCGTCGCAGCTTCCATCTTTGTGAACCCGACACAATTTGGGCCCAATGAAGATTTCTCGAAGTATCCGCGCACCTTTGAGCAGGACTGCGCGCTGCTCGAAGGCGAAGGCGTCGAAATGATTTTCGCTCCGACGGTGGATGAGATGTATCCGTCGGGAGCGAGCACGTTTGTCGTGGTAGAAGGTGTGAGCGACCGGCTTGACGGGGCTTCGCGGCCGGGACATTTTCGCGGCGTTACTACCGTCGTCAGCAAGCTGTTTCACATCATCGGTCCGCACAAAGCGTTTTTCGGCCAGAAGGATGCAGCGCAGGTTGCAGTGCTGCGCAAGATGGTCCGTGACCTGAATTTTCCCTTGCGGCTTGTCGTCTGCCCCATCGTTCGTGAGGATAACGGCCTCGCGATGAGCTCACGCAATCGATATTTATCGGAGCGCGAGCGTCAACAGGCTCTCGTGCTGCGCCGCGCACTTGAGCAGGTAGAGAAGCGCGCAAGTGAAGGCGAGATGTCATCGCGAACACTGATGGAAACGGCCCGCAATGTCTTCGCTTCAGAGCCCGATGTCCGAATCGACTACATTGCTGTCGTTGACCCGGAGACATTGGAAGATGTACCCAATGTGCGCGATGGCGCGCTGGTCGCGGTTGCCGCTTTCGTAGGAACGACGCGGCTCATCGACAATATCCTGCTGTAGCTCTCTACGCCTGTATTTGTGATCCCCACCCTTTGCTTCACAAAGGATGGGGCATCCCTTTTCGTATTTTCCACTCGCAAAAAACAACTACTGAGGCTTTTGCATTGGCATGCTGCCCGCCGGATGCTCATGCTCGTCAGGTTTGGGCACGAACTGCGCGGGCATGGAATTGCCGCGATGGCAGGTAGCGCAGGTTACGCTCTTGTCCGCAGGCGTTGCATCCGGATCATGGATCTGCGACATAAATTTGGCATTAATCTCCTGAGTCATCGCGATCATGGTGCGTGCGCTGCCCTTCTCAGGCTTGGTATCGGCAGCGAAATTCGGCCGGTGTGTCTGCTGATCTACCTCATGACAGAAGTTGCAATGCACTCCCAGCGCCTGAGAGTAGCCGCGCATTAGCTTCATCAGATCTTCCGTCGAAATATCCTTGGGCAAGATCTGCAGGTTCGTCGGCTTGGGCATGGGGGCGCGGGTTTGCGGTGCGGGAGCCTTGGTCTCCGGTGGCGTCGCATCCTGGCCTGCCAGAGGAAGGCTGGCGCATGCGAGACAAGCTGTGAATGCGATGAAGAGAGCGCTGCGTTTCATGCGATATCGGTCCGTCCTTTTTCTGCCGTTGCTGTTAATTCTGCCAAGTATACGGACGAGTGTGTGAAAAGGTCACCCACCGCGAGAAACAAATTTATTTCCTGCGATGACGAAGCGCGCCAGCAGATCAGCGGCATGGCGGATGCCGATGCGCGGCGTCACCTCAATTTCATCCGGGCTGTAATTGTCGCTCTCAATGCGCAGGCAGGAAGCCGCGCTGGTCACATCGACGCCATTGTGCGCGGCGCGGGTAATGTCGAGTGCCTGACACAAGCGGCCCGGCCCTGAGGTCAGCAACTGAGGTTTCGGATTGGGCGGCAGCTTGCGGAGCCTGGCCATGGCCGCCAGCCCTTCTACCGGCTCCAGTGCGCGGATCAGCACACCGCCCGCCTGCCCGTCCGGTTCGCACGACACGTTCAGGCAGTAATACATGCCGTAGATGAAATAAACGTAGGCAAAGCCCGGCGGTCCAAAGAGCACCGCATTGCGTGCCGTGCGCCCCACATAGGAATGTGCTGCCGGGTCTTCCCGGCCAAAATAGGCTTCCACTTCCACAATGCGTCCGACGAGAGACTCTCTCTCCAGTTCGCGAACGACAAGTTTGCCCAATAGGGCACGTGCGACAATGTCCGGAGCGTGCTCATAGAACGACCGGGGGAGAACGGAGACAACATTACGGTAAGGGCGCGCAATCCGAGACATACGAGTCGAATCAAAATATCAGGAACGGGAGCAGTCAACGATGCGTCACCACTCTGGATTCAAAAGTATTGTCACACACCTTGTCGCAGCATTCGTCTTCACTGCGGCAGCGCTTTCTTCTCAGGCCCAGACTTCGAATCCTCGTATTCCGCGAGGCACAACCATTGTGGTGCGGAACAATACCGCGCTTAGCTCCGGCACAGCCACGACCGGACAGCACTGGACCGGCACGCTGGTTGGCGATATCTCTGTCCGCGGAACCGTCGTGGCGCGGAGTGGATCCAGGGTGCGAGGCAGGATCGCTGAAGCCGAGTCCTCAGGTCGCCTCAAGAATTCGGGAGTCCTGGCATTGGAGGTCACGTCGGTCAATGGAATTCCTGTCAAAACGGATGCCTTTGCGCGCGATGGTGAAGGTCACACCAAAAGCAATGTCCTGAAGATTGGCGGCGGAGCGGCAGCGGGTGCTCTGCTGGGCGGAATTTTCGGTGGAGGCAAGGGAGCTGCCATCGGAGCAGCCGCAGGTGGAGGCGCAGGAACCGTAGGCGCGGCTGCAACCGGCAAAAAAGAAGCAAAAATCGATGCCGAAACCACGCTGACGTTCACCGTTCAGTAGTCTTCAAAGCAGACGGGGGCGGCGATTTGGCCGCCCCCGCTGAGGAAGTCCGTCTGAGAAGAAAAACCAGCGGCTGAAGCCGCGTTGATTATTCAACAACTGGTGAGCGGGTTAAAACCCGCGCCTACCCTTGTTTACGGCATCCCCGTTTATTTTTTCCACGCTTTGATCGCCTCAAGCACCTCTTCGGCGTGGCCTTCCGGTTTTACTTTGGGGAAAATCTTGAGCAAGGTCTGGTCCGGGCCAATTAAATAGGTTGTCCGCTCAATCCCCATCACTTTCTTGCCATACATGTTCTTTTCCTTGAGCACGCCAAACTGTTTGCACACTTTTTCGTCTACATCAGCAAGGAGTGGATAAGGAAGGTCGTATTTTGCCTTGAATTTCGCCTGAGCCTTCGGCGTGTCGCGGGAGATGCCCAGCACTACCGCACCGGCCTTCTGGATTTTCTTGAAGACATCGCGGAAACCGCATGCCTCAATCGTGCAACCCGGTGTGTCGGCGCGAGGGTAAAAGAACAACACAACCGGGGTTCCGGCGTAATCTGAAAGATGAACGGTATTCTCCTGGTCGTCCTGGAGGGTAAAATCAGAAACTTTTTCGTGAACTTCCATGAATGGGTCCTTCCGCAAGTTTAGAAACATGGGTCAAGACGATTGTTTCCCAGACGGGGAGTCTGTGTCACGACCCGTCGCACATGTCCGCCGCCAGGCAATGCGATTTGTCTTCGTCGCGTCCACTTTGATCGCGTCCCTTTGTAACGCGGCTTATGCGCAATACCCGGGCCGTATCCGGAAAGATGCCGATACAGGCCCTACGCTGCGCGCCAGCGGGGTTTTTGAATGGACAGGCGACCTCACAAACCCCAGGGCAGGCAGGCTTATTCCGCTGGCCGTCTGGGATGGACAGCAATATCAACCCGGGGGCTTGTACCTGGCGCAGCCAGCGCCTTTGACCGTCCTTACCGGGACGATTTACGAGTTGGAACAGGCCGGCACACCCAGAGGGCTGTTCAATGTCAACGGTGCCCAAAATCTGGGCGGTTCGTGGATCGCAATTGGGGCAGTGAAGCCCGAGATGGTGATTGTCAAGGCAAAGCCACCCATGTCGAAGCATCCACCGCAGGTGGTGAAGGATGCTGACTCCGGCAGACCTACCCTGCATCGGAAGGATGATAGCGAAAGCGGCGACTCTTCGTCATCCGCGAGCAGCGATCCGAATCGGCCTACGCTCCATCGCAAAGATTCGAGCGATACCAGCAATGCTGGATCGACCAGCGGCAGCTCCCAGACAAGCTCGTCTGGCACTCAAACCAGCTCCTCCGGTTCACAGACAGGCAGCAGCAATCCGTCAACCGCGTCCAGCGACGATCCCGACAAGCCGACACTGCACCGCCGCGATTCCAGCGGCAGCAGTTCTGGATCGGATTCGGGCAATACAAGCAGCAGTTCAGGCAGCTCTCAGAATGCTCCCAGCGTCGATCCCGATCGGCCTACGCTGCACCGGCATCAAGACGCGACTGCCGCCAATGGCGGCGGTCCAGTGAGTTTTCCTGCTGACCCTGATCGTCCGAAGCTGCGTTACGGCAAGCCGCAGGTGCAAGAGGGAGCCGTCCAACCTTCGAAGCTTGAAGGGCTGCCGATGGACATGAACCAGATGGCCGCCATCTCTGACGTGAAGACGGGAGAGCCTCATCCATACACCTATAGTTGGACCGATCCAGCGGATGCAGCCAAGTTCAAGGCGGCTATGGAAGATCTGGCGCAGAAGGCAATCGCCGCAGGATTCGAGACGGCTACAAAGCCGGCAAATGTAACAAAGACGGCTACAAAAGCAACAACCGCCCGGCGCAAAGCAGCAACCCCTCCTCCGCTGCCGCCGCTTGAGGATGAGAAATTCAATATTTTCGAGCTTTCCTACAATGGCGGCGCGACGGCGGTTCTAACCGCGAAAACTACCGGCAGCGATGGTGAGGCGAGATACGTTACGTTGATTGCCCAGCCCGATTTTTATGGCACCCCACAGATCTTCTTCAAGAAGTTGACCAGCGACAAGGCGTTGGACATCGTTCCCCGCATGCGTCTTATCGACGCCGCAGATACGGATGGAGACGGCCGCGCGGAATTGATCTTTGAGCTGCGGGGAAAGACTGGCAGGTCGTTCGGTATCTATCGCCTCAGCAGCGGACACGTGTTTGAGGCGTTCAATACAGGTCCGTTGCCCTAACGGACCTGTATTGAAATTGTCTACATCTTGGGAAGCTGTGTTGTATCCCATCCGCCGCCAAGCGCCTTGATAAGGAGCACATTCGCGGCAAACTGACGGGTTGTGATATCGGCCTGTGTGCGCTGGTTGGTCAGCAATGCGGTTTGCGCCGTTAGCACAACCAGATAATCGTCCAGCCCCCTCTTATATCGAGTCGTGCTGATCCGAAGCGACCGCTCTGCGGCCGCAACCGCAGCCGCCTGCGTGACAGATTCCTCATCCAAAATGCGCAGTGCCGCGAGATTGTCTTCGACATCCTGGAAGGCGCTCAGCACATTCTGGCGGTAATTGGCGACGGTGACTTCGTAGTTGTCGCGAGCCTCTTGCGTCAGGGCATGACGGCGTCCCGCGTCAAAGAGATATTCCGAGGCGGAAGCGCCTAACGACCACAGCGCGCTTGGCCCCTGAATCCACGTGCCAGGATTTTTGCTTTCAAAGCCGCCTGCTCCGGAAAGAGTGATGTTCGGATAATAGGCGGAAATTGCTACGCCGATCTGCGCATTGGCCGCATCGGCCCTGCGCTCCATGCCTGCAATATCCGGCCTGCGCTCCAAAAGCTCCGAGGGAATGCCGGCCGGGATCTGCGGTAGGGGCAGGTTGAGGGGTGCCTGCGCCAGGCTGAACGTGGACGCCGGTTCGCCAATCAACGTAGCAATAGCGTGCTCGAACTGCGCGCGCGCTACTCCTACATCGATGGCCTGCGCCTGCGTGCTTTTCAGTTGCGTCTCTGCCAGTGCCACGTCTGAATCGGTAGCGACACCGCCTTTGAAGCGCGCCTTTGTAAGATCGAAAGAGGCCTGGAACGAGATGACGGTGTTGTCGAGCAGCTGCTTTTGCAGATCGAGGCCGCGCAGCTCGAAATAATCCTGAGCCAGCTCAGAACGGACGCTCAACTCCACATTTGCCAGGTCGGCGGCGCTTGCTTGTGCGCTGGCACGCGAGGACTCAACACTGCGACGTACTTTTCCCCACAGGTCGGGCTCCCAACTGGCTTCCCCGACAAGCGAGAAGTCGTTGTACTGGCCCACCGCTCCCGGAACAGCGGTCGGCCGATTCGAGGACAAATGCTGCCGCGAAATCGCAGGCCCCGCGCTCAGCGTCGGGAAATAATCGGCGCGGGCGACCTGCACTGCGGCGCGGGCAGAGAAGTATTGCTCCGTCGCAGCCTTCAATGTCTGGTTCGAGATGGCCACCTTTTCCTGCAGCGCATTCAGCTGCGGATCGTTGTAAATTTCCCACCACTTGCCGCGCAGAACCTGATCGCTTGGCTGGGCCTGTTTCCATGAGCCGTTCGGAATGGCCGGCGGTGCTGTTTCTTTGAATGCCGGGGGAGCAGGCGCCGTAGGCCGCTTGTAGTTGGGGCCGACCGTGCAGCCTGCCACCAGCGTACACAGTACGCTGGCGCTGACAATTTGATGGCGGAGCGTTGTCATTCCTACTTGCCTCCACCCTGTTGCGCCTGGGCGTTTTGCTGCTCGGGCTTGACCACATGCACGGTTTCGCCATCGATGATTGAGTCCGGCGGGTTCTGAATCACCAGGTCATTTGGCTGGAGACCAGCGACCACTTCAACGGTTCTGCCATCGTCCCGGCCGATGGTGATGGGTACGAGTCTCGCTTTTTCATTCTGAATGATAGCGACGCGCAAACCTTCGGAACGGAAGATCAGCGTGGGCACCGGAATAATCAGCGCCGGCCGCGCTTCGTTCAGCTTGAAATGCACCTGGGCAAATGCGCCGGGAATCAGCTCGCCCTTGCGGTTGTCCACTTCGACTTCGACCAGCAGTGTGCGCGAGGCCTGATCAATCGCTTTGGAGGTGCGGACAATCTTGCCCTGAAATGTCCGGCCGGGATATTCATCAAACGTGAGGTCGGCAAGCACCCCGGGCCTGGTGGCAAGGGAATAAATCTGCGGCACGTTGACGTAGACGCGCAGAGTCTGCTCGGCTGCCATATGGAACATCTCTCTTGTGGCCCCGGCATCGATCAACTGGCCCACGTCGATGCCGCGAGCCGTGACAATGCCGTCAAACGGAGCATAGACTTTTTCAAAAGAAACAAGGTGCTCCAGACGCTGCACATTGGCCAGCGCTGATTTCACTTGTGTACCTGTGGCTGACGCCTGTGTGTTGAAGTTTTCCGTATCCTGCGCCGAAACGGCGTCTGCTTTGAGCAGGTCCTGATAACGCGATGAGGTAGTCTGCGCAAACTTCGAGTTCGCCTCTGCCGTGAGCAGGTCCGCTCTTGCCTGCGCCAGTTCCTGATCGACTTCCGGGCTGTCGATCTCAGCCAGCAGCTGGCCACTCTTTACATGCGCGCCAATGTCGAAATACCACTTCCTGAGATATCCACTAGTGCGGGCATAGATTGGCGAATCGACGTAGGCGAAGAGGTTGCCGGGCAGCGTAAGTTCATCCGTCGACCTGCCTGGCTGCGGCGCGGCGGCGAGCACGTCGGGCACGGCCAGCTCGTTGGTCCGATCCTCCAGTTTGGAGCGTGCGCTCAGGCGCTGAAAAACACCGGTGACGGCGAGAATAGCAGCTACAACAAAAACCACAATCAGAAGAGTGATCGCGCCGCCACGGTGCGTCGACCCGCCTTGCTGCGGGGTTTGAGGGTTATGCGATGCAGGCGTGTTACTCATATTTCTTAATTCTCCCCAATCTCTGGCAGGGTGTTTTCGTTGCGATTCTGCCGTGCGCGCCGTTTCCGCTGTATCCTGCTGTGCAGAACGCTGAAGAACGTGGGCACAAAGAACAGCGTCGATACAGTGGCAAACAGGAGGCCGCCAATGACGGCGCGGCCCAGAGGCGCATTCTGTTCGCCGCCATCGCCCAGACCGAGCGCCATAGGCACCATACCGATGATCATGGCAAGCGCGGTCATCAGGACCGGCCGGAAGCGCGTGAAGCCGGCTGCCAGCGCTGCGGCTGGCGCATCACCTACATTCTCCTCCAACTGCTCGCGCGCGAAGCTTATAACGAGAATGGAGTTCGACGTGGCCACGCCCATGCACATAATTGCGCCGGTAAGGGCGGGCACGCTGATGCGCGTGTGAGTAATAAACAGGAACCAGACGATACCGCACAAGGCGGCCGGCAGCGCGGAGATCACAATAAACGGATCGAGCCAGGACTGAAAGTTGACGACAATCAGCAGGTATACGAGCAGAATCGAGAACGCCAGGCCGCTCACCAGGCCGATAAATGAAGTCCGCATGGTTTCTACCTGGCCCCGGACGACGATCCGCGAACCGGGCGGCAGCTTGCCCTTCATATCGGCAATGATCCTTTCAAGGTGTCTGGCAACGCTTGCAAGGTCGCTGTTGACTACGTTGCCGTAGATATCGATCACCGGAGCAATGTTGTAGTGCGTTTCGGTGCCTTCTTCCGACCCGGGAACGACGGCGGCCACATTTCCCAGGATCTGGACAGGCTGGCCGCCCATGGGCACAGCGACGGCGGGCGGGGGTGGAGGGCCCGCCCCATTGCTGAGCGCAGAGCCGGAAGTGGCCGCGGTGCTGTTCGTGAGTGGAATATTCCTCATGTCCTGCAGCGTGTCCAGGTTATATTGCGGCGACTGCACCGCGATGCTGTAACTGACACCCGTCTGGGGATTGAGCCAGAAGTTGGGCGAGGTCTGGAAGCTTCCGCTGGTAGCGACTAGCAGGCTCTGCGCCACATCTCTCTGCAATAGGCCAATCTGCTGCGCCTTGGTTCGATCTACATCTACGAACAGACGAGGATTATCGAAGGGTTGCTGAATACGCGTGTCCGTGATGCCGGGGACGAATTTCACACGGTTCAGCATCTGCTCGGCAAATGCCCGGTTCCCATTGCGATTGGGGCCGACGACCTGAATGTCGATTGGCGCAGGGAGGCCGAAATTCAAAATCTGCGTCACCATATCGACCGGCAGCTCATAGAAGGTGACTCCGGGAAAGCGGCGCGCCAGGACCGTACGCAGCTTCTGCACATATTCTTCTGTGGGATGGTGATCTTCGGTGAGTGATACCTGGATGTCGGCATCGCCCGGGCCGATCGCCGCTGAATTGCTGTAGGTCGTATTGATGCCGCTATAGGGCAGGCCGATGTTATCGATGATCGTGACGAGTTCATCCTTTGGAATCACTTCACGCATGGTTTGTTCGACTTCATCGCAAAGGCGGGCTGTTTCTTCGATACGGGTACCGGTGCGGGCACGCATATGGAGCTTGAACTGCCCTGCATCGACGGATGGGAAGAAGTCCTGGCCAAGAAACGGGTAGAGAAACACTGCCGAGCCGATACAGAAGACAAAGAAGACGATCATGAAGAGCATGGAATGCGCAATGCACATTTCGAGAAGGCCGCGATAGCCATGACGGAACTTCTCAAAACCGCGCTCGAAACCCTGCTGGAATCGCACCAGAGGATTACGGCTCTGCTGCTTGCGCTCTACTTCGTCTTCATCATGCTCCTGCAGCAGATACTTCGCCATGGTCGGCACGACCGTACGCGAGAGCAGGTAGGACGCCAGCATGGCGAAGACTACCGCTTCAGCCAGGGGTACAAAGAGGTATTTAGCTACGCCGGTCAGGAAGAACATCGGCACGAAGACGATGCAGATGGAGATCGTGGCAACAAAGGCAGGGACTGCAATCTGCGAAGCGCCGTCGAGGATGGCCTGCTCGACGGCTTTTCCCATCTCAATATTGCGGTTGATGTTTTCGATCTCGACCGTGGCGTCATCGACCAGGATGCCGACGGCGAGCGCCAGTCCGCCGAGAGTCATGATGTTGATGGTCTCGCCCAGCGCGCTCAGTACCAGCAACGAAGACAAAATGGAGAGCGGAATCGAGACCGCGATAATCAGCGTGCTGCGCCAGCTTCCCAGGAAGACAAGGATCATGATCCCGGTCAGGCAGGCGGCAATGATGGCCTCACGCACAACGCCGTTAATCGAGCCGCGCACGAAGATCGACTGGTCGGCCAAGGGAGTGATTTTCAGCGCCGGGGTGAGCTGGGCCTTAATGTCCGGCAGCTTCGCGCGAATGCCTTCTGTAATGTCCAGCGTCGAAGCATCCCCGGTCTTGATGATGGTCAGCAGCGAAGCTCGCTGGCCGTCGACGCGCACGATATTGGTCTGCGGAGGAAAGCCGTCGCGTACATGCGCCACATCGCGGATATAAACCATTGCGCCGTTGACGGCACGAACCGGCAGGTCATTCAACTCGGCTACAGCGGCTGGAGCGCTGTTGGTTTCAACCTGATATTCGAACTGAGAAACCTTGATGGTGCCTGAGGGCAGAATCAGGTTCTGCGTGGATATGGCGTTGACGACATCGGAAGGCGACAGTCCTTTGGACTGGAGAGCCTGCAGGTTGAGATCGACCTGTACCTGGCGCTGCTTTCCGCCGTATGGGTAAGGAATGCCTGCGCCCTCGACGGTGACCAGCTGGGTACGGATGAAGTTGAGGCCGTAATCGTTGAGCTGCTGCTCAGATAATCCCTGACCGGAAAGGCCAAGCTGAATAATCGGGACGCTCGATGCGCTGTATTGAATAACCAGCGGCGGCGTTGTCCCTATCGGCAATTGACGCAACTGTGTTTGCCCGATGGCGGTGACCTGGGCGACGGCCATGGCGATATTAACTTTTGGCTGGAAGAAAATCTTGATGACGCCAATGCCGTTCATCGACTGCGACTCGATATGCTCGATGTCATTGACGGTCGTGGTCAGAGTGCGCTCACTCTGGAACACGATGCGCTGCGCCATTTGCTCGGGAGATAGACCGGTGTACTGCCAAACCATGGCGACGACCGGAATATTGATATTCGGGAAAATATCCGTGGGCGTACGCATGATGGAGATCGGCCCAAGAACGAGCAAGAGCAAAGCAAAAACGGCAAACGTATATGGCCTTCGCAGCGCGAGGCGGACTATCCACATAGTGCGTCAATCTCTCCTGCGGCCTGCAAACACCTGCAATGAACTCGGCAATAATGTGCGGGCCGGAAAAGGGGTGGGCTTTCTCTAGCGGAAACAGTTCTACCGTTCAGACCTTGCATGCCCCTTTGACACGAAGCGTGGCCTCTGATCTCCAGAACTGCCGCGCCTTCGGTCTACACCAGCAGGAGAAAACGGTATAGCCGCAATTAGTAGTGAAACGAATCCGGATTATCCCAAAAGGTTTGGTGGAACAAAACCTCCTGTTGTGGAAACCCTATTTTTTTCGGTGTGTCTGAACCGTGTAAGGTTAGACGCGCAAACACATTTCTATTTTATAGAAGACGCTTGAGCGCGCGAAAAAGACTAACGCCAACTCCAGTCAACTCAACGCATTGGATGTCATTGGACCAATTTTCGATTCAGAAAAATGACTGGTCAGTCCACTTTGTCGGGTCGTCTACGATGCGAATCTGTTCCCGCTGCTGCCCGATGACTCGTTTCTACAGATTCAGTTTCTTGAAGATTGCATTAGGCACCGAGCGGATGATCAGCATGATAAGCGCCCATACCGGCGGCACATATGCCACGTCTTTGCGCTTCTCGATTGCCTTCAAAATGCCTCGTCCCACGGCAGATGGGTGCGCAAACAGCGCGTTCTGCGGCAAGTGTGCGGTCATGGGCGTGGCCACAAATCCCGGCTTGATGGTCAGCACCTGCACACCGCTCCGGTCGATCCGGTTGCGCACTCCTTCCAGAAAGATATTCAGTGCGCCCTTGGACGCTCCATAGACGTAGTTGCTTTTCCTTCCCCGGTCCCCGGCTACGGAAGAAATCACCGCCAGCGTTCCTTGCTGCGTTTTCTCGAAGTAATTCGCCAGCCATGTAATAAACGAAACAGCGGAAAGAAAATTCGTCCGTAAAATCGCCTCTGTCTCCGGATAGCCGGCCTGCGCCTTTTCCTGATCGCCGAGCACTCCATGAGCGAGCAGCGCGAGATCGATGACCTCCAGCTTCCGCGCCGCCTCAGCCAACACCTGCTCGTGCGCTGCCGTGTCGTCGAGATCCATGACATGCGTGAAAACCGCGGAAGCGCCGCGTGTCTCCAGATCGCTTGCCACCGCCGTCAGCTTCTCGGCATTGCGCGCCACCAGATAAAACTGCGCGCCGTTTGCTGCGAGTGGACGCATCACGCCATTCGCGATGGCCGATGTTGCGCCCAACACCAGAATGCGAGATGGAAGCTGTCTGCGCGCGCTACCCACGGGCCGTGACCCTATTCCAGAAAGCCGAGTCGAACGCGGGGTCTACATAGCGCGCAAACGCCTGCCATTGCGGATAGAAAGCTTGAAACTGCTCTGCGGTCATGCGCGCATCCTTGGCCGGATACATGCGTCCGCCATGATCTTGCGTAATGCGGGCCAGACGATCAAACAGATCAAAGCTGGCCTCGGCGCGGATGGGGAAATCGAGCGCCAGCGTGATTCCCGGGGCGGGGAAGGACAGCATGCCGGGCGAGGGAATGTCGCCGAAAACCTTAATGACAACCAGGAATGAGGCTAATCCAGAGGCCGCGATGGCTTTGAGTATCTTCACCATGCCCATCTGCTGGTCTGCCTCCCATGGCAGCACGCACTGGAATTGCAGCAATCCGCTTTTTCCATACATCCGGTTCCAGTGCAACAGCTTGTCGAGCGGGTAGAAAAATGGCTCGTAATCGACAAGGCCGTTCTTCTCTTTGCCAAGCTGCTTGTTGTAATAAAGCGTGTTGAAAAGACCCACGGAATAGCGATTCAGCATGAACTCCGGCAGGTCGAGCGGTAAGAACAGCCAGGGCTCTTTGCTGAGCGTAAGCGGTTCAGGCGCTTCACTGTGATCGCCCTGCATGAAGATGCCCCGGGCGAAGTTCTTGCCCGTCGAGACGCAGTCCATCCAGGCCATCGTGCATTCCGCGTGTGAGTTGGCCCTGGAGAGCGCAACAAACTCATCGATGCCGACAAACTTCGTCCCTTTGTATTGCATCCGGCGGGAAACAATCGGACGCAGGCGAATCTCGGCCCAGCTGATCAGCCCGGTCAGCCCCATACCGCCGACGGTCGCCGAAAACCAGTCGACATTTTCCGTTGGGCTGCAGACAAATCGCGCGCCATCGGAACGGATAAGCTCAAAACGCAATAAATGGCAGCCAAATGTCCCAGCCACATGGTGATTCTTGCCATGAACGTCATTCGCAATGGCTCCCCCGACGGTCACATACTTCGTTCCCGGCGTAACCGGCAGAAAAAAGCCGCGTGGCACCGCGAAATCCAGAATTTCGGCCAGCGTCACACCCGCCTCGCAGCGCAGCACGCCCGTTTGCGGGTCAAAGTGCAGAAGCCGGTCCATGCCGCGTGTCTTGAGCAGCGTGCCATTTTCGAGCAGACACACATCTCCATAGCTGCGCCCTGCCCCGACGGGAAGCATCTTGGTTGCAGGCGGCTCGGTCAGGGGAAAATCCGACGTCCAGCTTAGCGGGACCACGTCGGCGTGCAGCCTGGGATAGCGCCCCCATGATTCAAACCTCGGGGATTTGCTCTTCGGCGATGCAGATTTCGGCTGCGAATGGCGTGACATGCTTCTTTATCGTAACGGATGCCTCGAGCCAGTTATCAACTTTAGAGCGCGGCGAATATCGCTATGGCCACCACGGCCAGTCCGATCAGCAGACTCATGCGGTCGGTAACTGCAAAAATCACCGGGTCTTCATTCATCTCGCCACGCGAGGCGAGGAGCCACACACGGCTGATCCAGAGCAGCATCAGCGGAACGATCAGCCACATGCGGATCGGGTGAGCATAAAGCGCAGTAACATTGCTTCCGCTGATGTAGAGCGAGAAGACAACCACGGCCGCATAGGCACTGGCCGTACCGAAGCTGCGAAGCTGCTCAAGATCACTCACCAGGTAGCCGCGGCCGTTTGACGGCATGCTGCCCCGTTCTCGCAGGTTCTGCAGTTCGCTGAAGCGCTTGACCATGGCAAGACTGAAAAACAGAAAGACGGAAAAACCCGCCAGCCATGTCGAAATGTCGGTATTCGTAGCTGCTCCCCCGGCCAGCATACGCACCGTATACAGCCCGGAGAGCAGGATCACATCCACCAGTACGATCCGCTTCAAGGCGAGCGAATAGCTCAAGGTCACGACGAGATACAGTCCCAGCCAGCCCAGAAATCCGATAGGCAGGAAGAGCGCCCCAGCCAGTGCGGCGGCCAGAAATACAAGAACGATCGCCACTCCGGTAGAAACCTGCAGGTCTCCGGCAGCAAAGGGCCGCAGGTGTTTTTTCGGATGCCGCCGGTCAGCCTCGATATCCAGCAGGTCGTTCACGACATAGGTGGCAGAGGCGCAGAGACTGAAGCAGAAAAACGCCAGAATCGCATGCAGAATAAGCGGCAGCTTCAGGGCATGAGCCAGCAGCAGGGGCACAAAAATCAGCACATTTTTCGCCCACTGATGCAGCCGGATCGCCTTCAGAAATGCTTTTCTGCGCGAGGCGCGATCTTCAAAGAGCCGCCCGATATTGATCTTGCGTGACTTCAGCTTCGTATGCAGGGACGCGTGCGGATTGGCCAACATGGCCTCGCCCGCATGTTGCAGGAGCGGCAAATCCGGATCGGCATTGCCGATGTAGTCGAAGCCGTCCTCGCCGAATTCGGCCCTCAATCCGTCAAGCTTATGATCGCCGGTGAGGTTTTTGTCTCCGTCACTGGCCAGAACGCCGTCAAAGAGCCCAATGTGCGCGGCAATCTTTCTGGCGAGCTTCGCGTCCGCGCCCGTTGCCAGATAAATCCTGCGCCCCTGCGCGTGCTCCTGCTCCAGAAACGTAAGCAGAGGGCGATTGTACGGCAGGTGCGCCACATCCAGCGACACGACGCGGCCTACCTGGGCCTTCAACGCGGCTTTGCCATCCAGCACCCAGCGGAAGGTCTGCAAAAAGCTTCGGGGATGCGCACGCAGAAGGACCAGCAGCGAATCCACCAGCGTATCGCTCTTGACCAGTGTGCCGTCCAGATCCACACACAGGGGTCGCTGCGATGCTGTCTCGGATAAAAGCTGTGTCTGTACCTGATCCCGCAAATGCTTCTCCCTCAGGAATCTGTTGCATAAAACAGTTTGCCGGTGCACGGCCTGAACCGTGACCTGAAACCTTTGCAGGCGGCCCTCGGGCAATGCATACAACTTACGCAACAGTTCTAGAGTATCGCCTTCATCGACTCATGCGAACCGCCATTCCACCCTGGCTCGCTTGCCTCCGGTAAAGAATGAAGCAGATACTGAATCGAAAACCAATGAATGCTCAGCAGCCACAACACTACAGCGGCCCATCGTGGGCAACGATGCTGGTCTTGCTCTTTCTGGCGATTCTCATCGCGTCGGGCATCGCCTACTGGCTGATTCATCCCTTCGTCCACCCGCACCCACACTAATCGGCGGCTCCAGTTTGCGCGCGATCCGCCAGCAGAATGGGAATGCCATCCTCCATCGGATATCTGCGTCCGCACTGAGCACACTGTATCTGGCTGCCATCAGCGTGCAATGCACCGTGGCATACCGGACAGGCCAGCAGAGCCAGCACTTCCGGAGTAAGTCCCTCATCAACCATGTCAACAGTGTACGCATCCTTTACCATGAGCTAGAGATGACAACCCCACGCCTCCTCGATGGAAACGCAATCGCCCGTCAGATCAAAGCCGAAGTTGCCGCGGAAGTGCAGCAGCTTGCAACGCAGGGCATTCGCCCCGGATTGGCTGCCGTGCTGGTAGGCCATGTGCCCGCTTCAGAGATTTACGTTCGCAGCAAAGTACGCACCTGCGAGCAGTTGGGCCTCTTTTCCGATCTGATCACGCCTCCCGACACGATCACCACCGAAGAAATGTTGCAGCTGGTAGCCGATCTCAACGCACGCGAGGACATCGACGGAATTTTGATCCAGCTGCCGCTGCCCAAACACGTCAATGCCAAACTGCTGCTGGAGGCCGTCTCTCCGGCAAAAGACGTCGACGGCTTTCATCCTGTCAACGTCGGGCGTTTGCAAACGGGCCAGCCGGCGCTGGCTCCTTGTACGCCGTCGGGCATGATTGAAATGTTGAAGCGCAGCAACCTGCCGATTTCCGGGCAGAACGCCGTAGTCATTGGGCGTAGCGATATTGTCGGCAAGCCGATCTCCATTTTGCTCCTCCAGCAAAACGCGACCGTAACCATCTGCCACAGCAAGACACGCGATCTTGGCAGCTTCACGCGCAGCGCGGATATTCTTGTCGCGGCCATCGGCCGGCCCGGTTATGTAACACCCGATCTGGTCAAGCCCGGCGCGACCATCCTCGACGTCGGCATCAATCGCATTACCACCCGCGAAGAGTTTGACAAGTATTTTGCCGGCGATGAGAAGCGCGAAGAAATGTTCGTGCTCAAAGGCTCAACCATCGTGGGCGATGTTCACCCTGCAGCCTTCAACGTTGCAGGCGCATATACGCCGGTACCCGGCGGCGTGGGCCCGCTCACCATCGCCATGTTGATGTCGAATACCGTGCGAGCGGCAAAGCTGCGCCGCGGTCTGGCTGTCTAAAAACAATGCTGCGCGTAGGCCTTACCGGCGGATTGGGAAGCGGCAAGAGCACCGTGGCGCAGATGTTCGCGGCGCACGGTATACATGTCATCTCTGCCGATGAGGTAGGCCGAAGGCTCATGCAGCCCGGCGAGGAAGTGTATCGCCGGATCATCGAGCACTTCGGGCGGGAAGTGGTGCGCGGCGACGGAACGCTTGATCGAGCACGGCTCGCCGAGCTCGCCTTTCATCAGGGCAAGCTCGACGAACTGAATCGCATCGTCCACCCGCCGGTGATCGCGGCGCAGGAGGCGTGGATGGACGACCTGTTCGCGCGCGACCCGAAGGCGATTGCCATGGTCGAATCGGCCCTGATCTTTGAAGCAAGCGGGGAAGCAGGCGACTCAGGCAGCGTTCCCGGATGGCGCGACCGCTTCGACCGCATTGTGCTTGTGACAGCTCCGGACGAGGTGAAAATCCAGCGTTTCATTGAGCGTCTTTCGGCGGGGACGCAAATACACACCGAAAAACTCAGACTCCTGGAACAAGATGCGCGCCGCCGGCTTGCCAGCCAGATTCCCGACAGCGAGAAAATCTCTCGCTCCAACTTCGTGATCGACAACAGCGGATCACTCGAAAATACGCAGCAGCAGGTGAACGAGATCTTTACGCATCTTCGATAAGTCCGCATCGTGCCAGAAGCACTGAGGTGACAGCTAGCTTCACCCATCCACCCATAAAAAAGTGTTGTCGCAAAAGCTGTCATCCTGAGCGTAGCGAAGGATCTGCTTCCTGTCCGAGTAGCCGACATATCGCTCAATTGAAGGAAAGAGCGTTTTCCGGTACGAGTCATTCCGGACCGACGCAACCAATTCAGTGGTTGAGACTTCAGGGTTGTCGGATCGCTTTCAGAACCAGCGTGGAACTCTGTTCTTGTATTGGAGATAGGTCTGACCGAAGGCCACTTCCAAGCTGCGTTCCTCCCGCGGCAGAATGATAAACGTCACGACGGACCACAAGACCAGGAGTCCGATCAAGACACCGGGGCTTCCGAAAAAAATGGCACAGCCAAGCCATAGTCCCAGTTCAGCGACGTACATCGGATTGCGTGTGAATTGGTACGGACCGCGCATCATCAAGAAGGAAGGAGTCAGCCCTAGATTGACCCTGGAGGGAGTCTGGGGAATAGCTGAAGCAAAAATCCATATGAGAAGGGCGGCCGCGAGTGCGATCACAATCAGGCCAAGCCGATTCCAGATTCCCGGAGACCCCTCTGCCCATCCGTAACGTGGCAGAAGCGTGGAGAGTGCCCACGGAACCACAACATGTGCCAGTGGAATCACGATTAGCAAAACGAATAGCCCCATAATGACAGCTATCGAACGCGGCATGGTGATCATATTTTGGCTCGCTTGATTGTCTCGCAGTAATTCCAGGGCATCAATAGGGACGAGCGGTGCTCAATCCACATGTCCGAATAACGGGCTTATCGGACATGTGCTGTTCTCGATGCTGGATTCAAACTGACAGATTGATTCCGCTCCAGGACGACAGCTTGATTCTTTTGAAATCAGCAAAAGCCTAAAATAGAGAGTGATGCTTCGAGACTGCCTGCGTCAAAAATAGGCAAGCAGTCAAAAATGCAATTTTTGAACGGATGGCGTTTTCAATGATTTTTCGCAGGTTTGTCCTGGTGCTCGTGCTGGTCGGCGGTTTTTGGTATCTCATCAATCGCAGCAGGCCGGTAAGCCAGATGCTGCCCACAGGTGTTCCCTCATCTCTGCATCTGACCGAGGCCCACGCAGCGCCCGAGTTCGATTCGGAAGAGCTGAACAACATCGCTGTCTATAAAAGAGCTCTTCCCACGGTCGTGAACATCACCTCGTCCGCTGTCGCCTTCGACTTCTTTTATGGAGCCGTACCGCAGAGAGGACAGGGGTCGGGCTTCATCCTCAACAAGGACGGCCAGATTCTCACCAACTATCACGTCATTGCGAATGCGCAGAAGCTCGAAGTCAACACCTACGACAAGCACACCTACAAAGCGCGCATCGTCGCGACCGATCCGCATCACGATCTGGCGCTGCTGCAAATTACAGCGCCCAATCTGGTCCCTGCTGTGCTCGCTGACTCGCAGAATCTGGTGGTCGGCCAAAAGGTCTTCGCTATCGGTAATCCCTTTGGACTGAGCGGCACCATGACCACCGGCATCATCAGCGCCAAGCGTTCCATTCAGGGCCCGACCGGCGACCTGATCGACAACGCCATCCAGACCGACGCCGCCATCAATCCCGGCAACTCCGGTGGACCGCTGCTGAACTCCCGCGGCGAGGTCATCGGCATCACCTCATTGATTGCCACCAATCCGAACCAGGACCAGACCGCCGACCAGAACGCAGGCATCGGCTTCGCTATTCCGATTGATACGGCCAAG
>Ga0210386_10000332_pt1 | contig 43437 bp, 42 predicted proteins | sample IncBWH32OmetaG_FD_160091 | JGI IMG/M metagenome (GOLD analysis project Ga0210386, IMG submission 160091) | Forest soil microbial communities from Barre Woods Harvard Forest LTER site, Petersham, Massachusetts, United States - Inc-BW-H-32-O ...
AAACGCCGCCCCAGGGAAGGCCGAAGATCATGCGGCCGACCGCCATCGACACGCCTTGGCCGAGCGGGTAGATGGAACTATAGGTCGGCTGCTGGAGCACGAAGAATGTTTCGAAGAATTGATGCAAGGTATGCGGTGGATTGACGAGGCGGAAATGACGGAGCGTGTCGGCGACCAGCAAATGGCTGAATTCGTCGTAGATGTCGGGAGTGGGAACGGGATGATGAGGAAGAAGCGCGAGCCGTAGCGCGACCGGCAATATCGCCAGGAGCAACATGCACCAACCGGTTTTCGGAGCCAGCCTGCGTGCGTAGGGTTCAACCCAGGGGCGCGAGATCAGGATCAGCAGAACCAGCAGCGCCGCGATAATGAGCTCGATAAAGTCGCTCGCGCCGAAGCCGATCGGGTTGCGGAGGGGCAGAAAAGAGCGCACCAGATCGGTGAAATGCATGAAGGTTCCATTTTCCCAAGACAGCCGGGATGTCGCGGCTGGTACGATAACGCTGATGATCGTACCTTCCAGCCCGGAAGATCTGGCTGAGGCGCTGGCAACGGCGCAACGCAACCATCAGACTATCCAATTGTCCGGCAATTCGACCAAGGACCGGATGGGCGGCGCAATCTCCGCGGCGGACGTGCGGATTTCGACCGCCAAGCTGAATCGCGTGTTGCAATACGAGCCGAACGATCTGACCATTAGCGTGGGAGCTGGGATAACGTATCGCGAGCTGAGCCGGGTGCTGGCCGAGCACCGCCAGATGGTTCCGCTCGATCCTCCGTTTTCAGAGAACGCGACCATAGGCGGGATCGTGGCGGCGAATGCGAACGGCCCGCGGCGGCGTCTGTATGGAACGGCGCGCGATATGGTGATCGGCATGACGTTCGCGACACTGGAAGGCAAACTCGTCCAGTCGGGCGGCATGGTGGTGAAGAATGTCGCCGGTCTCGACATGGGCAAGCTTATGATCGGATCGTTCGGGACGCTGGCGGCGATCGGTGTGATTAATTTCCGATTGCATCCCATGCCGGCGGGGACGCGAACTTTCGTGCGTGAGTTCGTGCGCGCAACGGAGGTGAGCGCCGCCCGCGACAAGGTCTTGAAAAGCCAGCTGCAACCGGCTGCGGTGGATATCGTCAAATCGGCGGCTGGTTATGATCTGATGATTCAAGCGGGCGGAAGCCCGGCGGTGCTGAATCGGTACTCGCGTGAATTGGCGGCGGCGCGGGTGGTGGAGGGCGCTGAAGAACAGGCGCTCTGGGAGAGGATTCGCGAGTTCACGCCGAGGTTTTTGAAGGAGCATGAAGACGGCGTGGTGGTCCGGATTTCCTGCACGCTTTCCGAAGTTGGGCAGGTGCTGGAGACTTTGCCGGCGCCGGTGGTGGCGCGAGCGGGATCGGGTGTTTGTTATTGGTACTATTCGCAGCCCGGAGATCTACGCCACATCGAAAGGCTGTATCGCGGAGGTCACAAGGGAAAGTGCGTAGTGGAATTCGCTCCGGCCGGCATCCGCGAAACGACGGAGTTATGGCCCGAGCCGGGAAGCGACTTTGCGATGATGAAAAAGGTGAAGGAAATGTTCGACCCGCAGTATCTTCTCAACCGCGGCAGGCTGTATGGCCGTATCTGAGCTGCTGAATTTCGACAAACCGCAACAGTCCGATCTCGACCGGTGCGTGCATTGCGGTCTGTGTCTGAACGCCTGCCCCACCTATCGCGAACTACGCGTGGAAATGGATTCGCCGCGCGGCCGGATTTATCAAATGGCGCAGGTGTCCAGCGGCGCGGCGGCGATCAGCCCGTCATACATCGAGCACATCGAGCTGTGCCTGGCTTGCCGCGGCTGCGAAACGGCCTGTCCGTCCGGCGTGCAGTACGGGCGTCTGGTAGAGGCAGCGCGCGCCGAGATCGAAACCAAAATCCAACGGCCGTGGCAGGTGCGGTTGCTGCGCTGGGCCGTGTTCCAGAAGCTTCTGCCGTCCAAGCTCAATCTTGGGATAGCCGGCACCTTGCTCTATTTTTATCAGGCCAGCGGCTTGAAGAAACTGGTTCGGATGTTGGGCTTCCTGCCCGCCAGGATGCGTGAGGTGGAGAGCCTGGCGCCGGAAATCGAATCGCCATTTTTTTTCGGATATTACGGGCGGGTGCTGGCGCCCGACGGCGCACAGAAGCATCGCGTGGCGTTTATGGCGGGATGCATCGCGAACATCAGTTTCGCGCGGCTCAATGAGGCGACCGTGCGGGTGCTGCAAAAGAACGGCTGCGAGGTGTCGATTCCGCGGACCCAGACCTGCTGCGGCGCGCTACATGTGCACGCAGGCATTCGCGAGAAGGCGCGAGAACTGGCGCGGCGAAACATCGATGCGTTGCTGGAGGGTGAATACGATGCGATCATCACTAATGCCGGCGGTTGCGGATCGACGCTGAAAGAATACGGGGAGTTGCTCGAACATGATCCGGCGTACGCCGAAAAAGCGCGGCGTTTTTCGGCCCTGGTAAAAGACGTGAACGAGTTTCTCGCGTCCATTGAACTCAACCTGCGGGATATGAAGCCGCAGTCGATGACCGTCACCTACCAGGATTCGTGCCACTTGGCGCACGGTCAAAAGATCCGCTCAGCGCCGCGGAAACTGCTGAATGCCGTTCCAGGCTTACAGCTTCGCGAGATGCCGTTATCGGACTTGTGCTGCGGAAGCGCGGGAATTTATAACGTCGTGCATACCGGGATGGCGATGGCGCTGCTCCGCAAGAAAATGGATTTCGTAAATGGGACGGGCGCGCAAGTGATCGTCACCGCGAATCCCGGGTGCATGCTGCAATTAGCCGCTGGCGTGCAAAAGTTTGGACAGGGGCAGAGAGTGGCGCATGTAGTGCAGATTCTGGATGAGGCGTATGGCGGGCCTACACGTGCAAAGTGAAGACCGCGCCTCCGCTGAGTCCGTTGGCCGCGCTGACGGTGCCGCCATTCTGCTCGACGATGGACTGCACGACATAGAGTCCCAGTCCCGAGATAATCGACTTGGTCGAAACTCGCGGCTGGAAAATCCGCGGCAGCAGCTCCTGTGAAATTCCCGGGCCGTCATCGCTGACTACGATTTCCTGCTGGAGCGCCTTCACGTGAATATTCTTGGCGCCAGCCTGGGCGGAGTTCAAAAACAAGTTCACCAGAACGCGCTCCCACTGAGCCGGATCGCCTTTCAGGTGAAACTCGCGGTCGATCTCCTGTGTGAATCCGATTCGCTGGCTATTGGCGCACTCCAGATAGTCCTGGCAAAATTGCGCGGCGTTCTCGATAACGGGGGCCAAGTCGGTGGCTGATCCCGTGGTTTCGAGAATGCTATGCACGATTCGCTGGCCGCGGTGGACGCTGCGCTGCAAGGTCTGGGCAACCTTCTGCCATTTGGGATCGCTTTCGAGCAGATCGGCATTCTCTCCGATCGTCTGAAACACGTTGTTCAAATCGTGGATCAAGCCTTCGAGGGTTAAATCAGCAACTGCCATATCGATTTACTGGGTGACTCGATGTAGTGTACCGAAAAATTCCGGAAAAGACACGGAGGCTGCTTCGGCGCCCTCGATTACGCAAGGCCCGTCGGCGGCCAGGGCTGCAATGGAAAACGCCATGGCGATGCGATGGTCGCCGAAGGAATCGAGCTCAGCGGCGCGGAAGTGCTGGTGGCCGGGCACGTGGAAGCCATCCGGATGAATCTCGATCGCGAGTCCCATGCGCTGGAAATTGTCGGCGATAGTTCGGATGCGGTCGGTCTCCTTCACGCGCAGCTCGGCGGCATCACGCACAATCAGGCCATCCTCGCTGGCCGCGCCAAGGATCGCCAGGACAGGGATCTCGTCGATCAACGCGGCGGTTCGCGCCTTTTCGAGCAGTCCACCACGGATACGCGACTTTTTGATTGACACGTCGCCGATCAATTCGCCGCCGGTCTGCGTGATGTCCAAAATTTTGACGGCTGCGCCCATTTCGGCAAGAAAATCGAGCAGCGCGGAACGGGTCGGATTGAGGCCGACAGAACGGATGGTGAGGTCCGACTCAGCGACGATCAGCGCGCCAACCAGGAAGAACGCCGCCGATGAGAGATCGCCGGGCACGCGCAGATCACGGGCTTTGAGGTGCGGGCGGCCGGTCAGAGTGATAGATTTTCTCTGAACTTCAATTTCCGCGCCGAATTCGCGCAAGGCTAGCTCGGTGTGGTCACGAGTGCGGACGGGCTCGTGAACCACGGTACGTCCGTCGGCGTATAGGCCGGCCAGCAAAACGCAGCTTTTCACCTGTGCACTCGCGACCGGCAGCGTATATTCGATGGGATGAAGCCTGGTTCCATGAATGGTGAGCGGAGGAAAGCGATTTTCACGGGCTTCAATGCTCGCTCCCATTTCGGCCAGCGGTTTCATGATCCGCTCCATAGGCCGGCGCGAAAGCGACTCATCGCCTCCGATTCGAGTGACGAAGGGCTGTGCTGCCAGGATGCCCGAAAGCATGCGGATGGTGGAACCCGAATTGCCGGCATCGAGCATCGCGGCCGGGTCGCGCAATCCATCGAGACCACGGCCCTCGATAGAGACCGAGCCGTCCCGTTTCTCGACGCGCGCCCCCAGCGCCTGCATACACGCCAGGGTCGACTGACAGTCGGCGCCAGTGGAATAGTTCTCGATTTTCGAAACGCCCTCGGCGATTGCAGCCAGCATTCCGTAGCGGTGAGAGATCGATTTGTCGCCCGGAAGTTGAATGGCGCCGCTCAAGGCACGGGCAGGACAGATTTGCTCGCGCATCAGGTAAAGAGTTAGTGTAACTGAATATGGCAACAGCGAACGTATTGATCGTGTTTTATTCGCGCGATGGCTCGACAGAAAAATTGGCCAACCTTGTGGCCGAAGGCGCCAAGGCCCAGGGAGCGGAAGTGCGGCTGCGCCGGGCTCGCGATATCGTCGCGCCTGACATCATGGCGAAGGTGCCGAAGTGGGCCGAGAACTCAGAACGGATGAACGCACAGTATCCCGCGCCCACCGAAGCCGACGTGGAGTGGGCCGACGCGGTGATCTTCGGCACGCCTACGCGCTTCGGAAACGCAGCCGCCGAACTGAAGGCTTTCATCGATTCACTAGGAGGCCTGTGGTTTCAGGGCAAGCTGAACGGCAAGGTGGGGAGCGCATTCGCGTCGACGGCCTCACCGCACGGCGGCAACGAAACCACCATCACATCGCTCTACAATCCGCTGGCCCATTTGGGATTCATCATTGTGCCGACCGGCTATGCGGAGCCGGCAGCCTTCATGGCGGGGACGCCTTACGGTGCATCCCATGTAGCGGGGCAGAACGCCTCGCCGCCGAGCGAGCACGAGGCCGCGGTGGCGCGCCATCAAGGCAAGCGCGTGGCGCAAGTAGCCGCAGCGCTCAAAGCCGCGAAGTAACGGGCTAAGCGGCGCCGAATTTCTTGAACCAATCGAGCATGCGGCGCCAGGCATCTTTGGCGGCGGCATCGTTGTAGCTGGGCCGATAGTCGGCATTGAAGCCGTGCTGTGCATCGGGATAGACGACGATTTCGGAAGGGCTCGCGGCAGCTTTCAACGCCGCTCGCATCGCTTCCACTTGCTCGAGCGGAATTCCCGCGTCCTGGCCGCCATAAAGCCCGAGCACTGGAAACTTCAGCGAGCCGGCGACATCGAGCGCGGTCTTGGTTCGAAATTCGTTGGCGGGATGAAGAAGCTGGCCGTACCAGGCAGCGCCGGATCTGACCCGATTGGTATGCGCCGCATACAGCCAGACGGCGCGGCCACCCCAGCAGAAGCCGGTGATCGCGAGGCGCGAGAGGTCGCCTTTGCCTGTTTTTTCGGCCCAGTTGGCGGTGGAGTCGAGATCGGACATTACCTGCGAATCGGGAACTTTCGAAACAACCTTATCCCGGATCTCCTGGATGTCTTGCAACTTGGAAACGTCGCCCTGGCGCACGTACAGGTCGGGAGCGATCGCCAGGTAGCCAGCCTTTGCAAGACGCCGGCACACATCCTTGATATGCTCGTGGACGCCAAAGATTTCCTGCACAACCAGGACGACCGGGAATGTTTTGCCCTTCTCAGGCATGGCGCTATAGCCGGGAATTTCGCCGTCGCCGGTGGGAATGGCAACCTCGCCGGCAATGAGGCCATCCTTGGGCGTTGAAATGGCGCCCGCGGAAATTGGGCACACAGCTCGCGCGAAACCTTCGGGAAGACGGCTGGTCAAAAGTCCACTCATGAGATTTATTGTCGTCGATCTCATGATGCTCGCTCAAAGGGCACGATTCGGCCGGTTGTGCTCGACCCGTTCTCTGGAATCTTAGGCCGGAGAAACGGCGCGCAATGCATTTACGCCCGCGCCGATGACGGCTATCTCGTCGCCGCCGGGAACGATTTCGAAGACGTAACCCTGAAGCGGGCTCATCTTGACCATCTCATGGAGATATTGCTGAAGCAGGTTGATATCCAGGTGCTTGGCATTGAAACCGGTGACGAAGAACTTGCCTGGTCCGGCGAGATGAACTGAGCTGGCGGTTGCGGCGGCAAGCGCGCTATGCCACAGCTTGACGAATTCGACGCAGCGCGGATCGCCGCGGTGGGCGTTGTCGAAGATTTCATCCGGCTCCATATCCAGGAAGCGCAGGCGCATGGCGCGATTGCCCATGATGCCTTCGAGATGGCCCCTTCCACCACAGCCGCAGTAGCGCTCTCGAGGATCCAGAGAAACGACGACATGACCGCCTTCCCAGATGCCTTCCCGCCAGGGATAAATGCCGAAACCGATCCCGAAGCCGAGACTCCAGACGCGGATCAACCGGTCGAGGTGACCGCGCGTGGCGGCAAGTCCAGCGGCCATCGCATCGGCGTCGTTGTAGACCTGCACGGGCACATTGATGCCCACTTCCCGAAGCGCGCGCGAAAGCTCCCCGCGGATGTTGGCGCCTTTGAGCTGCCGGAGGTTGGGAGACTCTTCGATAAAGCCGTTGCGGATTATGCCGGGGAATCCGACGCCGATGACGTCGACCTGCGAGCCGGCGGCGACGGCCTGAACCTCGCGCGCGATGCACTCAGCGATGCCGGTGATGGGAGTGCTGAACAACGGTTCGGATTCGGGTCCTTCGTCATACACGCGCAGCGGGCCGATCAGACCATGGCCCTCCACCAGGCCGGTGGCGATGTGCTCGGCGGTAGTGATTCCTATGGCTTTCATCGATTATGACTTTCATCAGAGCTTGGAAAGCTTGTTTAAGCCGTTAAAAGCCGCTGCCTTGTAGCATTCGGCCAAAGTCGGGTAATTGAAAACGGTATCGACGAAATATTCCACCGACCCCTCGAAGATCATGACCGCCTGGCCAATATGAAGAAGCTCGGACGCGCCCTCCCCGATGATATGGACGCCCAGGACTTTCTTCGTTTCGCGATGAAAGATAATTTTCAGACGGCCGGTGGTGTCGCCCCGGATCTGTCCGCGAGCGATTTCGCGGTAGTACGCCACGCCGACTTCGTAAGGAACGTCCTCATCAGTGAGCTGTTCTTCAGTCTTGCCGATAAAAGAGATCTCGGGGATGGTATAAATTCCGTACGGATAGCTGGCCGGGTTGGACTGAATGATTTTGCCGAACGCGCGTGCGGCGGCGATGCGGCCCTGCTCCATGGAGACCGACGCCAGGCTGGGAAAACCGATGACATCGCCGACGGCGAAAATGTGAGGCTGTGTGGTGCGGTAGTCGGCATCTACCTTTATGCGGCCGCGCGAATCCGCTTCGACTCCGGCCGCGGCGAGATTCAGCTCGTCGACATTGCCCTGACGGCCGACTGCATATAGTAACGCGTCGCCGCTCAGCTTTTTCTTGCTTTCGAGATTCGCGACCACGGAGCCGTCCGGCAATTCCTCGACGCTCTCGACCTCTTCATTGAGGCGCATGGTAACGCGATGGTCACGCAGATTGTAAGAGAGGGCCTCGACCATTTCCGAATCGGCAAACTCCAAGAGCCGGGGCCGTTTTTCCACCAGGATGACGCGCACGCCGAGGGCTGCGAACATGCAGGTATACTCGACGCCGATGACGCCGCCGCCAACCACGATCAGCGTTTTTGGAATCTCCGGCATGTCCAGCACCTGGTCGCTATCGACAATGTTTCGTCCGTTGGTGGGAACTTTGGGCGAACAGGCCGGTTTGGTGCCGGTGGCAATGATGATAGCTTCGGACGAATAAGTCTGCTGCCCGCGCGAATTTTGGAATCGAACGGTGTGCGGGTCGATGAAGCTCGCGATGCCAGTGATCAGTTCAATGTTGTTGCGCGACAATTGCGCCTGGATGACATCGATCTCGGTCTTGATGACGTGCTGGACCCGGAAGGCCAGATCCGCCATGTTGATCTTTTCTTTGACGCGATAATTGACGCCATAGACGTTCTGGTAATAATAACCAGAAAGATGGAGGACGGCTTCGCGGCAAGTCTTGCTGGGAATTGTGCCGGTGTTGACGCAGACTCCACCGACGACCTCCCGGCGCTCGATGACGCCGACGCGCTTGCCTAATTTTGCGCCTTGGATCGCTGCCCGCTGTCCGGCCGGACCTGAGCCAATGACCAGGAGGTCGAAAGTTTGCACCTGGGAACTAATTTAGCGCACCAGCACGGCGATTAGTTTCTGGTTTCTGGTTTCTAGTTTCTGGTTGGGCACCTAAGCATGCACCTCGAAGTCGTGAGCGTTGGCCTGCTGGCGGCGTTCTTCGCGGCCCAGATGGGTCTCAATTTCGGCGGTCGAAAAAACGAACCCATCGTCCGCTGGATTGTATGTGGCAGGTTGGTTGGGAAGATTTTGGTCTTTGTGCATTTTCAAAATCTTAGCGGCATTGTCGAGCTGGCGCTCTTCATTCGCGCGGCGCTCGGCCTGGATCTGGCGGAGTAACGCAAGGGTTCGTTCGTACTGGCGGCTGAGCCGCTGGCGTTGAATGCCGATGTTGATATACGCCCGGTCGTGCTCGCGGTAGGCCAGAGCCAGGACGAGACCGGTTTCCGCTTCCGGATGGCTGGCGCGGATGCGGTCTTCCAGTTCGGTGAGGCCGAGCGTGAGCAGGTTGAGCGCGATGGTGGCGGCGCGGTTGACTTGCCAGGCGGTATCGAGGAGGGACTGGACGAGCTGGGTTTCGTTGGCGCCTTTGGGCTGGTATTCGGCCATGAAGGACTGGGAGTGGCGCTGGTAGACGGCGAGGTCCTCGGTGGGCAGGACGATGACCTGGCCGGTTAATCCATGGCGCAAAGCGTTGAGGGAGGAGCGCTGTTTACCGGCTTCGCTGCGAGGTCCGGTGGAGTGTTGGGCGTTAGCACGGTTGATTGAGGCACGGTTGAGTGAGGCACGACCGGCGGCGCGGTCGGCACCATTCGGGAGCACGGTTGAATCTGGCATCTGCATATCTCCTTCAATCCGGTTGTAACTCGGGTGGGTGGGGCGCGACGATGTGCAAGTTCGGATGTTGGTGAAGGGGAACGGAAGAAAAAGTATTTGGGCGCGTGACTCACACATGCCGCCGGCTCTAGCCTCACCTATGGCCGTAATCCGTGAAAACGTAATCTCTGGTCTTCACCCTGGTGTGGCAGGCGAACCCGCACTTGGCGTCGTTCCCCTGCGGCGGCTTGCCAGCCAAAGTGCCGGGCGTGAACGTATCGGATGCAGTGTCATAGTCGAACACGGCATATCCCCACCCGCCGCTGTCCGCGAACCTCTTGCTGTCCTTCACCATGAAGTCCATGTCATGTTGGGTACCCGGCACCGTCGCTGCGGGGAACGTCTCCAACTTTTTCGGGTTCCAATGAATCTTCGCCAACTTGGCGCCGTCGGGGAAAGGCATACCGTTGCCGGGAATGCCGGACATGTAGGCCTTGATCATCACAGGATTAGCGAGGGTCGCGGCCATAAGAGGTCCATCCTGACTGATGGAGACAACCTGCCAGGCCTCATATCCTCGGAACTCAGAGAACGCGAGCCCGCCCGGCACTTTCACGGTGTACTTATCCTGGGCAGCCATGGCCATCGCCACGAGAACAGAGAGAAATACTCCAACGAATACGATTACCACTATACTTTTGCGGTTCATGCCTAATCTCCTTTGCTGAACCTATACCGGACAGAAGTAAGTGATCCCGGCCTTCGCGGCAATGAAAGCCGGGAAAATGTTCAAACCGCGACTGTCGCGGCAGCTGTGATGAACTTCAGAAGGTCGGCGTTAATCGTGGCCGCTTCCGTGGTGGGCATACCATGCGGGAAGGTCTTGTAGCTTATAAAAGTTGCGTTCTTCAGCAACTTAGCGGACCGCGGACCGGCGGCGACGTAAGGCACGATCTGATCGTCCTCGCTATGCATGACCAAGACCGGAACGTTGATCTTCTTGAGATCTTCCGTGAAATCCGTTTGGGAAAAGGCCACGATACCATCGTAATGCGCTTTGGCTCCGCCCATCATACCCTGGCGCCACCAATTTTCAATGACCGCCTCTGAAGCTTTCGCGCCCGGCCGGTTATAGCCATAAAAAGGCCCTGATGGCAGGTCGCGATAGAATTGCGAACGATTGGCGGCGAGTTGCGCCTGCAGATCATCGAACACTTCCTTGGGGAGGCCGAGCGGATTGGCCGTTGTCTTCACCATGAGCGGCGGCACCGCGCTGATCAGCGCTGCCTTGCTCACACGGCTTTCGCCATGCCGAGCCAAATAGCGGGTGACCTCGCCGCCTCCGGTGGAATGGCCAACATGGATGGCCTTTTTCAGGTCAAGATGCGCCGTAAGAGCCGCCAGGTCGTCGGCATAGTGGTCCATGTCGTGGCCTTCGGCGGTCTGAGTGGAGCGGCCGTGGCCACGTCGATCGTGGGCGATAACGCGATAGCCATGATGCAGGAAGAACAACATCTGATTGTCCCAGTCGTCCGCGCTGAGCGGCCAACCATGGCTGAAAACTACAGGCTGTCCTTTACCCCAGTCCTTGTAGTAAATCTCTATACCGTCTTTGGTCGTGATTGTGGGCATGATGTGTTTTATATGGACGTAGCCAATCTCCTGCTATAAGTGTGCGGTATAGCGGAAGAGGATACGTCACGAGTTGGAGGGTTCCTTTACTACCACGAAGGGTTGCTCAAGAAATACCCCATCTTGGGGAGGCGGACGGCCTGGCGAGGCGATGGGCTCTACGGCGGTTGGAGGGGGAGGGGAAGAAGGAGCATTTGGGGCGAGTGACCGGGCGCGTGATCACGTCTAATCGTGACCTTTGGCCATCCTGCCGAGCCGGTCGATCTTCCGGAGCGTGGGATCGACGAATCTCAGGCGGCCGATCTGCGCCGGCGGTTGATTCCGTTTGCAGAGGATTCGGAGTGGCCCGAAATGGCTGCCTACGATGAACTACCGCCGCGGTGATGTTGTCTTGATTCTATGAAGACAGGATTGAAATGAGTGCGAGAGGCTATCCATAGTCATCGAGCCGACCGGAACCGGGTACTCCGCCTAATCGCCGGATGTTTCCGGGCGTGCGGCGGTTCGCGATACGGAGCAAGGCACCCGCGGTAACTTCCAAGAAGCCTTGGTCGCGCACTTTTGAGGCCACGTGGAGTTGGGCGAGGCCATTCCAGAACAACACACGTTAGTCGATTATGTTGAAGTCGCCGGATAGTGGCCGCCTCGAGGGGCGTCGTCTAACGATGTGGGAAGTCTCTGAGAGCGGTGGAACTTCGCGGCTTGGCGCCTACGCGGTCAAATGGACCGATATGTGGGCGTTATGCAGAACCGAATCTGCGTTTGTATCGGCTGGGATAAGACCGGAACCACGCGAAGCCATCGCAGAGCTGGGCGGTCTCAACGAGACGCTTCATTATCTAGTTCCCATCAGGTCCAGTAAATAATCCTGGGCCATCTCTTTTTCACGAATATTCGACCAGGCGGCTATTGCATCTTCTGCTTGGGCAATCGTTTCCCAAACCTGCGTGCGCGACCATACTTTGGAGTTGTCATAGTCGGCCGTCTGTCGATCCTGTTGAAGTTTGACAAACGAGTCCGCTACGAGTTTCAGATCAGTGGCGATGGGGATTTCGGCGGGATCCATTGGAAGCGGTCGGGATGAGATTCTCAACGAACACGTCTTCATGCGGCCATGATCATACATTCTGGCAAATCGGTTCCGCTGGCCTGGGTGTTTCCAGTTCTGTGCGGCCTCCGTCGTGAACAGATGGAAAAGACCGTAGTATGCTGCTGAAACTGCGCGGCGAAGATCGACCTGTTTCGGCTCGTTCGGCAGATTGAGTTCAGACAAGAAAATAGCGTGTTGAATCAAATCGTCGTGATAGGCCATCGATCAGCCGAAAACCTCTTCCTTGAGGCTCGCCTGTTCCGATTGGCTCCGAAAGTTGAAGTATGGAATTAGACCCCACTGGCCGACCGGGTCGAGCTGTTGCGTAATCAAGTCCATGATACGCCGGCTGGTTTGGGCTAGAACTGCCCGACGAGCCGCTTCATCCGATAAGGTGATCCAAAAAAAGATTGCAGGATCCCCGCTCCAATCGTTGTCAACCGTGTAGCGGAAGTTCACAACGCCGGCCGGCAATGGCGCTAGGGCGTTGATGTGCTTGGTGAGCTCTGCGGGCTGCGCGACACCTCGCGGCAAGATCATTTTACGAACTTCCCACCTGTAGGATACTGCTTTCACGCAGTTGGTGCTGGGCTCGACCGCGAAATGCACCGCGAAATGCGTCGTCACCTGGATGCATCGCCCGACCTGTTGATATGTGCCAGCCGACGCGAGATGGTTCGCCCGAAGGCGCCGGTAAGGCCAAAACAGGACTAGTGGCTATCGCAGGAATTCGTTGAAATGCGCAAAATCGCTTGCTGACGCGCGGCACAGGACGCGGCTCAGGATTGGCCCAGGAGGCGCCGGGCGTGAAGGAAGACCGCGCGTAGCATCGCGTCGGTGAGCTTGCCGGTGGACGTGTTCTGCTGGCTGGGATGGAAAGAGCTGATGAGCACCGGCTGGCCGGGACCGGTGCGATGTACTTGGTTGTGGCCGAAGACGAAGTCCGAGCGGCGCGTGATCTTGTCCTGGTCGCGAAGGATGGCCAGATAGACGTCGAAGGCCAGGCGTCCGAGCGCGACTACAACTTTCAGATTGCGCAACAATTCCAAATCTTTTTCCAGATACGGCCGGCAGTTACGGATCTCTTCCGGGAGCGGCTTGTTGTCCGGAGGAGCGCAACGCACAGCCGCGCCGATGTAAGCGCCGGTGAGCACCAGCCCGTCGTCGCGAGAAACGCTGGTGGGCTGAGAAGCGAAACCAGTCTCGAAAAGAGCCCGATAGAGGAAGTTGCCGGAGCTGTCGCCGGTGAACATGCGGCCGGTCCGATTGGCGCCATGCGCGCCGGGCGCAAGGCCGACCAGGAGCATGCGGGCGTGCGGATCGCCAAATCCGGGCACTGGCCTGGCCCAATAATCCTGATCGCGGTAGGCGCGACGTTTCACGCGTCCGACCTCCTCGCGATATTCGACCAGCCGGGGGCATTGCCGGCAAGCGACGATCTGGCTATTCAGGATTTGAAGGGCTTTCAAGTACAGCTTTATGCTACCCGGAAAACCTATCTGGAAACCTGAACGCGCATGTTCTCGAGCGAGCGTTCCAGGGCGGTCAGATCGCTGGCGGGTTTGGATTGGATGATGCTGAAGAACAATGGGACCAGCTCCGGGTCTCGCCAGCCACGCTGCACTTCTTCCTCCATGGTGGCGAAAGCTTCCGCGGCGGACATCGCGGCTTTATAAGGGCGCTCGGTAATCAGGGCGTCGTAGATGTCGGCCACTTGCAGGATGCGAGCGAGCAGCGGAATGTCTTCGCCGGCCAGGCCATCCGGGTAGCCCGAGCCGTCCCAGCGCTCGTGATGATTGCGGATAATCGGCAGAACGGGCCGCAGGCTTTTCATGGGCCGGCAAATCTCTTCGCCGCGGATGGGATGGCTGCGCATCACTTCCCATTCCTCGGTTGTCAACATACCTTGCTTAAACAAGATGGCATCGGGGATGCCAATTTTGCCGACGTCGTGCAGGTAGCCGCCCCGGAGCAACGCGGTGAGATCGGAATTGGAGAGACCGAGGGCTTCTCCCAGCATCACCGAGATGGCCGCCAGGCGCTGGCAGTGCTGGCCCGTGCAACGATCGCGCCGCTCCACCGCCTGTGCCAGGGCGAACAGAATGGTTTCGGCTTCCTCCAGCGAGTCAATCAGCGCTTTATTGCGCAGCATGGCGCGCACGCGGGTCCGCACCACCGCCGGATGCAGAGGCTTGATCAGGAACTCGTCGGCGCCGGAGGAGATGCTTACGATCTCGTTTTCGACGCCCTGCACGTTGGTAATCATCAGGACCGGCACTAGCCGGGTTGGCCGGTTGGATCGAATCCAGCGGCATAACTCCGGGCCGCTCATCTCCGGCAGCATTAGATCGAGGATCACCAGGTCTACTTTTTCCGACTGGAGCAAAGCCATCGCTTCGGAGGCCTTGCGCGCTTCCAGCATGCGATAGGGCGCGGTTTTGAAGATAGCCTTGAGCAACCGGCGGTTGATTTCTTCGCTGTCGATGACGAGAATCGAGGCCGGGACCGTGTTGTGCTCTTCAAAGAAGGGACTGGCCGGAGAGGGTCCGACCTCAAAAGGCGCCGAGACTGTGATCTTTCCGGACATTCAAGATGGAAATGGAGCAGAGCCCCATATTGGTCTATCGTCCGAAAATGGGAAAGGTTTAACCTGGGCGAACGTTGCTAACACGTCGCCTCTCTACTGAAAACAAGTTGGTTAGGTTATTTCTTAGGGAGCTTCGACAGGACGTCTATTACGTAATTGACGGTCTCGGTGATGGGCGGAACGCCGCCTTCGCTGTCCACGCGGGCGGACCCGGCGTTGTAAGCGGCCAAGGTCAGCTTCATATCGCCCTTGTATTTTTCGAGTAGCTGCTTCAGCAGCCTGGTACCGGCGCCGACGTTCTCCTTTGGATCGAAAGGATCGTGCACTCCGAATTGCGCGGCGACGGCTGGCATGATTTGCATCAGGCCTTGAGCGCCTTTGGGCGATATGGCACAGGGGCGGCCGCCGGATTCCTGACTGATTACGGCGCGGATCAGATCGGGTAGGACACCTGACTCCCTGGCATTTTCGCCGACCAACTGGTCGAGTTGCTCAGCGGGCAAGGGATCGCAGGGCGGCAGAACGAAAGACGGGAAATCGATCCAGGGCACAGTATAGAAGGATGCGGCAGGTGTTGTGGTCCGGCCGATTAAAGAATCTACTTGCTGGGTGATGGACACGCGCTGCTTCTCCAGCGAAACGGCCATGGCTGCCTGGGCCGTATTCTTAAGGTCGGCGGCGGGCGGATCGGGCGTGGGGGGATCGGCAGCGGGCGGAGGGTCGGCGACGGGCGGAGAGACGGCTACAGGCGGCGAGACGGTCGCGGGCTGAGGGGCGGTGGCGGGCCGAGGGTCGGCTACAGGCTGAGGGTCGGGTGCGGGCTGAGCCCAGGCGTAGGCCGAGAGAACCATTGCCAGGAAAATCCATCTCACTAAAGATCCATCCTAAAGATCAATCCTAAAGATCCATCCTAAAAATCAATCGGTATGGTCGAGCGGATTCTGAATAGGACCAGCGGTATAGTAGAGCTTTCGCATGAAGATCATTTCTGAGGCCCCCTGCCGCGTAGATCTGGCGGGCAGTACTCTAGATATTTGGCCCTTGTATTTGTACCATCCGGGGGCGGTGACGCTGAATTTCGCGGTAGACCGCTGGACGCGCTGCGTGATCGAGCCAAGGGAGGGGCCGGAGATCCGATTGCGATCCGGAGATCTGGAAGCTGAAGAGACATTTGGATGCTTCGATGAGATGCGGGCGGCCGAGCGGCCACGGTTGCCGCTGGTTACTTATGTCCTGCGGTTCTTCGAGCATCGCTCGGGCCTGGCGGTGCACACCGATTCCGAAGCGCCGGCGGGAGCGGGAATCTCGGGATCATCGGCGCTGATCATCGCGGTGGCGAGCGCGCTGAACCGCCTGACCGGGGCGGGGCACACCATCGAAAAGCTACGGGAGATCGCCCAAAACGTGGAGGCGCAGATCATTCGAGTTCCGACCGGAGCTCAGGATTATTATCCGGCGATGTATGGGGGCGTAAGCGCGATCGAGCTGGGAGCGGGCGGCATCCGGCGCGTGGCGATTGCGATGGACGTCGAGGATCTTAACGAGCGCATTGTGCTGGCGTACACCGGTGTGCCGCGCAATTCCGGGATCAACAACTGGGAAGTGACCAAAGCTTACATCGACGGAAACCTGGAAGTCCGGCGGAACTTTGAGCAGATCACGGCCATCGCCTGCGCGATGCGCGCCGCGCTCGAGAAACCCGACTGGAAGGAGACCGGACGCTTGCTGCGCGAGGAATGGTCGCACCGCCGGAAGAACGCGCCGGGCATCTCGACACCGTTCATCGACCAACTGGTGAAGGTCGCGCGCCGGGCGGGGGCGATGGGGGCCAAGGTGTGCGGAGCGGGCGGCGGCGGGTGCGTCTTCTTTCTGGTGGACCGCGGGGCGAAGGATAAGATTTCTCGTGCTATTGAAAAGGCCGGCGCGGAAATCCTGCCGGTGAAAGTGGCGACCCACGGCGTGAAGGTTCGCGTGGCGCGGAGCGTATAAATAAATGCCGTTACTGGCAGCGATTCTGCGAGGGGAGCCGGCCGGGGAGCTGGATGCCGCCGCGCTGGAAATGGCGGCGATCGAGAGGCCGGGGCTAGATCCGGCGCCGTATCTGGACACGCTCGATCAGCTCGCGTCCGAGATTGCGACTCGATTGGGCCGTGGATACGATGGTCCCAAGTTCGTGCGCGTCGCCAACGATTACCTGTTTGAAGAGTGGGGCTTTCGGGGGAATGAATCGGAGTATTACGATCCGCGCAACAGTTGCCTGGACGCGGTGCTGGATCGAAGGACGGGAATCCCGATCACGCTGTCGGTGGTTTACATCGAGGTGGCACGGCGGCTGGGGCAGCCGGTGTTCGGAATCGGGCTACCGGGTCATTTTATCGTGCAGTATAACGATGGCAAGTATTCCACGTTTGCCGATCCATTCCATGGCGGCAAGCTGCTCTCTGAAGAGGACTGCCGGGTGCTGGCGCGCGAGGTGGGTGTGGACATTGCCGCGGAGCCATCCACGCTTCAGCCGGTCAGCAATCGATACATCCTGGTGCGGATGCTGAACAACTTGCGGTCCTCCTATTTCCGGTCGAAGAATTACAGAAAGGCGATACAGGCGCTGGATCCGCTGGTGGAGGCGTTCCCCTCGAACGCGGAGTATTACAAGGCGCGGGGAGTGGGGCGGCTGCAATTACGCGAATTCCGGGCGGCCAAGGCAGACTTGGAGAAGTATCTGAAATGCTTGCCGGAGGCGGAAGATAGAGCGGAGGTGACCAAGCAGCTGGAGGCGATTCATCGCTGGCTGGGACGGTTGAATTGAGGAGGCGGGGGCGGGAGGCAGAAGGCGGGAGACAGATTGCTATTCGTGCCGCACAGCTTCCACCGGATCGATACGAGCGGCGCGACGGGCTGGAACATAGGACGCCAAGAAAGCTACCACAATGATACCGACGGTCGCGACGGCTAATGGCGCGATGGTTTGTATCGGCAGGTCCTGAATCAGGGTCGCAGCCAGGGATCGGCCCCAGATCGCCAATGGAACGCCGAGCAGGAGGCCGGCCACAACCGTCGCCAGCGAGTCTTGCAATACCATCCACGTTACGTCGCCTGCAGTAGCTCCGAGTGCCATGCGTATGCCGATTTCGTTAGTGCGCCGCGCAACCGTATAAGCCAGCAGTCCGTAGAGGCCGATACCCGCGAGCACTGCTCCCAAAGCGCCGAAAAAACCGGAGAGTGTCGCAATCAGCCGCTCTGGAACAATGGAGGCGTCGATTTGATCGTTCAGCGTGATGATGCGCTCGACGGGGATGCCCGGTACTACATTGCGGATCACGCGCCTGGCGTCGCCGGCAATTCCTTCCGGGTCGATATTGGTGGCAATCAGGAAAGTTCGCGCGCCGACAAATCCGCCACGAAAGGCCGGCAGGTAGATCGAGCGCCCGGCTGCCTCACGAATCTCGTAGTAATTCGCGTCGCCTACGACGCCCACGACTTCATAGGTCCGGGGCTCGCGCACACCCGTCACATGTTCTAGAGAGACATGCTTTCCAATCGGGTTGCGGTCTCGAAAGTAGTAGCGGGCAAAGTTTCGATTGATGACGGCCACGTTCGGCTGCGCCTGATCTTCGAAGTTGAAGGCGCGTCCAGCCAGAAGGGGCGTCCCGAGCGTCTCGAAGTATTTCGGCGCAACATAGCTTATGGATATCCAGCGGCGATCCTCGGCCCTTTCCTGGAAGCCCTCAGCGGTGGCGAAACCGCTGGCGCCGGCGCCTTGAAGCGGAGTTGGGGCGCTGAGCGATACCGAGCGGACACCGGGAATCCGTTCCAGGCGAGCAAGGAGATCCTGATACGCGCGAGACAATCGTTCGTCACTGTAGCCGCTGGGCGATGGGTCGAGTGACACTAAAAGGACGTGATCGCGCCGGAAGCCAAGATCGGTATGCTCGAGGTTCTCCAGGTTGACGATAAACAGCGCGGCAGAACTCAACAACAAGACTGATAGGGCGACCTGTGTCACGACCAGGCTCTTTCCAAACAGGCGCCGGACGCGTGTCTCGCCTACGCTTCCCGTTTGTCTCATCGCCAATGCCGGAGGAGTTCGGAAGGCGCTCCAGGCCGGGGCAGCTCCGAAGACTACACCGGCCAGCACTGCGATTCCAGCGGCAAACAGCAGCACCTGAAGGTCGGGTTGGACGCGAAGATAGACGCGCTCGTGTTCCCGGCCGCTGGCCATAATCCGCAATAATGCAGACGTTCCGAAATACGCCACCACCGCGCCCAGCAGCGTCCCAACGGCCGAGAGCATCAACGACTCGGTGAAAACCTGGCGCAGCAAGCGGCCGCCACTTGCGCCCAGGCTGGTCCGAACCGCCATTTCGCGCTCCCGGCCGGCGGCACGCGCCAGCAACATGCTCGCGACGTTGACGCACGCCAGTAACAAGAGCAAACCAACCACCGTCATCAGAACCGTCAACGGCTTGCCGAAGCGGTCACGGACAGTCGCAAGGCCGTTCCCGGCCGGTTCCAATTGTACGCTCAACTGCCGCACCAGCGGATCTTTGCTTGACGCCGCTCTTTCCTCGATGGTGAACCGGTAGAGCACCGCCATTTCGGCGCGCGCCTGCTCCAGCGTGACGCCAGGCTTTAGCCGCCCCAACAGTACGAGTCGGGTTTGATCGGTTGGCTTTTCCGGAAGCCAAACGTCGGTTTTTGCTTCCACACGCAGGCCAACGAAGGCGGGAGGCGCAACTCCGATTATCGTGGCAGGTACATCCTGTACCAAGATTCGCTTTCCTAGAATGCCCGGGTCCTGATGGAATCTGTTTATCCACTGGGACCAGCTTATGACCGCAACAGCGCCCTCCGGACGGTCGGGATTATCTTGCGGACCAATCAGCCGGCCGATAGCCGGCTTCACGCCAAGGTCCGCGAAGTAGTTGCGGGTAACAGACTCGCGTATTCCCGTGAGAGGCTCCAAGCCCTCCGCAACCAGTCGCGCGCGGTTGTCAATGGACGTGCCGATGAGGGCCGAAAACACGTGGTTGTTGTCGCGAAAGTGCTCATAGCTCCGCCACGACCAGTAGCCGTTTCCACGAGGCTCGCCTGGATATTTCTGGAGAAGCTCGACAAGTTCCTCCGGATGATTGACAGGCAGCATGCGGAGGATGGCGGTCTCTACCAAGCTGAAGATCGCGGTGTTGGCGCCTATTCCGAGCGTCAGCGACAGCAATGCCACGGCGGTGAATCCGGGGCTGCGCCGCATGCCGCGAAGGGCATAGCGAACATCCTGGAACATAACTGTGCGTATTTTACTGCTTTGCAGCGGAACTGCGCCAGATGGTCCAATTAGTGCGACATTGAAAGACAACAGCGGAAAAGGGGAGGATCGGCATGTCGGAGCTGCTGAAGGGATTCGATGCTTCTATCGTGGACGAGAGGGCGTCCAAGGTCGGGCCAGCCGGCATCGACATCGCCTACCAGCGGCTCGGGAAGCCCGATTCGCCTGCTGTACTGTTGATCATGGGACTCGCCGCGCAATCCATTGCGTGGCCGGACGCGTTTTGCCAGGCGCTCGTCGACCGCGGTCTGCAAGTCATCCGCTTCGACAATCGTGACGCCGGGCTCTCCACGCACATGACTGAGGCCCCGCCTCCGAACCTGCCCGCGGCGCTCGCCGGCGACCTGTCGTCGGTGTCGTACACGCTGTCGGATATGGCTGCCGACACGGTAGGGTTGCTCGATGTGCTGGGGTTCGGGAAAGCACATGTCGCCGGTGCGTCCATGGGAGGCGCCATTGCGCAAACGATTGCAATCGAGCATCCGAACCGTGTCCGCTCGCTCACCTCGATGATGTCGACAACAGGCAACATGTCCGTCGGGCAGCCCTCGCCGGACGTACTCCGCGGACTTTTCTCCGGCCCACGCGCAACCACGCGCGACGAAGTGATTCAGCAGATGGTCCGGGCTTTCCGCGCCGTAGGCTCGCCCGGATTTCCGGCGGACGAGCAGGAAGTCGCCGAGCGAGCAGGCCGCGCCTACGACCGCTGCTACGATCCGATCGGCGTCGCTCGTCAGGCGATCGCGTCGGTCGCATCCGGCGATCGGACCGAACGTCTACGACATCTCCAAGTCCGCACTCTAGTGATCCACGGTCTCGCTGACCGCATGTGCGACGTGAGCGGCGGGCGTGCGACGGCTGAAGCTATTCCCGGTGTGGAACTGGTCCTGATCGAGGGAATGGGGCATGACCTGCCACCCGGTTTACGGTCCCAACTGGCGGAGCGCATCGCCGAGTTCGTGTGGAGTGCCGAGGGCCGTTGAAGTTTCCGGTCACCTGGCCGTGATCTTCAGATTAGAAAAGTAGCCCTCGGTACCAGGGCCGACCCATAATGCGACTCCACCTTCCCGTGGTTCGTGCTTCAGATCGTTGACGATCAGGCAGGGTTGCTCCGCACCGTTTACATAGAGCCGCGCCTGGCGGCCTTCCACCTCGATCTTGTATTTAGTCCAGATCCCTGGCTGTAAATCAACGTACGACTCATACTTTCCGGGAGCCTCCCGGCGCGATCGCGCGAAGTCGAAATCCGGGTGCGAACTATATTGAGTGGAGTGGTTCCGCCGGACTTGATCGTCGGCTCGGCCGTTGGTGGGTCTGAGATAGATGTACTCGTAGCTTCCGTCGCCCTGGAATCGAAAAGCGATGCCAATGAACCCGCGTGCGTCACCGGGTGCACCAGCGGCCGGCTGACCTGCCAAATCCACTTCGATTGTGCCGTCACGAAATAACACATCCTTGACGACAGCGTACGAAGTGGCATTAGCGGCCCCCGCGTTGGCTACAACCTGGATCGCGCTACGTGCTTTATAGTTGGTTTGTTTGATCGAGACGTTCTTTCCTACCAGTCGATCGGTGCTTTGAGCTGCAAGGGGGACAGCCAGGAACGCTAATAACGCCGCGCAGACCATATGGGGTGGATGCGAGCACGTCGACGTCCACTCCTAAGCCAAGGCTTAGGAGAGTGCTTCCACGACGGTGTCTTCGAATGGTGTTCAGATGCGAGAACGGGATGTCCCCTTTCGAACACGGCCCGGTGTCGCGTCGAGCAGGTTGATTCACATTGCCTGCCTGTGCCAAGATGTGCATCAGCAGAACGCAGTAAACAAGGCGAAGTCATTGGGAGGAATCCATGCCGAATCACTTTCGTAACGCAGGTGTCGGCTGTGCGCTCGTGATCGTATGTCTGGCGCAGTCCGCCACTGCACAGACTCCGGCGCCGGGCGCTGGGTCGGGCGAAGCAGTGAGCACCGTGGTCGCCAATCCGACTTACATTTCTATTCCTTTAGAGATCACGGTTAACCGCCCCGCTGCCGAAGTCTGGAAGCGCGTCGGCAAGTTCTGCGATATCGGCGAATGGCTGCGGATCCCCTGCACGATCACCTCGGGTCAGGACGGTGAATTCGGCGCGATACGGTCCGTTGCGGGCGAGGTCCTGGTGGGGAAAACCGAGCTATCGTATACGTACACGCAGACCGTGAAGGCCGGCCGCCCGTACAATCTCTATCACGGCACGCTCGAAGCGAGGCCGGTGACTGCGACTACGTCGAAGCTGGTTTATACGCTGGTGTTCGATAACTCGATGCTGGCGGATGACGCCGCCCGTGAAAAGGACAAGACGCAAAAGACCGCGGTGTTCACCCGGGCTCTCGAGAACATGAAGATCCTCGCTGAAGGTGGCACGCTGCCGCCCGCCCCGCCTCGCGGTAAGTAGCCTGGCTACTTGGCAGGTCCGGCGTCCGGGCCTTGCGAACCGGCGAAGACCTTGCGTCCATCCGGCAGCGTGACGCTATGAGCATTGGCGGTGTTGGTGCCGTCCTTAGCCAGGAAACCCTCTATGGTGACCTGGTCTCCCTCTTTCAATGACGACCGTCTCCAACCCAGGCGAACGAGACCGTTGGGGCTGCCCAGTTCAAAGCTCCAGTTCGTGACCTTACCGCTTTCGTCCTTCACGTCGACGTAAAGCCAGGCATGCGGATTGGTCCACTCCAGTTTGGTGATCGTCCCGGTGACCTTGATTCCTTTTTTGGCGTCGAACTCAGCCGCAAACGCGTGATGCGCGGACGCGGGCATCACCGAGAACAGCAAGGCCGCCACCCCGGCCAGCAACGTCGCTTTCAACATTCTCATTCCTCCATTTTTCCCGCCTACCGCTTTTGCATATGGGCGGCGTCTTTCTCGTTTTCGTCACAGAACATTTCGAAGATGTCGGTGTCGGCCAGCAGATCGTGGGGTACCTTGATGGTAAAGGGCTTGGTGTACATCTTGGGATCGTCGAAGGTCATTTCCACGTCCAGGTGTCCGAAATCGCGGCGGTGGAAACGTTCCGTGACGCGCAGCGCTTCGCTATGAGGGTGGCCGATCGTATCGAACGCGGTCTTATCGTTGAAGCCCGCGGTTTCCACCACCAGTACGTCGCGCTCCCAATGCCCGGCAGAGTAGCCCAGATAGGCGGGAAGCTCGAATTCCTTGGGCAGCACGCGGCCGTCGGTAAAGATCTGGCGATGCTCATTATTGACTTCATACAAAACCACGGTCACGCGGGGAGACTGAACAATCTTAATCGGTTCGGAAAGAAGACCGGCGCGGGGGAAGCCAAAGACACGCGAGCAAGGGTTGCCAGACTCGCGGCGTTCCGCGTTTTGGCGCATGGCTTCCGCGGCTGTGGGACGCAGCGGCGATTCTCCGGGTTTGGAGTCGAGGAGGATATTCATGAAGTACTTGTGCTGAGTACCGATCTCCATCCCCGGCACTTGTACTCTGACTAGCTCATCAATCTCGGGGCCGTAGAGGCGTCTCATTTCCGCGACGGAGGTGATTTCGTGCATCCAGACACCGGAGAGGTCGGGCTTCCCGTCGGCGGTGCGTGGCGCAGGCGCGGACAGGTTCGGTTTGCCGTCGGGCGTGCGGGGAGTTCCCGGGGTAGGAAAATTCAACCATTGCGCGTACGCACCGGTGGAGAGAAGCGCGAATAAGACGAACAGCCGTGGATGTGACATCTTCAAGCCTCCGACGGGCGGCCGACCAAGCACGTTGGTAATTGTAGCTATGAGCCCGATGTTAACACGGAAGATAATCGCATCCTATAGTACCCAGCACGCATCCCTTGCAAGTAACATGCGAACCGCAGGGATGATAGGCGGGCTTGGGCCCGAATCGACGGTCGATTACTACCGCTCCATCATTGCGCGATATCGCGCCAGGAAGCCGGGCGGAGGATATCCGCACGTGATCCTGAACAGCCTCGACGTTGATAAGGGTATCGCGCTGCTCGACGCTAGCCGGCTCGACGACCTCGCCGACTATCTGGCAGCCGGTGTGGAGTTGCTGGCGCGTGCCGGCGCGGACTTTGGTTTTATCGCGGCCAACACGCCGCACCTGGTGTTCGACGAGGTCCAGCGCCGGTCGGCCATCGCACTTCTCAGCATCGTGCGGGCCACGTCCGATCACTCAAAGGCGCTCGGTCTGAAGAGGCTGGGCCTGTTTGGAACCGGATTTACGATGCGGGCAAGCTTTTACCCGGAGAATTCCAGCGGGCCGGGATCGACCTGGTTCGGCCACAAGAGGCGGAGCGGGAGTTTATTCACAGGAAGTACATGGATGAACTGCTGAATGGCCGATTTCTGCCGGAAACGAGGAGGGAGATTCTCGGCATTGCGCAAAGGATGAAAAACGAAGACGGGATTGAAGCATTAGTCCTGGCAGGCACGGAGCTCCCCCTCTTGTTGCGCGACTCCACTACTCCGGGTATCGAGTTTATCGATACAACTGTAATTCACGTCGAAGCCATCGTTGACAAGTTGGTGAGTTGAAGGCGATCCATCGGGGGCTGGGGCGGTTGAAGTGATCGAACCGGCAGTTACGGATGCGCAACCCGGGCATGATCACTCAAGTGTGCCCCAAAAGTGCGCCTAATGGCACGTTGATATACTGGTCCCGGCGAGCGTGCTCACAAAACTGAAGTTTGAGAGCCAGTTGCGCCGATCGCGGTCCCCAACTGCGCCGGAAGAACGAATATAGTCGGAAGAAGCTCTGGTGCCCATGCATGCCGCGATTTCCGAGTTGATTCGAGCCTCGCTTCTGATCGTCGGCGCGCTTTTTCCTATCGTCGACTCTCCGGACAATATACCGATCTTTCTGGCGCTAACCGCAGGCCTTTCCGCCGAGAGTCGAGCGGTTCTGGCCCGCAAGATTGCGGTAAACTCTTTCGGGATTCTAATTGTTTCTGTTCTTATCGGAACCCACATCCTGGCATTTTTCGGCATTTCCTTGCCGGTCGTCCAGGTGGGCGGCGGCCTCATTGTCACGGCAGTTGGATGGAAACTGTTGAATCGGCCGGATGACGACACCAAGGCGCCGGAATCTTCGTCCAAGCCGCTCAAAGACGCTTATCTTACCGCTTACCTGGCGCGCCGGGCGTTTTATCCCTTGACAATGCCGCTGACCGTGGGACCTGGTTCGATTTCCGTAGCGATAGCCGTGGGTGCAAGCCAGGCGCTCCGCGGCCAGGCCTATTGGATACTGCCCGTAGCAGCATTCCTGGGATGCGCGGTCATAGCGGGCAGCGTCTACCTGATGAATCGCTTTGCCGAGCCAATCGGGCGCCTAGTGGGAGACACCGCAATGAATGTTATCTTTCGCTTGTCGGCGTTCATTCTTGTCTGTATCGGGGTACAGATCGTGTGGAACGGAACGAGCGCGCTGCTGAAGACGATCCTCGTCCTGCGGCCATAAGGCAGGCCTGGGACGTGTTCTACTTGGAAAGCGAACCCACCTGTTCCAGGACGACTCTCGCGGATTTAATACAGCCGGACGCCGCGCGGGCCGGGCTGGCGGGTCATGTGAACGGTGTCGCGGAAGCTGACGTTGTTGGGATTCAGGGTCATGACCAGGGTGTGGGTGCGGTAGCCGTCGCCAAAGAAGCGGACGCCCTGGAGCAGGTTGCCGGGGGTCACACCGCAGGCGACGAAGATAATCTGCTTTCCGGGAGCCAGATCCTCGGCGTGATAGACGCGATGTGGATCCTCGATGCCCATGCGTTGCATGCGGCGCTCCAGCTCGGAATTATCTACCACCAGGCGGCCGACCATTTCGCCGTGGAGGCAGCGCATGGCGGCAGCGGTAATCACACCTTCGGGTGCACCGCCTACACCCATCACCGCGTGGACGCCTGCGCCGCGCACGGCAGCCGCTATTCCAGCCGAAAGATCGCCGTCGCCGATCAGACGGATGCGCGCTCCAGCTTTTCGAATGGACGCGATTAGCTTTTCATGGCGCGGGCGATCGAGAACCATGACCACCAGATCCTCCACCGGCCGATCGAGGCAATTTGCAATGGCCTGGAGATTTTCTTCCGGAGGCGCATCGATATCCAGCGCGCCTTGACAGGCCGGGCCGGCGATGATCTTCTCCATGTAGCAATCCGGCGCGTGGAGCAGTCCACCGGCCTCGGAGGCCGCCAGCACGGCTATGGAATTGGCGGCGCCCGTGGCGCAAAGGTTGGTCCCTTCCAGGGGATCGACAGCAATGTCGATGGCGGGATACTCCAAGCCATCCCGCGGCGGAGCACCGACGCGCTCGCCGATGTACAGCATAGGCGCCTCGTCGCGCTCGCCCTCGCCAATGACGATATTGCCGGCAATGGGGACATTCTCGAAGGCTTGGCGCATGGCCTGAACGGCGGCGTGGTCCGATCCTGGGCGGTCGCCTTGGCCCATGGTGCGAGCGGCGGCGACGCCGGCTTCCTCAACGACGCGCGCCAGCTCGAACGCCAGTTGCTGATCGACGTTAGCCGAGAGCTTGGCGCCGTCCTCGTTCTTGGTGCTCCGCGCCGTTGCCATTGGCACCCTCCGTTCGGTGGTGTATTCTGCCTGCCGTGAGACGCCACGATCATATCAGATATTTCGTGTTTCAAATCTTGAAGCGAAAACGCGGCCGAAGTGTCTCGCGTTGCCGGTATCGCGGACGACCCGGTACAGTGGAGTTTGACTGGTTTATTTCCACTCTTGATCGGTCTGGTGCTGCTCGCGCTGGCTGGAGCAGCCGCGGGGATCAAGCTGGCCGAAACGCCATCGATTTCGCAGAGGGTGTTGCCGTTCAGCGGAGGCCTGCTGGTGGGCATCGCGCTGTTCTGGATTCTACCGGAAATCGCCGTGCCTTTTGGTTGGGCGGGAGCGAGTGCGGGACTGGCGATCGGCTTTACGCTGCTGTGGCTGATCGATCATTACATTTATCCCGTCTGTCCGACGTGTTCGCATACCCACGACCACGCAGGCTGCAACCAGGAATTGCACGGCTTCGCGGCTCCATTACTGATCGCATCGGGGCTTCACAGTTTTTTCGACGGATGGAGTTTAGCGGTGTCGCAGCAAAAGGGCTTCGAGAGTCTCAAGCTGGCGTTCCTGCTGGGCATCGGAGCCCACAAACTGCCGGAGGGCCTGGCATTGGGCGCGCTTTTGGCAGCCGCCCTGGGAACGGCGCGAAGAGCGATGCTAGGCGCGGCCGCGGCTCAACTGATGATGATCGCGGGAGGGGCGCTGGCGGTGGTGCTGGCTCCTCATTTGGGCACGAACTGGACCATCGGATTTTTGTCGGTGGCCGCCGGCGCTTTTGTGTACCTCGGCTACCACGCGATCGACAGTGAGTATCAGAGGCGAGGGATTCGGACGTCGGTGATGCCGGCGTTGACGGGTGCGGTGGGGGCGGCGGCGCTACGGTCGATCGTACCGGGGATGTAGAGCTTTGATGATGTGAATGCCCCTGATGCGGAGGCGGGTTCGAATGGCCTGAGTCCGGGTCGCGATTTCCATGCCGGCCGGCGCTGCCGTTCCTGAGCCGCGGCCACCGCTGTAGACAGGCCGGTCACTAGTGTTCCAGTCGTTCCGATGTCTTGTCTTTGCCTTATGCAAGCCTGCCCAAACTAATTCGTTTAGCGTAGGTCGTACGGGTAATGATCGATTGATCACTTTTGAGCTGCATGGTACCTTCTCCTGCATGGTACCTTCTCCAAGGTCTCGCTGTTTTCGCCAAAGCCGCGAGGATAATGATTGCTCAAGTTTAGTCGCCGTGAGATTTCGGTTCATGTCTGGGACGCCCTGTGTTTTTCTGTAGTTACACGTTGGACCGACGAATGCGTATATAAATGTGAGTCTAGGGTATTCCATTCTTAGGCCGGTTTAGTGTATGCTAGCACTCTGAGAAAAAAGGAATAGTACCCATAGTACTAACGAGGGAAGTGGCCCCCGCGGTGGGCGAGGGCCTCGTCTCGGATACCAGTTCAGTGGTAGCCCGATACGTTGACACTCCTATTGTACCTGTTGTCCGAGACTTCCGAAATCCCCCACCTTTAACCACCGAATAAGCTCGCGTTCACGACGCGACAGCAAACAAAAGGAGTGTGTCTATGCAGTTTGTCAATTTGATAAGAGCTCGTAATGCAGGGAAATTCCTGGCCTGTTTAGTCTTTGTAGGCGCATGCTGGGCCCAAAGCGATCCCGGTCCCCGGAGTGGCGCGGCCGGCGCGGGAGGGCCTTTCAATACGTTGAGCGCCCAACAGGTGGCAGTTTTCACCGCTGCCAAGGGGGTGTTTGAGGAAGTGGATTCCGTGTCCGGTACGATCGAAAGTGGATCGGGCCTAGGCCCCACCTTCAACGCCAATAGTTGCGCGGCCTGCCATGCGCAGCCGGCCGTCGGCGGGACCAGCCCGGCAGTGAACCCCCAGGTAGCGCTTGCTAAGCTGGATCATCCCAACCCAGATCCATTTCCTCAGACCGTTCCCTCGTTCATCACAGCCAACGGTCCGGTGCGGGAGGCTCGCTTCGTCTTGAACCCAGATGGCTCGCCGGATGGAGGAGTCCATGGCTTGTATACGATCGCCGGCCGCACGGACGCCCCGGGGTGCACTCTGGCCCAACCGAACTTCGCATCTCAACTCGCGAACCGGAACATAATTTTCCGCATCCCAACGCCCACCTTCGGGCTCGGGTTGGTGGAGAATACGCCGGATGCGACGTTAACGGCAAACCTGAACGCCACTGCGGCGCAACGAGCCGCTCTAGGCATCCAAGGCAAGCTGAATACCAGCGGCAACGATGGCACAGTGACCCGCTTCGGCTGGAAGGCGCAGAACAAATCATTGGTCATCTTCGCCGGCGAAGCGTACAACGTAGAACAGGGTGTCGCCAACGAAGTGTTCATGAACGAGCGGTCCGCCGTACCTGGTTGCGTTTTCAATGCGACGCCCGAGGATCGCACCAATACGACTGAGGCTACGGGTTCAGCATCGAATATGTCTGGCGATGTGATTAACTTCGCGTTGTTTATGCGCTTGTCAGCGCCACCGCAACCGGCCACTCCGCTCACAACGTCCCAGGCAAATGGCCAGGCTTTGTTTCACAGCGTCGGCTGCGACCTCTGCCACTCGCCTTCGCTCACGACAGCCGCCTCGCCATTCACGGGAATGTCGAACGTGACCTATCATCCTTACTCGGATTTCGCCGTCCATCACATGGGCTCGAACCTCGCGGATGGCGTCCCGCAGGGCGCGGCCGGCCCGGATGAGTTCCGCACCGCGCCACTATGGGGTATTGGCCAGCGCCTATTCTTCCTGCATGATGGCCGCACGTCGGATTTGCTGCAGGCCATCCAGGCGCACGCCAGTTCGCCCTTCGATTGCGTCATTAGCGCCAGCAGCAATATATTCGAATTCCAGCCGAATCTAAAGGTTTTTGCCCCGACCTCGGCATCCACCTTTTGCGGCTCGGAGGCTGATAGAGTCATTACTAATTTCAATGCGCTCAGCGGTGGTCCGGCTGGGCAGAAGCAGGACATCTTGAATTTCCTGCGCTCGTTGTAGCGCGGCGTGTCCTCCGGGCAGTGCGAGCCTGTATGCCGCAATCCAGGTACGAGGCTCGCGCTTATCCTGGGGCCCAGTTTCACCTGATTCCGGAAACTCGCCACGCTTCCTGCGGCGCGTGGAATCTTTGAGCAATTCATTGGTTTTCCACCGGTCTGCAACAATCAGGGTATGCGCCTCGTGCTCGCCCTGCTGGTGTTGGTGTCAGCCTATGCAGCGAACAGCGACGACCTGCGCCAAGCCGTCCGCGCCGGCGACATCAACCGAGTCCGCGCGCTGCTCCAGCAGGGCGTACCGCTGAATGCAGTCGATTCATTGGGCGGCACCGCGCTGCATGACGCCGTATGGTCGGGGGAAAAAGAGATCGTCGCGCTGCTGCTCGAGGCCGGAGCTGACGTGAATGCCCGTCATGCTGAGGCGGGTTCGACGCCCCTGCACTATGCCGTCATCACCGGCCATACCGACATTGCGCTCCTGCTGATCGACCACGGCGCTGACGTCAATGCACGTTATAGCTCGGGCGCATCCGCGCTGCAGCTGGCCGCTAATCGGGGTAGCCGGGCCATGGTTGAAATGTTGCTCGCGCACGGCGCCGACGTCCAGGCGAAGGATTCGAGCGGTTCTACACCGCTGCATGAGGCGGCGGTGAAAGGTGAAGTCGAGATCGCGACGATTCTGCTGGATGCCGACGCGGATCTGAATGTCCGCGATGCGAGCGGCGCAACGCCGGTGGAAGAGGCGATCCGTTACCACCAGACGAAAGTGATCGAAGCGCTGCTGGCGAAAGGAGCGCGGCGGCAGGGCGCGGAAGAATCGGCTCCCACGGCTCTGCACGAGGCCATCTTGCATGGTGAGACGGATATCGTAAATATGTTGCTCGAAACCGGCGCTGACCCCAATCGCCTGGGTCCCGACGGTTCCAGTCCGCTCGATGACGCGTGTTTAAAGGGCGAGAAGAATATTGTGGGTCTACTGATCGCCCATGGCGCAAAGGTTGGGGTCAGGAATAAATCGGGGGCGACCCCATTGCACGACGCAGCCCTCGGCGGCAATGCCGAAGTGATAAAGCTGCTGCTGGATCAGGGCGCCGAAATCAATGCCCGCGACCAGGAGTCCGGAGCCACTCCGCTCTTCTATGCCGCCTCCTGGGGTCGCCTGGAAGCGGTCAAAGCGTTGATAAGCCATGGCGCCAATCCGAAACTCCCCAACAGTCGAGGTCAAACGCCCCTCGAGGCCGCCCGCGAAAACGAGCATAAAGATGTTGCCGATCTCCTCGGGCGACATATACCCCAGGTAGTCCATAAGTAATACTTATTCGCCGGCGTGCCCCCACGCCCTTCCGGGATATTCGCTAAAGCCTTTCCCCTAGAAGCCGATATAACACCTAGGTTGCAACTAACGGAAATAGCTCCGGAGCTAGCCGACGCCGCCGATGTACTAAGCGACCAGCTACGCGTGCACCTGCAGCGGCTCGCTGTATTCCTGCTGCCGCACGCCGAAACTCTGGACCGGAAATTTTTCCTGAAGCTGAAAAGCCGCCAATTCGAGCCGCGGCAATACGAAGCCAAGATCCGCACTGCTTTGGCTTCACTGACTCCCTGCGCGGCAGCCCGGATTCTGGCCAGCGGACAGCCGCCTTTGAAATTCATCGAGCAAGTGGAGTACAACGGCCGGCGTCTGGCCAAGTTGAACCTGCCGCCCAGCAGTATCGTAGAGGCGCTGCAGGAATACGACCGATTGTTGACGCCCATGCTGCGCAAGCTGCTGCCCAATGAATACGCGAATTTCCAGTGGGTGCGCGAACAGCTTCACTTCTGCGTCATCCTTACGCTGAACAACGCCTACTATCAGGTCCGCGAAGCTGAAACACAGGCGTTTTACGAGCTTTTCCGGGTGGAGCTGGAGTCTCGCAATCTAGACGAATTATTGCGCCGGTTTCTGGAAGCTCTGGTGCAGGTCTGCCAGGCAGACGCCGGCCATTTATATCTGCTGAACGATCCTCGCAGCGCCTGGGTGTTGCGCGCCAAGGCGGAAACTCGCGTACCGAATCAACCGACCTTCACCGAGGTTCGGAACACTCCGGCGAAGCTGAAAATGCTGTCCACTTCGCGCCAAATCGATACGCGAAACGGTAGCGCGCATCTGCTGCTCGAGCCCGGCTGGAAGGACCATTTTAAGAGGTGCTGGTCCATTCCGCTGGCTGCCGGTGGCCGCACCGCGGGTGTCATGCAGTTTGCATTCTCGAAACCGTACGAGTGGCTGCCGCGTGAACAGGAACTGCTGGCGGCGGCGGCCGAGCGGTGTCTGATGGCGGCCGATAAAGCCCGGCTGATGGAGGATCTGGCTTCGAGCGAAGAGCAGATCCGGCAGTTGGCCGAGCACATGTTGCACGTCGAGGAGATGGAACGCCGTCGCATCAGCCGCGAGCTGCACGACGAGGCCGGCCAGTCACTGTTATGCATCCGCCTGCAGATGGAGTTGCTGGAGAATTCGATCCCGCCCGAGCATTCCGAATGGATCGCGAAGCTGAAAGAGGCGCGGGACCTCACCGAGCGCACCATTTTGGAGATGCGCCGCCTGATCGCGGCCCTGAGTCCGGCGGTCCTCGAACAGCTCGGCCTAGGCGCGGCTTTAAGACAACTGGTCAACCGCTTCCGAAGATTACACCCCATTCGGGTGCGGCTGCTGCTAGGCCGGCTGCGCAGGCTCCCGCAATATACGGAAATTATTGTTTATAGGCTAGTTCAGGAATGCTGCAACAACATCGCCAAGCATTCGGGCGCCGCCAGCGTAAACATTTCGGTTAGTTCCGCCGATGGATGGGTAAGACTAGCCGTTGAGGACAACGGAGTCGGCTTTAAGGTAGAAGAGGCGCTGGCCCGGAAAGATTCTTTTGGCCTTTCCGGAATGAGAGAGCGCGTTGCCCTGCTCGGCGGTAGGTTCGAAATTAAGAGCCATCCCAGCATTGGGCCTGGTAGCGGGAACTCGCAGTCCGACCGGAGGAAAAAAGGCCGCGGAACAAAAATTTCGATCACTCTTCCCGTTGCGAAAGAGCCACCGTCCTTCGGTTTGATCGAGTCGATCCGAGCAAAACCGATCGCTTCGAAGAATGGACGGAAATTGAGGGCCGTCGGAGAGTGAGCAGACAGCTTCCCAGCCCCTAGGTTGGCGAGCGGAGTCGTAGAAAGGGATTCTAAGAGAGATTCGGGCAAACGTTATGGCAAAGACTCGCATCATGCTGGCGGACGATCACACTCTGTTCCGCCAAGGCATCAGAACGCTAATATCCGCGGAGTCGGATATGGAAGTGGTCGGAGAAGCGTCGAACGGCGGAGATGCCGTCGAGAAAGCCGCCGAAGTTCGGCCGGACGTGGTGCTGATGGACATCGGCATGCCCGGTCTTAGCAGCTTCGAAGCGACCCGCCAAATCAAGAAAAACCGCCCTGAGACCAAAATTCTGTTTCTCACCATGTATGACGATGAAGATTACCTGGTGGAAGGCATGGAAGTGGGCGCCAGCGGCTATGTCCTCAAAGACAGCCCCTCGGCGCAGCTAGTCGCCGCGGTTCGCGACATCTGCAGGGGTGGAAGCTATCTCAGCCCGCGCATGTTGTCTCAGTTGGTGGACGATTTCCGCTCCAGAATTAAATCGGCCAATCGCCTGCCCCGTTTTGCCACTCTCACAACGCGCGAACGCGAAGTTCTCAAGATGCTGGCCGAGGGCAACTCCGTCAAGGAAATCGCCTGCGACCTGAACTTGAGCGTCAAGACCGTTGAGGCTCACAAGTTCAACCTGATGCGCAAGCTGGACATCCACAACAAAGCCCAGCTCGTACAGTACGCGATCCAGAAGAAGATCATTAAGATCCCCAACCTGGTTTAAATACAGCTTGTTCTAACAGGCTATTCTGGTTCCAGAGTGAACCGGAAGATTCTCACAGTGCCAGTTCAGAGGATCGAAGGCGATTCCTCCGCCTCTTTCCAGGATCTGCTCGCCGTCGAAGAACCCCTCGAAATTCGCCTGGGCGACAAAACCATCTCCATTACCATGCGAACACCCGGCTATGATCCGGAACTCGCCGCCGGCTTCTTATTCACCGAGGGTATCCTGAACGGCCCGCACCAGATCCGGGATATAAAGCATTCCAAGAACTCGATCGCGGTTCAGCTCAAGCCGGATGTGGAAGTCGATTTCGAGCGGCTGCAGCGGAACTTCTATACGACATCCAGTTGCGGCGTATGCGGCAAGGCTTCGATTGAAGCGCTGCGGATACAAGGCTGCCCGGTATTGCCCCGGAGCTCGGCGACGCTGGATGCCACGTTGATTCACCGCCTTCCGCAAGCCCAGCGCGACGAACAGGCAGTATTCCAAAGAACCGGCGGTCTGCACGCGGCGGCGTTGTTCGACTTCCAAGGTAATTTGATCCTTTTGCGCGAAGATGTCGGCCGCCACAACGCGGTGGACAAGCTGATCGGAGCCCAAATGCTGGCTGGCCGCACGCCGCTCTCCGACACCCTGCTGCTGGTGAGTGGGCGCGCCAGCTTTGAATTGACGCAGAAAGCGCTGATGGCCGGCATTCCGATCCTGGCCGCGGTGGGCGCGCCGTCCAGCCTCGCGGTTGAGACCGCCCAGCGCTTCAACATGACCCTGCTCGGCTTCGTCCGAGATGGCCGGTTTAACATTTATTCAGGAGCTTCGAGAATCACATGAAACTGCGCATTCAAGGTAACGCGCTGCGCCTGCGTTTGAACCAGGCCGAAGTCGCCCAGTTCAGCAAGACCGGCTTTTTCGAGGACTCCGTGGAGTTTAGTCCGGGCGTGCGCCTGACCTACGCGCTCGAATCCTGCAGCAGTGTCCGATCTCCCCAGGCTCTCTATCGAGACGGGTCGTTACGGATCCAGGTGCCGTACCAGGTTGGATTCGAGTGGGCTACTACAGATCGTACGGGAATCTCCGGTGGCGAGCATCTGGCGATTACCGTCGAGAAGGATTTCCAGTGCCTGCACGGCGACTCGGCACGCGATCCTAACGCCTTCCCGAATCCGCTGGAAGAAGCGGCGGCCGGCCACAAAATGGAATAGGGCGCTGAAATGATCAGCGCCCCATTGCCGCGTCGTTCAGATTCGACCCTGGAGTTGTGAAATCTTGGTCCCCTTCTCATCGGGGCAATTCCAAAGTCTCGTCAGTGCGATTCTATCACGAAAGTTTTTCGGCGATCGACTTGGCCTGCAGGAACTGCAGCATATAATCCGGCCCGCCCGCCTTAGAATCTGTGCCCGACATATTAAAACCGCCGAACGGATGCGCCCCCACCATCGCGCCCGTGCACTTGCGATTGATATAGAGATTGCCAACGAAGAACTGTTCGCGCGCTTTCCGGATCTTCTCCGGATTTTTGGTGTAGGCCGCGCCGGTCAGGCCGTACTCGGTATCGTTGGCGAGTGCCAGAGCGTGATCGAAGTCGCGCGCCTTGGTGACCGCCAGCACCGGACCAAAAATCTCTTCCTGGAAGATGCGGGCTTTGGAATCCACGTCGGCGATTACCGTGGGAGCGATGAAGTATCCGTCGCCCGGCGCCGCCGCGCCCCCAGCAATCACGCGACCCTCCTTCTTTCCCACCTCGACGTAATTCAAGATCGACTTCCGGGCGGCTTCGTTGATCACCGGACCCATGTAGTTCTCCGGTTGGTCCGAGGGTCCGACTGTCAAACCTGCTACTTCAACCTTGAGCTTCTCCAAAAACTGATCGTAAATCGCCTGATCCACGATAGCGCGGGAACAGGCCGAGCACTTCTGGCCCTGATAGCCGAATGCCGAAAAAAGAACGCCCTTCACGGCGCTGTCGAGGTCGGCTTCGCGATCCACGATGATCGCGTCTTTGCCGCCCATCTCGGCAAGCACACGCTTGATCCAGATCTGCCCCTTCTGCGGCTTCGCGGCGAGCTCGTTAATGCGCAGACCAACTTCCTTTGATCCGGTGAACGCCACGAAGCGCGTCTTGGGATGTTGCACGATCACATCGCCAACCACGGCCCCGCTGCCCACCAGCAGAGAAAACGACTTCGGCGGGAAGCCAGCCTCCAGCAAAACTTCAGCGAGCTTGGCCGCAATGGTCGGCGTGTCGCTGGAGGGTTTGATCACCACGGTGTTGCCGGCCACCAATGCAGCGGTCGTCATGCCGGCTATGATCGCCAGTGGAAAATTCCACGGAGGGACTACGACGCCCACGCCCAGCGGGAGATAGACCATCTCGTCTTTTTCGCCGGGCATCTGATGCAACGGATCCGGTTTGCTCAAGCGCAGCATCTGGCGCGCATAGTACTCGCAGAAATCGATCGCTTCCGATACGTCGGCGTCGGCTTCGGGCCAGGTCTTGCCCGCTTCGTAAACGAGCCAAGCGTCGAATTCGAACTTACGCTTCCGGATGAGCGCGGCCGCTCGCAACAGCATCTCCACGCGAGTGTGGGCCGGGGTCGCGGCCCACTGCGGGAAATACTCGTAGGCTGCCTCCACCGCTTCATTCGCCAGCGCCGCTGTCGCTTTGCTGTGAATGCCGACCACCTCGCTCGGTCGCGATGGATTGAGCGACTTCAACTTATCCGGGGTCTTCTCGCGGCGCCCCGCGATCACCAGGTCGTATTCGCGGCCAAACTGGGCGCGCACATCGCGCAACGCTTTCTCTATGGCCTCGCGATTGGCAGGCTTCGAAAAATCGGCCACAGGCTCGTTGGAAAACGCCGGGATCGTTTTCACCGGCTCGGCTATCGTAGTGCTCATTCTGTTATTGGCTATCCCCTCAAATTAGCCGCGGTCCCTTCCACAATCTTCCGTCCGCGTTCGAACATGTCCGCGGCATCGTCGGCCATCTTGCGGCCCTTTTCGTACATCTCCTTACCGCGATCCAGCATCTCCTTGCCGGAATCGGCTATGGCCTCGCGGCCCTCTTTCGTTCTTTTTACGATCGTACGCCGCGTCTCTTCGCCGGACGCCGGCGCGTACAGTAGGGCAACGGTCGCCCCGATCGCGATCCCCGCCATCAACCACACAACCTTACTGCCGTAATCTTCAGCCGCCATAAAGCCTCCATTCATTATTCTAACCCTGCGCCCGCTGCTATCCTCAAGACATGGCGCTTCCGGACGGCAACTACGCGCCCCAGCCTACCTTATGAAGATACTCCCGCTCGCGTTATGCTTCACAATTTTTGCAATTGCCCAGGATGAAGATGTGCCGCCCGGCGGCCGCGGCCCGGGTTCCGACGATCCCATGAATGCCGCGACGTTCAGCGGTCTGCGACTGCGTGGCATCGGCCCTGCGTTCACCTCCGGCCGCGTGGTTGGATTCGCAGTCGACCCTCAAAATTCCCAGCATTATTTCGTGGCAGCCGCGTCCGGCGGTGTCTGGAGGACCACCAACGACGGCACGTCCTGGACGCCCGTGTTCGACAAGGAAGGATCCTATTCCATCGGCACGGTGGTAGTCGATCCCAGGAATCCGTCGGTGGTTTGGGTTGGCACGGGCGAGAACAACGACCAGCGCAGTGTCTCTTACGGCGACGGCGTCTACAAGAGCGAAGACGGCGGCCGGACCTGGAAGAACATGGGGCTGAAGCAATCGGAGCATATCGCCCGCATTGTCATTGATCCGCGCGATTCTAACGTGGTCTATATCGCCGCGTCCGGACCGCTTTGGAAAGGCGGCGGAGATCGAGGGCTTTACAAGTCCACGGACGGCGGCAAGAACTGGACCAGTCTGATCAAAGTTGGCGAATACACCGGCGTCGCCGACGTGATTCTCGATCCGCGCAATCCCGACATCCTGCTCGCCGCCACGCACCAGCGCGAGCGCAAATATTACACCTTGATTCACGGCGGTCCGGAAAGCGCGCTGTGGCGCTCCACCGATGCCGGCAAGACTTGGAGCAAGGTCACTACGGGAATGCCCACAGGCGAACTCGGCCGCATCGGGATAGCTTACGCCCCATCGAATCCCAGCATGATTTACGCGCAGATCGAGGCCGGCGAAGGCCGCGGCGGATTGTTCCGCTCCATCGACAACGGAGTCACATGGGAGCGCCGCAATAGTTCCGATTCGCAAGGCCAGTATTACGCGCACGTGGTGGTGGATCCCGTCAATCCCGAGCGCGTATACATCATGAACGTCAACATTTCGGTGTCGAACGACGGAGGCCGGACACTCGCCACTCTGCCGACACGCAACAAGCATGTCGACAATCACGAGATCTGGATCGACCCCAAGGACAACAATCGTTACCTGGTGGGCTGCGACGGCGGAGTCTACGAAACCTTCGACAAAGGCGAGAATTGGGTTTTCAAGGCCAACCTTCCGATCCCGCAGTTCTACGACGTCGCGGTCGACAATGCTGAGCCCTTCTACAACGTCTATGGCGGGACCCAGGACAATTTCAGCTTCGGCTGTCCTTCGCGCACCAGGAACGCGGTCGGCGTGACAAATTCCGATTGCTTCGTCACTAACGGCGGCGATGGATTTTATACTCGCGCCGATCCCAAAGATCCGAACACCATCTACGCCAGCATGCAGAACGGCGGCCTGGTCCGCTTCGACCGGCGCACCGGCGAACGCGTCGCGATTCAACCGCAGCCCGGCAAAGACGATCCGCCGATGCGCTGGAACTGGGATGCGCCGCTGATGATCAGCCCGCATTCCAACACGCGGATTTATATCGGCGCGCAGCGGCTTTATCGCAGCGACGATCGCGGCGATAGCTGGCGCCCGGTAAGTCCCGATCTGACGCGGCAGCTCGATCGCAACAAGCTTCCGGTCATGGGTAAAGTGTGGGGCGTCGACGCCGTGGCGAAGAACGTCTCCACCGCGCTCTACGGTAACATCTCGGCCCTCGCGGAATCACCCAAACAGGAAGGCCTGATCTACGCCGGCACCGATGACGGCCTGGTGCAGGTGACTGAGGACGGCGGCAAAACGTGGCGGAAAATCGACCAGCTTCCAGGCGTTCCGGAAAATTCCTATGTCCAACGCGTCGTCGCATCGCAGACTGACGTGGGCACGGCCTACGTGGTGTTCGAGAATCATCAGAACGGCGATTTCAAACCTTACATTCTCAAGACCACCGACCGTGGAAAGGGCTGGGCTTCTATATCCGGCAATTTGCCTGAGAACGGCGCTGTCTATGCGCTGGCCGAGGATCCCGTGAATCCGAAGTTGCTGTTTGCGGGCACGGAATACGGTTTGTACTTCAGCACCATCGGCGGCGAGAAATGGACCAAACTCACAGGCGGATTGCCCACCATTCAGGTGCGCGATCTGGCCATCCAGAGGCGCGAGAATGATCTGGTGGTCGGCACATTCGGCCGCGGGATTTACATTCTCGATGATTACACGCCGCTCCGAAGCGTGACCCCCGAAACGCTGAAGCAGGAGAGCGCACTGTTCCCGGTGCGGAACGCGCTGTCTTATATTCCCGCGCAGCCGCTGGGCCAGAATGGCAAAGGATTCCAGGGCGAGGCGTTTTTCGCCGCGCCGAATCCGCCCTTTGGCGCCGAAATCACCTACTTCCTCAAGGACGGCCTGCGCACCAAAAAGCAAGAGCGCCAGCAGCGTGAGCGCGAATCCGCGCGCAAGAACGAGACCCCGCCTTATCCCAATGCCGACCAGTTGCGGGCAGAAGCCGAGGAAGAAGCGCCGGCGATCGTGCTTACGGTGACCGACGCATCGGGCAAAGTAGTGCGGCGTTTCGACGGGCCTGTCACGCGCGGCATGCATCGCGTGGCTTGGGATTTGCGCTCGCCAGCGCCGGTCATTGTCAACGCTCCCGGCGGACGAGGTGGCCCGGGACGCGGCGGCGCTGAAGGAGGTGCGGGCGGTGACGAAGAAGAAGGTTTCTTCCGCGGACCCACGGGCGCGCTGCTGGTGCCGGGTAAATACACAGTGACGCTGGCTAAGCGCGTCGATGGCGTCGTCACACCGCTGGCGGAATCGCAAAGTTTCGACGTAGCGGCCGAAGGTGTCTCCACCCGCGAAGATCGTTTGGCAAAGGCGGAATTCGAGGAGAAGCTGGCGCGGGTTCAAAAGGCTCTGGCCGCTGCCCAGCAGTCCGCCACCGAGGCTCGGACGCGACTTGATGCCATGCGGCGCGCCATCGACGCGACACCCGCGCTTCCAACCAAACTGCGGGAAGACGCCATCAACCTGGAGAAGCGCCTGGACGAAATTAACCGCAAGCTGCGTGGCGATCCGGTGATGCGGTCGCGTGACGAACCGACGCCCGAGTCGATCTCTGAACGCGTAAACTCGGCGGCCTCGACCATGCGCCTGACCACTGGCAGACCCACCAAGACTGCCGTTGATAGCTACCAGATCGCGTCCGATGAACTGGCGTCCGAGATCCCGAAACTACGCCGCCTGATCGAAACGGATATCCACGCGCTCGAAAAGCAACTGGATGCTGCGGGAGCGCCGCCGACTCCCGGCCGTCTGCCCGAGTTTAAAAAATAAGAATGTAATGAAATCGGGGGCTGTCGGCATCTACAAAACGAGGCCGGTGGCTCATGAAACCGCGTTACTTAATTGTTACCGTTATCGCCACCCTAAGCGGGCCTGCGTTCTCGCAGGTTTTTGACATAGCCGCGTACGACCTTGATATTGCCGCCGCTGTAGACGGCGCTCAGGATTCTAGTTCTTCGCAGCCGGCTTCGGACCAGTCTAACCCGCCTCAGGACGCGCGCGATCGCGTCTTTTATCCCGGCGACACCGAGCGGGCTAAACCTCTCGCAAAAAAACTGCTCACCAATATCTGGATCGATCAAAAGGAAATCTGGACCAGTCCGTTCCACATGCACAAGAGCGACGCTGCTTGGTGGCTCGGGATTGGGGGACTCACCGCCGCGCTCATTGCGACCGATCACCAGACGTCGACTTTTCTGGAAAACAGCAAAGGCCAGGTCCTGTGGGGCAATCGCGTTTCTAACCTCGGGTCTGCTTATTCGCTGATCCCTATCGTTGCCGGCTTCTATACGTTCGGCGTGCTGGACGACAATCCGAAGGCGCGCGAAACTGCGGTGCTGGGAGGGGAAGCGCTGCTGGACAGCCTGATCGTTGTGTCGGTTTTGAAACCCATCGCGGGTCGCAACCGGCCCAACGCGAAAGACGACCCGGGGAATTTCTTCGACGGCGGCCAGTCGTTCCCGTCGGGCCACGCGATCGAAGTCTGGTCGCTAGCGTCGGTGATCTCGTACGAGTATGGGCACACCAAACTGGTTCCGATTATTGCCTGTGCCTTGGCCGGCGTTGTGACCGTCGCACGATTCACCGCGCAGCAGCACTACGCCTCCGATCTGCTTGCGGGCGGAGGCATGGGCTGGTTCATCGGCCGGTATGTATGGAAAACGCATCAGGACCACGCCATCCACCCGCACAGCAAAATTCAAGCCGAGATCATGCCGCAAATTCAGCCCAGCACTGGAACCTACGGCCTGGCCGTAGTGTTATCGAAGCAATAAACTACTGTTTTCGTTCGCTGGATTCGCGCGCTATCAGCCGCGGGGGAATCAGTACGCGCCGGGGGGAGACGGGATTCTTGGCTTCAATGCATTCCACCAATAGATCCGCGGCGGTCTCGCCGATCAGCGAACTGCTTTGATCGATGGTAGAAAGCGGAACGCGCAGAAGATCCGAATAGTGCACATTGCCGGCGCCAATCACGGCGATATCGTCGGGGACTTTCAATCCCGCCTCCAGGATGGCTTTGATCGCGCCTGCCGCAACCGGATCGTTGTAACAGAACACGCCGTCGGGACGGGGCGAGACTCCGAGCAGTTTTCGCATTCCTTCGTACCCGGTGCTGTCTTCGTGCTGGCCACTGACAACGTAATCGGCCGGCGCCTCCAGTTGGTGTTTCGCGAGTGCGCGACGGTAACCGCGCAGCCGTCCGCTCCCGGTGGAATTCCCCGGCCCGCGCAGATGCGCGATCCGGCGGCAGCCTTGATCGATGAGATGTTCGGTGGCCATCATCCCGATCTCTTCATCCCGCCCGCCGACAAAGTGACCTTCGAATCCCGCCGGCAAGCGGTCGATCAGAACGTACGGAATTTTTCGCGTCTCTAAAATTTTGAACAGCTCACCGCGGACGTTCGACTGAGCCGCTGCGATGATGATTCCGTCCACGCTTCGATCCAGCAGCACTTGAATTTCGCGTAGTTCCGCATCCGGATTTTCTTCGGAATTCGATATGACGATCTGATATCCCAGCGGTTCAAATTTCCGGGCGATTCCTTTGGCGACTTCGGCGAAGAACGAGTGCATCAGGTCGGGGATGATCAGCCCGACCATGTAAGTGCGACGCGTGACCAAGCTGCGCGCGATCCAATTCGGCCGGTAATTCAGTTCGCGGGCGCGCTTCAAAACGCGGCGTTTGGTCTCTTCGCTAATGTCGCTATGGCTTCGCAAGGCTTTCGAAACCGTCATCAGCGAGACGCCTAAATCGCGAGCGATGTCTTTCATTCGCGCGCCCAAGGATTCCTCCAATCAACCAGTATAGGGAATGCTGAGCAGCGTCCCCTGGGATTTTTCGTGGCGGAGCAGCCACTCTTTTCGCGCCAGCCCGCCTGCATAGCCTGTCAATGCCGATGAAGCGCCGATCACGCGATGACATGGCACGACAATCGCGACCGGATTCAACGAATTCGCATGTCCGACGGCCCTGGCAGCCTGCGCGCGGCCTAAACGTATCGCCAACTCGCCATAGGTTTGCGTGCGGCCCGCGGGTATCTGTCGGAGTGCCGTCCAAACCTGTGCCTGAAATTCCGTGCCGCCCATCGAGACAGCTGCGTCGTCGAATGCGTGCAGCTCGCCATTGAAGTAGCCCTCTAAGCGTCGTTTCAACTGAAAAGGATCAAAGCCGCGCCGAAATTTGAAATCGCCGAATCGACGCGCCAGCAGTCCTTCCATCCGGCTCTCGTAACCGGCGTAGTCGAGCGCGCAGATTCCTTCCGCAGTGGATGCGAAGAGTATGCGGCCAATCGGAGATTCGAATTCATCGTATTCGAGCAACACAGCTTTAGTTGTCATCATGCAGTGATTCCCCCCGCAGTGACTCCCATAGATACATTGCGGCATACGATCGCCACGGCCGGAATCGTTCGGCCGCCTCCGCAAGTTTCCGCGGTGAGGATGCCCGTGCCGCTTTCAGCAAGCCCAAATCCGAAGCAGGAAACGCATCCGGATCGCCCAGCGCTCGCATAGCGATATAGTTCGCCGTCCACGGACCAATGCCGGGGAGTTCGCACATCCGGCCGATCATCTCCTGGCTCGACACCGCTCCATCGAACCGAATGCGTTGGTCGCACACCGCTCGCGCGAAACAGCGAATCGATTCCGCCCGGGCTCTCGGTAATCCGACGGCCGCGAGGTCGGCATCCGCCAGAATCGTCGCCCGCGGCGGCCCGAACCGTTCCACTAACCGGCCGGCCAGCGTCGACGCGCCCTTCACCGTGACTTGTTGGCCCAGCATCGCTCGCACCGCCAGCTCAAACGGGTCCCAACAGCGGGGGACTCGAAGCCCAGGATGCCTCCCGACAATCTTCTTTAGCAAACGAGACTTCGCCAGGTGCGCTGCAATCGGCCGAGGGTCGGCGTCCAGGTCGAAGAAAAATCGGATTTGCGGAGTAGCCGGCACCGCTGCATTCGCCGCGATCAAAACATCTCGAGCCGGATGCTTTCGCACCGTGACGCCCGAGCGATGATAGCTGTCCTCTTCTACTCGCTCGAGGCCTGGAATCGCGCGCGGTCTCACGAATCGCAAAAATGCAGCCCAGTCGTAAGGCGGCTGGTAATCTA
>Ga0210386_10000335_pt1 | contig 43374 bp, 39 predicted proteins | sample IncBWH32OmetaG_FD_160091 | JGI IMG/M metagenome (GOLD analysis project Ga0210386, IMG submission 160091) | Forest soil microbial communities from Barre Woods Harvard Forest LTER site, Petersham, Massachusetts, United States - Inc-BW-H-32-O ...
GTAACCGAGAGCTTTGGAAGGACCAATGGTTATCTCAGCCAACCTAGGGCAACATCGACTGCGACGAGCGCAATATTTTACACACCACTAGAACGGGAAGCGATTGGCCGCTTATGGCGATGATGCGCTTATCGAGATTCCTTCCGTCTCGACAGCGGAGAGAATGTGGTGAGTTCGATTGCGCTCTATCGATCAGAGTGAATAACCGCATAGTAGAGCCATTCGCCATGCTTCGCGGCAATCTTGGCCGGCACACGTTTCCTCTTGGTGCTCCTCCTTGCGCGTCTCTCAACAGAGATTGCACCGATTCCCAGAGAGAGAGTTGACAGTTTCTGCATCCAGCATGGAGACTGTTGCGGCCGGTCCACCGTAGATCGATTGCCTGCCTGTCTTTTTCTGTTTTCCGTGGGAGTTTTCTCCGGGTGCCCCTGGAAGGGTCCAGGTTCGTCTAGCAACAACAGGCCGTCTTCTCGCGGCCTGTGGTCCCAGGGTGCGGTTCAACGCTTCCTCTGCTGCACCGATTCGCCAGTCAATGTGGAGATCCCAATGTCCACCCCGCCGCGTGCCGACTCAAATCAGCTTGTCTCCGAATTAGCAAGCTTCCCGACTTTTCCACAGCTACCAACGTTGAGCTGAACGCGCTGCGCATCGCCCTGGCGCGAGCTGTAGCCTCCGGGCGGGACGCCGACCAGTTGGCAAGCGCTCTGAACGCCCGGGCCGGATGGCAGTCGGTAAATTTCTCGCAGCCTCCCATCCCGCGCAAGCCCGGTACAACGCAGCAGCCGCCTGCGACGACCGACGCCGCGGCGATCACAATCACGGGCGGTGACAATACTCGTCATCTGTTCCCGGCGGCTGTTCCCGCCACGCCACCCGAGTGGATTGCTTCCGTCGTTCCCATCGCGCTGACTAAGAACATCGCCAGTCGCGCTGTTGTTCTCGACCACGAGCCGACCGCACTCGGCGGACTCGAACTCCCATCCTGGGCGCGCGCCTTGAGTCCAGCCGCAACCTACGGCCTGGTGAGCGTCACCAGCGACCTGCTCCAGACCACGTCGACCAAGTGGATCATCATTTTCCACTTCGTCGTTGAGGACGTGCAGTTTGTTCGCGGCTCGACCGTCCTATGCGTTCTGCCCATCTCGAGTTCCGTTTCCGGGTCGCAAGCTGATGCCGCTCTGTCACCTGGTTCCGCTTGGCTTGCGGCCCAGCAGTTTGTGTCAACTGCGCCCTCCTATGGATTCGCAGGCATAGCCATTCAGGCAGGCCAGCTCTCCTGCGACCAGCCGTTGACGTTCGGCGGGACCACCGTATCCTGCTGAACAAGGCGACGTGGTTGGGCAAAGGGCCACGGCCAGCGGGCCGCATAGCGATCCCGGTGATCGAGCGGAAGCCAGCAGCGGAGCTAGTTCCAGCAGAACAAGAGCCAGCAGCTAAAGAAAAAACATCGAACAAGAGACTGTTGCAATGCCGGCGCCGATCGAGGAGCCGGCACAGTGGTTCGAAGCGGCGAAGCAAGCCGACGAGCAGGTTCTTCCCTTAGCTGCTGTTGTTGCTTCCGGGCCGCGCGTAGAGGTCGGGGTGAGGCGGTGATGATCTGGCTTGGCGACCGCGAGTATCGCGTGCGCGGCCTCGCACAGAACACAAGCCCAAAGATGTTGAAGGTGAATCTACGGGTACTTGGCTCGAACGCGCACGGCGATATGGCGCTGCACGTCGACACGCTGGAGATGAGTTCGTCGCGGCAGCGCATGGCCTTCAGCAAACAGGCTGCGGAGGAGCTGCACTGCAAAGAGAGCGTCATCCACGGCGATCTCGGCAAGGTGCTGATAGACAAGGATCGGGCGTGGAAATCGGCCACCCATGGGCGAGGCCCGTGGTGGAACGGCGGTGCCACGCATATGAACCATGCCTACCCCAAGAAATAGTTCGACCGCATGGGGCTGGTTTCGTTGATGGATACCCATCGACGCTTCCAGTCTGTTTCATGAACCGCCGGATGCCGAACGGCACGTCCGTGTGGTGGGGGAGGACGGCGGGAGTCATCCCGCCTCCTACCCGATTGTCGATAACCTCATTGAAATCAATGACCGGCGGATAAAACTATTGGTTTCAACGATCGGACTTAACTCATTTGTTTTCTGTTAATAACTCGTAAACTATTTAATTTCTATGAGTTACACAGGAACATCGGCGACTGCGTCCTGAAATTCTTTTAGGATCAATGACTCTCGAAAGTGCCATGAGATACGGGAGGAGGGGTACCCGTCTACCGGCCATGCTCCTCGAGATGCTTCTCGACTTCAAGTGCAGCCGCGCAGCCAGATCCTGCGGCCGTAATCGCCTGCCGGTAACGCCGGTCCTGGACATCGCCGCAGGCAAAGACCCCCGGCACCCGGGTAAAGACAAAATCATGGGTCTTGATGTAGCCGTCTTCGTCGAGGTCGATCTGTCCCTTGAACATGCTGGCATTCGGGATATGCCCGATGCCGAGAAAGAGTCCGCTGACAGGGAGCGTGGACTCCACCCCGGTGACCGTATCGCGCACCCGCAGGCCACTGACTTCCTTCTCCTCCACGCCCAGGACCTCTTCCACCGTGGTGTTGGACCTGAACTTGATTTTGGGATGAGCGATCGCCCGATCCAGCATGATGCGCGAGGCGCGAAACTGCTCGCGCCGATGGAGCAGAGTGACCTTGGTGGCAAAACGAGTCAGGAACAACGCTTCCTCCATCGCCGAGTCGCCTCCGCCGACCACCGCAATCTCCCTGCCCGAGAAAAAGAAGCCGTCGCAGGTCGCGCACGAGCTGACGCCATGCCCGATCAGCGCCTGTTCCGAGGGCAGGCCCAGCCATCGCGCTGACGCCCCGCTGGCGATGATCAACGTGCGCGTGTGAATCGTGTCGCTGCCCACCTTGAGCGCAAACGGGCGCTTAGAAAGGTCCGCCGATACCAGGTGCCCCATCCGGAACTCCGCGCCGAACCGCTCCGCCTGCAGCTTCATGTTCTCGATCAGCTGTGGTCCCTGAATGCCTTCCGGCCACCCGGGAAAGTTCTCGACCAGGGTCGTAATGGAGAGCTGCCCGCCCGGCTCGTGCCCCTCGACCACCAGCGGCTTGAGGTTGGCGCGCGCGGCGTAAATGGCGGCGGTCAGTCCGGCGCAGCCGGAGCCAAGGATGACGGTGTCGCGAGCAGTGTCTGTCATAGCAATGTCGTACTCGATTGTACCTGCTGTGGCACGCGTCCGGTGCCGACAGGGATAAGATGATCTTATGGCGAATTTGGCTCTAATCTATGGTCTGCGTCTGCTTCCTGCCGAGGAAGTGGCAGGGGTGGGTGAAGCGCCCATCGAACTCAGGAACGGCAACACTGCCCGCGTGACCATGCACCTGCTCGAAGGCTCCCGCGAACAGATTGAGGCACAGTTGCGCCAGAGCATTGACGCCTTCTTCGATTTCTTCCCCGAGATTTAGTGGTGAAGTTCCGATCGGTTGGTGTTCTACAGGATCCCCAGCTTGCGGGCGGTCTTGTCGAGAACATCAAGCGCATGCTCGATCTGGGCACGCGTGTGTTCGCTGGTCATGATGGTGCGGATGCGGGCCTTGCCTTCGGGGACGGTCGGGAAGGCGATGCCGGTGGCCATGACTCCGGCGTCGAAGAGGGCGCGCGAAAAATCCATGGCGCTGCGGCCGTCGCCGACGATGATGGGTGTGATCGGGGTCTCGCTTGCGGGGGTAGTCACGCCGCCGATGTCGAAGCCGAGACGGCCGAGTTCGGATTTGAAGTAGCGGGTATTTTCCCAGAGGCGCTCGATGCGCTCGGGCTCTTCCTCGAGGAGATCGAAGGCCGCGATACAGGTCGCGGTGACGGACGGCGGATGCGAGGTCGAGAAGAGGAATGGGCGGGCGCGGTGGTAGAGGAAGTCAATTAAGTCGCGCGACCCGCACACGTAGCCGCCGAGTGCGCCGATGGCTTTCGAGAGTGTGCCTACCTGGACGTCGACGCGTCCGTGGCAATGAAAATGATCGACCGAGCCGCGGCCGTTGCGTCCCAATACACCTGACGCGTGGGCGTCGTCGACCATCATGATGGCTCCGTACTTTTCGGCGAGTTCGCAGAGCTTATCGACGGGGCCGATGTCTCCATCCATCGAAAAGACTCCGTCGGTGATGAGTAGCTTGCGGCCGGGCTCGTTCGCGACTTCCTTGAGGAGCTCTTCGGCGTGGGCGCTGTCTTTGTGGCGGAAGACTTTAATTTTTGCCCGGGAGAGGCGCGCGCCGTCGATGATGCTCGCGTGGTTGAGCTCGTCGGAAAGAATGAAGTCTTCTATGCCGAGGATGGAAGAGACGGTTCCGGCGTTGGCAGTGAATCCGCTCTGGAAGACGACGCATGCTTCGACGTTCTTGAATGCCGCGATCTTCTCTTCGAGCTCCATGTGGATCTTCATGGTTCCGGCGATGGTGCGGACGGCTCCGGATCCGACGCCGAAATCTTTCGTCGCCTGGATGGCGGCTTCCCGGAGCTTAGGGTGGGCCGTCAAACCAAGGTAATTGTTCGAAGCGAGGTTGATGACCTGCTTGCCGTCGTAGTGGCAGACGGGGGCCTGCATGTCGTCGAGGATGCGGAGCCTGAAATAAGTGCCCTTGGCTTTCAGGTCGTTGAGCTGGGCGGTGAGGTGCTGGAGCTGCGGGCGCTGGGAGAGAGTATTTGTCATGACGGTGGCCTCGCGATACGAAAGTCGTAACCAATCATCGTATCGTGCCGCAGTATCGGGCGGAAGGGCGCGGCACCCAGCGTTGGCTCGGATACAATGAATGCTTGGCGGGAGTTCCCGTTGCGCCTGGAAGTTTTTAGAGAGCAGAGAATCCTAAGAATGAATTTGCAGTTGTTGAGGCATGGCATCGGCACGCGGGCGGCAAGCAAAGCTGCGGGCTATCTACTGGCAGTATGGATGGTGGGGCTGGGCGCCTGGGCGCAGGTGGCGACGCGGACCCATGTCTCAGTTGCGTCGGAAACCCGTGGCACAACGTTTACCGTCAAGGTCGACGACGTCGCTGGCAATCCGGCAAGTGGTGGAACCGTGAGCTTTGAGACAGCGAAGGGTTCGCTGGGCTCAGCCTTCGTTGAGAATGGCGCAGCAGAGCTTACCGTTGACAAGCTGCCGCAGGGTACGCGGACGGTGACCACGGCCTACTCCGGCAGTGAAGAGTATGCCGCGTCCTCCTCGGGTATTTCGATGAACGCGGATGCCAGCAGTCTGCCCGACTTTGCGCTGACGGCCAGCCCCACTACGGCTAGCGTCTCACCCGGCGACTTCGCGAATATCACCGTCACGGTGACTCCGGAGAACGGCTTTAACGACACGGTGACGCTCTCCTGCTCAGGATTTCCGGCCACGGTCACGTGCGTCTTCAGTCCCACAACGATCACGCCGCTGGCCAATCAGCCGGTGACGAGCACTTTGCAGATCCAGACGCAAGCCCCGTCGGGCTTGGGCAACGCCATGATCAAGCCGGCGTCCGCGGGTCCGTATATCGCATACGCGATTGTTCTGCCGGGCGTTCTGGCACTGGCCGGACTAGGCGCCTTGCGCCGGCGTTCGGAAGTTGCAACCCTGCGCGTCCTGGGGTTCATGGCTCTTCTTGCCGCCGGCGGTCTGGGGCTTGGGGCCTGCAATGCGCGCTACGACTACCTCAAGCATCCGCCGTCGGGCAATCCCGGTACAGCGCCCGGCACCTACACCATCACGGTATCCGGATATGCGAGCCTCAACGGGGCTAGTGTCGTCAGTCAGACGCTTAACGTCGCTCTGACGGTCAAGTAGGCGGCTAACACCTCGGATAGAGCAGGATCTTGTTGGTTTCGCCGCTCTTGAGCAGTTTCATGCCTCCGTTGGAAGAACCGATGGTCGAGAAGATGCTTATGTCAGTCATTACCGCTGAACCCGATGCAGAACAATAGGGGCGTTCGGCCGGAGTCGCCAGGAAGCATCGAGGGATCGGACGCGTCCGGCGGCGGCCCAACTGCGGGCCGGTTCGCCTCTTCCTTCGCTTCGGGCACAAGCAGGCTAGTCTTCAACATATCTCGGCGTGAAAGCGGTTTCATCGTGCCTCCTGATTAACCTGCCAACGGAAACGCCTGTAAGTATAACCCAGCTTTTTTATTTCGCATCGGGAGTGACGGCGTATGCTCTGCAATCGCTCGTCCGGAAACGGAGATTCTTCGAGTGACAGGATCCGGAGATTGAGCCATCACCCCTTTAGAGTAGACAGCGGTGAAATACGTGTACGATGACGACCCTTGAATCAAAAGCGATCTATTGAGACTTTCTGCCGGGTGAACGTCACTCGCTGTTGGTATCTGATTCTCCTGATTCTGTACGGTTCTCTTTCCACACTTTCTTTGGCGCATGGATCCGCGGCCTCCTATCCGCAGATTGTTCGCGTCAGTTTATGTCGAGGGCGACGTGCGCCGATCTCCCGGTCGACAGCGGCTTCAACCTTGTCACCGGCGGAGGGCGCGCGGAGATCGAGTTTGAAGACACGTCGACGGTATATCTCGGGGAGAATTCCGTCTTAGCCTTTAACAACCTCCAGACGGAGGGGAACGTTCCTCATACCGGAAATCGCGCTTCTCAGTGGCACAGGCGACGGTGCATGCCCGCCTGACTGTCGCGGACGATTCGTTCGTACTGACGACGCCTACTAATGCTTTGAGTTTGAAATATCCCGATGACAGCTATGTGCGGTGAACAGCTATCTCGACGGCATGAGGGTTACGCCGCAGGAAAATATGGTCAGCCATCTGCCGGGAGACCAGACGATAGAGCTGGTCAAGGGCAGAACGTCGAGTTATGGAGAGAACGGCCTGATTCCACCGGCCGCGGCGGCCGATCGGGGCGCGTTCACCGAGTGGGACCGCTGGGTGGCTAACCGCGTGGGGCTGCGGACCGCCGAGACGGCTGCGGTGATGAATGCCTCGGGTCTGACGTCTCTCCGATTCCAGGCATGGCGGAGATGAGTGGCCAGGGCACTTTTTTCTCTTGCGAGCCTTACGGCACATGCTGGGAACCTGTCGCCTGTTGCCGAGCCGGAACTCGAAGCGCACCGGATCGGAGACAGAGGGTCCGGCGTGCAGGCAACCGGAATCAGGATTGCGTTCGATCACAAGTCGCAAAGCTTCATGCTGGCAAGACAGGGTGTGGACGGGAATCGGAGCACTGCGGGACTCGGGGCGTTCAACGGGCGCATGGGCAGCATTCAGGGGCATGGCGGAGGCGCTAGTGGCGGCTCAGGTCATAGTTCGGGCGGTGGATTCAGCGGTGGGGGCGGCGGCTTTCATGGTGGTGGAGCAAGTGCTGGCGGTGGATCTGCTGGTGGAGCGAGTCACGGCGGGGGCGGAGGGGGCGGAAAGCCTTAGTCCCGCTTCCGGGAGGCCGATTATTTCTGAATGGTTCAGAGTCGGCAGACCTGCGATACGGCGTTGCGGTAGGGGCAGGGGAATGAGGTCACTGCGTTGCTCGAGAGCAAAATCCAGGTGGCTCCCAAGGGGCGCAGGCGGTTCACGCGCTCGGAGTCTGAGAGGCGATCGAGTCCGGATTGGGCGTTGTGCTCGACCGCCCACTGCTCCGCCAGTTGCGGAAAGAGGATAGCCAGGCCTCCGTCCTTATCGTCGGCGAGAAGACTCCGGTCCGTAGTTGCGCGGAAGCCCTGAGAATCTTCGCCATTCAAAAATACCAGTTCGGGATTGGCGGCGAAGACGGCGTTCTGAGGCGTGTTGGCGTGAATCCAGAGAAACGTCTGCTGCCAGGGATTGCGCGGGGACGCACCTGGCCATTCGATATTGGCAGAGAAAGGATAGCGGTCTCGCTGAAAGAAAAGCATAGTCCCGATGACGGCGGCGAACAGCGCGAAAGCTACCCAGCGATATTGCGCTTTTGCCTGGCCAGGTGAGCGATTTAGGAGAAGTTCGCCCATGAAGCCGCCGAGAAGGATAATTGCGAGCATGTAGAGGATGTGGAAGCTGCGCAGCAGTTGCAGGCGCATGAGGAAGTAGGGTCCCGAAGGATGGACAAACAGAAAAGCTGAAAGCCCCGCGGAGGTTCCCAGCATGAGTGCGGTAAGGCAGAGTTTGCCGGCGAGAGTTTGAGGGCCGAGACGCCGAAACGCGAGAGCGTAGAGCAGCACAGGTATAGCGAGGCCGAGGTACTCGAACCCGGGCCATAGCCAGGGAAAGAGATAGCGTCGGCTGAGGACGGCCTGTGAGTAGGCAGGCGACACGGGAAGATGCAACGTCGCCAGATAGATTCCGCCTGAGGCAATGACTCCAAAGATGCTCAGGCCCGACGCGGCGCGCGTGTGGCCTTGGTCGATGAGGATGAAAAGAAGGACGAATACCGCTGCATAAAGAGTCATGAGCGGGTGCATGAGTGTGGCTAGCAAGAGAAAGAGCGCGGTTCGCGTCCATCTACGATCAATGGCGGCAGACAGAGAGAAGAGGCCGAGGGGCGTCGAGAACGAGCGCGACGTGACGTAGGGGTCCATGACCAGGATGGCTGTGCCCGCGACTGGCAAGGTGAAGCAGGCACCGGCAAGAACGACGGCAGACCACTGTGCGGCAGTCGAGGCGAAGATGCGTCTGGCGAGAGTCCAGCAGCCGAGGAGGAAAGCAAAGATCGACACCAGATGTGCGGCGAGCAGCACGTATTCGAGAGGTATTCGAGTGAAGCGAACGGTCGCAGCGAGCAAATGCGGGAAGGCGGAAAGACGCGTGCTAGCCAGGACGAAGGCCGCGTCGGTTTGGTAGAGCGCAGGATGGGCGAGCTTGCGGATGCCAGCGACATAGATGCCGGCATCGTCGGCAAAGGGGTGGTATCCGTGCAAGAAAAACACTGCTGGAGTGAGGGCCGCGAGGATTAGGAATCTCCCGCCCTTTGCGCCGAAGCTCGCAAACGATGGAGCACCCGGCGTAGATGCGGTCGGCGGATTGATGGTGATCTGCGGCGTCGTCACGAAATGCGAACCTTGAAGGGATGCTTCCGTAAGGCTCTACGTCTCCCAGCCTTCGCCAGAAACCGCGCAAAGGCTGGCGCATCCCAGAGCCGCCTCATACCAATTACGATCCGCCTAGAATTTTGGCAGCTGGGAAGTGTCCCATCCTCCGCCAAGGGCTTTAATGAGTTGCACGCTGGCAGCGAACTGGCGCGTGGTGATGTCGGCCTGGGTGCGCTGGTTGGTGAGCTCCGTAGTCTGGGCAATAAGGACTTCGAGGTAGGTGGTGACTCCACCTTTGTAGCGGTTGGTGCTGAGGTTGAGCGAGCGCACGGAGGCGTTGACGGCGGAGTTCTGTGTGACCGCTTCGTCGTTGAGGATGCGCAGCGCGGCGAGGTTGTCCTCGACCTCCTGAAAGGCGTTGAGTACACTCTCCCGGTAGTTGGCGGTCTGACTCTCGTAGGCCTCGCGCGCCTGGTTGGTCAGGGCGTGACGGCGGCCTGCGTCGAATAACAGTTCCACGGCCGAGCCTCCGAGCGACCAGAGGGCGCTCGGACCCTGAACCCAGGTGCCGGCGTTCTGGCTTGCGAAGCCACCGCTACCATTGAGCGTGACGTTGGGGTAGTAGGCGGAGATGGCGATGCCGATCTGGGCGTTGGCGGCCTGGGTGCGGCGCTCGGCTCCGGAGATATCGGGACGGCGCTCCAGCAGCTCTGACGGAACTCCGGCCGGAATCGCTGGAAGATCGAGGCTGAGTGGGGCGAAGGCCAGGGAGAACGAGGACGCCGGGGTGCCGATAAGAGTGGCGATGGCGTGCTCGAACTGGGCGCGGGCTACGCCTACGTCGATGTCCTGGGCTGTTACCGTCTCAAGCTGGGTCTCCGCCTGGGCTACGTCGACGTCGGTGGCGACTCCACCCTTGAAACGGGTTTTGGTCAGATCGAGGTAGTCACTGTCCGCCAGGATGGTGTTGTCCAGCAATTGTTTCTGGAGATCGAGGCCGCGCATCTCGAAGTAGTCCTCGGCCAGCTCGGAGCGGACGCTCAGCTCGACATTGGCGAGGTCGGCAGCGCTGGCCTGGGAGTTGGCGCGGGCCTGCTCGACGGTGCGGCGGATCTGGCCCCAGAGATCGGGCTCCCACGAGACCTGGCCCTCGATGGCGTAGGTGCTATAGGTCAGGCCCTTGGTGATACTGGGCTCATTGGCCGAGTATTTTTGCCGTGAGTACGACGGCCCTGCACTGAGTGTGGGGTAATAGTTGGAGCGGGCAACTTTGACCTGCTCGCGGGCCTGGAGATATTGCTCGTAGGCGGCCTTGAGTGTCTGGTTGGAGACGGCCACCTTTTCTTCCAGCGAATTCAATTGCGGGTCGTGGTAGAGCTCCCACCAGTTGCCCTTCAGAGCGGCATCGGCGGGCTGGGCCTGCTTCCATGTCCCGTTGGGAGGATTGGGCGGCGGCAGCTCCTTGAATGCAGTGGGGAGCGCGGGCGCTCCTGGAGTGGCGAGCGCTGCGGGACGCTGGTAGTTCGGTCCCACGGTACAGCCGGAAAGAGCGAGTCCGGCCAAAAGCGAGAGCGCGGCAAGCTGAGCTGAGCTACGGAGGGTCATGCTTACTTGCCTCCCCCCGCGTTCGAGGGTGGAGCAGGCTGGGAAGTGCCTGGTTCCGACGGCTCGCCTGTATTGCGCGGCTGGACGATGTGTACCTGCTCGCCATCGATCAGGGAGTCGGGCGGGTTCTGGATAACTTCGTCAGAGTCCTGGAGTCCGGAAGCGACCTCGACCGATCTGCCGTCGTCGCGCCCGATGGTGATGGGCACCAGTTTCGCGATGTTGTTATTCACGACGGCAACGCGCAGGCCCTCGGTGCGGAACATCAGCGTCGAAACGGGGATGATCATCGATGGATGCGCATTCCTCAGCTTAAAGTGGACCTGCATGTAGGCTCCGGGATACAGCTCGCCTTTGCGGTTGTCCACATCGACTTCGACCAGAAGGGTGCGTGAGGTGGGGTCGATGGCCTTGGCGGTACGGACGATTTTGCCCTCGTAGGTGCTGCCCTGCTTCTCGGTGAGGGTGAGCTGGGCCATAACTCCCGGAACCGTGGAATAGGAGTACGCCTGGGGCACGTTTACATAAATACGCAGAACATTTTCCGCCACCATGTGGAAGAGCTCGGCGCTGTTGGCGGTTGAGGCTCCGGAGTTGATGAGGGTTCCGATGTCAACGTTGCGGGCGGTGATTACGCCGTCAAACGGCGCGTAGATGTTTTCGAAACCGACCAGCTGCTCCAGGCGCGCGACGTTGGCCTCGGCCGACTTGACCTGGGTGATTGTGGCCGCTTGCTGCGTAGTGAAGTTGTCGGTGTCCTGCTGGGCGACGGCGTTGCCCTTGAGCAGTTCCTGATAGCGAGCGGCCTGGATCTTGGCGTATCCAGCGTTGGCCTCGGCTGTGGCCAGGTCTTGTTTGGCCTGGGCGAGTTGCTGATCGACTTCGGGGCTTTCGATGACGGCAAGCAGTTGTCCCTGCTTCACGTGCGCTCCGATGTCGAAATACCACTTCTTGAGATAGCCGTTGGTGCGGGCGTAGATGGGCGAATCGGTATAGGCCTGGGTGGTGCCGGGCAGAATCAGTTCCTGGGTCGGCTGTCCCAGGGTAGGCTTCTGAACCAGTACGTCGGGCGCAGCCAGCGAGTCGGTCTGCTGCTGGAGCGTGGTCCGCGCCCGGAGGCGAGGGATGATTCCCGTCACCGCAAGAATCACGGCGACTACGAGCAGAACGAGCAGCAGGACGATGGCCTTGCCGCCCGAGATGGGGGGCTTGGTAGCGCCGGAAGTTGGTGCAGAGGTGTGTTCGCTCATGGTTTAGTTCTCCGCCGGTTCTGGGTGATTTTTGTCTGGACGGTCCTCGCGCTTACGGCGACGTTTCTCGATCCTGCCATGCAGGACACTGAAAAAGGTTGGCACAAAGAAGAGGGTGGAGACAGTCGCAAAGAGCAGGCCGCCGATGACGGCGCGCCCGAGAGGGGCGTTTTGCTCGCCACCGTCTCCGAGACCAAGGGCCATCGGAAACATCCCGATGATCATGGCGAGCGCGGTCATGAGAACCGGGCGGAAGCGCACGAAACCTGCGGTGAGAGCCGCCTCGTGTGCATCGCCTACGGTCTCCTCAAGCTGCTCGCGGGCAAAGCTGATGATCAGGATGGAGTTGGAAGTGGCGACTCCCATGCACATGATGGCACCTGTGAGGGCGGGAACGCTAAGGCGTGTGTGTGTGATGAAGAGAAACCAGATGATTCCCGAAATTGCCGCGGGTAGCGCGGAGATGATGATGAAGGGATCGAGCCAGGACTGGAAGTTGACCACGATGAGCAAATAGACGAGCAGGATCGAGAAGACCAGGCCGCCCAGCAGGCCGATGAACGACCTGCGCATGGTGAGCACCTGGCCGCGGACAACGATCTGCGAACCGCGCGGGAGCTGCTTTTTGGCCCCGGCGAGGATCTGGTCGATTTGCGTGGCCACGCTGGCGAGGTCGGTATTGACCACGTTGCCGTAGATGTCGATGACCGGCGCAATGTCGTAGTGGGTTACCGTGCCGGGTTCAGTCAGCGGTGTAATCGACGCTGTGTTGCTGAGAATCTGCACCGGCTGGCCGCCCATGGGCACGCTGGCCGGTGTCGCTACGACGCCGTTCGGCGAAGGGGAAGGCGAAAGTGGCGCGACGCTGTTGGCCGGGGTGACCGGCATATTGTTGAGGTCCTGCATGTTGTCGAGCAGATATTGCGGCGTTTGCACGGCGATGTTGTAGCTGACGCCTGTGCTCGGGTCAAGCCAGAAGTTCGGAGCGGTCTGGAAGCTACCGCTCAATGCAGTAAGCAGGCTGCCCGCAACGTCGGTTTGCCGCATCCCTAGCTGGCTGGCCTTGGTGCGGTCCACATCGATCATTAGTTCCGGATTGTCGAAGGGCTGCTGGATGCGCAGGTCGGCAATGCCGGGAACGTGCTTGATCTTGTTCAGCAGCTGTTCGGCGACGGCGCGGTTGCCGTACATATCCCTTCCGACGATCTGGACATCGATGGGAGCGGGCAGGCCGAAGTTGAGGATCTGCGTGACCATGTCCACGGGCAGCGTGTAGAAGGTGACGCCGGGAAAGCGGTGGTTCAGGATGGCGCGCAGTTTCTGCACGTAGGCGTCAGTGGGGCCATGTTTTTCGGAGAGCTGCACGGAGACATCGGCGTCGGCGGAGCTGATGGCTCCGGAGTTGGAGTACGAAGTATTCAGACCGCTGTAGGGGAGTCCAATGTTGTCGATGATGGTTTCGACTTCATTCTTGGGAATGGTTTCGCGAATGGTGTTGTCGACCTGATCGCAGAGATCGGCGACATCTTCAATACGGGTTCCGGTGTGGGCGCGGAGGTGAAACTTGAACTGGCCGCTATCGACGGAGGGAAAGAAGTCCTGACCGAGGTACGGATAGAGGAACACGGCGGAGACGACGGCGAAGGTCAGGAAGGAGATCAGAAATACGGCGGAGTGCGCGAGGCATAGCTCCAGAATGCGGCGATAGCCGCCGCGGAATTTCTCGAAGTAATACTCGAAGCCAAGCTGGAAGCGGACCAGAGGATTGCGGCTGGCCCTCTTTCTTTCTTCAGCTTCGTCGTCGTGCTCCTGCAGGAGGTACTTGGCCATGGTGGGGACGACGGTGCGCGACAGGAGGTAAGAGGCGAGCATGGCAAAGGAGACGGCTTCGGCGAGTGGCACAAAGAGGTAGCGCGCCACACCGCTCAGAAAGAACATGGGGACGAAGACGATGCAGATGGAGATGGTCGCGACCAGCGCAGGGACGGCGATCTGCGCGGCTCCGTCGAGGATGGCCTGCTCAATGGCCTTGCCCATTTCGAGATTGCGGTTGATGTTCTCGATTTCGACGGTGGCGTCGTCGACAAGAATACCGACGGCGAGCGCAAGGCCGCCCAGAGTCATGATGTTAATGGTCTCGCCGAGGGCGCTGAGAACGAGCAGGGACGTGAGGATCGACAGCGGGATGGAGACGGCAACGATGAGGGTACTGCGCCAGCTGCCCAGAAACACAAGGATCATGATGGCAGTGAGGCAGGCGGCGATGATGCCCTCGCGCACGACGCCGCTGATCGAGGCGCGGACGAAGATCGATTGATCGCCGAGCGGCTGCATTCTGAGGGTCGGGGGCAGCTGATTTTTGAGGGTTTCGAGCTTGGCGCGCACGCCTGCGACGATGGCGAGGGTCGAGGCGTCGCCGGTTTTAATGACGGAGATCAAAGACGCGCGCTGGCCGTCGACGCGGACGACATTGGTCTGCGGCGGGAAGCCGTCGCGCACGTGAGCCACGTCACGAACATAGACCATCGCGCCGTTGACCGAGCGGATGGGCAGGTCGTTCAGCTCGGCAACCTTTTCGGGGGCGCTGTTGGTTTCGACCAGATATTCGAAAGAACCGATTTTGGCGGTTCCGGAGGGCAGGATGACGCTCTGCGTGTTGATGGTGGTGACGATATCGGAAGGGGACAGGCCCTTGGCCTGGAGCTTGGGCAGGTCGATATCCACCTGTACCTGGCGCTGCTTGCCGCCGTAGGGATAGGGGACGCCTGCTCCCTGTACAGTGACCATCTGGGTGCGGATAAAGTTGAGGCCGAGGTCGTTGAGTTGCGATTCGGTCAGCCCCTGGCCGGAGAGACCGACCTGAATGATGGGCACGCTCGATGCCGAGTATTGAATGATGAGCGGCGGCGTAGTGCCTTGCGGAAGCTGACGCAGCTGGGTCTGACAAACGGCGGTTACCTGGGCAACCGCGTTGCCGATATTCACGTGGGGCTGGAAGAAGACCTTGATGACGCCGATGCCGTTCATCGACTGCGACTCGATATGCTGGATGTCGTTGACGGTGGTCGTCATCGTGCGCTCGCTCTGGTACACGATGCGGTTCGCCATCTGGTTCGGCGACAGGCCGGTGTACTGCCAGATGATCGAGACAACCGGGATATCGATGTTCGGAAAGATATCGGTCGGCGTGTTGAGCACGGCGAGGGGACCGAGAATCATCAACAGGAGCGCAAGGACGACAAAAGTGTAGGGCCGTCGTAACGCGAGGCGGACTATCCACATATCTTTTCAGCTTCTCCTGGCATCATCCGGCAGCAATGCGGCGGATGAAGGTCGCGGGTAAGTATGTTCGGCTGCGGCGATCGCGATACGGGCGGATGCGCGCGCGGCTGGAGTCAGCGGCCGCGAGAGACAAAGGCACATGGTGGCCGGATGCGAGATCTCCCAAGTTAAAAGTTTACAGCGGGCGCGTAAGTAATAGACGAATTGGAGCTGGTTTTGGACCCGGCATGCAGTAAAAGATGTCCGATGAGGCGATACAGATTCAGCTCATCAGGCGGAAATGGGTTCCAAAGGAGGATTTTTTTCACTCCCATTGAAATCTCAGACGTTGAGCTTCTTGAAGATGCGACGCGGGATTGTGCGCAGGATGAGCATGATGAGGGCCCAGAAGGCAGGAACGTAGACAACATCTTTCCGCTGCTTTACCGCTTTGAAGATTCCGTCGGCGACCTTGGCGGGCGTAGCGAAGAGCGCGTTCTGCGGCAAGTGCGCGGTCATGGGTGTGGCGACGAATCCGGGCTTGATGGTGAGCACGTGGACGCCGCTGCGGTCGATGCGGTTGCGCACGCCGTCGAGGAAGATGTTGAGCGCGCCTTTGGAGGCTCCATAAACATAGTTGCTCTTGCGGCCGCGATCGCCGGCCACCGAAGAGATGACGGCCAGCGTTCCCTGATGCGAGGCTTCGAAGTAGTTTGCAAGCCAGGTAATCAGCGAGACCGGCGCCATGAAATTGGTGCCGAGGACGGTTTCGGTGGCAGAGTAGCTGGCCTCGGCCTCTTGCTGATCTCCGAGTATTCCGTGCGCGAGGAGCGCGAGTTCGATGGTCCCGAGATTCTCGGCGGCGTCGGCCAGCATAGCGGGATGCGCGGGGGTGTCATCAAGATCCATGACGTGGGTGGCGACACTAGCTGCGCCGCGCGTGAGCAGATCGCTGGCGACCGCGTTCAGCTTGTCAGGGTTGCGCGCGACCAGAAAGAAGCGGGCTCCGCGCACGGCGAAGAGACGGAGGGTGGCTTCGGCGATGGCGGAGGTCGCGCCAAGAGCGAGAATATTCGAGGGGATTTTCTCGTTACTCATCGAGCGGCCTCCGCCCGGTGACGCGCTGCCAGAAGGCTGAGTCGAACGCGGGGTCGATATAGCGCTCGAACTCCTGCCACTGCGGATAAAACGCCTGATATTGTTCGGCGGTCATGCGCGCATCCTTTGCCGAGTACATGCGGCCTCCGTGTTCGAGAGTGATGCGGGCCAGGCGGTCGAGCAGATCGAAGCTGACTTCGCGGCGAATCGGGAAATCGAGCGCCAGCATGATGCCGGGCTTTGGAAAGGACATCGCGCCGACTGACGGAACGTCGCCAAAGAACTTAATGACAGCGAGAAAGGAAGCGAGTCCCGAGCGGGTGATCGCCTTGAGGATTTCGACCATGCCTTCGCGCCCGCCTTGGTGCGGAAGGACGTTCTGGAACTGGAGCAGGCCGTTTTTTCCGTATATCCGGTTCCAGCGCAGCACGCTGTCCAGCGGATAGAAGAAGGGCTCGTAGTCCACCTTTGCGGTCTTCTGCTTGGAAAATTGCTTGTGATAGTAGGCGGTGTTAAACGCCGACATAGTGAAGCGGTTGAGCGCAAAGGCCGGCAGATCGAAAGGGAAGGTAAGCCATGGCTGCCGGCTGTTCTTCAGCTCACCGGGCTCCTTCGTGTGTTCGCCCTGCATGAAGATGCCGCGGGCGAAGTTCCGGCCTGTCGATACGCAATCGATCCACGCTACCGTGTACTCGGCGGTGGCCTGCTGCGACAGAGCGAGGAATTCGTCGATGCCTACGAACTTTTCGCCCATATAATCCATACTGCGCGAGACGATGGGCCGCAGCCTGACCTCAGCCCAGGTGATCAGCCCCGTAAGCCCCATGCCTCCGACGGTGGCGGCGAACCAGGCTTCGTTTTCCGTGGGGCTGCACACAAGACGGGTGCCATCGGAGCGGACCAGCTCGAGGCGCGGCACATGGTGGCCGAACGTCCCAGCCACGTGATGGTTCTTGCCGTGAATGTCATTGGCGATAGCTCCGCCCACAGTGACGTATTTCGTCCCCGGCGTCACGGGAAGAAAGAATCCCCGTGGGACTCCGAAATCAAGAATTTCGGCCAGCGTAACTCCCGCCTCGCAACGCAAAATACCTGATTCGGGATCGAAAGCCAGAAACCGGTCGAGGCCGCGGGTATGTAACAGGGTTCCGTTTTCCAGCAAACAGACGTCGCCGTAGCTGCGTCCGGCGCCGACAGGCAACAGGCGCGTGGCCGGTGGCGTGGACAACGGGAAGTCACCCGTCCAGTTCAAGAGCTTGAGGTCTGCCTGAAGGGTCGGGTAGCGGCCCCAGCTTTCAAAGCGGGGACGCTTAGCTGATTGCGCCATGGGGTGGAGTTGCTCCTCTTAGCTTACAGGGTGGCGAGAACGGCGATGAGTGCGATGGCCGCTCCGATGAGGAGACTCATGCGGTCGGTGACGGCAAAAATAACGGGATCCTCGTCGAGTTCTCCCCGGGAAGCAAGCAGCCAGACCCGGCTGAGCCAAAGGATCATCAGAGGCGTCATGAGCCACATGCGGCCTGGATGATGATAAAGGCCGCTTGCGGCGCTACCGTAAATGTAGAACGCGAAGACGACGACCGATGCATAGGCGCTGGCTGTCCCGAAGCTGCGGATCTGTTCGATATCGGCCAGCAGATAACCGCGGCCGTTGGAAAGCGTGTTGCCCTGGGCACGAATGTTTTGCAGCTCGCTGAAGCGCTTGACCATGGCAAGCGATAGAAAAAGGAAGATGGAGAAGGCAGCCAGCCAGGGTGAGAATTCGACGTTTGCGGCGGCTCCGCCGGCGAGCAGTCGCAGAGTATAGAGACCGGAAAGCAGGATGACATCAATAAGGACGACACGCTTCAGGTACAGGGAATAGGAGAGCGTGGTAACCAGGTAAAGCAGCAGCCAGCCAAGGAACGCCCGCGACAGAAAGAATGCGCCTGTGAACGACAGAGCCATGAAGATCACGAGGATGGCCACGCCGGCTGCAACAGATAGATCACCCGCCGCGAATGGGCGACGGCACTTTTTTGGATGACGGCGGTCCGCCTCGACGTCGAGGAGGTCGTTGACGATGTAGGTGGCTGAGGCGCAGAGACTGAAGCAGAGGAATGCCACTATCGTATCGAAGATGAGCGACAGCTTGAGGGCGTGCGCCAGAAGCAAGGGGACGAAGATGAGTAAGTTCTTTGCCCATTGGTGTAGACGAATCGTCTTCAGGAAGACCTTGAGAGGAGCAGCCTGGTCGTCAAACCGACGGGTCACCCTGATCTTTCGCGATTTAAGCTTAGCTTGTAGTGAGAGGCTGGGGTTGGCCACCATGGCCTCGCCGGCCTGTTCCAGCAAGGGCACGTCGGGCGACGCGTTGCCGACGTAGTCGAATCCGTCCTGCGGGAAACGCTTGTTGAGACTCTCGAGTTTGTTGTCCCCGGTCAGGTTGGTCGTGCCATCGCTGGCGAGGACCCCTTCGAAGATGCCCACATGATCCGCGATGCGATGAGCCAACGCGGTGTCGGCGCCGGTGGTGAGATACAACTTGCGGCCTTCGCCGCGCTGCTCTTCCAGATATTCCAGCAATTTGCGGTTATAGGGAAGATGCGCCGCATCAAGCTGAACCTGCGACGAGACGCGCGCTTTGAGCGCGGCCTTGCCACCCTTGAGCCATAAGGGAGCCTGCAGGGCACGCAACGGATGGGTCCGAACCAGTAGGAGCAGGGAATCGACAAGAGTATCGCTTTTAACTAGGGTGCCGTCCAGGTCGACGCAAAGCGGACGCCGCGAGGCGACGGGGACCAATTCTTCGACGAGTGTCTGGCTCACCGCTTGTTTCTCCTGTGCTTTAGTCAAGGTCCGGAGCGCACGGCTACCGCGATTCTGGAGTTCCTAAAGGCCGGCAATCCTCTAAAGTATTTCAGGCGGAGGCTTAGGACGTAATTCCACTTAAGTGTAGCAGCGAAACCTTCGCCGAAATGGGGATGGGAGTTCCCCCAGGAGAGCAACGGTTCTGTCTCCTGGAGGCGCCTGGAAATGCTATTTGGCCAGGCTGGGCTCAAGCGTCGCTGTAGGCGACTGGACCAGGTTCTCAGGAAAGTAAGAGTTCTGAACATATTGTTCGAGCATGCGCTGGGTGTTGAAGTAAGAGCCGTTCAGGGCGATGGTCGAACGCATGATTCGACGCCACTGGTCCGGCTGCTGGTAGTAAAGGGGCAGGATGACCTGCTCCAGGTGTTCATAGAGCGAACTGGCCTCGCTGGCGTCTTCGTCGTGATCGGCGATGGCCCAGCCGGTTACGCCTTCAATCCAGCCCTCGATCCACCAGCCATCGAGAATGCTCAGGCTGGGGACTCCGTTGAGGGCGGCCTTCATGCCGCTGGTCCCCGAGGCTTCGTAGGGACGCTTGGGCGTGTTCAGCCAGAGATCGACGCCTCCGGTGAGCAGCGCGCCCAGGCTCCACTCGTAGTTCTCGAGGTAGACGATCTTAAGCACATCGGAATTGAGCTGCCTGGCGAGCTCTATGACATGGCGGACCATGGCCTTGCCCGGCTCGTCGGCGGGATGCGCCTTTCCGCTGTAGAGAATCTGCAGGCCGCCGAATTCCTGTGCACACCGTACCAGGCGCTCGGGGTCTGTAAAGAGCAGGTCGGACCGCTTGTAGGTGGCGGCGCGGCGGGCAAAGCCGATGGTGAAAATCTCAGGCCGCAGTTCAACGCCGGAGCGATCCCTTACTGCCGCGATGAGCGCGCGTTTCGATTCGAGGTGCGCATCTTTGATTTCAGTTTCGGGAATATCGATGGCGTAGCGCAGGGCGAGGTTATCCTGCCGCCAACGGGGAAGGTGTCGATCAAAGGTAGCCTGGAAGGACGGTGAGGTCCAAGTGACAGCATGCACGCCGTTGGTGATGGCCTCAATCGAGTATTCGGGGAACATCTCGCGCGATACGATGCCGTGTTGCATAGCGACTCCGTTCACGAAGCGGGAGAAGTGCAATGCCAGGTAGGTCATGTTCAGGAGCCCGTCGTGGAAGGCTCCGACGCGTTCGAGCAGGGGCGCGCGTTCTGCGCCAAGGATGCGACTGGCCTGATCGGCCGAGAAACGGTCGTGCCCGGCGGGCACCGGGGTGTGGGTTGTGAAGACGCAAAGCTGACGGACGGCCTCAAGATCCTCTTCGGTCGCGCTTTCGAGCGATGCGCCATGCAACTGCTGCTCGAGCAACGCCATTGTGAGCAGGGCCGCATGGCCTTCATTCATGTGATAGACCTTCGGATGGTAGTCGAGCGCGGCGAGAATGCGTGCGCCGCCCATTCCGAGAACCGCTTCCTGTCGTAAGCGGTAATCGCTGTCGCCACCGTACAGGTGGTCGGTCAGCACCTGGTCACGGGGATCGTTCTGTTCCAGTTTGGTGTCGAGGAAATAGATGGGAATGGTATGACCGGTGACACCTTCGAGGTCATAGCGCCAGGCCTTGATGGCCACTGGACGGCCCTCGATCGTCACCATCACAATAGGGTCTTCGGTAGCGAGGATGCTTTCCGGGCTCCAAGGCTGGGATTCGCCAGTCTGCACGCCGTTGGCATCCAGGTGCTGACGGAAGTATCCGAGGCGATGCGCCAGGGTGACGGCAGCCAGCGGCAGGCCCATATCGGCCGCCGCGCGGAGTGTATCGCCAGCAAGCACGCCCAGGCCACCACTGTAGGTGGGTATCGCCGGGCTGACGGCGATTTCCATGGAGAAGTATGCAACCAGACGGTTATTTCCCGCGCAGTCGAGTGAGACGAGTCGCGGAAAATTGTTAAATCTCATATAAAAGTCTCCTGAACACTTACAGGACCCCAGTTTTTGCGGCAAGTTTCGATGCCGCTCTCCCGTCCGGATAACCGGATCAGGAGCGTTCCATCCGCCTGCCCTGTTGCTCGGTATGATGGAACGGGAATCATTCAAAAAATCAGTGCCGGTAGTTTAACAAGCGGCCTGCACGTTCAAAAAATGGAAAAGACACAAATGTTCTGCAAAACTCAATAATGGTAACGATGCAAGCGGTTTAGCTGGACCATAATCTTCCCTTCTTTTTCGCCTAAATCTGATGCGCTCCCGCCGAAGCGTGGCAAAGATAGATGTCGGCGGCGATCTCGGTAGCCTGGCGATAACCTTCACGCAAATGCCAGGAAAACGCCTCTGCCTGGGCTTTCTCGACTATGTTCACAGTGCAGCCGCCGAATCCTCCGCCGGTAAGGCGCGCGCCGATGCAGCCGGTTTCTTTCGCGGCCAGATCGACGAGAATGTCGACCTCCGGGCAACTGGCCTCGAAATCGTCTCGATAGCTGGCGTGGGCCGCATACATCAGCCGGCCGAGCGTCTTGAGATCGTCGGCTTCCAGCGCATCGGCCGCAGCAACCGTGCGTTCGTTCTCCGTAATAATGTGACGGCAGCGCTTGAGAACCTCAGGCCGCATCTCATAGCCCCAACGCTCGAGGTCGTCGACCGTGGCATCGCGCAGCCGCTTGATCTCCGGGCGATGGCTTCGGAGCAGTTGCGTGCCTTCTTCCACTTCGGAGCGGCGGATGTTGTACTCACCCCCCGCGTGGGAATGCTTCACCATGCTGTTGGCAATCACGATACTGAGATCCGGAGGAATCGGCGCCAGGCGGTACTCAAGGGTCCGGCAATCGAGCAGCAAAGCGTGGTCTTCGGCGCCGCAACAAGCGATGAACTGGTCCATGATACCGGTGGAAGCGCCGACGAAGTGATTCTCCGCGCGTTGGCAGAGCTTGGCTACTTCCGGCGGAGTGAACTTCGCGCTAGTGATGCTCAGAATGGCGACCATGCTGGCCACTTCGACGGACGCAGAGGAACTGAGTCCCGCGCCCAGCGGCACGTCGCCGTTGAGGGTGAGGCTGAAGCCGGGGATCTCAACTCCCGCTTCGCGAAGGACAGAGACGACACCGAGCGGGTAGTCGCTCCAGTGACGCGAAGCCTTCTCGGGGAGGCTGTCGAGCGGGTATGCTATCTGATCGTCGAAATTCGCGGAATAGATAGCAACGCTCTTGTCGTCGCGGGGGCAAATTGCGGCCAGGGTCGCAAAGTCGATCGCCGCCGGCATGACAAAGCCCTCGGCGTAATCGGTGTGCTCGCCGATCAGATTGACGCGGCCGGGTGCGACAAAAAGGGCGGAGTCCTGCCCAAATCTCTGTGAGTGGAGAGTCCTGGTAACGGTTACACTCAGCATCCTAAGACCTCCACAAGAAATCGTTGCAGTTCACAACAAAATTTACGATACAACAGTGGTCACAATTCGCATCCACCATAAGTCGCATTGACCCGGGACAAGTCTCCGGGCCCATCCACTGGCCATGGCGGTGGCCAACGAGTCGACCGGAGCCGTACACGGCTCGAGGGCAACACAGTATTGTCGATTCGCTTGGCCTTCGGGCCATCCGCCATAACAGAGCCATAGGCCGAGGAACGGCGACAGCGCGGGGTCGAATTCAACCTGAACACGGAGACCAAAACGCGCGTCGGCGCCTGCGCGCGCAATTGCGCACCAGCCCTCCGGCGGGGACGAGGCATAGATTTTATCTCCGATGTCATCGCTTACATTACCAGCGCGATCAAGATCAACCGTATCCCCTGTGGGCAATCTCGCCGTGGGCCAGGAATGGACTGCACCTTTCGATCCCAATCGGTTTCTGGCAGAGCCTTCGACCTTCACCTGCGAGACAGAGGCGGGCAGAAGGATGCGATCGCCTGGGTCGATGGCAAATAAAGGGTGCGCAGACCATGCGTAGTAAAGCTTGAATTGGCCCACATTTTCGATCCGGTAGTCGATGCGAAGGGTGTCAGCACCTGTGTGCGGTGAATCGGATTCGATGCGAAGTCTTCGCTCAAAGCGCAATGGCAGGACCGTGCCGCTCGAAGTGAGGTGGACTTCATGCTGGGTCTGCGATTCAACCTCGCAGGGCAGGCGCCAGAATTCTCCGTGATCCGGAACTGCAATCTTGCCTGTTGGGGACTCGATGTCACAGGCGGAAACAGAAGGGAGGCACTCGTCGAAGCCGCTGGCGTCGCTTTCTTCAAAGGCTGTCGTTAGCGTGCGGGGGGCGTAGGGGAGAAGCGGCTGCTGCAGAAGCTCGATCCCATTCTTTCGCATCGACGCGATTTTCCCACCGAATGCGGGCAGCACATCAACCGCGAATGTATCCGTTTTCAGCACGAGACGCACCACACCCGAAGCGTTCACGCTAACCTCGTAAATCGCCCGCAGTATAGCAGCCGCTCGCCGGTGGTTGCCAGTGTCATTCGACCCCCTCCTGCGCCAATCGCCTGGGACCGGGAAATTATGAGGCGGCTCGATCCAGCCGCTTCCAGATTTCGTCCACCCATGAGAGGTGCACGGGCTTCATGAGCACGGATCGAAGGCATGTGACTTTGGCATCGTCCGGGGAATCTGCCCAGCGCACGGGGCCCGGCCGTGTTGCAGGTCTGAGAAATGCAACCGGCAGCTGCACGAGTGCCAGATGGAGGTCCTGCCCGGCGGCGCGTTCGAAGACTTGTTGCGCAAGCCGCGACGACTCGTCGACGGTGGGCGCCTTCATGGCCCAGACAAGAATGTCCAACTCCGGTTTTGGACCGGGAATGAACCGGTCATCGCACTCGATCTTCGCGAATAATGCGCGGGCCGTCTGGATGGAGCGTTCCAAACCCTGCGCGAATTCGCCGCCGGAGGTGAGCGGCAGCAGCCGTTGCGTGGCCCAGAGCGCCACCGCCGAGGCCCCGGCACGCGAGCACTCCAGGCTGATTTCGCCAAGGTGCAGCTCAGCAGAGGTAAAATAGGTGTAGGGCGAATCGTGCTTATAAAAACGCCCTGTTTGCGGGTCGCGGAAGAGAACGCAGCCGCATCCATAGGGCTGCAGACCGTGTTTGTGGGGATCGACCACGATCGAGTCAGCTTCGGCGATGCGGGCGAAGGCCCCGGCAGCGTCCGGGTCGAGATTCGACGCGAGTTTGAAGTAGCCACCGTAAGCCGCGTCTACATGCACGCGGAAGCCGTATCGGTTGCGCAGCTCGAGGATCTTATCGAGCGTATCGACCGCGCCTAGCGCTGTGGTTCCCGTGGTCACTACGACCGTACCCACATCGCCGCGACGCAGCGCCTCCTCGAGCGCGTCGAGACTTATGCGGCCGAGGGTGTCGGCGGAGATGCCCTCAAATGGCAGCTTGAGTACCGCGCTGATACGCGCATGCGTGTAGTGCGCCTGTTCAGAAGCAACAATAGTCTTACTTGGCGCGAGCTGCCCTGCCACCCACAGGGCCTCGAGGTTGGCGAAGGTTCCTCCGCTGGTCAGGTGGCCAAGGTGCTCATCCCAACCGAACATGGAGGCGATTTCCGCGACCGCCTCGGTCTCCATGCGTGAACTGGCGCGGCCGCCGTCGAGGGCGTGATTGTTGGGGTTAAGCCATGAAGCCATGGCATAGGCCGCGCGTGCAATGGGATGCGGCGGTTTGAGCATCTGTCCGGCATAGAGAGGATGAAAGTAGGGATAGTTGTCCCCCATGCGGCGGGCAGTTTCTTCAAGTACGGCTGCCATTGCGGCTGTGTCTTCGGAGAGCGTTCCGCCTTGCAATCGGGACGGGGGCAGGGCCGCAAATTCGATCTTCAGACGGCCCAGGGCCTGGGCCAGCAGTTCTATGAAGGCGTCGGGGAAAGGGTCGGGTTCAATGTCAGGCTTCATGAGGCCAACAGGATACACGTCGACGCCCGCAGGCAGCGACGTGCGTCCTGTTTCCCTAACCTGTTCTAAATTTGATGATATTTTCAATACACATGGGAAAGTCTGCTAGACTGAAGGGGCGTTAGAACCGAACCGGGTAATAGCAGTCCTGCCGTCCAGCAAGAATCTGCCAGTTTGGGTCCGATTCAATCCAGCGCAATTCAATTCAGGAAAAAGCATCAAAATGGAACAAGGTACTGTGAAATGGTTTAACGACGCGAAGGGTTTCGGCTTCATTTCTCGCCAGAATGGGGAAGATGTCTTCGTGCATTATTCGGCCATCAGTTCAAATGGCTTCAAGAGTCTGCAAGAAGGTCAAGCCGTCCAGTTCAACGTTGTTAAGGGGCCTAAAGGCTGGCAAGCATCAGACGTCCAGCCTTTGTAATTGACGCAGACAGTTTAAAAACGGTAGCAAGATAAACAGCAAGGGCGGGCTCAGGCTCGTCCTTGTTGTATCTGCGCCCTGGGTCTGGTTCCCGGATTCAGGCTCTCGCGTTTGCCATGCGTTCGAGAGCATCGCAGGCTGTTGCTACGCCGTCTTCCTGCGCGATCATGCGCGCGACCTCAGCCGCGTGTTGGCTATGAGTCACGTCTTCAAGCAGATTCCTGATTTTCTTAGCTGCTGTCTCCGCGAGATACTCCTTCCGTTGAATCACCTTCGCGACGCCGAGATGCCGCATCCGCCGCGCATTGTCCGGCTGATCGTGGCTATAGGGCATCACCAGCATCGGTCTGCCTGCTTTGAGCGCCTGGGCGGTCGTTCCTACTCCTCCCTGATGAATAATCGCCGACGCCCTGGGAAAGATCTTTGAAAAGGGCGCGTACTGCGCAACACTGATTTTTTCTGAGAGAGAGCGACTGGGGCGGTTGTGCGGATCATTGCCGACCAGGAGAATCGCGCGTTCGCCCAGCAGTTCGACAGCCTGCGCGCTTTGCTCGTAAAAATCGCCTGCGGCCATGACTGCGGCCGAACCCAACGTAAAGACCAGGGGCGACGGACCGGCGGCGAGAAATTTTTCCAGCTCGGGAGCGAGATCGGTCTTGCCAGCGTCGCCATCGTAGAAAGCGAATCCCGTGATGAGGGTGTTGGGCGGCCAGTCGGGCTGCGGATCCCCGAGGACGCGCGAGAAGAGCGCCAGCACCAGCTGCGGAGAATGCTTGGCGTCGAAGATGGGATTCTCACCCTCCGGTAGGCCGAGTTCGCGACGCAGAGCGTAGAGTGGCTCAGACCATTTTCGCGTGACCACACGAGCGAAGCGCGGCACAAGACGGCCGATCCTGGGCACGATCGATGGCACCTTCGACAAAATGGGATACGGGGGCAGAACGGGCGGGTCATACCCTGAAAAAAATGAAAGCGGGGCAAGGATGTAGGACGCCCAGGGGATGCCGGTCTTCTCCGCGACGATGGGCCCGGCGTAGGCGAGCTCGCCCGTAATGAGCAGATCGGCGCCACCATTGGTTGTGACCGCATCAAGCAGATCATGGTAGCTATCGCGAATCGCGGGAAAGAGAAACTCGCGCAGGCCCCGCTCGGTGCCTTTCTTGATATCCCAGATCATTTCGACCATGCGCTTATCGTTGGGGTCCTGGTCGGGGCGCACGGCTGCGACTTCGATGCCCAGCGGCTCGATTTTTTCCCGAAACATCGCGGGGATAGCCAGCACCGGCGTGTGGCCACGACGCTTCAATTCGAGAGCCAGCGCAATCAGCGGATTGACGTCACCGAAGGTTCCGAAGGTAGAGAAGACGATGCGCATGCTTCAATAGCTTGCCTCAAACGCATGAAACCGGCGTTCAAGTTCCCACTGTTGCTGCGCTTTTTCGCTTCCGGATACCAGGTCTGCACACTCTCCGGCAGGGGTATCCTGTCCCAACTGCGCGGCGCAGACCGCAACCGGCTTGTCGAGCGTCTCGGGAGTCGCCTGCTGCCACACGCTTCCACCGGGCAGAAAGCTGTGCTCGAGACTGGTTCGCACCATTTTCTTGAAATCTCGATAAGTCAGCGGATATGTAACCGCAGCGCGCACATATTCGTGGGTGAGATCGATGCGCGATACGCCTTCATCGTCAGTCGACAACGCGACGGGAACGCCGTATCTGCGATACAGCTCGAAGGGGTGCTCATCGCCTTTCATGTTCAGGATCACGTCGTTGCTGGTGAAGTTGACCTCGACCATCACGTGCTTGACAGACATTTCTTTGAGCAGCTCATAGGGACGATCCTCGTACATTACGTCGACGCCGTGACCAATCCGCTCCGCTTCGCCTTGTTCCACCGCCAGACGGATGTGGAAGGTCAGGCCATCGGGAGGCACCATGCCTGGCGCGAGCTCTCCGGCATGCAGGCTGATGTGCACCTGCGGATAGGAGCCATGCACAGCATCGAGCATCTGCATCTGCAGACGGTAGTCGCGCATGGCGACGTAGCCATCCTCGGGCTGCACAAAGTTCATGCCGACAAAGCGCGTGTCGGCAGCCGCGGTCTCGAACCCGAGTACCACCTGCGCGAAGACGACTTCGGGCGGCAGGCCGCGCAAAATCTGGTACTGGAAACGAATCTTGACGTTACAGGCCGGCTGGGCGTCGGGTTGACCGCAGTGTTCGCGTGTCTTGCGGTCGTCCTCAGCGCGGTCAATGACCGCGCTGATAGCCGGGATGCTCTCCTTGATCCCCGACGCCAGAAGTTTCTCGCGGTACTCGACGAAGTTGGGGTTGTAGCCGATGCGGGCCGCGATCGCCGCCGCCTGCCTGAAATCGGGCGTGTCCATCAGTTCGAGATACTGCTCGTTCTGTGCCGCGGCGCGAGTGGCTACCTCGTCCAGCCACTCGCCCATGTGGCGTTTATCAGTGCCCCCAAACTTGTCGAAGGTCGCGAAGAAGTGATCGTGACCGGAATCGGCCGCCACCGGCACGAAGGTGCGCATGGAGAAAGCGTCGATGAGGTCGTCGTAGAGGTGCTGATTCTGTGGCACGGTGCTCGCGGGTACTTCGCCGGTTTTGCAGACGGCGAGATCGTTATTCACGCTGTTCGGCTTCGCGAACGCCAGTGTCTTTGTATCCACACACAGGCGATCTTCGCCGGCGGCGCGAATCCACGATTCGGCGTAGATCGCACCTGAGAGATGGCTGTGAAGATCGGCGCCCTTGGGCATGCGATAAAGAAATGCCCGCAGCGCCTCCGGACCCTGTTTGCGGGCCTCGTCGAAGGCTCTTGCTGTGCGCGCTTCGGCGCTTGACGGGGATGGAGTGGTGAGCGGCTTTTGCGCGGAGGGTTTCTGGACAGAGCCCTTCTGCGCTTCGGAAAGGCATGGCACGGCAAAAAAGAGGGAAGCGATCAGGAAAGGAACAAGAGGCCAGTGACGGGCTGTGCGAATCTTCGAAAGCGTCCTCGAGGAATTCCGTGTCCCCCAGTGTATGGCATCGGACGCACGTGCACCCAATCACTCGATTGGAGAGGCTCTGGACATTCATGGGAGAAACACATGGGCATTGGAGAAACACATGGGAAGGCGGTTTGTTATACTGGTCGAGGTTGTTTGACGACGCGCAGTTGCTGGCAGTCCTCCTGTTCCGGTCCACGGCAGCTTCAGACACACTTTTGAGCGGTCCTTCCTGATCGCCCTTGGATTCACGCCAAGGCCAGATAGCTCAGTGGTAGAGCGCGGCCCTGAAAAGGCCGGCGTCGGCGGTTCGATCCCGTCTCTGGCCACCATTTAGAATCAACAACTTAAGAGTTTCAAAACAGAAGCCTCCCATTCGGGAGGCTTTCACGCGATTCGGCTAAATGCTTTATTTTCAGTATGGTGAGCACTTCGAGTGATGGTCGTGTATTGGTCGTGCGTTGGTTTCCTCATTTCGCCCAATTGTCTAAGTCACTGAGAATGCTTTAGATGTGAAGGCCGGAGAATCAGCGACACCAGCCGTTTTCAGATCGTTCCATGTTGGGGATTGAATCGTGCGGTGATGCGATGACCTTCTGACTCGAACTTAAATTGCCGCGGTGACGCGCTAGTTTGGCAAGCAGAAATGACAGAGTTGGGAGCGGGTTCGATCACCTGACAGCAGAGCCACCTCGGTGAACTCATCAGCTACTGCCGAGAGCTATGCATTTCTTCTCGACGTGCCCTCCAGCGGGTTACCAGATCGCATGAAGCTTCGGGCCAACCGGGATACTGGAATTTGAATCCGGCGTTGAGAAGACGGCCCGGAACAACCTGGCGACTCTTGAGGATCAGTTCGGATTCTGTGCGCAGAAGAAAGGTGCCTATTTCGAGCATCCACCTTGCGGTGGGCAGACCGATGCGTGTACCCCATGCCTGACGAAGGATATACATGAAGTCGCCGTTCGGCAGCGGATTGGGGGAGGCAAGGTTGACGGCCCCGGTAATATCCTGTCGCTCGATGAGGAATTCGACAGCGCGGATGAAGTCCGCTTCATGGATCCATGACACGTATTGGTTGCCGGGCAGTGTTGTCCCTCCGAGACCATGACGAACCAGGCCGAGGAAGACATCAAAGACCCCGCCGCGATCAGGACTCAGGGTCATGGCACTACGTAGTGCAATCTTCCTCGTCACAGGAGTCGGCTTGGAGAAGAATGCTTCTTCCCAAGCTTTTCCCACCTGAATTGAGAAGTTCCAGGTATCGGGTGCGCCTAGCTCGTCTCCACCAATCTCACCGGTAGCTTCGTCCATTGGACGGTCCAGTGCGTGACGGTAGATCGTGGCCGTGCTGGCGTTGAGCCAGACCGAAGGAGGCTGCTCAATCGCAGCGATGGCTTGATTGAGTATCTCTGTGGAACGAACACGCGATTCGAAGATGGAACGGCGGTTTGCTGGAGTGTAGCGGCAGTTGACGCTCTTGCCAGCAAGATTGATGCAAACGTCGCATCGGTCGAGTTCCTCGATCCACGGGCCGAGGGTGACACCGTCCCAGAGGATGACACGCCAAGGAGCGGCATGAGGCCTGCGGCTAAGGACGGTGACATGATGCCCTTGTTGGTGAAAGTAGCGGGCAAGGATTTGCCCAACTTGACCTGTGCCTCCGGGAATAACGATCTTCATTGCGACAGGTCCTCTCGCAATGCTTCGGGGTAAGAAAGGTAGTGCCGCCACTCCGAGGACTCTGCGATCTGCTTGATGACGGCATTGCGCTCACGTACCAGGGCCAGCATGTAGCGTCGAAGAAACAGGACTTCGGCCAAAGGTCCAAGAAGGGGAAGTGGGGCGGCGATCGCAAAGATGTCCTTCATCTCGGTTGCACCGGATGGAAGGGCTCGAAACAGATGATCGGCCTGCATGGAGCGGAAGATGCCCTGAATCATCGTGACCTGAAAATGGGATGGCGGCTCCAGGGCCGTGGTCTCGCTGGTCAGGTTATGCCAGATGCCGAAGTGTTTGGCGCGCCAAGTGACCTTCTGGCCGAGACCGACAAGGCCTGAGGTAATTTCACCAACTGCAAGCGCTTGTTCACCGGAGTGTACATTCGCGATCAAGTGGACCTCGACGCTGCGGGCGAGGTCGAAACATCGCTGGATTGGGGCATCGATGACTGTGGTCTCTTGAAGTCTGATCATCGTATCGAGCTCAATTCCCGCTCTGTGTGTTGCGGACTCAGATCCATCTCGCAACTGATCACGCGTGGACCCAAGCCAGCCGCATCGATGAACAACTGGACGAGTTGCGAAACGCACGGAAGACGCACTGCGGCCCCGCACAAGGCCCAGCCTAAATGTAAATGCTCAACCGCTCTGCCCATTGCACGGACCCCATCGACAGTGCCGCTTCCGTCTCTGGGGTCGTAACACATCCGCTGGATCGAGCCTGCCGGTAACGTCTCCGCATCGACAATCTGCAATCCCAAAGGTGATCTCGCTTCGAGCCATGTACGAACCTCGCTGCATGGGCCACAACTCCGGGCGATGTAGATAAGCGCAGGCGGTCCGCTATGGAACGGTCTCCACCTTGGCCACCAGTTTCGGACCTCAAACCGGTAGTTGCTCCATTCGTTCCCGAAACGACGGGCCAGATCTTCTTCCTCGTCCCACGCGGCGATCCCTGCACTGTAGACGACCGAGACACAAGCCGCCCCCAACATCCAACCGCTCCTGAGCACCCCTGCCCAAGCCATAAGAACCAGCGCGCAGGACAGCTGCATTGGGTTGGCGCAATATCGGTAGATGCCGCTCGTTACCAACCGTTTAGGAGGATCGTATGGAATGGGCGTTCCAAATCCGCGCTCCGCAAATTCCATAACCGCAGCAATACCGGGTACCGCGAGCAGCAAGATCATCTGAAGTTCGATTTGGCGAGCCCAAGTCGAGAGAGCAAACAGTGGCCCCCAGCCGGTTCCAGGCCGTAGTGCGAAGATGATTTCTGGCACGAAAAACAGAAAGAGCATGCCGGATGTGACGATCTGAAGCATCACACGCCGTCGAAGATGCGTGTTTTCATAAGTCCACTGTCCGATGCAAAGCGCGGGGACCAGGACCAGGCTGACAGCCGCGGCCTCTCCCAACAGCCAGTGGGCTTTCAAATATATTGCCGAACTGGACATAGGCATCACGATGCAGTCAAGCGCAACCATAACTACGGCGCACCAAATGATGCCTAAGCGTGAAAGAGCCAGCTGAGGAACAACACCCCACAGGACGATCCAACCAAGGAAAAGCTCCAACGGCATCCCGCGAAACTCAACCTCTGAGCCCGCTGCAAAGCTCCACCAAACCGCATACTGATTCAAGCGTTGAAGAAGGAGCAGCGACGGTAGCGTCCACAAGACGCTGAGCAAGCAGGCAGCGAACTGGCGCGGCTGTCGGCCGTAGAGCAGCCTCGCGATGATCGCAGCGGCTAGAGGTACGTATACGGCAGCTGCTCGTTCCCAATCGGCGTGGTCCATTCAGTACCTCCGCATGGGTGTCGCGTCGGCGTCGATCAAGTACGCCGCCGCTTCCTTCACTGCCGCTCTCTCCCATGGAGTGAAATACCATGCCGGATCGAGCTGCCGCATGAAGTCGATGCGCCACGTCACCGCCGTGTGACCCTTGTCCAGCGCCGTCCACTCCACCTCTGAACTGGTCCACCGCACCCATTGGGTAAGTTTGCTCTGGTCGCTTACCGTCTCAAAACGGGCGTAGCCGGGGTGACGCTCCGTCACTCGCATAACAAGGTCTCCTGGCGGGTCTCCCTCCGCCCCCGTGAAGTGAATGGTCCTCGTGTCCCCAACTGCAAGACCCTCGCCCCATGCGCCAAGTGGCCTGGGGAAGCCGATGCGAAGAGCCAGCGGAAGAGGAGTAGTTACATTTGGGCCCTGCGTTAGCGCATGTTCAACCTCATTAGCGGGAGCAGCTACAACGCTCCGGACCTCAACCGATTGGGCTCGATTGAAGGTCAACTGGGGGACCACTCCTTCAAAGCACATTGGTAGCAATAACAACGCTACGCAGCTCAGCGTCGCACCTTGCTTTCTGCGCGACTTGTCCATTGCAAGTCCGACCCCGATACCGACGATATAGAAGAGGGGCGAAGCGAAGAGAATGCACAGGTATCCCTCGCCCAACAAGGGAGCCACCACCAGGAGCGCCAAAGTAATGCCCTTTAGAATTCCTCCAGTCGCGGTCTTCGCTTTTGGTGCTAGCGCCAGCAGAATAGCTAGAACAGCAGGTATGCCTAGGAACATCGCGGCGCTATGACCAAGTCGCTCATGCATGAGCAACTTGTAGAGAAAGGCTCCGGCCGCGAAGGCTACGACGATCGCGACTACGCTCCACTGGGCTGGCTCGATCTTCGGGTTCTGCTTGTCGATATCGCTCATCGCATCTCCTCAGCTTTCAGGCAACAGATTTGCCTCACGCAAGAGCGCGAGAATCTTGGTTCGTACCGGTTTTAGAACTGCTAATTTCGCGAGGCCAAGTAACTTAATAGTCAGAGCTAGCGAACCATCAGCCAGACGCCGTGTTCGGAGCTGGTCCTCGGATGAGTCGTAGAGGAACATCACCAAGAGACCCATCTGAAGAGCCCAGAGAGCGACGGGAAGAAGCTCTTGGAGATCCTTAGGCAACTTCTCCGCCGCAATCGCGTTCCGGAAAACCTGTGTGCTACGACTGCGGATGTCTGTTGTTCCTCGCCCGAGACAGGAGAGCGGATGTTCGGGCTCGCCAGTGTAACGAAAGACCACCCCGAGCAGCCTACGGTCGTTCTTAGCCAGTTCGAATTTCGAGTGCATCGCTGTCGCTAGCCGAACCTTCAGATCCGTACTTTGGGCGAACGCCTCTTCGCAGAGTCGCTCCTGCTCGGCTTGTACCGTCTCGTAGTACGCCTGAATGATCGATTCCTTGCTTGGAAAATAGTAGTAAGCGGCGCTCTTGACTACCCGTGCATGGGCGGCGATGTCTTGCATCGTCGTGGAGTCAAATCCCTTCTGCCGGAACAGCTCGAGTGCGCTTTGGAAGATATGGCTCCGCGTTTGCCCGCCTTTGTCCGTAGTTGGTTCGTTTTTGACCATGTTCAAATAATGAGCGTGATCAGTTAGCAAGTCAAGATATTTTTGAACATGGTCAAATTGGTCGCCCCGTCCATATGTGGAAAGCTCGCCTGCGGGGAAAAATTACCTTGCATGCATCAACTTTGCGCTGTAAAGTGAATGCATATGAGCGACCTGCATAGTGCGCTGGGTGACATCAGCAACATCCGCAAGCAAATGGCGCGCAGCACGCAGTTTCGCGGCTACGGTCCAGCAACTCTCGCAGGCACGGGTGTAGTCGCACTACTTGCTGCAGCTGCTCAAGCCTTCCGGATGCCTGACGCGGCAAACCATATACAGACCTACTTGAGCCTTTGGATAGGAACCGCCGTGCTCTCTTCTGCCGTTGCCGGAGTACAAATCTACACGCGCACCCGGCGATTGCACTCTGGCCTTTCTGATGAGATGATCCGCACCGCCGTCGAGCAGTTCATGCCTGCTGTGGGTGCGGGCATGCTAATTACGGTCGTCTTAGTGCGTTTTGCGCCGGCGGTCCTGTGGATGCTTCCAGGAATCTGGCAGGTGATCTATAGCCTCGGCGTGTTTTCTTCGTGCCGCTTTCTGCCGCGCCCGATGATTGCGGCAGGTGCTTGGTATCTGATCACCGGGTTGATCTGTCTTTCGCTTGGTGATTTCCGCGCACTCGCCCCATGGACGATGGGCGTTGCCTTTGGAGGTGGTCAGTTGCTTGTGGCAGGGATACTGCTTGTTGCCACGCCGGAGAATGAAGATGAAGCATGAGCCCCGAGGGAGCGAAGGACGTTTTGCCTATGAAGGGCTGGATCGGGTGATCCATGAGCGGGCACGCCTCAGCGTGCTGACGTGCCTCATCACCAATCCGAAAGGGCTGATCTTCAATGACTTGAAGCAGTTGTGTTCGCTCACAGATGGGAATCTTAGCCGTCACCTAAGCGTGCTCGAAGCAGAACACATGGTTGAGATCACCAAGGGACATGAACAGAACCGTCCCCAGACCTTCTGCCGGATTACTAAGGCAGGTCGAGAACGCTTTCTTGAATATCTCTCCACTCTTGAACAAGTAGTAGCGGATGCAGCCAAAGTTTCGAAGGACGAACCCTCGCCTCGCCTAATGCGTGGTCTTACTCCATCCAAAGCCTGACCCTTTTTTTCGGAGGTTACTTTACGATGCAAAGCAATGATCTCGCGCTCAATCACTTTGCAATACAAAGTGGACTACATGTTGCAATCATCATGGACGGAAACGGCCGATGGGCTGAGCGACGCGGCTTGCCACGCATGGCCGGGCATCGAGCTGGTGCTGCAGCCGCACGGCGTGTTGTCGAGCATGCGCTCGAACTCGACATACGCTCTCTGACCCTCTACGCTTTTTCCTCAGACAATTGGCGCAGGCCGGCTTTCGAGGTGCAGAGCATCTTCTGGTTGCTCCGTGGTTATTTGCGCCTGGAGCGCGAACGGCTCAGAAAGAATGGGGCTAGGCTCCAAGTGATCGGCCGACGAGACCGTCTGCCCAAGGCGCTGCTACGAGAGATTGAGGAAGTAGAGGCAGCGACAGCGCCCGGACACCGGATTCTCGTGCGTGTTGCCGTGGATTACTCCTCGCGGGAGGCCATCGCGCAGGCTGCGCTCGAAATGATTCCCGCTTGCGATACGGATCGGCCATTTTTATCGGACCTTCTAGGACAATCCCTTGCGGGAAATTATCGCGGTACAGACGATGTCGATCTGGTGATTCGGACGGGAGGCGAGCAGCGCCTGTCTGACTTCCTGTTGTGGGAGTCGGCTTACGCGGAACTGGTCTTTCTCGAATGCATGTGGCCGGACTTCAGCGGTGCCGATCTCGGCGCCGCCCTCGAAGTCTTCAGGAAGAGGGAGCGACGCTTCGGCGGTATTCCGAAACTGTCTACACCATGCCCCAGTTTGGTCGTGGTTGGCTCCTCTTGATTCGTTGGGCCGTGCGAATCCACTCATTTACGAGCTGCCCACCCCCAAGCCACAGAAACTCCGGATAACTTTTCAACGCAAGTGAGGAAACTACAAATGAACAAGACTATCTTACAGAAGGGCTTCGCCATTTCGGCATTAGCCTGTGTGATCCTGATTGCTCTCTACATGGTGAGCGGCGTTATCGATGATAGGCAGAAGTACCGTGACGCGGCAGTGCAGTCGATTGAGGGGAGCTACGCCGGTCCACAGATTCTCATCGGCCCAGTATTGGTGCGTCCATACACTCAAACCATCGAGACCACCGAGACGAATGACAAAGGGATAAAAAAGACAAGTGTCCGAAAAGCGGAATTGACTGCCACGAGCTTTCCTCGCGAGTTGAATATGCATGGCGTCATGCTACCCAGCGAACGACGACATGGCTTGTACAGGGTAGAAGTTTACGAGCTCCAAGGCCAGTTGAAGGGCCACTTCGATGTAGTCGATCCTCAGACGGAAGGTACAGTTGTGTGGGGTGAGCCCTACTTAGCGCTTTCCGTGACCGATGTCCGCGGGATTGTTGGAAGACCTAAGGTAGTGGTGAATGGCATCGAGGAGACGATATTGCAGGGAGCGCCCGCCTCGACTGGATGGCAGCCTAATCTGCGGGTCCCACTCCACGGGATGTCTGCCCTGAAGGGCAATGTGGATTTTGCTGTCGAATTGAATCTGGCCGGCACTGAGACGCTGAGCATGGCTCCGGTTGGGGATACGAACTTGTTGGAGATCCGGTCGGACTGGAGATCGCCTCTCTTTGGCGGCCAGTTCCTTCCGAGAACGCGAAATGTGGCAAGCACCGGCTTCCATGCCGTATGGGAGGTCTCTTCGCTTGCCAGCGGAACTCAAGTACAGCTTGAGGCTAATCCGGTAAAGGCAATTGATCTCATGAGCGTGAGCCTGACAACGCTGCTCGATCCATACAGTCTGAGCAATCGCGCAGTAAAGTACGGGATTCTCTTCGTCGTCCTTACATTTGGCGGCTTCTTCATCTTTGAGTTAATGAAGCAACTGCCAATACACCCGATTCAATACCTGCTCGTAGGCTTCGGTCTCGCGATCTTCTTCCTCTTGCTCGTAAGTTTTTCCGAGCACATGGCCTTCGGCTTTGCGTACTTGATCGCCAGTACCGGTTGTATCGGTTTGCTTTCCTTTTATCTATCCTTCGTATTGCGAAGCACGGCACGAGGGGTAGGATTTGGAGCAATGCTTACGAGCTTTTACACGGCAATCTATGGATTACTGATCTCGGAGGACAATGCGTTGATTCTCGGCTCGCTCATGCTGTTCTTTCTGCTGGCTGCAGTGATGGTGCTGACGCGGAAAGTGGACTGGTATCGAGGCGCAACCGAAAGGCTGCAAGAAAGCCACAACTCCACCGCTCCGCCGCCGCCTCTTGCTTTCTAAGCAGATGAGTCTCACAGTCCGGAGACAGACGTTCAGGAAAGCGGCAACCCAGCAGGGACGGGGCAAGCCGTCGCAACCAGACTGTACCCTTGATCTAGCAGCGAGACGAGCTCATGACGACAAAGGATCGAATGACTGAAGTCAACAAATTTAAGGCGGCTTCCACTCATGTCCCGCAAGAACATCATCTTCGCGCGACTCGTTTTTGGCTTGGCATAGTCATGGCCGGTTTGATTCTCAGCGGCGTCACTGCATTTCCCTTGGAGACCGAACTCCACTTCTTCCTCATCCTTCTACAGAGCTCGGCCTTACGCCGCTTTGCAGAGTTGACCCATCTACTCCCTTGGATTTCGCGGGTTTACAGCGCCCTCGCAAGTACAAATCGGCAATTTCCGTTTCTGGCGTATGGCACCGATTGGCTAGCCTTCGCTCACCTCGTCATCGCGGTGGCCTTTATCGGGCCCTACCGTGATCCCGCACGGAACAAGTGGGTTATCACTTTCGGTCTCATTGCCTGTGCAGGAGTCATTCCGTTGGCCCTCATAGCCGGTCAAGTTCGAGGTCTTCCCATCGTTTGGCGACTTGTCGACTGCAGCTTCGGAATATTTGGAGGGATACCGCTGATATTGTGTCGGCGACACATCTTTGAAATCGAACGCGCCGAGAAAGGCCTCGGCTCATCACAATAACTGCTAATCAATGTGATGAGCACTCGAAAGCTTCAGGCCACTCGATTGGAACCTAAAAACCAGCAGAGATGCACCGGTGATCCCGAAGACGGCGAAGTTGCTGCTCAAGAGCGCACGACCAATACACGACCATCGTACGGACGAAACCATCCCAAATGGTCCTAAACCATCCTAAAGCGACGAGACCATAACGCTAATTCCCTCAATGATATCCGCTGATTCCAGACCACTTAGTTAGCTTGCTAGGCGGCCCTGAAAAGGCCGGCGTCGGCGGTTCGATCCCGTCTCTGGCCACCATTTAAAATCAATAACTTAGTGCGAGCTTGATTGCCTATTCTCCGAGATCATTTACCGCCCAATCTTCTAAATGCCTGAAAACATTAGATTCACAATGTTCCCGTATTGTTCCCGCCGACAGCTTCTTCAAATTGGAAGCCTTGTTTTCGTTGTCCTCTCGCGCACGGCTCGATGCTCGGCTGCATAGCCGCTCGCATGGCCGGGGGTTCTTGGCGGGTAGTGTCAAACTTGCGGAGGAATGTACAGCGAAGGATCACCGCCAGCTCGATCCCCGTTTCCAAGGCGAGAATTTCGCCGCCAACATGAATGCAGTTGAGATCGTGCGGACCATCGGCGCAAAGCCAAGCCAAGTGGCCCTCGCTTGGCTGTTGGGCAAATGCGATTTCATCGTGCCGATTCCGGGCACGAAACGCCGTGTCTACCTTGAGGAGAATGCCGGCGCCGTGGATATCAAACACAGCGACGACAACGTGGCTCGCCTGGAGGCCGCATTACGCCCTGAAGCCGTGTCCGGACCGCGCTACAACGAAAAGGTCATGGCGTGGGTTGATCGCTGATCTGACGAGCCAAACCGTTTGAGGTAGTCGCTCTGAGTCAACGAGGTTTCGATCCACAGGTGCCCTGGGCTGAAAAATGCGATTACGGAATTCAAAGACAAAGAAGACCTGTTCGTGGAAAGCCTGCGCAGGTATTTCGACGTCCTGATGGCACGCGGACACCTGACGAAACTGCCTCTGGGTTGGACCAATGTTGAGAGTTTTCTCAAGGTCTGCTACGGGAGTTGGAGGCAGAAGGGCTGCTTCTCGGTGAACTCTATGCGCGAGTTCGCGGACCTCCCCCAAAAGCCCGCCAAATCATGGTCGCGAGCGTAATGAAAGCCCATCAGCTGCTCATCGACAATCTAGCTGAAGCGCGTGGAGTTCGTGACGATAACGATTCCCTCGCTGGCTTGATCATCACGTTCTTTAGCGGAATTTGCTTAGAGCAGAATTTCGGTCCCGACCGGGCGAGGATTACGAACAAGATCGACGCTTTCATGCGGCTGATTCGCGGGATGTGATTGATCGAACCGAGTGGTGTTCCGCCGTGTCACTCCGTCTCAAAATCGGTGGAGATACTGAGTTCCTTCCATATTCGTGCTTCCTCTAATCGCGCAAGATCATTCTTCTCCACCGCGGCATACGCATCGCTGCCGAGCAACAGTCGCAACGGAGGGTTTCGCTCCTGGGTCAGCTGGATGATCGCCTGAGCCGCCTTTTTCGGATCACCAGGCTGCTTCCCGTTGTAATTGCGCTGAAATCTTGCGGTATCTCCAACAGTCGAGTCGTATGCGAGATGACCTTCGCTCAGTTCAGTGGAACTCCCCGCGAAGTCCGTGCGGAACCCACCGGGTTCAACAATCGTCACCTTGATGCCGAGTGGTGCTACTTCGCGTGACAGCACTTCAGAGAAGCCTTCGACATCCCATTTCGCCGCCGAGGCGGATTTGGCCACTTCGGAAAAAACAAATCCGCGTTTCTCCCGCCGCAGAGAAAGGATGCCAGTCCGCTTGAAATCGGCGAGCGTGTAAATTGCCTTAATCCATCTATGCTTGCTGTTCTCGTTCAGATGCTTCGGATGGGAACGCATTGCCTCGTCAAGGAATTCCATCCCGAATTCCATGTCGAAGTCATTCGCCGGCCGCGCACCTGCGAGCTTGCACAACTTGTTCCATACGATGTGGTACTGCTTCAACACGGTCGGTTTGTAGTCGAGCCGCGTCATTTCCTCTGAGATCGTGTTCACCAATTCGGAGATCGTTCTTGATTCTTTACTCACCATTATTTCCTCCAGACTGCAAATGGAGCTTTACCTTCGTTGGCTGGCTAAGAATGAAACAGAGCCAGGTGAACAGAGCCCGATGGGTATAATTCTGTGCGCCGGGAAGAAGCGCTGCGAAAAACGTCGTCGTGGTCGCCATGGCCAATAAGCTGGCGCGCATCGCATGGGCTGTGTTATCCAGCGGAGAAGACTACAGACCAAACAGCAACATGGTCGCAGCATCGTGAGCTAGCGCGGAAAAGACGCCTGCGGCTTGGAAGCGCTGACGCGCTCCCACTCTTTTACGTGATCCCGGGTCTCATACCCATCGGCAGTGGTCTGATGAAAGACAGTTCCGCTACGAATAGACCGCTACTCTATCGTCGCAATCCAAACGGAATAAGGCGGTACGCTCATAGAGCCTAAGCTCGTCGGCGTCTGGGACCCTGGGCTCGCAAGGAGTGTCCGAGGAACGCTGCTCTTCAGTCCAGCGTCTTGCAATTGGATATTGGCTGTTCGCGTGTTCGCGGTCAAATTCATGACCACTAGAACGGGCTTAGCACCTGCAGGTGCAGTCCGGATAAAACTAAGCACATTTGCATTCTTCTCATCGACGATCGTAACGCCCCCATCTCGCATCGCGGGAGATGATCGCCGAAGGGCAATGAGTGCTTTGTACCAATTCAGCAGCGAATCAGTTTGCTTCTGCTCGGTCTGCGCGTTCGTAGATGCAGCGCTTGGCGGGATCGGGAGCCAGGTGTTCGGATTCGTCGAAAAACCAGCCTGTGGTCCGGGCGTCCACTGCATCGGCGTGCGTTCACCGTCGCGTCCCTTGTTTTGCGGCCATTGAGTTCGACCAACTGGATCTCTCACATCTTCTCGCCGGGTTGGCGTGGTTGTTACCATGCCTATCTCGGCACCGTAGTAAGTCTGCGCCGTTCCTGGCACGGTGAGCAGGAGTGCTGCCGTTACCCTGGCGATTTCTGCATTGTGCGTTCCATCACCAAACCGGTCGATGGATCGAACATTATCGTGGTTGTCGAAGAAGACAAGTGGTCTCGAACCATGGAGCTGTGTAGACATCCCGACAAGCTGATTCCGGTAGAAGCCTGCATTCAGCTTGTCTTTGCCAGTAAGCATCGATCCGGTCATAAGGCCCGGAAAGCCGAAGAAGTAATCCATCGGTAGCTGGAGTTCGTTATGCGCGGCTCCGCCGTACCAAAGATCGAGCCCATCCATCGTCGGCTCCACCAACTCGCCGATGAGTACGCGTTGACCGGGATAGCTGTCCGTCATTGTCCTCAGGCGTTTCACCACGTCGTGCACTTCGGGCAGGCCCCAGGTGTAAGTGCCAGCCAGCGTGTTCTTCGATTCCGGCTCGTTCCGCAGTTGAGGATCTTCAAACAGAGCCGGAATGACGTCCAGGCGGAACCCGGAAACTCCACGATCCAGCCAGAACCGCATCACGGCAAACATCGCCTTTTCAACATCAGGATTGCGCCAGTTCAGATCCGGTTGCGCCACATAAAACTTGTGATAGTAGAACTGCTGACGCGCGGGCACCCACGTCCACGCACTTCCCCCGAAGAGAGAAGTCCAATTATTTGGCGGTACGACCTGGCCTTTGGGGCCGATGTGAACGTCATTCTTCTGAAAGTCGGTCAAGCCCACAGATGTGGCGGAGATGCCATCGTTCCAGACGTACCAATCGGCTTTAGGGTTCGTTCTGGAAGAGGCGCTCTCAATAAACCATGCAGATCTGTCTGATGTGTGATTCAGGACCATATCAAGAATGATTCGTATGTCATGTTTCTTTGCCTGTTGAAGCAGACGATCGAAGTCGGCGAGGGTACCATACTGGGGATCAACAGCTTCGTAATCGGAGATGTCATATCCAAAGTCGACCTGCGGCGAAGGATAGATCGGCGCAAGCCATATCGCATCCACGCCAAGCTGCTGCAGGTAGTCCAGATGTTCCGTCACGCCATTCAAATCGCCGAGGCCGTCACCATTGGAGTCGCCGAAGCTGCGTGGGTAAACCTCATAGACGAGTGCGTGTTTCCACCAGGCGTCGTTATCGCGCGGACGTGCTGCAACCGCTTTGGGCGAAGCCGCAGTCTGCTGTTGAGCATGTACCGGTTGCGCGGACGAGACAGCCATCAGGGAGGTAATGGCGACGAAAGACTGCAAGGATTTGGTGGTCATTGAGAACGTCTCCTCATGAGTGGGAAAGGTGATAGCCGAGTGGATACCATCAAGCTCTTGTTTTTCCGCATCCTGCTAACGAGGCTGAAGTATCGAGTTTCAAAGAATCCATACATCCTCCATCAACGAGAGTCTATCCTCGCATCTCAACGATACGAGGCATTCCTCGCGTTTGTCAATTGTTACTGACTCTTGACGAATGTGAGTGCATCCTCGTATTCTCGCGCTGGATACGAGGTGTGCCGCGGCAATGAATTCACAGCCATCAATCGGTTACATATCGCTTTTGCTCGTCGTCTTCGGAAGGCAGCTCTGTTTACCGTTGCCGGCAGACCTGCTGCTCGTGGCGGCGGGCGCGCTCGTCGCAGGTGGCAGAATGAGCCTTCCTCTGGTCCTATGCATCGGTGTATCTGGATGTCTTGCAGGCGATCTAGTCTGGTTTAGAGCTGGGAGGCGATGGGGAAGCAAGGTCTTGCATATCCTCTGCAATTTCACCGGAGATCCGGCGCGATGTACGCAGAGAGCTCACACTTCCTTCGCACGGTGGGGCCTGAAACTACTACTCATTGCTAAATTTATTCCGGGAATGGACGCCATTGCGCCACCCATAGCCGGGATGGAAGGTTCTTCTTTACCAAGTTTCGTTACGTTAGATGCGGGCGGATCATTGCTATGGTCAGGATTCTACGTAGGACTTGGGTTGTACTTTTCGCACGAACTTACGATCGCAATCAGGGTCGCGTCGCACTTCGCCATTGCCCTCGCATTGCTGATTGGTTGCCCTGTGACAATCATGGTGACGTGGCGAATTACAAAATTGTTCCACATAATCCGCAGACTTCGTCTTCGCACCATTAGTCCTCATTCACTGATGGAGAAGTTGAGAAACGGTGGCACCATTGCTCTGATCGATCTTCTAAATTTTGAAGAAGCAGGGGCGGCAGTTGAAGGCATTCCAGGTGCAGTTCGCATCGCTCCAGCACGTCTGAGGATAAGAGATAAGGTTTTTACCCCAAGGAGGTCGAAGTTGTCTTGTATTGTTCTTCACCTCGGGAATTTACAAGCGCTCGCGTGGCACTCGCTCTTCTGCGTCGCGGTATCGCGAACGTATTCGTACTCGACGGTGGGCTCAATGCTTGGAAGGCCGAGGAGTATCCCGTTACAACGGCTCTCAGCTCATCTACTGAGAGCTATGCCAAGCTGGGGATTAGGCTCCTTAAGCCTCGCGGTTCAGAAAGTAATCTCCCAAAACGAATCTTAACCATCATTCGGAACTTGTGCCGTTGACTGATTGAAGATGAGTACACCGGTGCAAACTTCATGCTTAGAGTCAACTAAAGTTGCGCCTGACAGTTGATTGCCATGGCGAAGCTGGTCACGTCGTTGCCGCAGGTCTCCTTGAGACCAAGCGTGAACATCTGCTACCTATCGCGGGATGCAGTAATATACGAGAATGCCCTCGCCTTCCTTGCCCATCGAACGCCCGGTCCCACAACAGCAGCGGTCTTCGCGTCGAGTCGCGGAGTATCTG
>Ga0210386_10000339_pt1 | contig 43110 bp, 37 predicted proteins | sample IncBWH32OmetaG_FD_160091 | JGI IMG/M metagenome (GOLD analysis project Ga0210386, IMG submission 160091) | Forest soil microbial communities from Barre Woods Harvard Forest LTER site, Petersham, Massachusetts, United States - Inc-BW-H-32-O ...
TATTCCTTCCGCGCCTTGCCTGATACGGGCTGAGGCGGCGGCGCCGGTCAAATCCCGCTTCCCTTGGCGGTGTTGATGCCGGCGATAAAGCCCTGGCAAACCGCGCGAGCCAGGCCGTGCTGGCCGAAGCCGCCCGCCGATTCGCCGCCGCAATAGAGATTTGGGATCGTCTGCCCGTTCATATCCAATACTTGGCACTTGGCGTTGATCCGCAGCCCGGCCCGCGAATCATGCGGCACCGGCGTCGCCCAGGCGGCGTAGAAGGGCGGCCGCACGATCTGGTAAGCCGGGCGCGGCTTGGCGAAATCCGCGTCGACGCCCGCATCGACAAAGGAATTGTAGCGCGCTACAGTGGCTTCCAGACCCTCGGGTGGCATCGCAACGCGCTGGTATTGCATCACGATCCTGCTCGCTAAATCGGCCAGGCTGTCGGCGCTGAAGAAAAAGCCGCCGTCGATGTCAACGTTGGGCGGTGACGGGTTCCACTTCTCCCGCGCCACCGCATCGGCATCGAAGATCGCCCAGATCGGTCCGCCGCCATTGTGCCCGTCGCCAATTCCGGCGAGCGCGGCGTTGATCCAGTTATTGGTCCGGTAGTCGATGTTTACCGCATTGAGATAATTGCCGTGCGTATAGGGTTTGATCGAATCGTAATTGTTGCCGGTAAAGTTTCCCACTGTCTCATCATAGAACCGCTGCCCCAGCATATTGACCAGGATCGTGTCCTGCCAATCTGCCACTGTGAGGCCGACCGCACGGGCGCGTTCGAACACCGCACTGCCCGGCATCCATCTGAGATTGCGGTAATTGTATTGGGTCCCGATGGCGCCGGGCTTGGTCAGATGGATGCCGAACTCGCCCGTCTGATTGAAAAGCCCCCACAGCGACGCGCCGATCGCCATCGCCGCGATCTCGCCGCTTGCGTCCTGATCGGACCACGGCATTCCGGCAAGACCGCAATATTCCTCGGTCAGACGCGGATCGAACATCCGCCGGAAATTGACATTCCCGGTATGGCCGCCGGTGGCGATGACGACCGCCTGGCGCGCCCTGATGTTGAGCACGGTGCCGTTGTTGTCGACCTCGACGCCGAGCACCCGGCCCGAGCCGGGCGCTTCGCGATGGATCGCGGTCATGCGATGTTCCAATAGGATCTGCACTCCCGCCGCTTTCGCCGCGGCCTCTAGCGGGCGCATCAACCCGTTCCCGGTGGAGCGGGTCGCCGCGATCGCCGGGTCTGCTCTCTCGCCGGTCTGGACCAATGGCCACTCCATCGCCGCGGCGTGCATTTCGCGCGGCACGGAATTGCCGACCCCGTTGCCGCCCAGCGCGTCGGGCGCCTTGTCGACAAAGACGACACCGTGGGCGACGAGCCACTCATAGGCGGGGGCGCTGTTGTCGGCGAAGGCGCGGACGATTTCACGGTCATTGTAGCGATAGTCGGGAAAGCCGTTGGGCTCGACCACCGACCAGTCGGTGAGGTCGCGGAACAGCAGGTCGGGCGAATCCGCGATCCCGTGCTTCTGTTGCGCGCTGGTGCCGCCGCCGAGCGGCACGTTGCCGCCGCTGGTGATCGCGTGGCCGCCGATGTCCTTTTGGGCTTCGACCACGATCACCGACGCGCCCGCCTCGCGCGCGACGATCGCCGCCGGAAGCCCGGCCGCCCCCGAGCCGATGACCACGACATCGGTTTCCCAATACCACCTGACCGGCTGCGCGGATGTATGCGAGTGCGCGCTTGCCGACGCGACGCTGCCGACGCCGATGGCCGCGGCGGGGCCGTTCGCCGAAACCCCTAAGGTTTTTTGTTCGCTATTCATGACGTTTGTTCCTCAGTCGGTCCGGCTTGGAGGGTTGTTGGTATTCCAAACCCCGATTGTTCGAGCCGCCGCCGCCCGTTTGGGCGGCGAGGCCGCTGGCCGATACGATCGCCGGGCGCCCAACTGCCAGCGGTTCAGTGCAGGCTGAGACCGGGCATGTAGGTCGGCGGGTCGAGGCCGACGCCGGCGAGGTGGCCAAAGAACTTCGCCAGCATGCGGCGGTCGATTTCGGGCAGTGGCGGCTTGAGGATCGAGGCGATGTTGGCGTGCAAATGATCGACCTCGCCGGTGCCGAACAGCACGACATCGACACCCGGCTCGTGCCGCACAAAACGATAGGCCGCCTCGGGCAGGGTCGGGGCACCGCCGTCTTCCGCATGGATCAGGAAACCGAGCGGGTTTGGCGCGTGCCCGAGCCAGCGCGCGACCTTGCCCTCCGACGCAAGCTGGCGCAGTTCGGCCTTCAGCCGCTGCGGCTTTGAAAAGATGTTGCGCACCGCGAACATGATCAGTGTCCCGACGCCATTGGCTGCCGTGCGCGGAAACACCAATTGGCGGGCGTTCTGGTGCATCATGTGAAACGCGATCATGACCGCATCCCACACCTGGTCATCGACCGCGCGCTGCACCATCTCGTGCTCGGCATCGCCGGAACCGGTTTCGGTGACGCCGAGAAAGCGGATTTTCCCCTTGGTCTGCTGGTCGAGCAAAACGGGTGCAATCACCTCGCGCGCATGGCGGTAGGCGGCGGGGGCGACGCCATGTAGCTGGAAGACGTCGATATAGTCGGTGCCGAGCTCTCTGAGCGAGTGGTCGAGGCTCGCGACAACCCGATCGGCGGCCGAATGCCCAGCGCCGCGGGGGGTCCAGGCCTTGGAGGTGATAACGATTTGGTCGCGCGGCAGGCCCTTCAGCGCTTTGCCCAACACCGCTTCGGTGCCATAGACGGCGGCGGTGTCGAACAGATTGACGCCGAGCGAAAACGCTTCATGCACCAAATCGACGGCTTCGGCCTCGCTCTTGCCGGTGCCGAGCCCGAGCCGGCTGAACCCGCCGCAACCGAGCCCGGCGACGCTGACCTTGAGCCCGGTTCTGCCGAGTGTCGTGTATTCCATCGGTCGCCCCGTCGCTGCGTCCCTGCCCTATTTAATGCAGGAAGCCGATTGACAGCCAGGGGATCGCGGCGACGATGATCAAGGCGACGACGAGCGCGCCGATATAGGGCCAGATGCGCCACAATGCGTCGTCGGGCGAGATGCGGCCAATGGCGCAGGCGCCGTAAAAGCCGACGCCGAAGGGCGGGGCGAATAGCCCGATCCCCATCGCCAGGATCACGACCATCGCATAGTGGACTTCATGCACGCCCATCGCCTTTGCCACCGGGAACAGCAGCGGCCCAAACAGCACAATCGCCGGCAGTCCTTCGAGCACGCTGCCGAGGATGATGAAAGCGAGGATCGTGATCGCCAAAAACCCGGCCTTGCCGCCTGGCACCCCGGCCATCACCGTGACGAGCCATTGGGAGAAGCCCGATTGGGTCAAGGCCCAGGCCATCGCCGTCGCGGTGCCGATGATCATCATGACAGCACCGGTCAAGGACAGGGTATCGACCAGGATCGGATAAAGCCGCCGCCAGTCGAACTGGCGGTAGACGACCAGGCCCAACAGCGCGGTGTAGACGACGCCGACGGTCGACACCTCGGTCGCCGTGGCGATCCCCTCGATCACCGCAAACCGGATCACAAAGGGCAGGGTCAGGCCCGGCACCGCGATGACAAAGGCGCGCGCGATCTGCGCCGCCGGCGGCCGTTTTCCGCCGCCGGTGTCGATGCGGCGCGAGCGGAACCAGGCGACGACGACCAGCGCCACCGCCGCCACCGCCGCCGGCAACAGGCCGCCGGTGAACAAAGCCGCGATCGAGATATTGGTGACCGAGCCGATCGTAATCAAAACGAGGCTCGGCGGGATCGTCTCGGACATCGCACTCGAGGTCGCGAGCAGCGAGGCCAACTCGCCCGGATGGGCCCCGCGGCGCCGCATCTCGGGAAACAGGATCGGCGCCACCGCCGCCATGTCGGCCGCCTTCGACCCGGAAATGCCGGATACCAGGTACATTGCGCCGAGCAATACATAGCTGAGGCCGCCCTTGACATGGCCGATCAGCGCCGCGAGGAAATTGACCATGACGCGCGCGATCCCGGTCATCTCCATCAGCAGGCCGAGAAAAACAAACATCGGCACCGCCAGCAGCAGCAGGTTCGAGATGCCGTCGTCGATGCGGTTGACGACGATCGACAACGGCAGGCTGGTCGTCAGCGCCAGATAGGAAAAGGTCGCGATGCCGAAGGTGAAGGCAATCGGCACGCCGATGATCACGCACGTCGCGACGAGAACGACAAAAAACAGCACCAGGCTGCCTTTGCCGATCGCGGCCAGCAGCGGCTGCGCCAGCCACAGCCCGGCGGCGACCGCGCCGACAACGGCGACGGCAAGCACCAACCCGCGAAGGGTCGTCGTTTCGAGCAAGCGCAGCAAGGCGACGACCGCCAGCAAGCTCGGTCCGACGATCAGGGCGAGCACCCGGTAACCGTCGGACAGCGGCAAGGTGATCAGCTCGGTCGATTGCTGGATCTGAAGGTACTGCGCCGCCGGCACCAGGATTTCGAGGACGAAGACGATGACGACGAGCGCGCCCACCGTCTCCAGCCATCGGCCCCATTCCGGAGTGAGCGAGCCGACAAAGGTGGTCAGCCGCATGTGCCCATCGCGGCGAAAAGCGACGACGGCGCCGAGCATCGCCAGCCACAGGAACAGAAAATTGGCGAGCTCGTCGGTCCACATCAGCGGGCTGTTGAAGACATAGCGCGAGACGACGCCGGCAAAGAGGATACAGGTTTCGGCCAGCACCAATGCGGCCCCGACCGCCTCGGCGAGGGTGCCGATCGCAAAATCGACCTTGAGCGCGAGGCGCCGGACACCGGCCCAGGGCAGGGCTTCGCCGGCGGCGACGCCCCGGTGCAGTTCGGGCGCCTCGCTGGTCACGACAGCTCGCCCGCATATTGCTCGAGCAATGCCCACGCCTTGTCACCGGATTTCTTCTTCATGTCGGCATAAAAGCCTGATTTGCGCAATTCTTCCTGGAAGGGCTTGGTATCGGGGCTGTTGAAGACCATGCCCTTGCTTTCGAGCTTTTTGGTTTCGTTCTTGGTCATTACCTGCCAGTCGGCGCGTTCCAGCAATGCCTTGGCGTTGAACTCCTTGTCGGCAAGCTGCTGCAAATCGGGCGGCAGCCGCTGCCACGCCTGGTTGCCAAAGGAATAGTGGATGCCGGCCCAGACATGGTTGGTCAGGCTGCAATATTTCTGCACTTCGTAAAGTTTGGCGGTATCGATCAGCACCAGCGGGTTCTCCTGGCCATCGACCACACCCGTCTGCAGCGCACTGTAGACCTCGCCGAAATTGATCGGGGTCGGCGACGCGTCGAGATGCTGGAATAGCGCGATCAGATAGGGCGCCACCGGCAGCCTGATCTTGAACCCCTTGAGGTCGGCCGGAGTTTCGATCGGTTTGGTGCGCGTGGTGATTTCGCGGAAGCCGTGGTCGCAACAATTCTGGACGACCTGGAAGCCGATCTCGTGCGCGACCGACCTCAGATAATTACCGAGATCGCCATCCATCGCCTTCCAGATGTTGTTATAATTCAGAAAGGCGTAGCCGACGCCAAAGATGCCGCAGGCCTCGTTTTTCGGCGCCAGCAGATCGATCGGCAAAAAATACATTTCGAGCGCGCCGGCGATCGTCTGCGAGATCAGCGCCGTGTCTTGGCCGAGCACACTGTTGGTGTAAAGGGTGATGTCGAGCCGGCCGTTGCTCTGTTCCTTGATCGCCTTCATGGCTTCGCGGCCGCGGATACACATCGGGTGCCCGTCGGGGAGTGCCGTGCCGCATTTATAGGAAAATTCCGCGGCGTTGGCGGGCCACCGCAAGACGATCGGTGCCGCCATCCCGGCGGTGGCCGCGAGCGCGGCACCCGAAAGCAATCTCCGACGCGACACTCTCATCGACATTTCCTCTTTTGGTTTGCCGGCTGCGCTGAGCCGCGACGGCGCGCAGTCGCCACCGCGAGCGAACTCGGGCGATGCTCAAGCCGCGAGATTGCCGACATACTTCTCCAATAACGCCCACGCTTCTTCGCCCGACTTTTTCTTCATCTCCGGATAGAAATCGGTCTTGCGCAGCGCCTCCTGAAACGGCTTTGGGTCGGGCGCGTTAAACACCATGCCCTTGCTCTTCAAATTCTCGATTTCCTTCCCGGTCATGAGCTGCCAATCCGCTCGCTCTTCGAGCGCCTTGGCATTGAACTTCTTCTCCGACAATCCCTGCAAATCCGGCGGCAGCCGCTTCCACGCGATGTTGCTGAAAGAAATATTCAATCCAGCCCAGGTGTGATTGGTCAGGCTGCAATATTTCTGCACCTCGTAGAGCTTGGCGGTGTCGATCAAGACCAGCGGATTCTCCTGGCCGTCGACGACGCCGGTCTGCAGGGCGCTGTAGACTTCGGAAAAATTGATCGGGGTCGGCGAGGCGCCGAGGTGCTGAAATAGCGAGATGTAGTAGGGCGCCACCGGCAGGCGTATCTTGAACCCCTTCAGGTCGTCTGGCGTCCGGATCGGCTTGGTGCGCGCGGTGATCTCGCGAAAGCCGTGATCATAGCAATTGTGGACGACATGAAAGCCGATCTGTTCGGCGATGCCGCGCAAATGGTCGCCGAGATCGCCGTCCATCGCCTTCCAGATATTGTCGTAATTCAAAAACGCGTAGCCGACGCCAAAGATGCCGCACGCCGGATTTTTCGACGCCAGCAAGTCGAGCGGCAATACGTACATTTCGAGCGCCCCGGCGATCGTCTGCGAAATCATCGCCGTGTCGCCGCCGAGCAGGCTGTTGGTGTAGAGCGTGATGTCGAGCCGGCCGCCGCTTTCTTCCTTGATCTCTTTCATCGCCTCGCGGGCGCGGATCGCCATCGGATGGCCGTCGGGCAGCGAGCCGCCACATTTGAAGTTGAATTCCGCCGCATCGGCGGGCCAGCGCAGGATCGCGGCCGCCGCGACCCCGGCGCCGGTGCGGGTTAGCAGCCTTCTGCGCGAGAGCGTCATCGACATTTCCTCCCTGTATCCTTTGCCTGGGGCGTTAGCCTGGGTCGTCAGGCGGCTTTAGGCCGTGCCGGGCCCGGAGCTTTCCAATTTTCGCGCGGCGGTGTCAACGATCGGTGCCACAGGTCCGCCGCGCGTGACGGCGGCTGCCGAAATATGAGAAACTCGCTCAATGTGCCAGGATGCGCATTGCCGCATCGACGGCGCCAGGCGATCCGGAGGGACTGAGGATGATCACAAAATTTACCACTGTTTACGCCGGCCACGTCGATCTCCCCGACCGCGGCCAGGACGCCACCCCGGCCAACGAGCGGCGCTATTCGAACGAGCACCTCGCCAGCGTCTTTGAAAAAACCGAGGCGATCGCCAAGCGCATGGACGCGCTCGGCTACGAGACCCTGTGGCTCGCCGAGCATCATTTCCAGCACGAAGGCTACGAGTGCCTGCCCAACATCCTGATGGTGGCGGTGCATCTGGCCCACGTCACCAAGCGGCTAAAGATCGGCTGCGGCTTCAACATCGCGCCGATGTGGCACCCGCTGCGCCTCGCCGAGGATTTCGCCACCGCCGATATCCTGACCGGCGGCCGCACCGTGTTCGGCGTCGGGCGCGGCTATCACACCCGCGAGGTCGAAAGCCTCGGCGGCCCGATGCTCGACCAGAACGCCAATCGCGAGGTGTTCGAGGAAGGCGTGGAAATCATCTTCAAGGCCTTCGACAACGAGTCGTTCTCGCATAAGGGCGCGCACTACACCTTGCCGCCGCGCGTGCCTTATCGCGGCTACGAATTGAAAGAGCTGACCCTGGTGCCGCGGCCGATCCACCGCCCGGTCGAATGCTGGCAGCCGATCGTCAGCGCCAGCGCCCGCGGGCTCGACTTCATGGTCAAGCACGGCATCAAGGGTGCGGTCGGCGGCGGGGCGGCGACGATGCAGGGCGGCCCGATCGTCGCCTATCAAGAAGCCGCGGCGCGCGCCGGCAAGCGTCTGGCGCTTGGCGAAAACCTGCAGCTCGGCCTGCATTTCCATCTCGCCCGCACGCCCGAACAGGCGGTCCGCGAGATCAAGCCGATCTACGAAGAGCATGTGAAGATGTTCGCACCGCTCGGTTTTGTCCCCGGGTTGAACCCGGCGCAGGTCGAGGCGGTCGCCCGCCGCGGCGGCTGGGACGTGGCCGGCGTGCCCCCCGTCGAGCACTTTATGAAATTGGGCTCCTGGTTTGCCGGCACCCCGCAGCAGCTCGTCGAATTGCTGAAGGGCTTCGAGGAGAAGTACCCCGGCATGCAGCACATCAGCCTGTCGAGCCCGATCGGCACCCCGCGGGCGACGATGCTCGAACAACTCCAATGGGTCGCCGAAGAGGTCATGCCTGCGTTTCAGGTGAAGAGGGGCTGAGGTCCGTCCACCGCGCGGCATCCTCGCCCGGCGCATTTTTCGGGTTGACGACGGCTTCGCAAGCTTGCTAAGGTCTGGCTTAGCAAATTTGCGAAGGACGTCATGGATTTTGTGCCGGAGCGAGGGGTCGCCAACGACAGCGCGGTGATCGCGGCCGCTTGTGCGCGGCAGCTTTTGGAATTGCGCGCGGTCAACCAAGAAACCCAAAAACAATTGGCGCTGCGGCTCGGGATGACCGAGTCGATGATCTCGCGGCTCGAGCGCGGCGATCATATCCCAAGCCTGAAGACCTTGTGCCGCATCGCCGACGCCTTTGGCCGCCGGCTCGAAATCGTCTTTCACGAGCACGAGCACACCCACGCCGACGGGACCCGGCATTCGCATCCGCACGGCCATCGCGATCCCGACCACCGGCATTCCCACGGAGACGAGAAATGAACTGGGCGCCGCCACTGCTGCTGGTCGGCGCCGTCGCCATGGTTGGCGTGTTGCACACGATCGTCCCCGACCATTGGGTCCCGATAGCGCTGATCGCCCGCCAACGCGGCTGGTCAAAGGCTGAAACGGCGCGTGCGGCGCTCCAGGCCGGGACCGGGCATGTCGTCTCGACGCTGTTGATAGCACTTGCCGTCTGGACCGCCGGCGTCGTCTTTGCCGACCGGTTTGGCCATGTCGTCGATCTCGCTTCCAGTTTGGCATTGATCGGGTTCGGCGGATGGATCGCGATCTCGGCCTGGCGCGAACTGCATCCCTCACATGGCGACGCAAATGGTCACGGCCACGAGCACGGCCATCCCCACCCCCATCCTCACAGTCATCGCCATCGATCGCTCGATAGCGCACCTGAGCAAGATGCGCCGATGTATGTGCACGCGTCGGCGATCGAAGACGACGCGCTCTACGCGCCCTTGCGGGGCGAGACCGCGGTGCTGATCCGCCATGCCCATGTTCACCGCCACGGGCATGGTCCGGCGCACCTGCACTGGCATGATCATCCGCCGACGACCGTGCATCCGGTGCTCGCTGCCTTTGCGACCGAGCCGCCGTTGCATCGCCATCGTCACAAGACGACCGCGCGCACCGGGCTGCTGCTGATCCTCGGCTCATCGCCGATGGTCGAAGGCATCCCGGCGTTTTTCGCCGCGGCGAGATACGGCGTGGCATTGATTTCGGTGATGGCCGCTGTCTTCGCGCTCAGCACGATCGCGACCTATGTGACGCTGTGCGTCTATTCGAGCGCGGGTCTGCAGCGGCTGCGGCTCGGCGCCGTCGAGCGCTATGGCGAAGTCTTGAGCGGTGCGGTGATTGCGCTGGTCGGTGTCGTCTTCGGCCTCTGGCCCGCGCTCTAGCGCGCGGGCTGCGCCAGGGCGGCGCGCAGGTCGCCGGTCCAGCGCCCGGCCGCGGCCAGCAGAAAGCCGATATCGGTTTGCGTCGTGACAAACCGTACGCCCTTGCGGATCAGCTCGACCTGACGCTCGACATTGCGCATGCCGCCGAGCCCGGCGAATTTGCCGTGCGACCTGGCCGCCGCGATGGCGCGGTCGATCGCCGAGAAGATTTCGGGGTCGTCGAACCGGCCGGGCTTGCCGAGTGCCGTCAACAGGTCGTTGCTGCCGACATGGATCACATCGACCCCGTCGACCGCGGCGATTTCCTCGATGTTGGCGAGGCCTTCGCGGGTTTCGATCATGCACACGACCAGGGTCGCGTCGTTCAGCATCCGCATGCTGTCGCCGACCGGCACCGCGCGATAGTCGAAGACCGGATAGCCGCCGCTGACCGAGCGCTTGCCGATCGGCGCGAACTTGGCGGCATCGACGCCGCGGCGCGCATCGGCGGCGTTGTTGACATCGGGAAAGACGACCCCGGTGACCCCGTTGTCGAGCAACAGCGAGGTGTCGGGGTCGCCGCAGCTGCGCACCCGGGCGAGCGGTGCGATGCCGCAGCCCAGCGCCGCCTGGGCGATATGGCCGATTGTCTCCAGCGAGAACAGCGAGTGCTGCACGTCGATAAAGATGAAATCGTGCCCGGTGGTCTTGGCGATCCGGGCGATGTCGCCGGAGCGCGCGATGCGCACATTGAGGCCAAGCGCCACCTCGCCGGCTGTCATCCGTTCCTTGACCGGGTTTGTCAGCGTGGCGCCGTCGCGTGCGGGCATTTCCATCCCCTTCTCTCCTGGTTACGATGCCGGGATTAGAGGCCCGCGACGAATGAGGCAAGCGATGAGCGGTTTGGGATTGCCAGTGGCCGGGCGCCCGGAGGAGATCGGCCTGTCGGCCGAGCGTCTGGAGCGGATCCGCAACACGCTGCGGCATGATGTCGAGCGGCGGCTGGTCCCCGGCGCGGTGATGCTGATCGCCCGCGGCGGGCGGATCGGGTTCGCCGACGCCTTTGGATTTCGCGATCGCGAGGCACAGGCGCCGATGACGCTCGATGCGATCTTTCGCGTCGCCTCGATGACCAAGCCCGTCGTCTCGGTCGCGGCAATGATGCTGGCCGAACAGGGCGAGCTGCAGATTTCGTCGCCGATTGCCGAATACCTGCCCGAATTCAAGGAACGCAGGGTCGGTGTTGAGCGTGTGCGCGCCCGGCGCACGATGACGGTGCAGGACCTGCTGCGCCACACCTCGGGCCTGACCTATGCCGCCTTTGGCGACTCGCCGGTGCAGATGATCTGGCGCGACGCCGATCTGATGAACGAGAACCAGACCAACGCCGATCTCATCGCCAAGCTCGCGCATCTGCCGTTGATGTTCGAGCCCGGCACGACCTGGGAGTACAGCATGTCGACCGATGTGCTGGGCCGCGTGGTCGAAGTCGTTTCGGGGCAGGGCCTCGCCGATTTCATTGCCGCGCATGTCACCGGGCCGCTCGGCATGACCGACACCGCTTTTGAGGCGACGGGCACCAAGGCGGTGCGCGTCGCCGAGCCGCAGACCGAGGCCGCAAGCGGCGCGCGGCCGGCGATGCGCGATGTCGCGCGCCCGCATCGCTGGGCATCGGGCGGCGGCGGGCTGGTGTCGACCGCGGCCGATTACCTGCGTTTTTGCCAGATGCTGCTGAATGGCGGCGAATTCGACGGCACGCGGCTGTTGGCGCCAAAGACGATCGGGCACATGGCCTCGAACCATCTGCCGCCCAATTGCGGCTATGGCGACACCGCGCGCGAGCGGTTTGGCGCCTTGGCCCCGGTGCCGGAGATGGGTTACGGCTTTGGTCTCGGCTTTGCGGTGCGCACCGAACCCGGCATGTCGCCGGTGCCGGGCTCGGTCGGCGAGTATTTCTGGGGCGGTGTGACCGGCACCTATTTCTGGATCGATCCGGCCGAAGACCTGATCGCGATCTTCCTCGCCCAGGCCCCCGATCGCCGTCTCTACTACCGTTATCTCTCGCGCCAACTGGTCTACGCCGCGATCACCGGCCCCGCCGCAAAATAGGCGTCGCGATTATGGTGCGGCAGACTGCGCCCAGCCGCCGTTCCAAACGTACCAAGTGTTCCAATCGCTGTTGTAGGCATACAACTGGCCGCCATTGTTGACTTCTATCTCGGCAGCCCAGCCGGAAACATAATTCCCGTTCAGGAAAATCTCATATTGGCCAGGCTGCGGCTGCACGGTGCCGAACGTCCAAGTACCCGCCGTGGTCGTCAGGTTGCCGCTCGATGGCGCTGCCAAGACGGTTCCGTCAGGCGAAACCGACCCGCCGCTGCCGGTGAGTTGGTTTGCCGATGGCGGGTCTACTTGTGTGGAAATGGAATTCGCAAAAGTGTTGCCGCTCCCGACCACCGGGATCGGCGTGCTCGGATTGTCGTAAATGGCGGTGACTCCTGCACCCGTATTGTCCATCGTATTTTCAATGAACGAAATACTGTTTGTGGTGTAGGTGAGCCCCTCCTCGCCATACGCGAACATATATGGGGTTGCGGAGGCGGTTCCGCGGATCATTGTATTCCCGACAACGACCGCAACCCCACCATTCGGCAGATCCAGGGCGAAACTGGTCGAGCCGACGGTGCAGCTGGGCTGGTTCGGGTCGGCAGCGCCGTCATAGAGCGTATTATTCTCGATCAGATTGACCGAAGCCCGGCTCTTGATGTCGTGTCCAACGTTTGTGCCGCAGATCTCGTTGCCGATCGCGACCAATGATTGGTTATTGCCGCCGATATAAAGACCGTGTGTCGTACCCCCCGATGGCGGATTAAGATTACCATTATTCATAAAGATATTGTCGACCAGAACGACATCCAGTGGAAAGTTGACGTCGGTCAGAATGCCCGTTTGGTTGGTGAGGAACGTCGTGTTTCGCACCGTCAACGTGTAGTTTTGGCTGCCCATCTCGGCGCGAATGCCGGCGGCGTTGCCGCCCAGCGAATTGGCAATGTTGGCGTTCTCAAGCGTCAGCCCGTCGACAGTCAAGCTCGCGAAGGTAAGAATAATGCCCTTCTCGTTCACCAATGGGGCCGGCGCATTGAGTATCACCGCCGAACCCGGCACCGCCGCCTGGATTGTCATTGGCCGAGTTACTTGGGGCGAATCGTTCGTGTACGTACCCGGGGCGACGCTGATCACGTAGTCGTTGGCGGGGTTCGTATCTGCATCGGCGGCCGCAACGGCAGCGCTGATCGTCGCGTACTGTCCCGGGACAGTAAGGACGCTCGTGCCAGCTGCCGCGGTAAGGGCGGTCATTCCCAGCAGCGCAGCAGCCATGAGTAAGGTTTTGAGCATCTGCATCACCGTCTCCCTTGTGTGTTGTATTTATTAGATATTTTAGATACAGCTTGGCGCGGTCGGGTCTGGGCTGGACGAAACCGGCGTTCGACAAGTTCCGGCGGCGAGATCGGCGCCGTCTGTCTCGCCTCGATGTTCGCCCGTAAAGGTCATGCCTTTCCCTTTGTCGAAATCGTCGCAGACAGGGGTTACCAGTTCATGAAACCCAGACGATCTGCCAGCGCGGCTCATCACAAATAACTACCAAGCCATTGCGCTGGCGCGACCGGTCGGTCCGGCGACAGCTCCGCGATTGCCGTCGCGCCAAACCGAACATCACGCCTGGTCCGGGTCGAACCGGCCGAAAGTGCTGTGCGCGTTGCGCGACCCGACCGGGTCGCTGTCTCCATCCCGCAGCCCCCTCGCTGAAGTCGGCGCGGCCAATGGCGATCGGCCTCCGCTCCAGGTCAGAGCGTTCGTCGTTTATCCGGCGAGCGTCAGATTGGCGTCCGCCTCTCGGGCAAATCCTCGTCATTCAGCGACGCGGAGCCGCCGGCGAAGCTCGAATTGACCGCGATCATGAAAATCGGCGTGGCTGACCAGTCCGGCTGGTAACCAATAGCTGATAGCAGACCGATTTTTTAAATCGCGAGTCGAAATAATGGCATTGGCGGACGGCCCTGGCCTGAAGAAGGGGCGACCGCACGTTGCTTACGCCTTGATCAGACGAAGCTGGGATCTGGATTCCCTATAGCAATTATAATGTTGTCGGTACCGCAGGTCATCGGCGCAGCCAGCGCGGAAGCCGGGGCGCTGGCGGTTGCGGGTACCCCCGGGATGCACCGGTTCGGGGCGGATGCGGTAAGCCCGAGCGGGCAAGGCCGGTTTGCGCTATGCTCGCCCGGAATTTGTGCGAACCTTGGGAGGAGCGGACATGTCGGCGACGGCGTTTGTCGAGGCGCGGGATTTTCTGCTCGCCCATAGCGAGGATTACGCGACGGCCTATCGCGACTTTCGCTGGCCGGTGTTGGACCGGTTCAACTGGGCACTCGATTATTTCGACCGGATGGCCGAGGGCAACGACCGGGCGGGTCTGTGGATCGTCGAGGAGGGCGGCGGCGAAAGCCGGCTGACCTTTGCCGAACTCGCCCTGCGGTCGAGCCGGCTCGCCAACCATCTCCGTGCACTTGGCATGCGTCGCGGCGACCGACTGTTGATGATGCTCGGCAATGTCGTGCCGTTGTGGGAATGCATGCTGGCGGCAATGAAATTGGGCGCGGTCGTGATCCCGGCAACGACCTTGCTGAACCGCGACGATCTTATAGACCGCTTTGCCCGCGGCCGGGTCCGGCACGTCGTCGCCGGCGTCGAAAATGCCGGCAAGTTCGCCGACCTGGCCGGTGACTACACGCGGATCGCGGTCGGCGGCGCGGCCTCCGGCTGGGCGAGCTGGGAGGCGGGCTACGACGCGCCGGCCGAGTTTGTGCCGGACGGCGAGACCCAGGCGACCGACCCGCTCTTACTGTATTTCACCTCGGGCACGACGGCCAAGCCCAAGCTGGTCTTGCACAGCCACCAGAGCTATCCGGTCGGACTGCTGTCCGCGATGTACTGGCTCGGCGTGCGGCCGGGCGACATTCACCTCAACATCTCGTCACCGGGCTGGGCCAAGCACGCCTGGAGCTGTTTTTTCGCGCCATGGAATGCCGGAGCCACGGTGTTCATGCTGAACCAGCCGCGCTTTAATGCGAAGGGCCTGCTCGACGCGATGGCACACTGCGGCGTCACCACCTTCTGCGCGCCGCCGACGGTTTGGCGGATGCTGATCCAGGAGGATTTGGCGGCGTGGAAGGGGAAGCTGCGCGAGGCGCTCGGCGCCGGCGAGCCGCTCAACCCCGAAATCATCGAGCGGGTCAAGGCCGCTTGGAGGGTGACGGTGCGCGACGGCTATGGCCAGACCGAGACGACGTTGCAGATTGGCAATTTCCCAGGCCAGCCGGTCAAGCCGGGGTCGATGGGCCGGCCGGCGCCGGGCTATCGGGTGCGGCTGCTCGACGCCGACGGGGCCGAGCAGCAGGAGGGCGAGGTGTGCCTCGCGCTCGACCCGCCGCCGCTCGGGCTGATGCAGGGCTACCAGGGCGAAGACGGGACCACCCAGGCGCTCTCGGGTGCGGTCTATCGCACCGGAGACGTGGCGATGCGCGACGCCGACGGTTATTTGACCTATGTCGGGCGCGCCGACGATTTGTTCAAAGCCTCGGACTACCGGATCAGCCCGTTCGAACTGGAAAGCGCGCTGATCGAACATCCGGCGGTGGCCGAGGCGGCGATCGTGCCGTCACCCGACCCGTTGCGCCTCGCCGTCCCCAAGGCGTTTATCGTGCTCGCCGGCAATCAATCGCCGAGCCGCGACACGGCATTGTCGATCTTCCGCCATATCCGCGAGCACCTCGCCCCGTTCAAGCGGGTGCGCCGCCTCGAATTCGCCGATCTGCCGAAAACCATTTCGGGCAAGATCCGCCGGGTCGAATTGCGCGCTGCCGAAGCCGCCTGCCGCGGCGCCAACGCTTCGAGGGCAACGACAGAATTCTGGGAGGAAGATTTTCCCGAGCTCTGATGACGGCGCCGGCTCGCCGTCGCGGGAGAACGAGAGCCGGTCGGCGGTCTTAGCTATCGGTGTCGCTGTCGATGGCGATGCCGACGGCGGCGAAACTCGGGCTCAACCGCCAGAACTGCGCGGCGACGACGATGGTCGCCCCGCCGGTCAGCAAAAACAGCCGGGGTACGCCGAGCCCGGCGGCAAGCAGCGCCATCGTCGCCAGCGCGGCGACTACCATCGCCGCAGCGTTGACGATATTATTGGCGGCGATCGCGCGAGCGCGCTCGCGGCGCGGGCTCGCCGCTTGCAGCAGTACGTAAAGCGGCACGACAAAGATGCCGCCCGACAGCGAGATGCCGAAGAGATCGACGAGGATCCGCCAATGCAGTGGTGCTGCGAGAAAAGCGCCGAGGCCACTCAACGCAGCGCCGGCGGCAGGTGCGGCAGGGCTTGCCAGCCATAGATCGATCGAGAACAGGCCGATGCCGAGCGCCCCCCACGGCACCGTGCCGGCGCTGATCCGGCCTCCGAGAATGCGGCTGCAGAGGAGCGAGCCGAGTGCGATCCCGACGGTAAAGACGGTCAGGAACAAGGTCACCACCGCCTCCTCGCCGCCGAGCAAAAAGCGGACATAGGCCGGGAATTGCGACAGATAGATCGCGCCCGCGAGCCAGAACCACGAAATCCCGAGGATTGACTGGTAGGGGATTTTTTCCCGCGCAGCCTCGCGGACGACGCTTGCGGTGGCGGCGAACAGGTTCCAGCGCAATCGGCTGCGCGCCGACGCCGGGCGCGTCGCCGGGATCGCCAGGCTCGTAGTCCAGGCGGCCAGGGCGACCAGAACGATCAGCCCGGCGACCAGCGCCGTTCCGTGGCGGCCGGCGATCAGGACACCCGCGATCGTGCCGAGCAGGATCGCGATAAAGGTACCGGCTTCGACCAGGGCATTGCCGAGCAGCAGCTCGTGCGGCCGCAACAGCTCGGGCAGGATGGCGTATTTAAGCGGGCCGAGAAACGCCGCCTCGACCCCCATCACGCACAGCAGGGCGAGCAGAATGATCGCGCTGCCGGCGAGGACCCCGCCCGCCGCGGCCAGCATCAGCGCGATCTCGGAGAGCTTGATCAACCGAATCAGCCAGGCCTTGTCGTGCTGGTCGGCGAGCTGGCCGGCGGTCGCCGAGCACAAAAAGAACGGCAGGATGAACAGCCCGCCGGCGAGCGGAATCAAGATCTCGGCCGATTTCTGCGAGACGGCGTCGCTGCCGTAGGCGAGCATCAGCACCAGCGCGTTCTTGACCGCGTTGTCGTTGAACGCCGACAAAAACATCGCCGCAAACAGCGGCCCAAAGCGCCGCGCGCCGAGCAGCGCCAACGCACTCGACGGCGTGCCGGGTGCACTGCGAACCGCAATCATGGCTGCTGTTTCGCACGTTCTCCCATTAAGGGAGAGATGGAATATCGCAAATGCACGACATATCGCATGTGAGCGTTGATCTCCAGCCGGGACATCCGCTCCAGGCGGAGGGTTCCGCAACGCCATCGACCCGAAGACGGACCGAGGCTAGGCTCCTTCCTAAAGTTTGACCCGGAGGGGTGGCATGAAGCAAAGCAGCGAGCGGATCCTGACCACCCATGTCGGCAGCCTGCCGCGGCCGCCCGATCTGTTGGCGATGATCCAGGCGAAGGAGCAGGGTGCCGCGGTCGACACCGATGCCTTTGCCGCCCGCGTCAAAAGCGCCGTCGCCGAAGCGGTCAAAAAACAAGCCGACGCCGGCATCGACATCGTCGCCGACGGCGAGATGGGGCGGTTCGGCTTTATCCCCTATGTCAACGAGCGCCTTGCCGGGATCGAGCCGCGCAAAAATGCGAGCCGCGCCGGCGGTTGGGCGAACTCACGCGAATACCTGGCTTTTCCCGAATATTACCAATGGGCGGCGCAGATGCCGGGTATGGCGGGGCGGGCGCCGCCGACGCAATGGGTGTGCACCGGGCCGGTCTCATACCGCGGGCACGACGCGTTGCGGCGCGACATCGACAATCTAAAGGCCGCCCTTGCCGATGTCAGGCACGAGGAAGCCTTCATGCCGGCGGTCTCGCCGACCAATCTCGCCAATTGGAACAGCAACGAATATTATCAGACCGACGACGAATTCCGGGTCGCCCTCGCCGACGCACTGCGCGAAGAGTATCGGACAATCGTCGATGCCGGGCTGATCTTGCAGATCGACGACCCGCAGCTGGCGAGCCACTGGGTGATGCATCCCGAAATTGACCTCGCGCAATGCCGCAAATGGGCAACCGCCAGCGTCGAGTTGCTGAACCACGCGCTTCGCGGCATCCCGGCCGAGCGGGTGCGATATCACACCTGCTACAGCATCAACATGGGGCCGCGCGTCCATGACATGGAATTGCAGCACATCGTCGACATCATGCTGCGGGTCGAGGCTGGCGGCTATTCGTTCGAAGCCGGAAATCCCCGCCACGAGCACGAGTGGCGGGTGTGGGAATCGGTAAAGTTGCCGGACGGAAAAGTGCTGATCCCCGGGGTCATCACCCACGCATCGAACCTCGTCGAGCACCCCGAAGCCATTGCGCAGCGGATCGCCCGCTTTGCCGCGGTGGCCGGCCGTGAGAATGTGATTGCCGGTGCGGATTGCGGTTTTGCCAGCTTTTCGACGTCGTGCGAGGTGCATCCAAGCGTCGTGTGGACCAAGCTTGCCGCCCTCGGCAAAGGCGCCCGGCTGGCGACGCAGGAATTATGGGGCCGCCCCTGATACCTGCGTAGCCGATATCCGGCTCAAGCCGGTTCGCGGGCGCGGAAGGTGGTGAGCAGGTCGGCGCCGACGGTTTCGACCGAGATCCGCTCAAAGCGCGGAGCGTCGGCCAGCCTCGCGACACCAAAGGCGCCGATCGCCGGCGTGCCGTCAGCGCCGATCAGCGATGGGGCGTGCATCCAGACCAGCCGGTCGACGAGTCGGGCGTGAAGCAGGGCGGCGGCGAGCCGGGCGCCGCCTTCGACCAACAACCGGGTCACCCCGCGCGCGCCCAGCGCCTGGAGCGCCGCGGCAAGGTCGATGCGACCCTCGGCATCGGCGTCGATGTCGATCAAGACGGCGCCGTCGGCCAGGAAGGCCTCCCTGCGTGCCGGGTCGGCACCACCCAAAGTCAGAACCCAGGTCGGGGTTCGGGCGGCCTTGGCAATCACGTGCGCGGCTGTCGAGATCTGCAAATGGCGGTCCAGGACCACCCGCAGCGGCGAGCGATGGGCGAGCCCGGGCAGGCGGCAGGTGAGCTGCGGATCGTCGGCGAGCACGGTCCCAGTACCGGCCATGACCGCGTCGTGCTCGGCGCGCAGTCTGTGGGCATGGGCGCGCGCCGCCGGGCCGGTGATCCAATGGCTCTCGCCGGTGCCGGTGGCGATATGGCCGTCGAGCGAGGTCGCGAGCTTGAGGGTGACAAGCGGTCGCCCGAGGCGCTGCCGGATCAGAAAACCGGCGTTGATTTCAGCGGCTTCCTCGGCGCCGAGCCCGGCCTCGACCGCGACCCCGGCGCCGCGCAGCCGGCGGATGCCGGCGCCCGACACGCGCGGGTCGGGGTCTTCGAGTGCCACGACGACACGCCGCACCCCGGCGGCGATCAGCGCGTCGGCGCAGGGCGGTGTCTTGCCCCAATGACTGCAGGGTTCGAGGCTGACATAGGCGGCAGCGCCGCGCGCCGCGGCCCGGGCCCGACGCAACGCCTCGGTCTCGGCGTGCGGCCGGCCGCCGGGTTGCGTCCAGCCGCGCCCGACGACGCGCCCGTGGCTGACGATGACGCAGCCGACCGCCGGGTTGGGCCAGACATTGCCGAGCCCGCGGCGGGCCAGCGCGAATGCCCCCCGCATCCACCGCAGATCGATCAGTGGATCGGTCTGCGGATCCCCCGCGCACTCGCTCCGCGCGCCGGTCTCACTCGCCATCCGCGGCGATCCGGCCGACGAATTCGCCAAAATCCTTGGCCTCGCGGAAATTGCGGTAGACCGAGGCAAAGCGGATGTAGGCGACCTGGTCGAGACTCGACAATGCCTCCATGACGAGGCCGCCGATCATGTCGCTCGGGATGTCGGTCTCGCCCGAGCTTTCCAGTTGGCGGACCAATGAGTTGATGATCCGCTCGACCCGGTCGGGTTCGATCGGCCGCTTGCGCAGCGCGATGTAGATCGAGCGGGCGAGCTTGTCGCGGTCGAACGGCTCGCGCTGGCTGTTCTTTTTGATGACGGTCAGATCGCGCAATTGCACCCGCTCGAACGTCGTAAACCGCGCGGCGCAATTGGGGCAGAAGCGCCGCCGGCGGATGGCGCCGCGATCGTCGGTCGGCCGCGAATCCTTGACCTGGGTGTCGTCGGCCCCACAAAACGGACAGCGCATCGGTTCCTCCCGTTCCTGCTCGGGTCAAGCGCCCGATCACCGATAGATCGGAAAGCGGCCGCACAGGCCGCGGACTTCCTCGCGCACCCGCGCCTCGGCCGCACCATTGTCGGCGCGGCCGCGCGCGAGCGCCTGCAGCACGTCGACGATCATCTGGCCGACGGTGCGAAATTCCTCGGCGCCAAAGCCGCGCGTCGTCGCTGCCGGCGAGCCGAGGCGGATGCCGGAAGTGACGGTCGGCTTTTCCGGGTCGAACGGGATCCCGTTTTTGTTGCAGGTGATCCCGGCGCGTTCGAGGCTGACCTCGGCGTCGCGGCCGGTCAGCCCGAGCGGGCGCAGATCGACCAGTAGCAGATGCGTGTCGGTGCCGCCCGACACGATCGCCAGCCCCGCCTGCTCCAAAGCGTCGGCGAGGGTCCGGGCGTTTTCGACGACGGCGGCGGCGTAGCCGGCAAAGGAAGGCTGCAACGCCTCGCCGAGTGCCGCCGCCTTGGCGGCGATGACATGCATCAAGGGGCCGCCCTGCAGGCCGGGGAAGACGGCGGCGTTGATGCGCCGGCCGATGTCTTCGTCCTCAGCGAGGATCATCCCGCCGCGCGGCCCGCGCAACGTCTTGTGCGTGGTCGTCGTGACTACGTCGGCATGGGGTAGTGGGCTCGGATGAGCGCCGCCGGCAACGAGCCCGGCAAAATGCGCCATGTCGACCATCAGATAGGCCCCGATATCGTCGGCGATCGCGCGAAAGCGGGCAAAGTCGATGATGCGCGGATAGGCGCTGCCGCCGGCAATGATCAGCTTTGGCCGATGGGCGTGGGCCAGGCGCTCGACCTCGTCGAAATCGATGCGCGCGTCGTCGCGGCGAACGCCGTAGGCGACGGCATTGAACCATTTTCCCGACAGGTTCGGCCGCGCGCCGTGGGTCAGATGACCGCCGGCGGCGAGCGACATGCCGAGGATCGTGTCGCCCGGCGTCAGCAATGCCAACAGGACGGCTTGGTTGGCCTGCGCCCCCGAATGCGGCTGCACATTGGCAAACGCACAGCCAAAGAGCCGCTTGGCGCGGTCGATCGCCAGCTGCTCGGCGATGTCGACGAACTCGCAGCCACCGTAATAGCGCCGGCCCGGATACCCTTCGGCGTATTTGTTGGTCAGCACCGAGCCTTGCGCTTCCAGCACCGCGCGCGAAACGATGTTCTCGCTGGCGATCAGTTCGACCTGCGATTGCTGGCGCTCGAGCTCGCGGCCGAGGGCCGCCGCCAATTCGGGGTCGCTCGCCGCCAATGGGCGAGAACCGGAGCTGTCGGCAACAGCGGCGCCGGGTAAAATGGAAGCTGAGACCATCGCGAGATCCATAGATGAGAAGGAGCGAACCGGCCCAGCGATCGGCGCGGTCCGGCCGGAGCATCGGGCGCTGACCGAATAAGGACGATAGCCTACCATATTTCGACACAACCTGCCAACCGGCTACCATAAATCGCGCGACATCGGCGCAAAGAGAATCGCCTGACGGTGCCCGAGCCGGTCTCCGGTCACGCTGCGAGTCTAATTCGAGTTATGTATTATTGGAGGACTGCTCGCGAAGTGGCTGGCCTGGCTGCTGACAACGGGCGATCGAGCCCGCCACAGGTTCCTCAAGTCGTTGGCTTTGCCGGCAAATCAAAATTACTGTCCTCTCGCATAGGTTTCCGTTGACACAAGATATTCGTGCGGCAATTATCGACATTCGCGTGCACATTCGGGCTTATTCGAGGCGAAAGATGGCGGAAACAGCGGCGCCAAAAATGGCGGAAGAAGAGTTGTTGCGGATGACCGCAGACGTGGTAGCCGCTTACGTCAGCAACAACACGTTGCCGACGGCGCAGCTGGCCGAGGTCATCAATGCCGTCTATCAGTCCCTAAAGGGGCTGGAGGGCCCGGTCGCCGAAGCGGCGTCCGAACCGGCGAAACCGGCAGTCCCAGTTCGCAAGTCGATTACCCCGGATTACTTGATTTGCCTGGAGGACGGCAAAAAATTGAAGATGCTCAAGCGGCATCTGCGCTCGACATACAATATGACGCCCGACGAATACCGCGCGCGGTGGGGGTTGGCGCCCGATTACCCGATGGTCGCCCCAAACTATGCCGAGCAGCGTTCGGCCTTCGCCAAAAAGATCGGGCTTGGCCGCGGCACCGGCCGGCAAGCCGCCGCAGCTAAGAAGTAGCGCCGCCCTATCGCCTTTCTCACTTTCCTGGTCAATCGATCGGGCGGGGCTTCCCCAGCGCGGCTGCGCGTCGGCCACAAGTTGATTCACGCCGGCCCTCGCGCGGTATATTGATCAGCGCCGATCCCAGCCGCGGAGGTCCTCGATGCAAGGCAACGCGACGCGCGCAGCCGCCGCAGGTTCGGCGCCAGCGGTCGAGGCGTCGTTCGACTGGGCCGACCCGCTTCTGTTGGACAGCGAACTCGGCGAGGACGAGCGGATGGTGCGCGACAGCGCCCGCGCGTATTGTCAGGAAAAACTGCTGCCGCGGGTGATCGAAGCCAACCGACACGAGCGTTTCGATCGCGAGATCATGAACGAGATGGGCGCGCTTGGCTTTCTCGGCGCGACGATCCATGGGTATGGCTGTGCCGGCGTCAACTACGTCTGTTACGGCCTTATCGCGCGCGAGGTCGAGCGCGTCGACAGCGGCTATCGCTCCGCGATGAGCGTGCAATCGAGCCTGGTCATGTACCCGATTTATGATTTCGGCACCGAGGCGCAGCGGCAGAAATATCTACCGAAATTGGCTTCGGGCGAATGGGTCGGCTGCTTTGGCTTGACCGAACCCGACCATGGCTCCGACCCCGGCGGAATGACGACGCGAGCAGCGGCAGTATCCGGGGGCTATCGCCTCAGCGGCGCCAAGATGTGGATCTCCAATGCGCCGATTGCCGATGTGTTGGTCGTTTGGGCCAAGACGGAAGACGGCGTTATCCGCGGCTTCATCCTCGAACGGGGAATGCAGGGCTTGAGCACCCCCAAGATCGAAGGGAAGTTCAGCCTGCGCGCTTCGGTTACCGGCGAGATCGTCATGGACGAGGTGTTCGTGCCGGCGGAGAACCTGTTGCCGGGCGTGCGCGGCTTGCGCGGCCCGTTTTCCTGTCTCAACAACGCGCGCTACGGCATCGCCTGGGGTTCGATGGGCGCCGCTGAGTTTTGCTGGCACGCGGCGCGCAGCTACACCCTCGAGCGCCGCCAATTCGGCCGCCCGCTCGCCGCCAACCAGCTGATTCAGAAAAAGCTCGTCGACATGCAGACCGAGATCACGCTCGGGCTCAACGCATGCTTGCGCCTCGGGCGCCTCAAGGACCAAGGGCGCGCCGCGCCGGAGGTAGTCTCCATGCTCAAGCGCAACAATGCCGGCAAGGCGCTCGACATCGCCCGCATGGCGCGCGACATGCACGGCGGCAACGGCATTTCCGACGAATACCATGTGATCCGCCACGTCATGAACCTCGAAGCCGTCAATACCTACGAGGGCACGCACGACATCCACGCGCTGGTCCTCGGCCGCGCCCAGACCGGCATCCCGGCCTTTGCCGGCTAGGCGAAATAATCGCGGGGCGGCCTGCCGAAAGCTCGGCGAAACATCGCGGTAAAAGCGCTGGCGCTGCGATAGCCGACGGCGCGGGAGACTGCGGCGACATCTTGCCCTTGCGCCAGCCTCGCCAATGCGTCGGCGAGCCGCACCTGGTTGCGCCATTCGACAAAGCCCATGCCGGTTTCGCGCTCGAACAGCCGCGCCAGGGTGCGGCTGCTGGCCCCGGCGATGTCCGACCACGCCTCCAAAGTCTCGTTGTTGGCGGGATCGCGCAGCAGTGCCTCGCACACCCGCCGCAACCGTCCGTCGTTGGGCATTGGAATATGCAGCGGCTGCGCGTCGAGAACGCGAATTTCGTCGAGAAAAAGTGCTGCGACGTGCCCCGTTCGGCCGGCCTCGTCGTAATCGAGCGGTGCGGCGACCAGCTCCAGCATCAGCGCCCGCAGCAACGGCGACACCAGGATGACTTTGCACTTCGCGGCGACGGTTCCCGCCACAATCGCATCAACATAGATCGCCCGCATCCCGACCGGGCCCGACATCCGGATCGCGTGCTCGGTCTCGGCCGGGATCCATAGCGCACGATTGGGCGGAACGACCCAGCTGCCGCGCGCGGCCGTCACCGTCATCACGCCAAAGACCGCCCAAGTCAGCTGGGCGCGTGGGTGGCTGTGCGGCTCGATCCGAAAGCCGTCGGCGAAATCCTTGGCCATGCCGGCGAGCGGCCGCGGCGTGTCCGGATAATCGTCGCGGTCGATGCTTTTTTCCATGTCGGTTGTCGGTTTTGCGACGATAGTTGGCCGGACGAATTGAATCGGACGCATTATGTACATGCGCCCGCGCAGCCTGTCGATCGGAAGGCGCCATGAACTCACAATCCCGTGTCATCGGCTTTATCAATATCGGTCACCTAATCGACCATATGGTGATGCTGATCTTTCCGACCGCCGTGCTCGGCATGCAGGCCGACTTCGCCCGTCCCTACAGCGCGCTGATAACCTTGGCGCTCGGCGGGTTCATCATGTTCGGCGCGGGCTCGCTGCCGGCCGGATGGCTCGGCGACCGCTGGAGCCGGCGCAACATGATGGCGGTGTTTTTTCTCGGCGTCGGCGCCGCGACGATCGCCACCGGCTTCACCCAGAGCCGCTGGCAGCTGGCCGCCGGGCTCGCGGCGATGGGGCTTTTCGCGGCGATCTACCACCCGGTCGGAACCGCGATGCTGGTCGGCCATGCCGAGCCCGTCGGCCGAGCGATCGGCGTCAACGGCGTCTGGGGAAATCTGGGCGCCGCGTTCGCCGCAATCGTGACCGGTACGGTCACCCAATGGTTCGGGTGGCGCTGGGCCTTTTTCCTGCCGGGGGCAGCGGCGCTCGCGATCGGTGCCGCCTATCTAGCGCTCGTACCGCCCGAACCGAACCAGGCGAGGCGCACCGTCTCCCGCAACACCCATTTTCCGCGCGGTGTGATCGTGCGGGCGTTTGTCGTGCTGGCGCTCGTCACTCTGTCGGGCGGGGTCGTCTTCAACGCGACGACGGTGGCATTGCCGAAAATGATCGACGAGCGCCTGCCGCAGCTCGCCGGATCGACGCTCGGCGTCGGTCTTTTGGTCTGCATGGTCTATGTCGTCGGCGCGATGGCGCAGCTGGTCATGGGCCGGCTGATCGACCGCCATCCGCTAAAGGTCGGCTTTTTGGCGGTGGCGCTGTTTCAGGCGCCGCTGCTGTTCGCCGTCTCCCGGGTCAGCGGCTGGCCGATGGTTCTCGTTCTGACCGGTTTGGTGTTTGTGGTCTTCGGGCAGATCACGTTTAACGATGGCATGGTCGCGCGCTACACCGACGCCGGATGGCGAGCGCGGGTGTATGCGTTGCGCTATCTGCTGTCGTTTGGGGTCGCCGCTGCGGCGATCCCGCTGGTCGCGGTGATGCATGCGCATGGCGGATTCGCGGCGCTCTTCCGCGTGCTCGCAATCTTCGGCGCGCTGGTAACGCTCGGCGCCCTGTTCTTTCCCTATCGCCGCGACGAACTCGCCCCGGCTGTGCCGATCGCCGGCGTTCGCGCCGCCGCGGAATAGCCGCCGGTCGAGTCCGCCAAATTGCGGCGCGTCGAGGCGCGTCGTCGAAGGCCAGCCGCGCCGCCGGCAGAACCGGCTGAAAATTGCGGGAACGCTATGGGTACCGGCGCAGTTTCGCGTATAGAGAGCGTTTCGACCGCTTGAGGCTGTCCCCGATGCAATCCCACCCTCGCCCGCGCCCCTTGATCTTGTGTATTCTCGATGGCTGGGGCGAGCGCGGGGGTGCGGCGGACAACGCGATCGAGACCGCGCATATGCCGGTCTGGCATCGGTTGACGGCGCGCTGGCCACACGCCCAGCTGCAGGCAAGCGAGCATTATGTTGGGCTTCCCGACGGTCAGATGGGGAATTCCGAGGTCGGACACACCAATCTCGGGGCGGGTCGTCTCGTCATGCAGGATTTGCCGCGCATCGACGCGGCGATCGCTGCGGGCGAACCGGCGCAGATGCCGGCGCTGCGCGATTTCATTGCCCGCCTGAAAGAGACCGGCGGCACGGCGCATGTGCTCGGGCTGCTGTCGCCCGGCGGGGTGCATTCGCACCAGCGCCAGATCGCCGCTTTTGCCCGCATCCTGGCCGAAGCCGGGGTGCCGGTCGCGATCCATGCGCTTCTCGACGGGCGCGACACGCCGCCCAAGGCCGCTCTGTCCGATCTGAAAGACTTTCAAAGCGATCTTGCCGATCTCGACAACCAGAAGATTGCGACGGTCATCGGCCGCTACTATGCGATGGACCGCGACAAGCGCTGGGATCGGGTCGAAAATGCCTATCGCGCGATCGTCGACCGCGTGGGCGACACCGCCGCCGATGCGGCGAGCGCGGTCGAAGCCGCTTATCGCCGCGGCGAAACCGACGAGTTCGTCCAGCCGGCGGCGATCGGCGGGTATCGCGGCATGCGCGACGGCGACGGGCTGCTGATCGCGAATTTTCGCGCCGATCGCGTGCGCGAGATCGCCGGGGCATTGCTCGACCCGGATTTTTCGGGCTTCGCGCGGCAGCGGCGGATCGGTTTTGCGGCCGCTCTCGGGCTGGTCGAGTATTCGTCCGAGCTAAATCGCTTTCTCGAAACCCTGTTCCCGCCGGAAGACCTCGCCGACACCCTGGGCGAGGTCTTGGCGAAGGCCGGCCTGAGGCAGCTGCGCATCGCCGAGACCGAAAAATACGCGCACGTCACCTTCTTCTTCAACGGCGGCCGCGAAACCTTGTTTCCCGGCGAAGAACGGATCCTGGTGCCGTCGCCGAAGGTCGCGACCTACGATTTGCAGCCTGAAATGTCGGCGATCGAGGTCACCGACAGGGTCGTCGAGGCGATCGAGGCCGGCCGCTTCGACATGATCGTGCTGAACTACGCCAATGCCGACATGGTCGGGCATACCGGCCGGCTCGACGCCGCGGTCAAGGCGGTTGAAACCATCGACAAATGCCTCGGGCGGGTGGCGGCGGCGGTCGAAAAGTCGGGCGGCACCCTTGTCGTCACCGCCGATCACGGCAATGCCGAGACAATGCGCGACCCCGAAACCGGCGAGCCGCACACCGCCCACACCCTGAACCCGGTGCCGTTTCTGGTCGTCAACCCGCCGGCAGCGGTAGCCTGCCTCGAAGGCGGCTGCCTCGCCGACGTCGCACCGACGCTGCTCGCCATTCTCGACCTCGACCAGCCGCTGGCGATGACCGGGCATTCCCTGATACGGCTGGAGCCGAGCCGGTTGAGCGCCGACTAGCGACGAGCTCTGCGCCGATCTTGATTATCGGCCGGGCTGGCGGATATCATTCGCCGCTCGCCAAAATCGGAGCAATCATAGGGTGCGTGAATGAGACGGTTGGGGTTGATTACGGCAACTGTCGCGGCCGTGCTGGCGTTTTCATTACGCCAAGACATCGGCGTTGCCGCTCCGAATTCTTCAGAAGCTTACAAAGAACTTAATTTGTTTGGTGAAGTTTTCGAGGATGTGCGGGCCGGTTACGCCGGCAAGGTCGATGACGACCAGCTAATCGAATCGGCAATCAACGGCATGTTGACCTCGCTCGATCCGCATTCGAACTACCTGAATACAAAAAACTTCGACGACATGAAGGTCCAGACCCGCGGCGAGTTTGGTGGGCTCGGCATCGAAGTTTCGATGGAAAACGGTCTGGTCAAGGTCGTCTCGCCGATCGACGACACGCCCGCGGCGCGGGCCGGGCTCAAACCGGGCGATCTGATCACCCAGCTCGACGGCCAGCCGATCCAGGGGATGACATTGCCGCAAGCCGTTGAAAAGATGCGCGGACCGATCAACAGCGATATCCGATTGACGATCCAACGCAAGGGGCGCGACCCCTTCGACGTAAAGCTGACCCGCGCGACGATCCGCATTCAGTCGGTTCGCTCCCACATCGTCGGCGACGACATCGGCTATATCCGGATTACCTCGTTTAACGAGCAGACCGATGTCGGGCTCAGCAATGCGATGAAGTACATCAAGCAGCAGGCGGGCAACAAACTGCGCGGGATCGTTCTCGATTTGCGCAACAACCCCGGCGGACTGCTCGATCAGGCGGTCGCCGTTTCGGGCGACTTTATCGATAAGGGGGAGATCGTCTCGACGCGCGGCCGCACGGCCGATGACGCGCAACGCTACGATGCCCATTCCGGCGACATCGCCGCGGGACTGCCGATGGCGGTGCTGATCAACGGCGGATCGGCGTCGGCCAGCGAGATCGTCGCCGGCGCGCTGCAGGACCACCATCGCGCGATCCTTCTGGGCACGCGATCGTTCGGCAAGGGCTCGGTACAGACGATCATCCCGCTGCCGGGGCATGGTGCGATGCGATTGACGACGGCGCGGTACTATACGCCGTCGGGGCGGTCTATCCAGGCCAAGGGGATCGAGCCGGACATCATCGTCGAAGCCGCCAAAATCGAAACGCCCCCTAATAAAAAGGGGGTGAAGGTCGCCGCCGCCTCCGATGCCAAGACCGATGATTCGGGAGACGACGACGACGCGTCGAGTTCGGTTGACCCGACGATCATGGGGACTGCCGCCGACTATCAACTGACGCGCGCGGTCGACATGCTGCGCGGCATGGCGATGTACAACGGGCGCATGGTCAACTGAGGCAGCAACCGAGCGGACGGATCTGGGGGGTGCATTGATGCGGCAAAACCCCGAAACGACGCGCTACCGTCAGTGTGTCGGCATCATGCTGATGAATGGCCGCGGCCATGTCCTTGTCGCCCGCCGCGCCGATATGCCCACGGCGCCGGCATGGCAGATGCCTCAGGGTGGCATCGATTGGGAAGAAACGCCGCGCGAGGCGGCAATGCGCGAGCTGGAGGAGGAAATCGGCACCGCCAAGGCCGAGATCGTCGCCGAGAGCCGGGGCTGGATGACCTACGACTTTCCCTTGGAAGTCGCCGGCCGGGTATGGCGTGGCCGCTTTCGCGGGCAGCGGCAAAAGTGGTTTCTGATGCGGTTTACCGGGTGTGACGCGGATATCGACCTGGGCTCGAAACATCCGGAATTCGACGCCTTCCGCTGGGTCGATCCAGAAGAGGTGCCAAGGCTGATCGTCGCCTTCAAACGCCAGCTCTATATCGAAGTGATCAGCGAATTCCGCCACCATTGCCGGGCCGCGTGTGCCAGCGCCGGAGACCGCCCGGCCTAACCTGGTGCCGGTCCCACCATCGCCGCATCGATCGCGGCCGCATCCGGCATAGCGGTTTGCGCACCGCGCGCGAGACAGGCGAGGCCGGCGGCGACGCAGGCTCGCCGCAGCGCCGTTTCGATCGGCGCGCCGAGGTCGAGGCCGGCGGCCAGCACGCCGACAAATGTGTCGCCGGCACCGGTCGTGTCGATCGGGACGATCGGCAATGTCGGCACCGCCAAGATCACGCCGTCGGCGAGATAGGCGATGGCGCCCGCCGCACCGCGGGTGACGACGAGCCCTTGGCGCAGAAGGCTCGCGACTCGCGCCGGATCGGACCCGAGCGACAACGCCTCTCCTTCATTCGCGACAATCAGATCGATTTCGGGCAACAATTCGGCGTCGATCGGCAGGGCCGGAGCGAGGTTCAACACGCAGCGTCCGCCCCGCGCGCGCACCCGCCGGATCACCGCGGCGGTCTCATCGGGCGGCACCTCCATTTGGGCGACGAGGACGGTCTCAGGGCGAAGCAGCTCGTCCGGCACGAACTCGCAACGCGCGCCGGCATTGGCGCCCGACGCGACCGCGATCATGTTCTCGCCGCCGGCCGACACCATGATCGCGGCGCAGCCCGTCGGTTGCTCGACCGTTCGAACCGCCCGGGTATCAATCCCGGCCCGGCGCAGCGGGTCGAGTGCCGCCGCGGCAAACCCGTCGCCGCCCACCGCGCCAACCATCACGACATCGGCCCCGGCGCGGCATGCGGCCATCGCCTGGTTGGCGCCTTTCCCGCCGGAGAGCAGCGCGTAATCGCCGCCCAGCACGGTCTCGCCCGGCATCGGCAGTCGTGGGACGGGTACGATTACGTCGACATTGATGGAGCCGAAGATCAGGATCATGTGCGGCGCTTTTGCTCGCTAACACGTCTCATGTGTACTCAGGCCGCAAAGGCGATAAGCTTTCCATATCAGCAAGGAGGGGTGCGATGAAACTCAACGGCGCCGCCATTCCCGACCAGATCGTAGAGCGGGTCATCGCACGCCGTGGCGGCGAACACTGTTTTGCCGATCTCGAGCCGGCGCGCACCGCGCTCGTCGTGATCGATTTGCAGCACGCATTTATGAATGAAGCGGTCGGGCATGCGGTCGTACCCGCGGCGCGGGACATCGTGCCGGCGGTCAACCGCCTGGCGGCGGCGGTGCGCGAGGCGGGCGGCGGCGTCTTCTGGATCCAGATGACCCACGACAGGCATTGCCTCGACGAATGGTCGGTCGCGCATGAGATGGCCTCGCCTGAAATGCGCGAGAAGCGGATCGCGGCCCTTTCCGAGGGGACGGAGGGCCACCAGCTATGGCCCGATCTCGACCTGCTCCCCGAAGACGAGATCGTCAAGAAATACCGCTACAGCGCCTTTATGCCGGGGACCTCGGAACTGCCCGGCCGGCTGCGGGCGCGCGGCTTCGACACCGTGCTGATCACCGGCACCGTCACCAATGTGTGCTGCGAAAGCTCGGCGCGCGACGCCAACATGACAAACTTTCGCACCATCATGGTCAGCGACGGCAACGCCGCCGCCACCCAGGAGGAGCACGATGCGTCGCTTGCCGCCTTCTACAATGTCTTTGGCGACGTGATGGACACCGACATGATCATCGGCCGCCTGCAGCGGGCGCGGCCGGCGCGCGCCGCCTAGCTCGGGGGGCTAGCCTTTGATGAAGGCCAACAGGTCGGCATTGACCGTGTCCCCTTGCGTAGTCGGCATGCCGTGCGGGAAGTCCTTGTAGGTTTTCATGGTTCCGTTCTTCAGCAGCTTGTGGGACAGCGGCCCGGCGGCGACATAGGGCACGATCTGGTCGTCTTCGCTATGCATGACCAGCACCGGAACCGTGATCTTCTTCAGGTCGTCGGTGAAATCGGTCTGGGAAAAGGCCACGATGCCGTCGTAATGCGCCTTGGCGCCGCCCATCATGCCCTGGCGCCACCAATTTTGGATCACCGCCTCCGAGGCTTTGGCGCCCGGCCGGTTGTAGCCGTAGAAAGGCCCCGCCGCCACGTCGCGATAGAATTGCGAACGATTGGCGGCGAGTTGCGCCTGCAAGCCGTCGAACACCTCCTTGGGAAGGCCGTGCGGGTTGGCCGCCGTCTTCACCATCAGCGGCGGCACCGCGCTGATCAGCGCGGCCTTGGCCACCCGGCTTTCGCCATGCCGTCCCAGATAGCGCGCCACCTCGCCGCCGCCGGTGGAATGGCCGACATGGATCGCGTTGTTCAGGTCGAGATGCGCCGTCAGAGCCGCCAAATCGTCGGCATAATGGTCCATGTCGTGACCGTCGGCGGTCTGGGTCGAGCGGCCATGGCCGCGGCGGTCATGGGCGATGACGCGATAGCCATGATGCAGGAAGAACAGCAGCTGCGTGTCCCAATCATCGGCCGACAGCGGCCAGCCGTGGCTGAACACGATCGGCCGGCCCGAACCCCAATCCTTGTAGAAGATCTCGATGCCGTCCTTGGTGGTAATGGTGGGCATGTGAACTCCCGCGAAAGGGTGGCTGCCGCTCCCACTTAGAGCACATCCGAGCTGTCGCCGCCGATCACTTTTCGGCCCGAAGATTCCAATCCACGACATCAAACCCCAACGGAGGAAACCATGAAAGAGAACCGGGTAAAGCGCATCCTGCGCGAGGGCGGTTTGGCGCTCGGGACTCATGTCGGCGGCATCCCCGATCCGCAGATCGTAGAGATCATCGGGCTAGCCGGCTTTGACGCCGCCTTTATCGACATGGAGCACACAAGCTTTGACCTGCACGACGTGCAGGCGATGGTATTGGCGGCCGAGCGCGTCGGCATCACCCCGATCGTGCGCACACCGGGCTTTGACCCGGCCTTCATCCTGCGACTGTTGGACATGGGCGTGCAGGGGATCCAGGTGCCGCATGTCCACAACGCGGAAACCGCGCGCGCGGCGGTCAAGGCGGTGCGCTACCCGCCCCAGGGCGAGCGCGGCATGGCCGCCGGCAGCCGGGCCGCCGAGTTCGGCCAAATCCCGCTCGTCGAGCACATGGCGCAGTCGAACCGCGAGATTTTGCTCGCCTGCATGATCGAGGACATGGAAGCCGTCGAACGCATCGAGGAGATTGCCGCGGTCGAGGGGGTCGACCTGTTGGCGGTGGGCCCCTCGGATCTGTCGCGCTCGCTCGGGGTCAGCGGCCGGCCCGATCATCCGAGGCTGGTGGCGGCGATCGACCGGGTGCGCGATGCGGCGAAAAAAAGCGCCGGGGCGCGCCTGGCTTTGCCGTTGAATCATGCGGCGTTTCCACGCAACGCCGCCCAGCTCAAGGCGCTCGGCGCCGGCTACACCAACTGCGCGCCGACCCCGGAAGCGCGGTTGCTGAAATCGCTGCGCGAGCAAGCGGACGAGGCCCGCCGGCCGCTCGGCTAGCGGCGAATGCCGATCTTGCGGGAAACTTGTTGAACGTATTTTTACGCTTGTTGCGGACACTGGCTGCGCGACCGAATATCGCGACCCGCGGAGCGCACCTTCGTATCATTGTACTCTGAGCTGTCGGCGGCGGATGGGAAATCGGGGATGGCTTTTTGACTTGTCCGCGACCGCCATCACCACCATCCGCGGGGCCAAGCGAACGGGACGATGACGACGCCGAACAGGAGGAAGGGGAATGCCGCAATATGATGCCTCAAAGCTGCGGGGGCACCTGGAGGAGCTGGGGATCGGGGTATCGACCAGTCAAAGAATAGAAAATTTGGTTGAGGAATACCAGAGTTTTACCGGCACCTCGCCGGAGTTTGTGTTTGTCGAAAATCCGATTAATATTGGCGGTCTAGTAGAATTCTCCAATCTCATTTTGCTGACTGGGAAAATGTACGCGGAATTCTCACTTTCCAATCCCAACGACACCGTCGCCTTCATAAACATACCTAAAAATGTCAATCGGCTTATAATGCCTATATTGCAAGAGCTTCCGTTTACGAATATCACAGCGAAATCTCGCGTCACCGCACAAATTTATAATGGAACACAAGACATCGGTTATTTTGTTGCTTCGGGCGATAATTGTGCAGATTTGCTGGAAATGCTCAAGAGATATTTCATTCCGGCGATAAGCGATTAGCCGTGCCGATCGAATCGATTTTACTGTACGGCTTCTTAGGCCATACAGTTGCGGGCTGTCGATAGGCCGCGCGGAAGCTGTCGTCTGCGCCTTCGGAACACGCTATCGCGCCGCGCCGGGCGCGATCTCTCAAAGACTAGCTGCAGCCGTGAGGTTGGCCGAATGGGCGCCGCGGCGGCGCAATGCGGCCCAGGCGAGGCAAGCGGCGGCGCGGGCGAGGCGGCTGTTGGCGGGAAGGCCGACGGCTTTGAAGATCATCTTCACCCCGCGTGCGACATGGGCTTCGCGGTAGACGGCGAGGGCGCGGCGCGCATAGGCACGCCCATGGCGCCGGCGGTCGTAAGGCTGGCCGATCGCGTTGGCGGCGTAATAGGCGTAGGCGAGTTCGTCGTCTTGCGATTCGGCGAGGCGCCCGAGGGCTATGCATAGCCGGCGCCAGCGCCCGATGCGCTCGCGATCGAGGTAACGGAGCAAGGTGCGGTAAAACAGCTTGTAGTGCCGCACCTCGTCGGCGGCAATGTTACCGCAGATTTCCTTCAGCACCGGTTCCTGCACCGCGTCGCGCAATGCTGTATAGTACGAGCTCGTGCCGGTTTCGACGATGCAACGCGCCACCATCTCGCCGGCGCGCGAGCCCCGCCGCGATCGATCGCAGTCGAAATCGATTTGATAGCCGCCCTGAAAACGGGCGAAAGCGGCGGCGAAATCCCAATCGGGGTCAGCCATCTCGCCCCAACGCCCGAGGGCCTGGCCGTGGTGGATTTCCTCCTCGCCCCAGCGCAGCGCGCTCGCCTGAAAGGCGGGATCGTCGTGAAATACCCGGCAGAGATGATGCGCATAGGCGCCGCCATTGTATTCGACGAGAGCGGCCGCCTTGACGACCTTGACGATATCGGCATCGAGCAGCAGCCGATCGAACCGCGCCCACGGAATGTCGTCGAGCGTCCACCTCGCCATGCCGCCTCCTGACAACATCTCGCGGGAGAGCCGGCCGTGTTCCGGCATGCGGCCCAGGCATTCTATAATAAAGTGCACGAAATTTCCCACCTGCGCAGCGGGAGCTGGGGGTCTATGGCGCGTTGCGCATCTAATTTTCATGATTGCCTTACCTGAAATGGAAATGTACCCTCTCTCATCTGAACCCGAAAAATCCTTCGATGGCAGCGACACTTCACCACCTTTACCCGACGTCACCCCCCTTGGCCGGCTTCCTTCGCGTTGGCCATACGGGGCAAACCAAACTCGAAGCGTTACATGCCGCCGGACGGTTCCCGTACCGCCGGGTCGTCTTCGACGCCGCTCACCTCCCGAAGCAGCTCAGCCTCCTCAAGCTGCTCAAGGCGAGTGGTTGCGAGGTTGTGCTGGACCCAAATTTCGCCGAGATGGCAACTGAGGGTCGCTTTCGATCCGCTGTTGGCCGGCTTGCCTGGGCGAACCAGGAACGGCCCTGGCGCCCAAACGACTTTGGCCCCGGGAGGAATGCAACCTCGTGAGGCTTATTGCCAAGTTCGCGCTGCAATATGGGGCGAACGTCGTCTTGGCGTCGACGCATGTCGTGGAAACGGCTGACGATCGTTGGCGAAGCATCGACCTGTCGTTTTGCGAGGTGCTGCGGCGGGAACTTGACCAGCTCGGGGGCCAAGCCATAGCGATCGACTACCAGCTGATCACCACTCACTCGGCATTGAGGGACGAGCAGCAGAGGCGGCAATTGATTGCTGGAGTCGGCGATCTTCCTGTCGATAACGTTTGGTTTCGCATTTCCGGCTTCGGCGCCTCTGCCACGGGTGTAGGAACAAGGCATCTAATTGAATCGGTGTCTGACCTTCACCAGGTGGGACGGCCTTTCGTGGCGGACTGCGCCGGCGGATTTGCTGCGTTGGCGGCCCTCGCTTTCGGCGCGGTCGGCGGCATTTGTCACGGCGTTGGTCAGAACGAGGGTTTCAAGGTGAATGATTGGAAACAACCTCCGGGAGAAGGGGGCAGCAAGCGGCGCATCTATATAGGTGAACTCGATCGACATTTCTCCGAGGATCAGCTGAATGCCATCTTTGCGGCCAGGGGCGGCCGCTCACGCTTCGGATGCAACGACTCCAGTTGTTGCCCGCACGGCATCGACGATATGGTTGAAAACCCGCATGCGCATTTCATAACACAGCGCAGCCGTCAGTTAGATGGTCTGTCGGTAGTTCCAGATGTGCGGCGGGCCGAGCATTTCCTGTTACACCATGTGGAGCCTGGGGTTCGCTCAGCGCGTCTCGGCGCAAGGCTGAAGATCGCCGATGACGACACCAAGCGACTTGTCGACGACGCAAGAAAACGATTGGTGCGATTTCGGGACGCTTTGGACGACCTTCATTCGCAGGACGGCATAGCCACGCGCTCCCTCCCTGTTGGATTTCGCGGAGGCGGAGGAGCTGTTGCCGCGGTGCTTGGGCGGTAAGCATGGCCAGCGCAGTTTCCAAGATATTGGACGATCTAAAAGAGCGGGGTGGGCTGAAGGGCACGGACGTAGCCAATATCGCCGCAGTGTCGCCAGCCACGGTGTCACGGTGGACATCGGGCAAAGCATTTCCGCACCCAAAGACCCAGCTCGTAATCTCAGACCTCCGCTATGTCGTCGATCGGCTAGCAGAGTTCTACTCGCCGGATGAAACTCGAATCTGGTTGTATTCGAAGCATCCCTTGCTGAACGGTGAACGAGCAATAGATCTGATCCACGCCGGTCGAGCGGACCAAGTGCTTGCGGTCATAGAGAGTCTCGATCAAGGCACCTATACCTGAGCATGATTGGCCGGCGGCCGGTTCACGACAGGGGCATCCTCGACGCGCTTGAGGCGATAAACCCCGAACCTTTCAGAGGTGAGGTTTGGCGCGTCACTCGCAAAGGCAGGGAAGCGTTGCGCGGCTCGACTGCGCACGGACGCTGGAGCCCAAGCGACGAATTCGAAGTTCTATACACGAGTCTGGGGCGCGATGGGGCACTTGCGGAGATCGGGTACCGGCTTTCGTTGGAACCGGTTTGGCCAAGCCGCATAGAACACGAGATTCACCTTATTGAAGTGGAGACCGAAAGAACGCTGAGGTTTGCCAGCACCGAGAGCCTTGTAGCTCTGGGCGTTGAAAGTGCCCGTTATCACACATTCGAGTATCAAGCAACCCAAGCGATCGCAGCCGCTGCCTATTTTCTGGAATTTGACAGCTTGATCGTACCAAGCGCGCGTTTCGACTGCGCGAACCTCGTGATCTTCACAGAGCGCGTCACTAGCTTAATGTCAAAAGGTTCGCAGCCGGTCGATTGGGAAGGTTGGCGCAGGCAGCACGGTAGATAGGACGCGGGTCAGCGGGCCGCTTCGGCGAGCGCCTGCAGTTTGGCTTGGGCGACGGCTTCGGCGCGTTCGAGACCGCGGAGCTCGATCAAGAGCCGCTCGCGATCGGTGCCAGAAGCGCGTGCGACCTGCTCGCGCAGGCTCGGCAGATTGCCCTCGATGACCTGCAGCTCGGATCCAACCGCGGCGCGGTCGAGTTCTTCGGTCGGGATCGCCTCGTCGGCGAGCACGGTGCAGCGCTCCGGTGTCACCTCGGCAAAGCCACCGACGAGAAAAATGCGGCGGATCACCGCCTGGCCCCGATAAACCTCGATCGTCCCCGGCCGGATTGTCGAGATCAGCAACGCATGGCCCGGCAACACGCCGAAATTGCCCTCGGTGCCGGGCACTACGACCATGTCGACCATTTCCGAGAGCACCATGCGCTCGGGCGTCACCAGTTCGAAGTTCACCTGGTCAGGCATCTCTAGGCAACAGGCTAATACCGTTATACGTGCCCCTTGCCCGGCCCTGATCCGGGCACCTACGTTTTGACGCGGCGACGAAAGACGTGGATGGCCGGGACGAGCCCGCCCACGGGGAGCTGTCGTATCGGACCGGCATCAGGCGGCCTCCGCCGCCATCTTGCGCGCCTTGTCGACGGCTTCGTCGATCGTGCCGACCATGTAAAAGGCGCTTTCCGGCAGGTCGTCGTGGTCTCCGGCGACGATGCCCTTAAAGCCTTTGATCGTGTCCTCAAGGTTTACAAGGACACCGGGGGTGCCGGTGAATACCTCGGCGACGTGGAAGGGCTGCGACAGAAAGCGTTGGATTTTGCGGGCTCGAGCGACGGTCAGCTTGTCTTCCTCCGACAACTCGTCCATGCCAAGAATCGCGATGATGTCCTGCAATGATTTGTAGGTCTGCAAGACGCGCTGCACGTCGCGGGCGACCTGGTAATGCTCGTCGCCGACGATCCGCGGGTCGAGCATGCGCGAGGTCGAATCGAGCGGGTCGACCGCGGGATAGATGCCGAGCTCGGCGATCTGGCGCGACAGAACCGTGGTCGCGTCGAGATGAGAGAAGGTCGTGGCGGGCGCCGGGTCGGTCAAATCGTCGGCGGGCACGTAGATCGCCTGCACTGAAGTGATCGACCCCTTTTTCGTGCTGGTGATGCGCTCTTCCAAGGTCCCCAAATCGGTTGCCAAAGTCGGCTGATAGCCAACCGCCGACGGAATCCGGCCGAGCAGCGCCGACACCTCGGAGCCGGCTTGCGTAAAGCGGAAAATGTTGTCGACAAAGAACAAGACGTCCTGGCCCTCCTCGTCGCGGAAATATTCGGCAACAGTCAGCCCGGACAGACCGACGCGCGCTCGCGCCCCGGGCGGCTCGTTCATCTGGCCATAGACGAGTGCGGCCTTCGACCCCGGCCCTTCGGGGTTGATGACGCCCGATTCCATCATCTCGTGATAGAGGTCGTTGCCCTCGCGGGTGCGCTCGCCGACACCGGCAAACACCGAGTAGCCGCCATGCGCTTTGGCGATGTTGTTGATCAACTCCATGATGATGACGGTCTTGCCGACCCCGGCGCCGCCAAACAGCCCGATCTTGCCGCCCTTCGCGTAAGGCGTCAGCAGATCGACGACCTTGATCCCGGTAACCAGGATTTCGGCCTCGGTCGACTGGTCGGTGAATTCGGGCGCGGACCGGTGGATCGGCGAGCGCAATTTGGTCACCACCGGGCCGCGTTCGTCGACCGGTTCGCCGATGACGTTGAGGATGCGGCCCAGGGTTTCCGGCCCGACCGGCATCATGATCGGCTCGCCGGTGTCGACCGCATGGGTCCCGCGCACCAGCCCGTCGGTGGTGTCCATCGCGATCGTGCGCACGACATTCTCGCCGACCTGTTGGGCTACTTCGAGGACCAGTTTGCTGCCCGGACGGTCGACGTGCAATGCATGCAGGATCGCCGGCAATTCGCCGTCAAAATGCACGTCGACGACCGGGCCGATGACCTGTGTGATCGTACCGATGCTGTTTCTGGCCATGTGCAGCAAATTCCCGTGAGGTTCTCAGCGGCTGAGTTTCGTCACCCCGCTGCGAGCGGGGGTCGGTGGCGAGCGATGGGTTTTCGCCCTGCTGTTCAGGCTAGGGCCTGCCAATGGCGAAATCAGGGAGGCAGGCTCCGGTTCCCGTTTTCGCGGGAATGACGGGGTAGTCTTCGCCGATTTCATATCGATCTAGGCAGCGCGCAGCGACTCGGCGCCGGAGATGATCTCGATCAGCTCCTTGGTGATCGCCGCCTGCCGCGTGCGGTTATAGTTCAAGGTGAGGCGGGCGATCATATCCCCGGCGTTGCGGGTGGCGTTGTCCATCGCCGTCATCCGCGCACCCTGCTCGCTCGCCGCGTTTTCCAAGAGCGCCGTATAGATTTGCACCGCGAGGTTCTGCGGCAGCAGCTCGCCGAGGATCTCCTCTTCCGACGGCTCGAATTCGTAAACCCCCGCCGTCGCCGGCGAGGCCCTGCTGTCCTCGGCCGCGATCGGAAACGGGATCAGCTGCTGCGCCGTGACGATCTGGGTGATCGCCGAACGAAAACGGTTGTAGACGATCGTGCAGACATCGAACGAGCCGGCACGAAACAGCACCAGGATGCGCTCGGCGATGTCGCGCGCCTCGGGGAACGACAAATGACGGCGGCCGATATCGGTCAGGCTGTCGTGGATCATCCGCCCGTAGTCGCGGCGCAATCCGTCACGCCCCTTGCGCCCGACGGTCAGGATCATCACCCGCTTGCCGGCGGCTTCGATCTCGCGGATGCGGCGCCGCGCTTCGCGCAGGATCGAGGCGTTGAAGCCGCCGGCGAGGCCGCGATCGGAGGTCGCGACGACGATCAGATGGGTTTCGTCCTTGCCGGTGCCGACGAGCAACGGCGGTGCGGTCGGCAGCCCCGTCATCCGCGCGGCGAGCGAGGCGAGGACCCGCTCCATCCGCTGCGCATAGGGGCGCGCCGCTTCGGCCTGCTCCTGCGCCCGGCGCAGCCGCGAGGCGGCGACGACCTTCATCGCCGCGGTGATCTTTTGCGTCGACTGGACGCTGCGGATGCGGATCCGCAGGTCCTTCAGGCTCGGCATCGGGCACGCTCTGTCATGTCATTGCGAGAAGCCGCAGGCAACGAAGCAATCTCGATGGGATGAGACACAAGCGGCAGGGGATTGCTTGATTGCTTCGCTGCGCTGGCAATGACAACGCAATCTCACACGAAGGTTTTGACAAAGCGGTCGAGAAACTCGACGAGCGCTTTGTCGACCTCGGGGGTGACCTCCTGCTTGCTGCGGATCGCTTCCAGCAGATCGGCGTGGTCGGCCCTGATCTCGCCGAGCATCGCGGTTTCGAAGCGGGTCACGGCGCCGACCTCGACCTGATCGAGATAGCCGCGAGTGCCGGCAAAGATCACCACCACCTGCTCCTCGACCGGCATCGGCGAGAATTGCGGCTGCTTCAGCAATTCGGTGAGCCGCGCGCCGCGCGCCAGCAGCCGCTGGGTCGACGCGTCGAGATCCGAGGAGAACTGGGCGAAGGAGGCCATCTCGCGGTATTGCGCGAGTTCGAGCTTGATGCGCCCGGCGACCTGCTTCATCGCCTTGATCTGCGCCGCCGATCCGACCCGACTGACCGACAGACCGACATTAATGGCGGGGCGAATGCCGCGATAAAACAGCTCGGTTTCGAGAAAGATCTGACCGTCGGTGATCGAGATCACGTTGGTCGGGATATAGGCCGACACATCGCCCGCCTGGGTCTCGATGATCGGCAACGCGGTCAGCGAGCCGGCGCCGTGATCCTCGTTCATTTTGGCGGCGCGTTCGAGCAGCCGCGAATGGAGGTAGAAGACGTCGCCCGGATAAGCCTCGCGCCCCGGCGGGCGGCGCAGCAACAGCGACATCTGGCGATACGCGACCGCGTGCTTCGACAGATCGTCGTAGATGATCAGCGCATGCATGCCGTTGTCGCGAAAGAACTCGCCCATGGCACAACCGGCATAGGGGGCGAGATATTGCAGCGGCGCCGGCTCGGATGCGGTCGCGGCCACGACGATCGAGTATTCGAGCGCGCCGTAATCCTGCAAGGTCTTGACAATCTGGGCGACCGACGAGCGCTTTTGCCCGACCGCGACGTAAATGCAGTAGAGCTTGACCCGCTCGTCGCTGCCGGCGTTGACCGGGCGCTGGTTCAGGACGGCGTCGATCGCGACCGCGGTCTTGCCGGTCTGGCGGTCGCCGATGACCAGCTCTCGCTGGCCGCGGCCGATCGGAACCAGCGCGTCGATCGCCTTCAACCCGGTCTGCACCGGCTCGTGCACCGAACGGCGCGGGACGATGCCCGGCGCCTTGACCTCGACCCGCGTCCTTTGCACATCGACGAGCGGTCCCTTGCCGTCGATCGGTTCGCCGAGCGCGTCGACGACGCGGCCCAAGAGCCCGCGCCCGACCGGTACGTCGACGATGGCGCTGGTGCGCTTGACGGTGTCGCCTTCGCCGATGCCGCTGTCCTCGCCAAACACGACGACGCCGACATTGTCGCTTTCGAGGTTGAGCGCCATGCCGCGCACGCCGTTCGGGAATTCCACCATCTCCCCGGCTTGGACCTGGTCGAGGCCGTAGATGCGGGCGATGCCGTCGCCGATCGACAGCACCTGGCCGACCTCGGCGACATCCGCCTCGCTGCCGAAATTGGCGATCTGCTGCTTGAGGATCGCCGAAATCTCTGCCGCGCGAATTTCCATGAAACCCTCTTCAGCCTAGGCTTTCATCGCCAGTTGCAGACGGCGCAGCTTGCTTTCGACCGAGGCATCGACCATGCGCGAGCCGACCTTGACGATCATCCCGCCGATCAGCCGCTGATCGACCCGCGCATCGACGAAAACCCGCCGCCCGACGGTGCGCCGCAGATGCTCGCTCAACGCGTCGAGCTGGGCCTCGGTCAACGGCTGGGCCGCGACCACCTCGGCGGTGACCTCGCCGCGGCGCGCCGCGAGCATAGCAAGAAACCCGTCGATCATCGAAGGCACCGCAAACAGCCGCCGGTTGCGGGCGACGACGGCGAGAAAATCGCGGACCAGCGGCGACAATTCGGCGCGCAGCGCCAACGCTGCCACGGCGCGGGCCTGGTCGTGACGCGACAGCACCGGGCTGCGTACGAGGCGCATTAGATCGGCGCTTGCCGCGACCATCGCCCGCAGCTGGCGCAGATCCGCCGCGACCTCGTCGAGCGCGCGGCGTTCGTCGGCGATATCGAACAGCGCCGTCGCATACCGCTCGGCCAGGGCTGAGACGCCGGTCGTTTCGGAGGGCAATGTACAGCAGTCCTCGATAGCCGCACCGGCGAGAAGCCGTAGCAGCGTTCCTTGTTGTTTTCGGATCGCGCCCAGCCACCGCCGCCGGGCAAAGCCGCCGGGCGGTTCCCTAACACAGCGCCGAACCCGGCGCAACCGCCGGCTCTCGCTGGCGACCCGGCGCACGAGGGCAGCACCAAATCCTGCCCGGGCCAAGCTTATCGAACGTCTCGGCCTAAAAGCTACGTTTGCTGGGCCTACCGCAGGCGCGGCCGCCCGGCGGCGTCAATCAGGATTTGGCGAAAAGCGTCGGCCATCGGAGCGATGCAGAAACTTTGCTCCACGCGAACGCGATTGGCGTTTCCGAGCCGGCGGCGGAGCGCTTGATCACCGCACAGCCGCGCGAGCGCTGCAACGAGGTGGCGCTGGTCGTCGCGTGCGATGATGAAAGGGCGGTTCTCGTCGCCGACCATCGCCGCGATGTCCCCGACCGCGGTAGCCAGGACCGGCAACCGCGCCGCCATCGCCTCGACGACGGCATATGGCATCTGCTCGGTATCGGAGGTCATGGCAAAGAGGTCGAAAGCGCCCATCACCGCCTCCGGCTTTGGGACATGGCCGGTGAAGGTAATCCGATCCGCGACGCCGAGCCGGTCTGCCAGGTCGCCGAGACCTGGGCGCTCGGGGCCGTCCCCGCAAATCACCAGGCGGATTGACCCGGACGAGGTTGCGACGACCTCGGCGAAAGCTTCCAGCAATCGCCCGAGATTCTTTTCCCGGCGCAATGGCGAGAAAGAGCCGATCACGCATTCTTCGGCGCGCCGATCGAAAAACGGCGCGCCACCCGCGGGGATGCCGTCAAAGCGGCGAGGATCGATGCCATTCGGGATGTAAACCACGCGCTTTGGATCGAGCCGCCACTGGGTGCGGGCGATTTCCGCGAGATTGCGCGACGGGACCACCACGGTTGACTTCGACAGGGTAAGCCGCCGGGTTA
>Ga0210386_10000343_pt1 | contig 42893 bp, 31 predicted proteins | sample IncBWH32OmetaG_FD_160091 | JGI IMG/M metagenome (GOLD analysis project Ga0210386, IMG submission 160091) | Forest soil microbial communities from Barre Woods Harvard Forest LTER site, Petersham, Massachusetts, United States - Inc-BW-H-32-O ...
GAGCCTCCAACCCAACTTTGACGATCGTCGCCCTATCGATCCGCCTGGCCGACCACCTCCGCGAGATTCTCGGGCGTATCTGAGTCGGCGGCGAGCGGGGGGCCTTCTGCGCGAGGTGGCTACTCGGCTGTCCGGGGCGCGACGCCAGTTCAGTCGGAAGCCACCAGCACATGTCCTCGCTGGGCCGCTTGGCACCAGGAGAGCAGAGGCAGCATGCCACATAGGGCCAAACAGCAGTTCACCCGCGCTGGAGGGAGCAAGAGCAGGGCGAACCCCCAGGCCATCCCAGCGGTGGCCTGGCTTCCCAGCAGCACACAGAACGTGTTGAGGCGCCGGCGGGAGCGCGTGAGCACACGTGTGGCCTCGGGCACCGCCATCAGGCCGATACCCATCCGCAGCACCTGGAACGGCCCGAGAAGCAGCTGGGCTCCGCGTACGGCACCCACCGCTGCGAGCCCGGTGATGACGCCCAGACCATTACGGAGCCATCCCGCGACGCCCGCAGCCCGAGGCACCAACCTGATCTGCCAGCTCCCGAAGACGGCCGCAACCAGGGCTGACCCTCCCCACCTGTTCATCACTACTTGCGGGCCACCCACGGCAGCGGCCTGACCAGCCCGGACCCGGTCACCGCACCCAGGCGGCCCTACGGCCATCCAGCCCCAGCCTCCGAACCAGGAAAACCAGGACAGGCCGCAAGACGAGTGAGGCAGACAAGCACGACCATATTCGCTGCCAAGATCACATCAAACCAGCCGCCAGCTCCGAAGTCTTCAATCAAATCCGGCCGGTGGATTGAGGCTTAGCGGGCCGGCCGCACTCCGAGCCGGAGCGGGCGTTCGGAACAGTACCGCCGACAGCTCCGCGAGCTGATCCTCGACGAGCGGCACCTTTGCCGCGTTTCCCTCGGTGACCCTCTGCCGCAGCCGCGCCGCATGGCGTTCGAGCTCTGTGAACTGCGCGATGAGCCGCTCCACGTCCAGGGAGTCGACCGACTGGCAGTACTCGGCCAGTCCCGCGTCGGCCATCAGCACCGCGTTCTTTTCTGCGTACCCGATAGAGATCATGGGCTTGGACAACATGAGTGCGCACACCACATTGTGGTATCGAGTGGCGACCACGGTGCCAGCCGGCTCCATGGCCCCCATCAGATCCGCGAAGGTCACCACGGGATCCGCGACAACCCAGGTAGGGTCAAGGTCGGGCCGGTGTGTCCGAAGGTCGGCAAGTATCTCCTCGACCACGGTCTCGTCGGCGTTGTCCCCGACGAATAGCCGCACCCGGCGCCCGTTATCTACCAGCCACCTGGTGAAGGACTTCATCTTCTCGACATACGAAGCACGGATCTCGTCGGGCTGGCCGTGGACGTCGTTACCGGAGTAGTCCATCAGGCCGATGCCGACGGTCCGTTCGGCACCTGGCACGGACGACGGCACCGGGAGGCCGAACGCGAGGTCGGGGTATACCCGATCCCTGCTGGTGTCGAGGCCTTGCTGCTCCATCGCGTCTCGTGACAGTTCGTCCCGGTAGGACCGGTAAAACGCGAACCGTCCCGCCCCGGTGACCAGCAGGCGCGTCAGCCGTTCGCTGCCGACGTCGGCGCCCACGCTGACCAGCGCCACCTTGGTCCGGAAGATCCGCCCTGACACGCAGAGCACGAACATGGTGTAGGGGCCTTGCCACGGCCGCGTCCGAAGGGTCGTCTCGAGAACTCCCATTCCCGGGACGATCACCACTTCGTGACGGCGGACCCAGGACGCAATGCGTATCGTAGCCGTTATCTTGGCCAGCGATTTCCGTGCCACCATCATGGCTGAGGCTTGGGCATCGTCAGGCGGCAGCCAGCGCATCGGAACGGCCGGGACTCCGTAGCGATGCTTCACCGTGTCCGGGACCGTGCACATGGCGTCCAGGATGGCGCCGGGCTGATCAGCGCGAAGGTACTTGAGCATCGCCTCCAGCGAGGCGTCGTTGCCGATGTTCCCCGAGCCCAGGTTGCCGAAGAGGCCCACGCGGGGCCGATCACGTGCGTCCCGCGTACCCCCGCCGGGGAGTCCGAAACGGCTCACGGCACCTCCACTCCCGCCCGGGCACGACCGCGTCGAGCGACCCTCATCGTCAGCTCCCCGATTGTCCACAGAGGTGATTCAGGCGCCGGTGACGAGCTTCCGGATCTCCTTCGAATGAGACCTATGACCGCATGACTTTGATACACGTCGAGATCACATGGCACCCGGAGACCGCGCGACTACCCGTCGGGCGATCCACCGCTTGCGCCTGATCTTAGCTAAGTCCGCTGCCGACACTCGTTGTATCAACAGCCCTTTCTCCTGCTCTCATATGCAAGAGCACGAGTGTTGCCGTGCAGGTCCGTGCGAGCGAGCTAGGTGAGGGGACGGTGATGGTCACGGCGACCGTTGCCCCTCTGGGGACGCCCGCAGGCCCGGCGAGGGCCCGTTGAACACCGCGCTATCCGGCGAGAGGGTCTCGATGCCCGGAGCGGGGAAGGCATCCTCGCGACCAGGGATCCTGCTCGACCGCGATGGGACGATCATCGTGGATCACGGATACGTCGGTTCGGTCGACCGGGTCGAGTTCATCGATGGGGCGCCGGAAGCGATCGCCGGGTTCAACCTCGCCGGTATTCCGGTCGCGGTGGTCACGAACCAGGCCGGCATCGCGCGCGGGCTCTACGGGATCGATGATGTCCGTCGCGTACACCGCTATATCGCGGACCGCCTGGCTCAGCACGAGGCTCGCATCGACCTGTTTCTGTATTGTCCCTACCACCCTGACGGGGTGGTTGAGGATTTCGCCCGTACCAGCGAGGACCGTAAGCCCCGCCCGGGCATGGCCAGGGCGGCGGAGGCCGCGCTCAACCTCGATCTGGCGGCGTCCTGGGTCGTGGGCGACCGGCCCGAGGACATCGGCCTCGCGGAGGCTATCGGGGCATCGGCGGTCTACGTGGGAACGGGCAGCTGCCAGCGCCCTGGCGTCTGGTCGTTCCCGAGCCTGGCTGCCGCGGCTCCCTTCATCATGGAGCGTATCGGCGTATGAATCCTGTCTCCGATGCGCCAGGGTCGGCGCAGCCCGCCGACGGAAGCCCGGTGAAGTTCCCGGTCGCGCCTCACGCTAACGCCGGGTCGTATTTCGATGCCTATGCGGACGAGATCTCCCGGGCGGCCAAGACCATCGATCCCGCGGCCCTCGACCGCGCGGGAGCCCTCCTGATCAAAGCGTATGAGTGCGGCTCCCGGGCGTTCTCGTGCGGCAACGGCGGCTCGGCGTCGATCGCGAACCATATGCAATGCGACCACGTGAAGGGCGTCCGGACCGCCACGGACCTGACCCCTCGGGTGCAGAGCCTCAGCACCAACGTGGAGCTCGTCACGGCAATAGCCAATGACCTGGGCTATGAAAACATCTTCGTCTACCAGCTCCAGTCCCAGGCCGAGCCCGGCGATGTGCTCGTCGCCGTCTCGTCGTCGGGGCGATCGCCCAACATCATCCAGGCGCTCACCTGGGCTCGCGATCATGGCTTGCGCACTATCGCGGTCACCGGTTTCGACGGCGGCGTCTCCAGGAGGGTGGCGGAAGTAAGCATCCACGTCGAGTGCACCAACTACGGCGTGATCGAGGACCTGCATCAGGCCGTGATGCACGCCCTCGCCCAGTACGTCCGCCACTCGCGGATGAGCCCGGACGAGATCTCGGCGAGCGTGTTCTGAGCTATGGCGACTCCGAAGCTGAACGCGATCCGTAAAGCCGCCGAGAGCAGGGAGCACTAACGGAAATGAAGATCCTCGTTACCGGCGGCGCCGGGTTCATCGGCTCGCATACCAGCGACCGACTGCTGTCGCTTGGCCATGAAGTAACGGTGCTCGATGCGCTGACCCCGCCCGTGCACCGCGACCGGAAGCCTGCGTACCTGAGCCCGGAGGCCGACATCTACGAGGGCGACACTCGCAATCGCGACCTGCTCACGAACCTTCTCCGACGGGTGGACGCCGTTTACCACTTCGCGGCCTATCAGGACTATCTGCCCTACTTTTCACGGTTCTCCGACGTGAACGTGGTCTCGACCGCGCTGATTTACGAGATCGTCGTGGCGGAGCGACTCGACCTGGCCCGGGTCGTGGTGGCCTCGTCGCAGTCAGCCATGGGCGAAGGGCTCTATCGATGCCCGGCCGACGGCCAGCAGATTCCGGGTATGCGGCCGGAAAGCGCCCTTGCAGCTGGCCGGTGGGACATCCCGTGTCCGGTGTGCGGTGGGCCGCTCGAGATGCAGGCCACCCCGGAGTGGATCTCGAATCCCCAGAACGCCTACGGGATGTCCAAGCTTGGCGAGGAAATGGTCGCCATCAACCTCGGGCGCCGGTACAGCATCCCGACCGTGGCGCTGCGGTACAGCATCGTCCAGGGTCCCCGGCAGTCGGTCTACAACGCGTACTCGGGGGCGTGCCGCATATTCTGCCTCAGTTACCTCTTGGGCCAGGCTCCCACGCTCTACGAGGACGGCGGCGCGATCCGCGACTACGTCAACATCGACGACGTGGTGGACGCCAACGTCCTCGTGCTGACGGACGAGCGCGCCGCCGGGCACGTCTTCAACGTCGGAGGTGGCCGCGCGGTCACCACCCGGGAGTTTGCTGATGTTGTCATGCGCCAGTACGGTTCCAGCCAGCCGGCCGTAGTAACCGGCGAATACCGGTTCGGCGATACCCGGCATATCCTCTCGGACATCGGCGCCCTACGCGAGCTGGGCTGGGAACCCAGGAACACGCCGGCCGATTCGGTCGCAGCGTACGCCGAGTGGCTCAAGGGCATGGACGACCTGGACGGAGTGCTCGCCGAAGCCAACGCACGCATGCGGGCCCTCGGGGTGGTCCGGAGGACCCAGACATGAAGGCCTTCTTGCTCGCCGCGGGCGTCGGCAGTCGGCTGCGGCCGATCACCGACACCATCCCGAAGTGCATGGTCCCCATCGACGGCCAGCCGATGCTCGACATCTGGCTCGACGCATTCGATCGGGCGGGGGTGGACGAAGTTCTCGTCAACCTGCACCACCTGCCGGACGTGGTGCGTCACCACCTCGAGGCGCGAGCTGGGACGTCGGCCGTGCGCACCTTCTTCGAACCGGAACTGCTCGGCAGTGCGGGCACACTCGCCGCTAACCGGGCCTGGGTAAACGGTGAAGAGATGTTCCTGGCCTGCTATGCCGATAATCTCACCGATTTCGACCTGAGCTCGCTGGTCCAGGTGCATCGGGACCATGGCGCGATCGCGACGCTGACGGTTTTTCATTCCGAACGGCCCTCCGCTGGAGGCGTCGTGGAACTCGACGCGTCCGGCACCATCGTCGGCTTCGAGGAGAAGCCGACCCACCCGCTATCCGACCTGGTGAACGCGGGGATGTACGCGTTCCATCCGAGCGTGCTCGACGAACTGGGCGGTCCTCCGCCGCGCGACATCGGCTATGACCTGCTTCCGCGGTTGGTGGGCAGAGCCAAGGCCTTGCCGGTGGAGGGCTACCTCCGGGACATCGGAACGATCAATGCTTACGAACAGGCCCAGCGGGAATGGCCTATGCGAGCCGCCGTATGATCATCACCCAGACGCCCTTGCGTATTGGCCTGCTTGGCGGCGGCACGGATTTGCCCGACTACTACCGTGAGCACGGCGGCCGGGTCCTGAACTGTGCGATTGATAAGTATATCTATGTGATCGTCAAACAGCGGTTCGATGACGATATCTACGTCAACTATTCGAAGAAGGAAATCGCCTCCCGCGTTGAGGATCTGGAGCATGAGCTGGTCCGGGAGGCGATGTGGATGACCGGCGTCACGAATGGCGTGGAGATCACCACGCTGGCCGATATCCCCTCCGCAGGAGGCTCCGGTCTCGGCTCCTCCTCCGCAGTGACGGTCGGCCTGCTGCACGCGCTGTTCGCGTACCGCGGGCGGCAGGTGACGGCCGAAGAGCTGGCCGACCGTGCCTGCATAATCGAGATCGATCGCTGCGGGAAGCCCATCGGCAAGCAGGATCAGTACATTGCCGCTTACGGGGGCATCCGGGACATCCGCTTCGGGCCCGGCGATCAGGTGATGGCTGAAGAGCTGGAGCTGCCCGCCGCCGGGCGCCGCGAGCTGCAGCGGCACATCATGCTGTTCTACACGGGGATCACCAGGAGCGCGAACTCGATCTTGGCCGAGCAGACCGCGAACATCAAAGTCAACCACGATCAACTTGACCTCCTGTGCGGCCTCGCTGGCTCGGCCGCGGATCGCCTGCGCTGCGGGGATGTCGACGCCGTCGGCGAAGCGATGCGCAAAGGCTGGGAGGCCAAGCGGCAGCTGGCCACAGGCATATCGAATCCCCAGGTCGACATGGCGGTCGACCGCGCGCTTGAGGCTGGGGCGACAGGCGCCAAGCTGACCGGCGCAGGCGGCGGCGGCTTCCTGCTGGTCATCTGCCCGATGGAGCGGCAGCGCGCCGTGCGAGAGAGCCTCGCCGACATGCAGGAGCTGCCGGTGAAGCTGGACCGGTTCGGGTCGCGGATTGTGCTCAACATGCTGCGTGACATCTGGGGCTAAGGAGCATGACGATGTGTGACGCCGCGACAAGGAGAAGCCATCCCCGACTCCGACTGTCGCCAGTCCTCAGACCCCCCGCAACCTGACGGTGGTCTCGATGAACAAACGAATCGCTCGCCGAGGCTGGGCCTTGTTGGCCCTGGGACTCTTGTTGGCTGCAGCAGGGCTGTCGGTGTCTCTTGTTCGAGGTTCCTCTTCGTCGCAGCCTGCCGCGTCCGCCGTCTCCCCGCCCGTCGCCTCCCGCGTTCCCGGCCAGAACTACCAAATCTGCGACGAGCAGTCGCAATACCTGGCGAGCCCATGGACTTACCATGCACTAGCGTCAGGAAGCCGAAGTTATACGGTTTCGCAATACAAGGCGCTTGCCGGTTACGGGAGAACACTGCCTCCCTTGCCTTCCTACATCGCAAGTGAGAGCTCCGGGACCGAGGCCGCCGTGATCTATGCGCCCGGCACCTCCGTCAACCAGCCGGCGTACGACTTCCCGGAGACGCCCCTGCTCTACTTCTTCGAGGGAGGAGCCTACGGCGAGATTTCCTTCCAGACCGTACCTGGCGACCAGCTCATCGGCGGATCCACCTCCGGCTACCGCGAGCCGACCTTCAACGACGGCGGTGCGGCCGAGGGAATCGACGCCCAGAATGCCACCTATGATTTCTCAGGCGGCGCCAGCGCCCTGGCAGCTTCGGCGCCGACCGGGGCAAAAACGATCACCACCAGGTCGCCCATCGGCGGCTACATCAGCTCCGGCTGGCTGAGTTTTGCCGATGGCATGAGCTACCGCATCTCCAGCGTCTCGCGTACCACAATCACGCTTGCCTCCGGGCTGACGGCCGCGCAGCCGGCCGGCCGGCCGGTGTACGCCAGCCGGCAATCCCCGATCGCTTACGTATCGGCAGGAAATCACCAGGGCGCGACATCGGTCAGACTTGGCGCGGCTACCACTCCGCTTCTCCACAATGCCAGCGTGGTGATCGGGGCAGACTCCTATGCGATCGCGGCAGTTGCAGGCCAGCGCACCAGATACTCCCTCACCGTGAAGGGTGGGCTGGACATCCCCGTCACCGCTGGTACACCCGTCTACTACGGCGGTCCCGCCGCTGACGTCAGCGTCGAGTACCTCGACATCTCCCATGATCTTCACGTTTCGACCGGCACCATTTACACGGGCGCGGGCTGGACGATCACCCATAACGATATCCATGACGGCTACTCGAGTCCCGGATACGGCGTTGCCATCTACGGTGGCGACCAGGGCACGATCGAGTACAACTGCCTTTCCAGAATGGGTGATTACGGCGTCAACCTCTTCGGCTCCAATGGCAGATTCGACTATAACGAGATTTACGAGTCGAACTACCGGCCCGACCCTGGTTGCGGCTGCTCCGGCGGGGGCAAATGGTGGGGCACGCTGAATGACGACATCGTCGGCAACGCATTCATCAACGACAGCCCCTCCGGCGGGACCCCGGTCTGGCTGGACAACGGAAACTCCGGCACGCTCATCTCAGGCAACTACTTCTATATGAGCTACGGTTCGGCAATCGATAGCGAGACCGGCTTTGACCTGAATGTCACCGACAACCTCTTCATGGATGGCGGCTGGGGGAAAGGCTCAGGCGGGTGCGGGAACAACTGCGACGGCGCGGTGGGCTTGAATAGCTCGGGAGGTTTCGCCGTTCCAGGCAGCCGCTACGAGAACCAGGTGCTCATCTCCAACAACCAATTCATTGACGACTGGCAGGGCATCGACATCTGGCAAGCGGGTTCCCGCTCCTGTGAAAATTCGGGTGAAAGCTGGCCGAACGATGCCGCGTACTGCTCGGGCGGCTTCCCGAACAGCGCCTCCACGGCCTCGGACGGCCAGTACTACTTCTCCCACGAGGGCGACAGCGCCCATGGCGGGGCTAGCTCTCTGGCGGGACCGGCTGCCGCTGGCAGTTCGACGATCCTGGTCGCCGGGGCTGAAGCCATCGACGACCAGGTCGGCTTCGGCGATCCTACGTCGACCAGGACGGCCAACCACACGAACGTGGCCGCCTTGACCGGCTCAGGGACCATCAAGGCCACGACGACCGGCTTTCCGCCTTCGGGCCAGCTTCGCGTCGGGACGTCGGCGGCTTGGGCCGACGGCGGCGGAAGCTATACCGGCGCGATCCTTTCCTACACGGGGACCACCTCGACGAGCTTCACCGGCGTCTCACTGGTCCGGGGGTCTGGGACGCTAGCCGGACCGATCCGGGAGGTCCAGCCCTACAAGGTCACTGCTGAGAGGTGTTACGCCAACGACTGCCTCCTCACGCTCTCTCGGCCCCTGGCCACACCGGAGGCGGCCGGTACCAAGGTCAGCAACGCCGGTACCTGCCAGCTCTACGCCACAAGCTCCGCGCTCCCCTCCGGTCCCCGTGCTCCCGACAGCACTTCCTACTGGGACGGTTGCCAGTGGGAGGCGAAGAATATCTCCGTGACCGGCAATGACTTCCAGTTCAGCCGATCGGTCATCGCATCCAGCGCTCCCCTGGTCGGTGGCGGGAAAACGACGGTGTGCACAGTGGCAAACGCTTGCGGAACCAACTTCATGTCATACCAGATAGGCGGTGAGGCCCCGTTCGATACGCAGAGCAGCGCCAACGCGATGATGAGCAGCTCTTCCTTTACCGCGTGCCCGTCATGGGACGCTGGCTGCAAGATGGACCCGCTTTCCAACCTGAACGCCGTCTCTAGCTCGCCGGGAGGGCCGGCGGACAATCGCCAAGCGCCGGCTAACAATGTCTGGTCTAATAACGTCTACAGTGGGTCGTGGGGCTGGTATGCGTACTTGTATGGTACCTGCGATCCACTGCCGACTGACCCGGCAACAAGCAAAGGCCTGCCGTCTGGCGCATGCGGGGTCCTGGACGTATCAGCCTGGAATTCCGACTGGCAGCAGGATACTTCCTCTGGCCATAGCTCAGCATCAGGGGCTTTATTAATGGGTCTTGACCGTTGGGCTTCTGCTCCTAGCACGTAAACATCGGGGTACATCCATGAGGCAACTGAAGCGCCACGTTAAAGAACTCCGCCGATCGCATACCGGGTCGAGCGAGCATCGAAACGTCATTGCGGTTGCAGTCACGGCAGTTGCTGCCGGCCTGTGCGCGTATTTTCTGCCCAGCTCCCACGCCACGTCGCTCTACGCCAGTTCTGGAGCCGAGAGCGATAGCTTCAAGGCGTTGGCGACCGGCAGCGCCTGTGCCAATCCGGTGGTTATCCCGATGGACCCGAACAACGCCCAGAGCGGCGTCACCAAAGGTAACTACTACATTACTAATGATACATGGAATGCCGCTCACTATATGGGCTTGGTGCAGGCGCTCTACGTCTGCAACTACAACAGCTGGTTCGCGATCGCCAACATGAACAATGATTTGAACGACGGCGCGGTCAAGACATCGCCGAATGTTCAGGAAACCTGGTATCCCACCCCAACCAAGCTGAGCAGCTGGGAATCCATTACCAGCCAGTTCTCTGACATGTCGCCTGGCACGGGCTCGAATTATGGTATCTGGGAGTTCGAGTATGACATCTGGCTCAACGGTCTCGCCGACAGTAACTCAACGGAGGTAATGATCTGGACCTACAATAACGGCCAGACTCCGCGCGGTTCAGCCAGCGGGTCGTTTAGTGATGCGGACCACACCTATGAGGTGTACCATTCATCACCACCGTATCAGTACGTTGCCTTTGTCGACCGGAGCAACAATCTATCGGGCAATGTTAACCTACTCGATTTCTTCAACTACGTAATTTCGAGGGGGTGGATGCCGCGCTCATCGACGTTGTATCAGATCTGCAATGGCGCCGAACTGGTATCAACGAACAATAGATCCGAAAAATTCGCCATTAACAACTTCTCCATTAATATGAAGGCTTATGGGGCCCAGCCGAGGTTATACTTCCGCGAAGTATCAAACATCCACGGATTTGGCCCCTGGCACATCACCGATCGCCTCAAATGCAATCCTACCATGTTCATCGCCTGCATCGATGAGCACATCAGTCCCACACCAGAGAAGAGGTACCCCAGCGGACGCCCTGCCTGTACGCCCGGCAATCTAGAATTTGGTTTCCGCAGGCCAGGCCTCAGTTTGGAGCGATACAGGAAGGTTCCGGGAACCCGGGCCTTGCCTGCGGCCGCGGTACGCGTAGGCTGAGAGCGCACTGACTTAAGCTCGTTCCACGGTCCAGGCCTCGACAAAGCCGCAGATCAACGGCCCTCTTATCGATCGAACCGGGGCGTTTCCAGCAGCCTCCGTGAGGCTTCTTGGCGCAGCGGGCCTGAGAAAGATCAAAATGACGCAAGGAAAACCATAAATATGATTAGAGCATTGTTTTCATCCGCAGAGGGTAAGACATAAATGACAAACCCACAGGAAGCGCACTACTTCTGTGTCACAGATTACCGGAAAGGCAGTCCGCATCTTTCTCACCTGGCGTTGTATGACCGTTTGGTCGAAGTACTGCGCGGGGTCATACGAAAGCTCAGTGATCAAGGGCTCCCCTTGCGGGTGCTTGAAGTTGGTGCGGGACACGGAGGATTCACTGAGCCCGCACTCGCCCTCGGGTGCGAAGTCACTGCAGTAGACATGTCTGGACCCTCGATCGAGGAACTCCGGCGGCGATTCGGTACCAATCCAAAGCTCAGAGCTATCTATGACCCTGAATGTACGTTGTGTGATGTTGACTGCGATTACACGCTTCTAATGTTTGTCTCTGTACTTCATCATATTCCTGACTATATGTCCTTTCTTAAGAAAGCATCAAAACGGATTGCAACGGGTGGAGCGCTTCTCACTTTGCAGGACCCTCCGTGCTATTCGCGGCACCGACTCGCTCATCGTGCCGAGCAAACAGCCTACTTTACATGGCGCCTTACCCAAGGTGATTATGTAGGCGGGCTGCGAACCAGGTTGCGTAGAATGCGCGGGATTTTTGACGAGAAAAATCCGAGTGATATGGTAGAGTATCATGTAATTCGGAACGGAGTCGACGAAGAGGCCGTTCTCTCTTTTGCACGGGGAGCATTCGCGGAGGTCACGTTTTTCCCGTACTGGTCCAGTCAACTTGAAGCAGCACAATATCTTGGCGAACGGTTTGGCTTGCATAATTCCTTTGGTATAGTCGCGGATGGCTATAGTTCTAAGCTCAATGATTCACGCTGAGACTGACTTGTGCTGGCGAGATCAGGCGTGCCGTTTATGGTCCTTGTTCCGGGGATTCCGGGTACGACAGCTGCCCGGCTGGCGGGCCAGGTGGCCGGGGTTCCATAGGTCCCGGGCACTCCTTCCTCGCTCGCAGGGATGGCCCTGGCGCCGGTCAGGGAGCTTGCGGCAGGCACCGATGCGTTTCCAGACGGTGACGACGTCGGCGGCTGGGGCCAGCTGGCCCGGATCCGCAGGCGGCGACGTCGGCGGCCACGTGCTCGCCGGCTGCGCATCCTTTGTGGACCGCGGTACGGCTCATACGGAGCCCGGCGACGACCCGAGGGCTCGGGGAGAAGGACAGCCGTTCGCGCTGGTCCGACGCCATTGGCGGTCAAAGAGGCGCGGGCCGAGTGGCTTGATACACCCGACCCGGCTGAAAACGGTGCCTCAAGAGCCAACAATGCGTATCAAATCGGGCTCTCCGGTGATCCTGAGAACGTCGTGTGGAGCAAGACGAACGCTGGTGATCCGAGCTGTAGTAGACGGCGATTGGGGGGAACGCGTAGCTTCAACATCAGATACGGCATCCTCGGGTCCGGAGGACGGTAGCCCGCGCCGACTGGACCAAACGCCGACGATGGGTACGCTCAGCCCGCGTGAGGTACTGGCCGTCGCCGACCCGAGTCCGGTTCTTGGCGCACGGAGGACTCGATCCGAAAGATCCATCAGGCGGCAGCTCTTCCTCGGTGACGTCACCGCAGTCTCGCTGGCCTGGGGGATTCCGATGCTCTTCCAGAGTCAGCTGAACCCGGACCACTCTGTGGGCGTATGGCTCGCGGCCGCCATTTCGACGCTCGCGGTGATGCAGATGGGCCGCCTGTACCAGCCCTGGGTGTGCTCTGAGTTCTCCCGCCAGGCCGCCCGGATAATCGCGGCAACAGCCGTAGGCGGGGTCGTGCTGGCGGCTTCCGGCTGGCTTTCTGGCGATCGCTTTTCCGTACCCGCCGCACCAGCCGTGGAGGGAACGATATGCGCCGCCGCGTTGATCATCGTACTGCGCTGGCGCTTCAGCAGGTCGCTGAAGAGCAAGCGGGCGGAAGGGCACTTCCTGCAAACCGTGGTGCTGGTAGGTGCCAACGAGGACGCCGCGGCCATCTGGCAGATGCTCTCCGACGAGCCGGAGCTCGGTTACCGGGTCGGAGGTATCGTGGGCAGGCAGGCCCAGGTGGCACCCTGGCGGGGCCTTCCGCACCGGTCGTCGCTGACCGACCTCCCGCAGCTCGCCGGTGAGGTCGGCGCCGAAGGCGTTATCCTTGTCGGCAGCGCGGTGACGGCGGCCGAGACCGCCGCCGCCATCCGGGGTAGTCTGGCCTGCGGGCTGCACGTCCAGCTCTGGCCTGGGCTGCCTGGAATGCTCAGCAGCCGAATTCGCACCGCTCCGGTGTCCGGTCTGCCTATGCTTTACATCGAGGCGCATAGGCCGCCGGCCTGGCACCATGCGACAAAGCGAGCCATCGACATCGTAACCGCCGCCATCCTGCTTCCACTGTCCGCGCCGGTGCTGCTCCTGGCCGCGATCGCCATCCGCCTGGAGGATGGTGGCCCGGTCCTCTACCGGCACGTGGTAATCGGCAGGTACGGGGTTCAGACTGCGGTCCTTAAGCTCCGCACGATGGTGCCGAATGCCGCCCAGATGATCGACGACATCTCGGAGATGAACGAGAGGGAAGGCGGTCCCCTCTTCAAGGCGTCCAACGACCCGCGGGTGACTCGGATCGGCCGCCTCCTTCGAGACACGAGCATCGACGAGCTCCCTCAGCTCTGGGATGTCCTGACCGGCCGGATGAGCCTGGTAGGCCCACGGTTCGCCATGCCCAAGGAAGCCGCACAGTTCGACGAGGAGCTGCAGAGGCGGACCAACATGCGACCAGGGATAACCGGCTTGTGGCAAACCGAAGCCCGTGACAACCCGTCCTTCAGCGCATACCGGCGGTTGGACCTGCTCTACGTGGACAACTGGTCGCTCGGTCTGGACCTGGCCATAATCGCGAATACGGGTCACGCCGTGACCGCCCGGGCGGTAAGGGCCATGCTCCCGCGAGGCGGTCATCGCAGGGAAAGGCTCGTTCCGGGGCCAGCTAAGCCTTCACTTGCCGAAACACCGGGGGCAGATCGTTGCTGAAGGCAAAGACGAAGGGGAACGGCGCTGATCGCATCCTGATCATCGTCCAGAACCTGCCGGTACCGTTCGACCGCCGGGTCTGGCTGGAGTGCCGAACCCTGACCCGAGCAGGCTACCGCGTGGCGGTGGTCTGCCCCAAGGGTCCGGGAGACCCCTCCTACCAGGTCATCGACGGAGTCGAGATCTACAAGTACCGGCCGTATAGCCCAGGGGGCGGCGCCGCTACCTTCTTCGCCGAATATGCATACTCATTCCTTGCCACGCTGACCTTGTCGCTCAAGGCCGCCCGGCGCGGTCGCTTCGGCGCAGTCCAGAGCTGCAATCCTCCTGACATCTTCTGGCCCATAGGCGGCCTCTTCAAGCTCTGGCATGGCTCTCGGTTCGTGTTCGACCACCATGACCTCTGCCCGGAGACGTTCGAGTCGCGCTTCCCGGGCGGCTCGCCGTTGCTGTATAGGGGCCTCCGCTTCCTCGAGCGCTGTACGACCCGGTCCGCCGATCACGTGATATCCACGAATGAGTCGTACCGAAAACTGGTGATTGGCCGTGATGGCGTCAAACCCCCTCGGGTGACGGTGGTACGAACGGGACCCGACCCGGAGAAGCTGAGGGCGGCCGAAGCCGTTCCTTTGCTGCGGCGAGGACGAGCACATCTCGCCGCCTACATCGGCGTGATGGGGCCTCAGGACGGGGTCGACATCGCCATCAAGATGGCCGACGTCGTGGTCAACACGCTGAAGCGCACCGACATCTCGTTCACCTTGATCGGATCGGGGGACTGCTTCGATGAGCTCGTCGCGTTGCGCGACCAGCTCAAGTTGGGGGATTTCGTCGAGTTCACCGGGCGAGTGCCAGACGAGGCCGTGCGGGACATCCTTTCGACAGCGGACATCGGCTTGTCGCCAGACCCCAAGAATCCCCTCAACGACGTGTCGACCATGAACAAGACCATGGAGTACATGGCTTTCGGGCTCCCGGTCCTCGCCTTCGACCTTCGCGAGACGCGTGCCTCGGCGGCAGAGGCAGGCGCCTACGCCACTCCGAACGACGTCGACGAGATGGCCCGCCTGCTCGTCGAGCTGATCGATGACGAGCCCCGGCGACGGAGCATGGGTTCCGCGGGCCGCCGCAGGATCGAGCAGAAGCTGGCGTGGAGCCATCAGGAGCCGCATTACCTGTCCGTCTACGAATGCCTGCTCGGATGTAGGCCCGACACCCAGCGTGCGGGCGCCGGCCATGCGGCTTGAGGTGCCATCACCGCGCTCCCAGCAACGGCCGGGCAGCAGGGCGCGCGTCGCGTGGTACGTGCGTCGCCTGCAGTGCATGTCACCGCAAGAGGTCCTGTGGCGGTCCTCCGATCTCCTCCGGCAGAGAGCCTGGCGGGTGAAGCAGGTTTGTCCTACGGCGACGGCGCCGCGGTACTTCGCGCGGGATAGAAGTCAGGTGAAGCCGAGGCTGGTCAGGCCCCCTCACTTCGAATCGCCCCTGCCTGCCGGAGCTCTAGACGCCGTCCCGGCGGGCGAGGCACGACAGCTTCGTAATGCCGCCGATGAGATCCTGGCCGGCCGGTGGGATGTGCTGGGAATAACCCGGCAGGACATGGTAACTCCTGATTGGTTCCTCGATCCGCTAAGCGGCCGACGAGCACCCCAGGCCGAGTATTGCTTCAGCATCAATCATCGCGACGAGACGGTCACGGGCAATGTGAAACAGGTCTGGGAGCTCTCGCGTCATCACCATCTGACCGTCCTGGCCGGTGCGTATGCGTTGACGGGCGACCGGCGCTACGCCGAGCGAGTCCGATCCCACCTTCAGTCTTGGTGGCAGGAGAACCCGTTCCTGTCGGGGATCCACTGGACGAGCGGGATCGAGCTAGGGATCAGGCTGATCTCATGGGCCTGGACCCGTCGGCTGCTCGACGGCTGGGATGGCGTCCAGGGCCTATTTGATCAGAACGAGCTGGCCCACAAGCAAATCTGGTGGCACCAGACTTACCTGTCCGGGTTCCGCAGCCGCGGCTCGTCGGCCAACAACCATGTCGTCGCCGAAGCGGCCGGACAGCTGGTCGCCGCCCTGGCGTTCCCTTGGTTCGAGGAGAGTGGCGCCTGGGCTGATGAGTCAGCCAGTCTGCTCCAGCGGGAGCTGGCCAACAACACATTCCCGAGCGGCGTGAACCGTGAGCTGGCCTTCGACTACCATGGCCTGGTCGCAGAGCTGGGCCTGATCGCGGGCATCGAAGCCGACCGCGCCGGGCACTCTCTCTCGGACGCGACCTGGCAATCGCTGGGCCGCATGCTCGATGTAGCCGCCGCCTGCCTGGACTGCGAATTGCGAGCCCCCCGTCAGGGTGACAGCGACGAGGGCCGAGCCCTCGTGATCGCTTACCCGGAGAGCAACCGCTGGGAGGCGCTCCTCGCACTCGGACAGGTGCTCTTCGGTGCCCCCAAGTGGTGGCCGCCGGTGCAGCCGGGTGCCGCCAGCACGCTACTGTCGGCGCTGGGCCGGCACCGCCCGCTACGCGATCGACCGGTCAGGCGACCGTGGCACTTCGGCGACGCCGGGCTCACGATCTTCCGGTCCGAGCCGGCCACCGGGCCCGAGATCTGGTGTCGCTGCGACAGCGGACCCCATGGGTTCCTCTCCATCGCGGCACACGCCCACGCCGATGCTCTGTCCATCGAGGTCCGCCACGACGGGACCGATGTCCTGACGGACCCGGGTACGTACTGCTACGGCAGTGACCCAGCGTTTCGCCGCTACTTCCGGTCCACGATCGGTCACAATACGCTTGAGATACTCGGCCGGGACCAGTCGACCTCCGGCGGCCCGACCATGTGGATCCGCCAGGCGGGGTCGCGGCTGACGAGCCTTGAATCGTCCCAGGATGGGGATGAGGGTCGCTGGGCGGCAGAGCATTACGGCTACCGGACGCTCGACCCCGCGCTAACGCACCGCCGGATGCTGGAGTTCGACGGGACGAAGCGCCTCATCGAGATCACCGATGAAATCGACAGCGTCGGCCGTTTCCCCGTCCGGCTGGCCTTTCACTTGGGGCCGACGGTCGACGCTAGCCTGGACGGCTGCATCCTCTCTCTGTGGTGGCAGGACCGCGATGGCGGTAAGGCGACGGCTACGATGAGCCTACCGTCGTCGCTTGGCTGGTCGTTGCTCCGGGGGGTAGGAGACCCGGTGCTGGGCTGGTACTCTCCGGCGTTCGGGCAGAAGGTCCCGGCCATTGACGTGATCGGCGTGGGGTTCGCGACTGCGGGCATGCCGCTGCGGACGCACCTCGCCTTCTGATGTCGCGGACACCCCCTCCCATTGGGAGAGAGGAAACACACCCTAATTCCGTCAGAGGTATTATCGCGCTCCGCAGGTTCTCTACTGATGAGGTGTGGAAGATACGAGCTCACGCTCGATGAGCCTGAGCGAGCTCTGGCCGGATCACACCGCCCGGGCGCTCCCATATCCGGGCTCGCATACGGCGCACCCGCGCCATTGATATGAGGTGACCCAGCCGGGATGAGGATCCTGCTTGTCCACAACCGCTACCGTTCGGGTGCTCCCAGCGGAGAGAACCGCGTCGTCGATCAGGAAGGCGAGGCGCTCGCAGCCTCCGGACAGGAGGTTATACGGTTCGGCCGCAACAGCGACGAGATCAATGAGTGGTCGTTGGCGAAGAAAGCGTTGCTTCCGGCCCGGACCATCTGGAGCCGCGAAACCTATCGTGATCTGAAGACTGTGCTGCGCGACCACCAACCCGAGGTTGTCCACGTCCACAACACGTTTCCACTGCTCAGCGATGCGGTGCTCTATGCTTGCCGCGACGCGCGAGTTCCTGTTGTGGCCACCTTGCACAATTACAGGCTGGCGTGCTCCAACGGTATGTTCTTCCGCGGCGGAACTGTTTGCCACGACTGCACCCGTGGCCTGGCCGTCCGGGCCGTCGTGCATGGTTGCTACCGTGGATCACATTCGGCCACCGTGCCCGTGGCGCTGGCCAGGGGTCTGCACAGGCAGGCCTGGAGATCGCTGGTATCGGCCTACGTATTCATCTCAGCTGCACAGCGTGACCTGCACCGAGGCCTCGGCCTCGCGCCCGACCGCGTGTTCGTCCGACATAACCTCATTCCCCGCCAGAGCAGGCCACCAATGGCGCGGACGCCGACTGTGGTCTATGCGGGACGACTGCACGAGGTCAAAGGAGTGCGCCTGCTGATGGCTGGCTGGGACCGTTACTCCAGTAAGCCCGGCGAGCCGGGGCTGAACCTGGTCATTGCGGGAGGAGGCCCCCTCGAGGACGAGGTCGCGGCCTGGGCGTCGGCCCGGCCCTCGGTTGAAATGACCGGGACGGTCAGCAGCGACCGGTGCGCCGAACTCATCTCGCACGCGCGTGCGATCCTGCTGCCATCGGCCTGGGAGGAACCGTTCGGCCTCGTTGCCGTCGAGGCCATGGCTGTAGGCGTCCCCCCCGTTGCGGCGGGCCATGGGTCGTTCACCGAACTGATCACCCCAGGAGTCGATGGCATACTGTTCACTCCCGGCGATCCCGCAGCGCTTGCGCTCGCCATTGCTGATGTCGAGAGGAACCCCGAGCAATACGAGGTTTACGGTGCCCAGGCACGTAAAACCTACGAGCAGCGTTTCGACCCGCAGCGGAGCCTTGAGGACCTGCTCGAGATCTACCGCTTCGCGATGACGCACCCGATATGCAGTCACGGTGGCACCCAGGAGGTAGGTTGAGGCATCGGTGGTCAGAGCGTCCTCGGTAATGAGGCCGGCATGCAGTGCGTCAAGACAGACACGGCGAGCGCGCGCCTATGCCAGGCAGCTGATAGAAGGCAGGCGTGAACAGCCACGCCAGGATCATGGAATCAGTCTTCTTGTATCAGGAGTAGGCTGTCGCAGATCTCTTATGTAGGCCTGACTCGCACTACCCATCTGGACTCGTGTCCTGAACCTTGAGGTACTGGTGATGAGGGATCTTGTTCGCGGGCGGCCACGATCGCGTGGGGGCCGCTCAAGCTCCGTTGAGGGGCACGATGGTCCTCAAGGTTGGCACCCGAGATCCGCGACACACCGCACGCCGGGGCGCCATCGTGCTCCTGCGCCGGTCTCGTTCGGCCAGGGCGCAGGGACCATCCCACTTCCCAGGGAGTGGCCGCCGAGGCTGGAAATACATGAACTTCCCTACATCGGGCACGGCCATGGCCACTGGACGAGATGGGCGACGGGAGAGCGAACGTGGCGCCACGCGTAAGTGTTGGGCTTCCCGTCTACAACGGCGAGAGCTACCTCGCCGAGTCGCTTGAAGCTCTGCTTGGACAGACTTTCGAAGATTTCGAGCTGATCATTTCAGATAATGCCTCGACAGATGGCACTGCCGGCATCTGCCGTCGCTATGGGAAGCAGGACTCGCGCATCCGTTATGTCCGACAGCCTCGGAACATCGGCGGCGCGCCAAATCATAATTATGTTGTACAGCAAGCGCGTGGAGAACTGTTCAAATGGGCGTCGGGCGACGATCTGTACGCTCGCGATTTGTTGAAGCGCTGCGTCGACGCACTCGACGAGTTCCCGCACGTGGTGCTCGCTCATCCATGGACAGCCACGATCGACGATTCGGGCGCTGCCCGGGCGGTCGAGTACTCCCTGGCGACGGCCTCTCCAAGCGCGCCGGAGCGGTTCCGCAGCTTGCTGTTCGCTAACGGGGGCGACGACACCGAAGGCGTCATCCGCCTGAGCGTGCTTCGCCGGACACCGCTACTCGCCAGTTACCACCACTCCGACCGGACCCTGAGCGCCGAGCTTGGTTTGTATGGTCCGTTCTACCAGGTGCCGGATTGGCTGTATTTCCGGCGCGACCACCCCGAGCGGGCCGAAAGGGCGTTCAAAACTGTGCGCGACTGGTGCGCCAATCTGGACCCGTGCCGCGCAGACCCGCTACGAAACCCGGCCATCCGCCTATATGCTGAATACGTCGGAGGATTCGCCACTGCAATCCGGCGCGCACCTCTGCCTTCAGCCGAAAAGCGGAAGTGTTATTACTACCTGCTGCGCTGGCTGACTGGCAGGAGTATCCTATGGAATGCCCGGCGCGTGATTGAGCAGCCTTATGCCGATCAAGTGGTCATCCCGGTCGACGCGCTCGTGGCAGGGCGAGAGAACGAATATGAGCCGTCGTAACCTCGTCGGCAAGGGAGCCGAGGGCCCTCCATTTCGTCACCGATGATGCCATCCCGGTCTGCGCGGTCGCGGCTAGTTTCTATACGTGAGGTGAGCGTTTGGCGCGGACGGCTGGGACCGCGACTGGTCGAATTGCGCTGTCAGGATCTGACCAACCAGCCCTAAAGGAGGACCGGGGTCCGCGGAAACCCCGGCCACCGGCCCGCCAGCCGGAGCACTGCCATCCTCAGAACTCGGAAACAAAACCCATAAACGGTCGGCCCGGCCTACGCTGGCCTCGGGATGAACCATCGAGGCTAAGGAAGCATCCTCATGAGGAAGAAGCATCCTCATGAGGAATTGAGCGGTTCCAGATGAGCCCACAGATGCCAGCCCATGAGGGTCTCGCCCGGCAGTCGGTGTACCGGCAGGGGTGGGGCATGCATGAAGCGCTTGTAGGTGCGGGTGACCCGGAAGGACGGGAAGTCGCGCTCGATGCGCCGACGGTCATACACCAGAGCGTACGGGTTAGCGGGTCCGTCGGTGTTGCGGTGGACGAAGTCCTCCATGCGCAGGTAACGGGCTAGTCCTTGGTCCCTGGCGTTGGCGAGATGGGCAGCTAGCGTTCCCCGGGCGGGATCGTCGCTCAGGATCCCGGCCCGGGCGAGCGGGTAAGCGGCGAGCAGTGCGGCGCGGCGTATCACACCGATAGACACCAGGTAGTTCAGCGACCAGTGGGCGTACATCATGATGACCAGTTCGCCACCCGGCCGCAGTACCCGGTGGATCTCGCTTTGTGCCTGCTTGATCTCGGGCACATGATGCAGGACGCCATGGCTGAACACCATGTCGAAGCTGTCGTCGGGGAACGGCAAGTCGAGCACGCTGCCCTGTCGGAGCTCTTCATAGGGAAGCTCGCGCAGCGTCAGCCGGGTCCGGACCCTTTCCACGGCCTCCGCGGTCAGGTCAACGCCGGACCAGCGGGCGCCGTGAGAGATCAGGCGCTCGGACTCGGCGCCTTCGCCCAATCCGATCTCGAGCACCTTCTTGTCGGCCGCGTCCAAGGCCTCGATGCAGGCCGGCAGGTGCCGCTCGTTCCGGTAGCGGAACTGATCGTAGTCTGTGAAAAACCTGTCGTAATCGCCGCGGAAGCGGTCGCGAAGCCCCCCGACTTGCGCGTCCCCGCAAGGATGCCCCTGCCAGAATTCCTTGATCGCTTGCTCGTCCATACTGATTTACACAACTCCCATCCCAAAGGCCCGCCGCTGACAGGCGGTTTGCCGGATGGCACCATCCTCATGTCAGACTGCTGCCTTCCAAGGGCGGCACGAGCAGCGACGCAGCCAGGGTTAGGTCGAGGAGGTACGGTGAGACGTCGGTGAAACCGTCCTCAGTGAACGACGCCACCAGACAATATGCAATAAGGAAGAGTGCCAGCGCACGCCGCACTCCACGCGGCTGGAAGTAGGCCGTCACGAGCATGAAGATCAGGATGATCACGCAGATGACCACTCCGAACAATCCCAATTGCTCGTAGGAAGACAACCAGTTGCTGTCGATGGGGAAGCCGTTGAAGGAAGCATTCGACAGGCCAAAGCCGAAGATCTCCTGGAATTTGTCACGAGGAAAAGCGAGAAGGGGACCCCAGACCTCGGTGCGGCCGGTGAGGTTGTCCAGGCCCTGCGCGCTTTGGCCCCGCGCCAGCCAGGTCGTGATGGCAGCCGAGAACGTCAAGACCACGACCGTGGCAACCGCGCCCGCAGTGGCGAAGAGCCTGCGGACCCGGGGCTTAGCTACGACCAAGCTCAGGCCGGCTATCAGAAGGCTCGCGATCAACGCGGCCAGCGCAGTCCTGGTGTGCGTGAGAACCAGAATGGCTCCGCCCACGACGGTGAGGATAAGTGTGGTGCGACCCCGTATGTAGCCGCAGAACCAGAGCACGATGACCAGGCCAATAGCTACCGCCGCGTAGTGCGCCACCTGGGTAGGCGGGATCGGCCAGACCACACCGCCCAGCCTGCCGTTAGCCCGGGCCCGGTGGGGGGAAACGAACAACCCGAGCAGCACCGACCCGAGCACCACCCAAAGCGAGACAAGATAGCAGCGCACCAGCAGCAGGTCACGCCGACCCCACCAGGGCGTCAGCAGCCACAGTCCGGCCACGAACCCGGCCATCCGGAACGTGCGGTACACGATGCCGAAACTCTGGGGCTGCAACATGGGCAGGACTGCGCCTACGACGAGCAGGCTCACCAGACAGAGGAGCACATTGGGGCGCACGACGACCTTGGGATTGATCGACAGCGCCACCAGCAAGGCTGCGGGCAGCGTCGCTTGTGCTATGGCCTTGCCTACCGTCCCTGGGATCGGCAGAAAGGACGTGTGCGGGAAGAAGGTCAGTGTGTTGAAGTACAACAGCCCCCAAGCAACTCCGACCCTGACGCGCACCGAGCGCTCAAGACGTTCGCCCGCCTGCGTCTGAGTCAGCAAGGTGACGCCCTGCCTGGGACGGAAGGCAACTCTGGAGTAAGTCATGAACCGCTACTAAAACGCCTTAGACCATGGCGGGTGAAAAGGGCGCCCGCGATGAACCGCCAGCGAGAATGCCGCAGGCTGAGTACCCTCATCGCTCACCCCTCAGGACTCAGAGCCAAGCCAGAACTGATCGACTACACGACCACCTGGCATAAGACCCGCGACGGACCGGCCCTGATACATTCACCGTGCACACAAGTAGTTCCCGAGCAGGGCCCGCCTCGCTCAAGGCCGCCCGGCCGAGGTCGTCGACCTGGATACGGCTCCAACTGGTGTGCCGCCGGATTCCCGCATCGCCGCACGGAGCTGCCGCCAGCCTATCAGCGCGCCCACCCATGACCCTACTGCGCTGCCGGCCATGGCCCAGACGACCCCGCCAAAGGCAGCTCCCGCGATGCTGAAGACGACGACCACCGTCTGTGAGATGACCATGACACCCAGGCTCCGCCGCGCGGCTCCCAGGGCATGCAGGCCCGCGCCGGCGCCGGTAGCGGCACATGAGCCGATGATGCCTATCGTGGTCGGCAACACCAGCGGATAGGTCGGTTTCCAGATGTTCCCTAGCATCAGCTGCCCGAGTCCTCTGGGTAGCGCCACCAAGAGCACGACTCCCCAGGCCAGCGCCAGGATGCAGAGGCCGCCGCTGACCAGCAGGCAGAAGTGCGGAAGATGCCGCGGCGAGCGGCGCAGGATCCGGGCCGCCTCAGGCAGCGCGACCAGGCCCATACCAAAGTAGATCACCATGAACGGGCCCATCAGCGTGGTGGCGGCCTGCACGTAGCCGACCGCCGCCAGTCCCAGGATGAAGCCGACGCCGTAATTGCGGAGCAGGCCCCCCGTGCTGCTGGCAGTTCCCTCCGCCATGTAGCGCGGCCCGAGATCGCGATGGCGGTACAGCCATTCCCACGCTCCCGACAGCCGGGGCACGGTGCGGGCCTGCAGAGGGCCGATTGCGGCGGCGACGCCAGCCGCGGCCCCCCAGGCGAAGACGAACCAGAACACGTCCGCGTGGCCGGTCTTCCGCAGCAGCACCAGAGCGGGAATCAGCACCACCAACCAGACCGTGTCGTTGATGAAGGCCAGGCGGCCGCGGCCGAGCGCGAAGAACGAGTACCGCCAGCTGTCCTGCAGCGTCAGGGCGGGCAGGGTCAGTCCGAGCGCCAGGAACGCCAACCGGACCGTGCCGCTGAGCAGTGCGGCGATGGTGAGGATGATGGCTCCGCCCGTCAGGCCCACTGTCACGGCGGTGCCTGTGCACCTGGTGATGGCTCGCCGCCACGTCGGTATGTCCGTGCCGCTGAACCTGACCAGGAGCGGATCGGTGGCCAGGCCGCGTGACGCGTTGAGCGCGAAGCCGTAGGTCACGTAGGCCAGGGCGAATGCCCCGTACTGAACTGCCCCCAGGGTGCGGGCGACGTAGATGTTGACGGCGAAGTTGCTCAGGCTGGACATCCCCTGGTCGGCGACTCCCCAGCTGAGACGTTGACAGGCCTGCCTGATCAGCCGCCAGGTCGCCGCGGTCGGCCGCCGCCGGCCGACCGACGCCGCCTGTCCTGTGTCGAGTAGCATCCTGCCCCGCAGCCGTCCTCAGAACCTGGCCGGGCTGGCGCCAAGGTCAGCGACCGCGCCGGCGCCAAGGTTATCAATCAGCATCTTGTGTGATCCCGGCGTCGGGTGCGCTGAGATGTTCGCTTGCCTGCCGCCGCAGCATCTCATCGACGATTCCGGCCGAGAGCAGTTCACGGATCCGCCGGAGCCGCACGAACCGCGACGACAGGAAATCCTCATAGGTCAGGCCGTACTTGGAGTAGGCGCCGACGAGCTCGTCGATTCCGTTCCGGACACTCCAGCGCAGCCGGAGGTCCGGGAAAGTCCCGGTTAGCTTGGAGAAGTCCACGCGGTAGTTGCGCAGGTCGGGTCCGGCGCTGTCGGCCAGCGACACCGTGGAGCCGGGCACTGCGTCACGGACCATTTCGGCGACGTCCCGCACCTGTACATTGTCTTCTTGCCTGCCGACGTTGAATGCTTCGTCGTGCACGAGCTCACGCGGGGCCTTGAGCATGGCCAGGAACGCCTTGCTGATGTCCTCGATGTGCACAAGCGGCCGCCAGGGCGTGCCATCGCTTTCCAGGCGCACCTGCCCGGTCGTCATCGCCACGGCAGTGAGGTTGTTTACCACGATGTCCAGGCGAAGCCGGGTGGACGCGCCGTAGGCGGTAGCGTTGCGGAGGTAGGTCGGGCTGAAGTTCTCGTCCGCGAGTTGCGCCAGGCCGCGCTCGGCGTTGACCTTGCTCTCGCCGTACGGCGTGACGGGGGACAGGTCGGCGTCCTCAGCCACCGCCTGGGAGCCGGCCGCGCCGTACAGGCTGCAGGACGAGGCGAATAGGAACCGCGCCACTCCGGCCTGCTTGGCCGCCCGGGCCAGGTGCAGCGTCCCGTCCAGGTTCACCGAGTACGTGGCGGCCGGGTTGAGATTGCCCAGGGGGTCGTTGGACAGCGCGGCCAGGCACAGGACTGCGTCGTAGCCGACAAGTTGTCCGGCCCGCACATCCCTCATGTCCTGCGGACGCCCCAGCACTTCTGGGCCGGGACCGAGGTCGCATCCCTCGTACAAGCCGAGGTCGAGCCCCTCAACCTCGTGCCCGGCAGCACGCAGGAACGGCACCAGGACAGCACCGATGTAGCCGCGGTCACCCGCAACAAGGACTCTCATCCCCTCCCCAAAGTTCGGCATAGGAGTTCGACGGCGCTTCGGGACCTGCGCCCACGACTAAAGGATCTGCCACCATCATGTCCTGATACCTTCCGGCACGTCCCCTTCGGGACATTAATCGGGTAGTCGCGGCGCATTTGCCGTGGCCGGGTTCATAAGAACCCGGCATGCGGCTTGCTCGCTCCGGCTCAGGCAAGGCCTTCCGGCCACGCCAACTCGATCGTCATCCTTCCGTAAGAACGGCCCACGGTTGCAGCGCGCGTCATCATCCGCCCTTGTCCTCGCTGCGTGATACACAGGATGAAGAGGTAGCGTGACAACACGCCGGCACTGCTACTAGCCGTCACCATCCCTGCGCCCCGACCGGCGTCACCAGCAGGAAGCGCCACAGAGGGTTGACGGGAAACCGGGCGGCGCCGCGACGTCTGGAGGGGATGTCATGAGGGTTCGGGTCCGTAGGTTGTTCAAATTCGCCCTAGGCGTCAGGGCACGGGCGAACGCCAAGCGCACCAGCGTGGTCTGGGGCGGTAAGGGAGACATCGCGCTCGTCCTGCTCGCGCTCGCCCTTGCTGCATGCAGCGGCGGCGGCGGACCGTCTCCCAGCCCGGTAAGCACCTCACCAGCTCCGCCTCCCAGCTCGACAGGCGCCTCGCCGGTCACGTCATCGGGCCCGGTGAGCACGGGGTGGACGTGCGTCACCTCCAGTCCGACGGGGACCTGCCCTGGGGCCCACGACTACACCACCGGATCGACCAACTCCAACGGGTACAACACGTATCTGGCGAACAACTGCTGGGGCGATCCGTCCTGCCAGCAGACCCTGAGCGCGAACAGTTTCGGTGACTGGCGGGTGACCGCGAACGAGCCCGCCGGGAACGGCTCCGTCAAAACCGCCCCCGAAGGGCAGCAGCAGTTCAACAACTGGTGTCCTGGCAGCAAAACATGGAGCAACCTGATCACGAACGGCTGCGGAAGCCCTGAGGATACTCCGATCTCCGCGCTGTCTCAGCTGAGCAGCAGCTATGCCGAATCGACCCCGCACAACTCCCAGACCATCGCCCAGTGGGCGTGGGACAACTGGCTGAGCAACGACTCGGGATATCCCAACGAGATCATGGTCTGGGTGGACAACAACGGCCGCTGCAACAGCGGATCCTTCGGCACCCAGGTGCACGCGCCGGTCACCATCGCCGGCCAGGAATGGACGCCGCACCGCTACCCCAATAGCAGCGAGTTCATCTGGTCGCTGGACGGCTCCGGCGGCGCCGGCACCTGCGCCCAGCAGGCATCCGGCACCGTCGACCTGCTAGCGCTGCTGAAGTGGATGCAGGCCAACGGGTTCGCCGCACCCGGTGCCAGCCTTAGCCTGCTGGACGGCACGTTTGAGATCTGCTCCACCGGCGGCGCCCCGGAGACATTCAGCGTGTCTTCCTACTCAGTCACCGCTAAGGCCGCATGAAGCGCCCGTAGACAATCCGGGGGAATCTACGGGCCGTTATGGAACTCTGATACGGCAGCTGCCGTATCTGATGCGAGCGGCACGATCCACACTTTCATGCTTCGCAGGGCCGGGTGGTAAGGAGGCCCGCCGTATCAACATCGCCTGACCGATGCTCTAGTGGGGGTGAAGCCCGGCATTCCGATCCTCGCCCATGACCTGTCGGTACCCTTCGACCGACGGCTGGGCTTGAGGGCTAGGCCCGGGTCACGGCGGGCTACCGGTGGCCGTTGTGTGCCCGAAGGGCAGAACCCGCTCAACGAACTGTCGACTACGAATAGACCGATGGAGCACATGGCATTCGAACCGTTGGCAATCGCCTTCGTCTACCAGCGCCTCCCCGGCGGACCCCGTGGTCCTCGACCGGACCGCGGAGGGGTTTTAGATGTGCGGCATAGCCGGCTGTTACCAGCAGGCCGATGGTCCCAAGCTTGTGGACATCATGACCGAACGGATCGCACACAGAGGTCCCGACGCGGACGGGACGTGGAACCACGAGGACGACCGGGTCTCGATTCAACTCGGCCACCGACGGCTCTCGATCATCGATCTGTCCGCCGCGGCCGGCCAGCCGCTGTCCAAGCGCGGGCTGACGCTCGTCTACAACGGCGAGCTGTACAACTACAAGGAATTGCGGGCCGAGCTGACCAGCCGTGGCGTCAGCTTCGTCACCGCCTCCGACACCGAGGTCGTGCTCGAGGCGTGGCGCTACTGGGGGCCGGCGTCGCTGGCCCGGTTCCGCGGCATGTTCGCGTTCGCCTTGGCCGACGAGAAGACCGGCGAGCTGTTCCTGGCGCGTGACCCGTTCGGCATCAAGCCGCTGTTCTACCTCCAGCGGCGCGAGGGCGTGCTGTTCGCTTCCGAGCTGAAAGCGCTGGTCTCGGCGGTCGGACCCGAACTGCGGATCGAGCCGGGCGCCCTGGTGGCGTCGATGCTCTATTACTGGGTGCCCGAGCAGTGGTGCGCGGTCGCGGGCGTGCGCAAGCTCCCCGGTGGTTCCTGGGCGCGCTTCAGCCCGGACGGACGTATGTACCTGGAGCACTACTGGCAGGTCGCAGACGTGGCCCGGGAAGCCGAGGGGGCCGCCGCGCCGGACCTAGGCCGGGTGATCGAGGAGTCCGTCGCCGCCCACCTGGTGGCCGACGTGCCCGTGTCCACCTTCCTGTCCGGCGGCCTGGATTCCAGCATCATCACCGTGCTCGCCCACCGCGCCGCCCAGGAGATCGACGCCTACACGATCACCTTCCGGCCCGAGGATCAGCGGCTGGAGGCCATGCCGGACGACGCGGTCTACGCCCGCAAGGTAGCGGCGCGGTTCGGGGTGAAGCTGCACGAGATCGAGATCTCGCCGGACATCGTCAAGATGCTGCCGCGCATGGTGGACGCTCTGGATGAGCCGATCGGCGACCCGGCCGCGATCAATACGGTGCTGATGTGCGAGGCGGCCCGAATGCGCGGGGTCAAGGTGATCCTGTCCGGAATGGGCGCGGACGAGCTGTTTGGTGGGTACCGCAGGCAGCTGGCCTGCGTGATGGCGAGCCGCTACGGCCGGCTGCCGGGGCTGCCCCGCGCGGGCATACGGTTCGCGGTCGACCGGGCCCCGGTCACCCTCGGCGGCTGGGGGCTTCGCTACGCCCGGTGGGCCAAGCGGTTCATGACCTTCGCCGAACTGCCCGAGGAACCACGATACCGGCGCAGCTACACGCTGTACGACCCGGACGACCTGGCCAGGCTCCTGAACCCGGACCTGCGTGCCCAGGTGGACCAGGTCGTCGACGGGCACCGCGACATCTACACCGACAACTCGCTGCACGACGAGGTCAACCGGATGTGCCTGGCCGACGCGCGCCTGTTCCTGCCCGGACTCAACCTTGCCTACACCGACCGGGCCAGCATGGCGGCTTCGGTGGAGGTCCGCGTTCCGTTCGTGGATCCGGTCGTGGCGCAGGCCGCGTTCGCCATCCCGGGCCGCGACAAGATCCGGAACCGGCAGGGCAAGGTGGCGCTCAAGCGGGCGGCGGAGAAGTGGCTCCCGCACGAGATCGTCCACCGGCCCAAGGCATCCTTCGGCGCGCCTCTCCGCGGGTGGGTCCACAACGACCTGCAGGAGTTCATCAACGACGTGCTCGTCCGCGGTGAGCTCGTTGGCTCCGGGATGATCCGGGCCGACGCGCTGGACCTCCTGATCCAGGACGAGCGGACGGGCCGTCAGGACAACGCAAAGCAGATATGGCAGCTGCTGACGATGGAGCTGTGGTACCGCAACGTGCGGTCCACAGGTGTCGGGGCATGACCGGACAGGACACTATGAAGCAGATCGCACAGAACTATAAGTCCGGGGAGCTGGTCGTCCTGGACGCGCCGGTCCCGGCGTGCCGTCCGGGCGGCGTCCTGGTGCAGTCGCTGTTTTCGCTCATCTCCACCGGCACCGAGATGATGAAGGTCCATGAGGCCAAGCTGTCCATGGTCGGCAAGGCGCGGGCCCGACCGGACCAGGTACGCAAGGTACTGGACACGGTGGCCCAGCAGGGCGCGACGGCTACCTACAAGAAGGTCATGAACCGGCTGGACTCGTACACCCCGCTGGGCTACTCGCTGTGCGGCGTGGTCATCGAGGTCGGACCTGGGGCCGAGGATTTCAAGGTCGGCCAGCTGGTCGCGGCGGCAGGCAACGAGTACGCCCTGCACGCCGAGTACAACTGGATCCCGGTCAACCTGTGTGCCCCGGTGCCGCGGGGCGTCGCCCCTGAGCACGCCGCGTTCTCCACCGTGGGCGCGATCGCTATGCACGGGATGCGCCGCGCCGAGCCGCAGCTCGGCGAGACCGCCCTGGTCATCGGACTCGGGCTGATCGGCCAACTGCTAGTCAGGCTGCTGGTCGCGGCCGGGATCCGGGTCCTCGGGCTGGACATGATCGAGGATCGCTGCAAGCTGGCCGAACAGGCCGGCGCGGTGTTGTGCATGGCCCCGGACGCCGAAGGCCTGGGCGCCATCGAGGTCTCGCTGGACGAGCTGACCAGTGGCCGCGGCGCCGACCACGTGTTCCTGACCGCGGGCGGCTCCTCCAACGCGCCGGTCGAGACCGCGGCCAAGCTGGCCCGGGACCGGGCCCGGGTGGTCGACATCGGCAAGACCAAGCTGGACCTGCCCTGGACCGCCTACTACGAGAAGGAGCTCGATGTCCGGTTCTCTCGCTCCTACGGGCCGGGCCGGTATGACGACCAGTACGAGCTGGCGGGCATTGACTACCCGGTCGGCTACGTCCGATGGACCGAGCGCCGCAACCTGGAGTGCTTCCTGGACCTGCTGGCGCGTAAGGACCTTGAGGTCGCGACGCTGATCTCCGGGACGTTCCCGATGCACGACGCCAGCTCGGTCTACGCCGACCTGTCCTCCGGCGCGCTCAAGGCAGTCGGGGTCCTGCTCGAATACCCGGCACCGGATCTCGGGAGCCAGCCCCGGCCGGCCTCCAGCCTGGTCCGTTCCGGCGTCCCGTCCGTCCCGGCCGGGGTCTCGAAGGGGCCGAACGGACCGGGCACCAAGCACCTGGCCATCGGTTTCATCGGCGCGGGCAACTACGCCTCGTCAATGCTGCTTCCGCATCTGGTGCAGCTGCCGAACGTGCGGCTGACGCATGTCGCGACGACCCGGTCACTGTCGGCGGTAAACGCTCAGCGGCGGTTCGGCTTCACCACCGCCTCAACCAGCGCGTCGGCCGTGCTGGGCGACGAGTCGCTGGATGTAATCTTCATCGTGACCCGGCACGCCACTCATGCGGACCTGGTCTGCCAGGCTTTGGAGACCGGCAAAGCGGTGTTCGTGGAGAAGCCGCTCGCGCTCACCGGCGAGGAGCTGAACCGGATCACCGAGGTGATCGCCAAGACCGGCAACGACCGGCTGATGGTGGGGTTCAACCGGCGCTTCGCCCCGATGCTGACCAAGATGAAGGCCGATTTCGGCCCGGCCAGCTCCGGCGCGGTCACCCGCTACCTGGTCAGTGCGGGCCCGCTGGCTGCGGACAGCTGGTACCGCGACGAGGGCGAGGGGTCACGGTTCGCCGGCGAGGGCGGCCACTTCCTGGACACGCTGAGCTGGTGGGCGGACAGCCTGCCCGAGGAGGTTTACGCGGTTGGCGGCATCGATTCCGACGATGCCCAGGTCACTGTACGGTTCGGCAACGGCGCCAGCGGCGTAATCAGCTACCTCACCGGCGGCAACGCGCGCTTTCCCAAGGAGACGCTGGATGTCACCGGGGGCGGTCGCAGCGCGCGGCTGGACAACTTCCGCAAGGCCGCGGTCTGGGCTGGGCGCGGCCATGACACGATCCGGGCCCGGGGCGGGCAGGACAAGGGGCAGCGTGCCGAACTGGTTCGTTTCGTCGAGGCTTGTGCGGCCGGCGCGGCCATGCCGATCTCGCTCGAGTCGCTGGCCGCCACGACCAGGGCGACAATCGCGGTGCGCGATAGCCTGCTAAGCGGCAAGCCGGAGCGGGTATGAATACTGCCGCCGCGTCACGGCTCGGCTGGTATGTCCGCCGAACGGCAAGCTCGATTGTCGGCGGCCGGGCCGGGAGCAGGCACCAGACTGAGGGCAGGCCTGGTCAGCGGCCTTCACGCTTCGCTGACGCAGGAATCACGCTACTACGCACGAGCGGGGAAAATGAAATCTGGTGCCGATGCGGCGGCGGCCCGCACGAGCACCGCAGCATCGCTGCGCATGCCCGCGCGGATGCTCTGTCCGTTGAAGTGCGCTATGCGGGCGTCAACATCCTGGCCAACCCAGGCACCTTGTGCTACAACGGCCAGCGCCCATGGCGCTCAGACCGGTCGGCGATCGCGTATAACACCGCCGAACTCGGTGGCCGGAGCCAGTCCGGCGAAGGCGGTCCCTTTATGTGGGAGCGTCATGCGCATACTCGCGAGATCGAGGTACTCGACGACGGCGACATCGCCAGATGGACCGCTGAGCACGACGGGGACGCCTCGCTTGACCCGCCGGCTCTGCATTGCCGCTCGGTGCTTCTGGACCGGGCATCGCGCAGCATCGACATCATCGATCAGATCGACGGCAGCCACGACATCCGTCTGGCCTTCCATCTCGGACCTGATGTCCAGGCGGAACTCGAAGAGGCCTGCGCAGTCTTGGACTGGTCTACCGCATCCACGCCCGGGGCGGCGCGGCTAGAACTGCCGCCGGGTCTGCGGTGGAGCCTCCACCGGGGTGAGACCGATCCTATCCTTGGCCGGTACTTCCGGGGTTCGGGTCGGCGCATTCCCGCTGTTACGCTCCTGGGCTGCGGCCGCTGCGTGCCGGGGATGCTCCTGATCGCTCGGCTGGAGTTCCTTGACGTCGGCAAGTCGGATAGATCCGCCGTTTCCCGGCAAGCCATATCATGGACCCAATCCGCCGCCTTGTCCGATCGGGCACCGGAGATCCAAGCGGAGGCCAGATGAGCGGGAAGGCACTGGACCTGCGGAGGTCCATGCAGATCATACGGCGGCACAAGTTCCTTGTGGGTTTCGTGGTGGTCTTGGGAATCGCTGCTGGCGCTGCTTACGCCGTGCTGAAGCCGCCGATGCTCACTAGTACCGCGCTCGTCGCGCTCCAGGAACCGGCGAGCGTGCAACAATCAGCCAACAACACCACCACCACCACCGGTGGAATCGATACCTTTACGGCCACCCAAGATATTGTCGCGGGTAGTTATCCGGTGCTCTTGCACGCACTGCCTGATGTCCGTCCAGCTATGTCGTTCGATGAGCTCCGCCACAATGTTCAGGTCGGAAGTCTGTCCTCCGATATTATTTCGGTAAACGCAAAGGGCAAGAACGCTGCCGACGCGGAAGCAACCGCCAATGCTGTGGCTAACAGCTACATCCGCTATGTCAGTTCCCCGGGTAGCGCGGTCGGTCGTATAGAGGCGCAACTGCTTGAGTCGGCTAGTGTCGCAACGGGCCCGACGCCGGTAAAACAGATGACCATATACGGGCTGCTGGGCGGGCTGGCCGGCGCGCTGATCGGAGTCATCGTGGCCCTTGCGGTCGGCCGCAACGACCGGCGCGTCAGGGCGCGTGATGAGATAGCGAATTCGATCGGCATTCCCGTCCTCGCGTCGGTCCCGGTTGCTCATCCCTCCGCCGCCAGGGGTTGGACGAAGCTATTCGAGAACTACAAGCCCGCCGCCGTGCATTCCTGGCAGCTGCGTACAGCCCTGCAGCAGCTGGGGATGTCCGGACTCGGCTTGGACCGCCCCGGATACGACGGTAACGGCAGTTCCTTCTATGACAACGACCGCGCCTCCATATACAACGGCGATGGCGGCCGCTTCTCGCTCATGGTGCTGTCCCTCTCCTCCGATCCGGGCGCCCTCGCCCTGGGGCCGCAACTGGCCGTCTTCGGTGCCTCGCAGGGCATTCCGACGTCGCTTGTCATCGGCCCGCAGCAGGACGCAGCGGCCACGGCCACGCTTCGCACTGCGTGCGCTATGCCGCTGCACGAGGAATCGATGCGCCACGGCATGCTGCGGCTCATCGCCTACGACGAAGGCGGCGGCTTCGACATGCAGCCGGACACCGCCTTGCTCATCGTGGTCGCGGTCGTGGACAGCCGAGCGCCGAAGATGCCCGACACGATGCGGACCAACGCCACGGTCATAGGGGTCTCGGCGGGTGCGGCGACGGCCGAGCAGCTGGCGCGGGCCGCCGTGGTCGCGGGCGCCGACGGCAGGGAGATCACTGGAATCCTGGTCGCCGATCCAGATCCGGCCGACCAGACCACTGGCCGCATTGCGCATCTTGGGCGCCCGGCACGACGCGGGCTGCCCAGCCGCTTGCGAGGCGTAGTAACGGAGATCAAACGGTGAACGATCCAGACCAGCTGATTACGTGGTCCCGCGGCGATGGGCTGCCAGATCGCCTGTGGGCCGGGAACACCGCGTCGGATGAGGAGCGCTCCGCGGCCGCTCTCACCGGAGGACTGGCCAACCTCGGGTTCTTCACCGCCGTCCTGCGTCGCAAGACCCGGGTCTGGTGCCTCACCGCCGTGGTCGGGCTGGTGATTGGTACGGGGCTGTACGTAAAGTTCCCGCCGGCCTATCACGCCGCCACGACCGTGCTGCTCGTCTACAACGAGAACGTGAACCCCACGGTGCAAGTGACGAACGAGCAGAGCATGGCGCAAAGTCAACCGGTGGCGGCACGTGTCGTGCGGGAACTGAAGCTTCCGCAGTCTGCCGCCAGCTTTCAGAACGCCTACTCGGTCACGGTCGTTACCCCCAACGTGCTGACGATCAACGTCGGCGCGCCGTCCAGCACCGCAGCGGTGCAGCGAGCAGCGGCCGTGGCCACAACCTTTCTCCAGTACCGTGCCCAGTACGCGCGGAGCCAGGAGCAGCAGCAGCTCGCTCAGCTCCAGCAACAGTACAACGCGGCTCAGCAACGCCTCCAGGTGCTTAATGCGCAGAGCAGCCAACTACCGTCCACGCTGTCCACGCCCGCTCAGAAGGCCGAGTACAACCACCTGCAGTCCCAGATAAGCCAGCAGGGCCAGATCCTTCAGTTCGCGACCGGTACCGAGTTGACGGACAAGACGGCAACGAACGCCCTCGTGGCAGGCAGCTACGTGCTCAATTCCGCCACCGCGCTCCCGCGCTCGCACATCAAGGGCCCGGCGCTTTACTTCGTTGGCGGCCTTTTCGGCGGCATGGTGGTGGGCATGGCCGGCGTCATCATAGCGGCGCTGCTGTCTCGTCGGCTGCGCCGCCGTGAGGATGTCGCGATTGCGCTAGGTACGCCCGTGCGGCTCAGCGTCGGTCGTTTGCGCCCGCGCCGCTGGCCGCCGACCCTGCCGTGGCGGGCAGCGAAGCGGGAACTTGACATGAGGCGAGTCGTCATTCACCTGCGCGGCGCCGTGCCTGGGAGTTCCCGGGGCCCGGCCAGCCTCGCGGTCGTGGCCGTCGACGACGCGCAGGTGGTCGCGCAGGCCTTCGCGTCACTGGCCGCGTCGTGCGCCGCCGAGGGGAAGCAGGTGGTGATGGCCGATCTTTCCGGCGGTGCTGCCCTGGCGCGCCTGCTAAGGGTCAGCGACCCTGGCATCCGCAATGTCAGCTGGAACGGCGCGAACCTTGTTTTGCTTCTGCCGCAGCCCGAGGACGTCGCGCCGGTGGGTCCCGTGCCCGGCGGGGCCTCCCCGGCAGTGCCAGCCCAGGCCGATCCAGCGCTGGTGACTGCCTGCTCCTCGGCCGACCTGCTGCTTACCTTCGCCACCCTTGATCCTTCTTTTGGCGCAGATCACCTGGGGACATGGGCAACCAACGTGGTAGTAGTGGTGACCGCCGGGGAATCTTCGGCGGAGAAGGTTTACAGCGTCGGCGAGATGATACGGCGCTCCGGAACACGCCTTGATTCCGTCGTCCTCATCGGGGCTGATAAGACCGACGAGAGCCTCGGGGTACCCGACTCAGCCGATCAATCCGTGCTCATCGAGCCGGTCTGAGATAGCGCTGGGTTGAATAGATCCGTCGCGGCGGCTCGGAAAGTCTCCACCGGACCCGGCGCGCTTGCAGGATCGCCAGGAGCGCACCACCGAAAGTAGGCGGTGGCCATACTCAGGGAGATGTGTCAACGATGGGAATCTTCGAGGACCGTGAGTCTGCGGTGCGCAGCTACTGCCGTGCCTGGCCGAAGATATTTGACCGGGCCGCAGGAAGCTGGCTGTACGACGAGGACGGCCGGGCCTACCTGGATTTCTTCACCGGGGCCAGCGCACTCAACTATGGCCACAACAACCCGGCGCTCAAGCGGGCGCTTCTCGACTATCTCGCCGACGACAGGGTGGTCCATTCCCTGGACATGTACACCGTGGCCAAGAGCGAGTTCCTGACCGCGTTCGATGGGCTCATTCTGCAGCCCAGGGGGTTGAACTACCGGGTACAGTTCCCGGGTCCGGGCGGGACGAATGCGGTCGAGGCGGCGCTCAAGCTGGCCCGCAAGGCCACGGGCCGTACCGAGGTGATCACCTTCACCGGCGCCTTTCATGGTATGACGCTCGGCGCACTAGCGGTCACCAGCAGTAGTATCTACCGCAATGGCGCGGGAGTACCACTGACGCATGCTGTCTCTGTCCCGTTTGCCTGCCGGCTGGACGGTAGTGAACCGGGCTCGCCGGGGATCGAGCGCTTGGTGCAGGATGGCGGCGCTGCGCTGGACCAGGTTGCCGCAGTCATCGTGGAGACTGTACAGGGCGAAGGCGGGATCAACGTGGCCCCGCTGGGATGGCTGTCTGAACTGGCTGGGCTATGCCGGCGGCACGACATCCTGCTCATCGTCGACGACGTCCAGATGGGCTGCGGCCGTACCGGACCGTTCTTCAGTTTCGAGGCCGCTGGCATCACGCCAGACATCGTCTGCCTATCCAAGTCCATCAGCGGCTACGGCCTGCCTCTGGCGCTTACGCTGATCCGCCCGGACCTGGACATCTGGAAGCCGGGTGAGCACAACGGCACCTTCCGCGGTGTCAACCCAGCGTTCGTCACGGGTACGGCAGCGCTGCAGGTCTATTGGCGAGACAAGGTATTGGAGGACGGTACCCTGCGCAAGGGGCAGCGCATCGCGGCCGCGCTCGCCGCCCTCGCCCGGTCCGTGCCCGGTACCCCGATGCAGCCACGCGGCCGTGGCCTGGCGCATGGCCTAGCCTTCGAACACGGTGAGTTGGCCGGGAAGGTGTCCTCCGCCGCCTTCGAACGCGGGCTGCTGGTGGAAACCGCAGGCCCCAAGGACGAGGTGATCAAACTGCTGCCTCCCCTGACCGCCACCGACGCCGAAATCGACCAGGGACTAGAACTCCTCGCAGACGCCGTGCAAACGGTCTGCTGAAGGGCAGAATAGACGGGCTAGATTGCTGCTGTCATGACGTGGAAAGGTACGCGCCCGCAGAAGATCGTGCGTTTGGTGCGTACCTTCGCAGCTGATCCGGTCGTGGTAAGTCGAGCACTGCCAGGAGAAATCCGCCAATGGTACCAGTTGCATGGACACGGCGAATACCCTGAGTCTGTCGCGGATGAGGCCTGGGATGAGCACCTGCACAGACTTCTAGGCGTGCCTTGGCCTTGTCCGAAAGATCGGCGGCTCGACGAGGTCATGGCGGACATTACTGCGGTGCTCGAGGCCAGGGGATGGGGCTTCGGCCTCGACACCTACGGCTGGTATGCCGACGGCGATAGTTCGCTGTGCCGTGCTGTATGGTGCGTCACGCTGCACACCCGGCCCCAGGTCGTGATCGAGACCGGCGTCGCACACGGCGTCACGAGCCGGATCGTGCTCGAGGCGCTGAGGCAGAACGACCTCGGCCACCTGTGGAGCATCGATCTGCCGTTTCCCTTCGACCATCGGCTGCACGAGGAGACAGGCATAGTCGTCACCGATGCGTGCCGGCCCCGCTGGTCGTACCTAGAAGGCTCGAGCAGGCAGCGACTACCGCGGCTGGTCGCCGAGGTCGGCCACGTGGAGATGTTCATCCACGACAGCCTGCACACTGCGAAGAACACATTGTTCGAGATGGAGCAGGCAGCCTCGGCCATGCCGACAGGTGGGGTCATGTTGGTGGACGATATCAACTCGCATATTGGTTTCACGACCTTCGCCAAGCGGCACCCTGGATACCAGACGATCATCTGTCCGTCAGCAGACAGGAACGGGACGTTCGGCATCGCCGTCAATACCGCTGATACGGCCTGACCGCTATTTTGGCGCGGCGGGTCAGCCGTCACGCCGTGTCTTGAAGCACGCCTTCATGGCTCGACTGCGACGCCTGCCGACTCGACCCAGAGGCTACCGGCCGTCCCTTGCCCCTTTCGCGCGGCGCGCCACCGACCGAGTGAGCTGGGCTGCCACATTATGCGTCCCGGCGATGAACCGCATCGAAGGGCCGAGGCCGAAGGCCGCCGGGGCCCCCACGAAATACAAACCAGGAACGGTCGATTCGCCGGCCCGGGTAAGTATCGGGTACCCGCTGAACGTGGCGATACGCGTACGGAGCTCTTCCGGCAGGTAGGCTAGCCGGGCGATGTCGACATGGAAGCCGGTCCCGGCGATCACATGGTCGACCTCGAGGCTCGACCGGGTTGGACCGTCAAGTAGCAGTCGCACGCCGCTTCCGCTAGGCTCGGCTGCCCGGACATGAGTCTTCCCCAGTATTTCGATCACGCCCTCGACGCGAGGCCTGAGCCACCATCCCCCGAGCGGCCCCAGGACAGTCCGCGCCTTGATAGTCCGCATATTTTGCGGCAACCGACGGAAAGCGGTTGGGGAATTCCACAACGGGCACTTCCAGCCTTCGCAGAGCTTGTTCTCCCTGAGCCGTACCAGCGGGGTCAACGGTAGCGGCTTCGTACCCCAGATAGGGGAGTCAGGGCACCGCACGATCAGTTGCGGTTCGCCGCCTGCTTCATGCAGCAAGGCGGCTATCTCCAGTGCGGACGAGCCGGCGCCCACGATGGCTACGCGGCGACCTCGGAACTCGTCGAACCGGTGGTGATCGGCGGTATGTGAGACGAGCTCGGATGGCAGGTCCGACAGCTCGGCTGGGATGTAAACGTACGGCAAGACACCGGTCGCGACCACGACACTCCTGGCCGCAACCGGCTCCGCATCAGCGAATGTGACCGCAAACCGGCCGTCCTTGGCCTTGATCTCCGTCACTGTGACATCACTGACGTCGGGCACCAACTGCTTGACGTACCAGTCGCAGTAGTCGAGGAATCGTTCTATAGCCAGCGGCGTCCCCCGCTCAATGCCTTCGATCCGCTCCGATCGGGAGTAGCCCGCCAGATCGTACCCGGCATCAGGCGACGACATGTCGGAGCCGAACGGCTCGGATTTCAAGTACATGCCGGCCGGCATGTGATTACGCCAGGTATCCATAGAACGACCGACGATGAGATGGTCGATTCCTCGCCCTCGAAGGTGCGTGGAGATCGACAGGCCGTAAGGGCCGGCGCCGATAACAAGCACCTCGGTGGCTCGCATGAAACGCTCCCTTCTGGTACAGGTCAACCGCACGCTGGTAAGTGCGATGGCCGAAGACGTGGTACAAATTTCAGCTGCGACCTGGCTAAGGTAGCGTCCGCCGAGCCATCCGGTCCCGTAAACGTGAGAGAGCAAGGCATTACTTTGATACATTGGCGTCGGCCGACATCACGGGCATTCCGGCTAGCCTCATGCTGAGGACATGGCGCCGCTGGAGATGGAAGGATCTCCGCCGGCACCCCACCACCCCTGACGGTGGTGGTTACCGCTCGCAGCGGGCCCGGCCGGGTTGCTGAGGATGGCGGTCGCCTTCAGTTGTCACGTATCACAGTCGCCCGCTTTAGGGTCCTATTAGAGGTTCTCTGGGGGCCAAGCTCTAGGAGCTTGGCGAGACACCGTTTGGTGTACGTACTTGTGTTTGCGCTGCGATGGGTTGACGGAGGTACATCATGATCGGAGTCAGGGAAAGCCTGCTCGGTCCCAGCTACTTCTACCACTGCAGCTTGATCAGGCAGTCCAAGGGCTGGTCGCCCAGCAAGATCCGGGAGTATCAGGACACCCGGTTCCAGCGGCTCGCCCGCCGATACGGTGATGAGATCACCCAGAAGGATGATTACCAGCGGTACGCGCGCCGGTACGCGCGCTGGAACGTGCCGCTGCTTACCCACACGGTGCGGACCGGGGGAACATCAGGTCAGCCTCTTCGCTTCACGGCCGACACGTTCGCGCGCCGCCAGAAGGAGCGCGCCTACATCTTTGACATCTGGTCCCAGGTGGGATACCAACCGTATGACCTCAGAGTCCGCTACGCAGGCGATATACACGGGGGAATGCTTCGTTATAATCGCCTTGAGAACGTGTGGATCGTCTCACCTGGCGCCACCGTAGAGGGGGAGCTCAGCCGACTGCGACAGTGGATTCGCACGCTACCGCCGTTCTTCCTTCATGTATATCCGAGTTCGCTTTACACGTTCATCGATCTGGTGGGCGAAGACCTATTCCGCAGTCTTCCGGTTCGGGGAGTTATCGCCGCCTCCGAGATGTTCCCAGCGAATGATCAGGCCCGGTTTGAGCAGGCGTTCGGCATCAAGATCGCGCACTGGTACGGTCACAGCGAGTACGCGGTATTGGCGTACTGCTGCCGGGAATGCCGCAGTTTCCACTTCTATCCGACGTATGGCTGCGTGGAACTGCTCTCCTCTGAGATCGAGCGATACCGACGCATCGTAGCGTCGTCGTTCAACCGGATAGGGACTCAGTTCGTCCGTTATGACACTGGCGACCTGGCTGTCGATCCTCTTGGGAGCTGCGCCAATGATAATTTCCCGCGTGCCAGCGCCATCGTCGGGCGATCACAGGAAACATTCGTCGACAACTCGGGGCGGCCGAGGTCGCTCTACGGCTACGCGTTCGGTGACCTAGACCACGGCGCATTCTATGATCAGATACGAGATATTCAATTTGTTCAGGATAAGGCGGGCTCCCTGCGCGTGCGGATCGTCACGAACCAGGGAGCAGAAAGAGATCAGATCCAGCAGACCTTTGAACGGCGCATCCCCATGGCTAGGCTTGAGTTCGAGTATGTTTCCGTCATAGAACGAAGCCCCAGCGGAAAGCGAAGATATTTCGTGGATGCCTCGAATAAGGATGCGATCGGCAGCGATGACCATCTAACGACTTCTATTACGAACAGGCCAATGAACGGGACAGTGGCTGCAGAGGTAGAAACGCAGAGTGAGAGTTTCACGGCGGCTGGACTCAAGGCAGAGCCGGTCCTGGGCGAGGAATCCGTTGATGACCGGGCTGGTCTAGGGCGCAATTGGGACGGCTCGTGATCACCGCAGCCGGCTGATCGGCGCTGCCGGCGGCGAGGGTTGCCCGGGCCAGAGGTCCGCCAACGGGCTATTGTGAGCGCCACTGCTTGGGAGGCATGCTTGTGGAAGTCAACGCTGTTCCGCGTGTCACTGGCGCGCTGACATTCAGGCCAACCCCACATGTGGACGAGCGGGGCTTCTTCTGCCGTACCTTCGACGCGGACGTGATTCGCGCGGCCGGAATCGACCCCGCTGCGTTCATCCAGCATAGCCTGTCCCGTTCCGTACGCGGTGTGGTCCGCGGATTGCACGTACGGCGCGGGGACGGCGAGGCGAAGCTGGTCCGATGTTCATTTGGCGCTATCTTTGACGTCGTCGTGGACCTGCGACCTGCTTCACCTACATACCAGAGCTGGGAGAGCTTCGAGCTGCGCGATGACGAGCAGATGACACTGTATGTGCCCGCAGGCTGCGCTCACGGTTTCCAGGCTCTCACCGATACCGCAGACGTGTCGTACATGATCGACCGCGCTCACGACCCGTCTGAGGACGTATCGATCGCGTTCGACGACCCAGGACTGGCCATTCCGTGGCCGCTTCCTGTAACGATCGTGTCGTCGCGAGACCGCATGGCTCCGCCGCTGGCCGACGCGACGGGACTGCTGGCATAGGACAAGTCAGCAGGGCGGTAAAGGACCAGTGCCCTGACCTCAACTCCCTACCGGTAGACCGTCGAGGGCCAGGCCGGGGCAGCCAACTGCACCTTCGTGCCAGGCCCGGCGTGCCCATGCGTCAAAGTGCCGCCGCTCTACTAGGCTCACTGTGGGCGGGCTTGCGTCCGGCCCACATAGACGCGCGATTCGAGCACAGGCAAGGAGCCGACGGTGGCCTCCATTGAAGCGATCCATGCCAGGCAGATCCTGGACTCCCGGGGCAACCCGACCCTCGAGGTCGAGGTCGCGCTGGATGACGGGACGGTCGGGCGGGCCGGGGTGCCGAGCGGAGCCTCCACCGGCGCCTTCGAGGCCGTCGAGCTCCGGGACGGCGGCGAGGAGTACGGCGGCAAGGCGGTAACCCGTGCGGTCCAGAGCGTCATCGACGAGATCCAGCCCGAACTGCTCGGCCACGAGGTAGACGACCAGCGGCTGATCGACCAGGCTATGATCGACCTGGACCGGACGCCGGACAAGTCGCGTCTCGGCGCGAACGCGATCGTCGGCGTCAGCATGGCCGTCGCCCGGGCTGGCGCCGACTCCAGCGGCTTGCCCCTGTTCCGCTACATGGGCGGCCCGAACGCCCACATGCTCCCGGTTCCGATGATGAACATCCTGAACGGCGGCGCGCACGCCGACAACAACGTGGACATCCAGGAGTTCATGATCACCCCGATCGGCGCGGCTGCGTTCAGCGAGGCGCTTCGCTGGGGCGCCGAGGTCTACCACGCGCTGAAGTCCGTGATCAAGCAGCGCGGGCTGTCCACCGGCGTCGGCGACGAGGGCGGCTTCGCCCCGGACCTGGAGCACAACCGGGCCGCGCTGGACCTCATCGTCGAAGCGATCGGCAAAGCCGGATTCACCCCCGGCCAGGACGTCGCGCTGGCGGTGGACGCGGCGGCGTCGGAGTTCTACTCCGACGGCGCGTACAACTTCGACGGGAAACCGCGGACGTCCGCGGAGATGACGGCCTTGTACGCCGACTGGCTGGACGCCTACCCCATCGTGTCGCTCGAGGATCCGCTGGCTGAGGAAGACTGGCCGGGCTGGCGCGAGCTCACCGCGACCGTTGGTGACCTGGTCCAGGTCGTGGGCGATGACATCTTCGTCACCAACCCGGAGCGGATCCGCCGCGGCATCGCCGAGCGCTCGGCCAACTCCCTGCTGGTCAAGCTGAACCAGATCGGCACGGTCACCGAGACGCTGGACGCGGTGAGCCTCGCCCAGCGGGCCGGCTTCACCTGCGTGATCAGCCACCGCTCCGGTGAGACCGACGACACCACGATCTCCGATCTCGCCGTCGCCACCAACAGCGGCCAGATCAAGACCGGGGCGCCCGCTCGCGGCGAGCGCGTGGCCAAGTACAACCAGCTGCTGCGCATCGAGGAACTGCTCGGTGACGCCGCGAGCTACGCCGGGGCGGGTGCCTTCCCGCGCTTCGCGGCGCTGGCCAGCAGGGGCTAGCACGGACAGC